>ERZ791922.21-NODE-21-length-179353-cov-85.219757_pt1 | contig 179353 bp, 136 predicted proteins | sample MGYA00510134_ERZ791922 | MGnify/ENA primary metagenome ERZ791922 (study PRJEB30046, sample SAMN00792101) | human gut metagenome | study: EMG produced TPA metagenomics assembly of the A metagenome-wide association study of gut microbiota in type 2... | reverse complement strand
AACTGGCCGATTTTCTCTGCACTGGAGGGATAATACAAGGCCTGATAAGACGCGGCAGCGTCGCATCAGGCATTGTGCACGATTGCCGGATGCGGCGTGAACGCCTTATCCGGCCTGGATGGCTTGCTGCGACGAACACCAACCCTTACCCCTGACGCTTATCTTCCGTATTCGTCTCGAAATCACTGGCGTCATGGCGCTCATGCAACTGCTCATTCAGCGGTCCGTTGGTGCGGTTAACAATACGCCCACGTTTCACCGCCGGACGTTCGCCTACTTCTTTCGCCCAGCGTTGTACATGCTTATAACTGCCCGCATCAAGAAACTCTGCGGCATCATACACGCCGCCTAACACCACATTGCCAAACCACGGCCAAATCGCCATATCCGCAATGGTGTACTCATCGCCCGCAATAAACTTATGCTGCGCCAGTTGCTTATCCAGCACGTCGAGCAGACGTTTGGCTTCCATGGTAAAGCGGTTGATGGCGTACTCAATTTTCATCGGCGCGTAATGGTAAAAGTGACCAAAACCACCGCCGAGGAACGGTGCCGCGCCCTGTAACCAGAACAGCCAGTTCATCGTTTCAGTACGCTTTGCCAAATCCTGCGGCAGGAAGTAGCCAAATTTCTCCGCCAGATAAAGCAGGATCGAACCAGATTCAAACACGCGGATCGGCGGATTATGCGTATGATCGCGCAGCGCCGGGATCTTCGAGTTTGGGTTCACTTCGACAAAGCCGCTGGAGAATTGATCGCCATCGCCAATACGAATCAGCCAGGCGTCGTACTCTGCACCAGTAACGCCCAGCGCCAGCAGCTCCTCAAGCATAATCGTTACTTTCTGACCGTTCGGCGTTCCCAGCGAATAAAGTTGCAATGGGTGTTTGCCAACGGGCAGCGTTTTTTCATGCGTCGGACCAGAAACCGGGCGATTGATATTGGCGAACGCGCCGCCAGCGGATTTATCCCACGTCCAGACTTTCGCGGGCTGATAAGTATTGTCTGTCATAGTGAGTTGCCTTCTGAGTGGTAGTGTTGAAGCAGTGTAGCAGGTCACTTGCTGTACAGAATGTGAATTTTTTAACCCTTTGCGCCAGCCGCTGCGATGAGGTGTATGATTAGTCTGACCTCTGTCCGGTTAATGTCGCTGAGCAGGTAATCAGAGCACAACAATTACGCCAACTGCTTAGGTTGTATTGTTAAAGGTAAAGTGATGAGCAAAGGAACGACCAGCCAGGATGCCCCGTTCGGGACATTATTGGGCTACGCCCCAGGTGGGGTAGCAATCTACTCTTCAGATTACAGTTCTCTCGATCCGCAGGAATACGAAGATGACGCCGTATTCCGTAGCTATATCGACGACGAATATATGGGCCACAAGTGGCAATGCGTTGAATTTGCTCGCCGTTTTCTCTTTCTGAATTACGGTGTGGTCTTTACTGACGTGGGTATGGCGTGGGAGATTTTCTCGCTGCGCTTCCTGCGAGAAGTGGTTAATGACAACATCCTGCCATTGCAGGCATTTCCTAACGGCTCGCCGCGTGCGCCGGTCGCGGGTGCGCTTCTTATCTGGGATAAAGGCGGTGAATTTAAAGACACTGGCCATGTCGCCATCATTACCCAATTGCATGGCAACAAAGTCCGTATTGCGGAACAGAACGTGATTCATTCCCCGTTGCCGCAAGGGCAACAGTGGACGCGTGAGCTGGAGATGGTGGTCGAAAACGGCTGCTATACCCTGAAAGACACTTTTGATGACACCACCATTCTGGGCTGGATGATCCAGACGGAAGATACTGAATACAGCTTACCGCAGCCGGAAATTGCAGGCGAGCTGCTGAAAATCAGCGGAGCGCGCCTGGAAAACAAAGGCCAGTTTGACGGTAAATGGCTGGATGAAAAAGATCCGCTGCAAAACGCCTATGTGCAGGCCAACGGTCAGGTGATCAATCAGGATCCTTATCATTACTACACCATTACCGAGAGTGCCGAGCAGGAGCTAATTAAAGCCACCAACGAGCTGCACCTGATGTATCTTCACGCAACCGACAAGGTGCTGAAAGATGACAACCTGCTGGCGCTGTTCGACATCCCGAAAATCCTCTGGCCACGTTTGCGTCTCTCCTGGCAGCGTCGCCGTCACCATATGATCACCGGTCGTATGGATTTCTGCATGGATGAGCGTGGTCTGAAGGTTTACGAGTACAACGCCGACTCTGCCTCATGTCATACCGAAGCGGGCTTGATCCTCGAACGTTGGGCGGAGCAGGGCTATAAAGGCAACGGCTTCAATCCGGCGGAAGGGCTGATTAACGAACTGGCTGGTGCCTGGAAACACAGTCGTGCACGTCCGTTTGTCCATATCATGCAGGACAAAGATATCGAGGAAAACTATCACGCGCAGTTTATGGAGCAGGCGCTGCACCAGGCGGGCTTTGAAACGCGTATCTTGCGCGGGCTGGATGAACTGGGCTGGGATGCTGCCGGGCAACTGATTGATGGGGAAGGACGGCTGGTTAACTGCGTGTGGAAAACCTGGGCGTGGGAAACCGCGTTTGATCAGATTCGTGAAGTTAGCGACCGTGAGTTTGCTGCGGTGCCAATCCGTACCGGTCATCCGCAAAACGAAGTGCGTCTTATCGACGTATTGCTGCGCCCGGAAGTGCTGGTCTTTGAGCCGCTGTGGACGGTGATCCCCGGCAACAAAGCGATTCTGCCGATCCTCTGGTCGCTGTTCCCGCACCATCGTTACCTGCTGGATACCGATTTCACTGTTAATGATGAACTGGTGAAAACAGGTTACGCAGTGAAACCGATCGCCGGTCGCTGTGGCAGCAATATCGACCTCGTCAGCCATCATGAAGAGGTGCTGGACAAAACCAGCGGTAAATTTGCCGAGCAGAAAAACATCTATCAGCAACTGTGGTGTTTGCCGAAAGTGGACGGTAAATACATTCAGGTATGTACCTTCACCGTTGGCGGCAACTACGGTGGGACGTGTTTGCGCGGTGATGAATCACTGGTCATCAAAAAAGAGAGTGATATTGAACCGTTAATTGTGGTGAAAAAGTAATACATGTTGTAGCAACCCCGTACTGATTATGAAGAATAATCAGTACGGGGATTAATCAAAATATTCAATATTTATATATTCCAATATTTATTCATTTCATATGTGAATATATTAACCAGTGGAATACCTGTGTTTTGATTATTTCTAAAGATTTTGAATGAATGCTTATTGTCTGATACACAAGAAATAACACTCTTTTTATCGTTAAAAGATGATATTTCACTTTGCCCACGCCGTGAAAGTCACTGATAATGCGTCCGTTCGTAAATTCAAAATGGCGTAATCTAATATATGCTAAATTTATTTGTTGGCCTTGATATATATACGGGGCTTTTGTTATTACTTGCTCTGGCATTTGTGTTGTTCTACGAAGCAATCAATGGTTTTCACGACACGGCGAACGCGGTGGCAACCGTTATTTATACTCGTGCCATGCAGCCGCATCTTGCGGTAGTAATGGCGGCGTTTTTTAACTTTTTTGGTGTGTTGCTTGGCGGGCTTAGCGTCGCCTATGCCATCGTCCATATGTTGCCAACCGATTTGTTGCTGAATATGGGGTCAACTCACGGTCTGGCGATGGTCTTTTCCATGCTGCTGGCGGCGATTATCTGGAACCTGGGAACGTGGTTCTTTGGTTTACCGGCCTCCAGTTCGCACACCTTGATTGGTGCGATTATTGGCATCGGTTTAACCAATGCGCTGTTAACCGGCTCATCGGTGATGGATGCGTTAAACCTGCGTGAAGTGACCAAGATTTTCTCCTCACTGATTGTTTCCCCTATCGTCGGCCTGGTCATTGCGGGGGGGCTGATATTTCTGCTGCGACGCTACTGGAGCGGGACGAAAAAGCGTGACCGTATTCACCGCATTCCGGAAGATCGCAAAAAGAAAAAAGGCAAACGTAAGCCGCCATTCTGGACGCGTATTGCGCTGATTGTTTCCGCTGCGGGCGTGGCGTTTTCGCACGGCGCGAACGACGGGCAGAAAGGGATCGGCCTGGTAATGCTGGTACTGGTGGGGATTGCCCCTGCTGGCTTCGTCGTCAATATGAATGCGTCCGGCTATGAAATTACCCGTACCCGCGATGCCGTTACCAACTTCGAACACTACCTGCAACAGCATCCTGAACTGCCGCAGAAGTTGATTGCGATGGAACCTCCATTGCCTGCGGCATCGACTGATGGCGCGCAAGTGACGGAGTTTCACTGTCATCCGGCAAATACCTTTGATGCGATTGCGCGCGTTAAAACGATGCTGCCAGGCAATATGGAAAGTTACGAGCCGTTAAGCGTGAGTCAGCGCAGCCAGCTGCGCCGCATTATGCTGTGCATCTCAGATACCTCCGCGAAGCTGGCGAAACTGCCAGGCGTCAGTAAAGAAGACCAGAACCTGCTGAAAAAACTGCGCAGCGATATGTTAAGCACCATTGAGTACGCTCCGGTGTGGATCATCATGGCGGTAGCACTGGCGCTCGGCATTGGCACCATGATTGGCTGGCGTCGTGTAGCGATGACCATCGGTGAGAAGATTGGTAAGCGCGGCATGACGTATGCGCAAGGCATGGCGGCACAAATGACGGCGGCAGTGTCTATCGGCCTTGCCAGTTATATTGGGATGCCTGTCTCCACAACACACGTCCTCTCGTCTGCGGTAGCAGGGACGATGGTGGTGGACGGCGGTGGGTTACAGCGTAAAACGGTAACCAGCATCCTGATGGCGTGGGTGTTTACTTTACCGGCGGCAATTTTTCTTTCTGGTGGGCTGTACTGGATAGCATTGCAGTTGATTTAACCTTCCTGAAAATGCCCGGTCCTGGCGATCGGGCATTTCCATTTTTGACTAGTGATAACCACGCGCGGTCATAAAATCCGTAATCGCTTTTTCTGCATCAACCAACACCTGTTCCAGTGGCTGATTGGCATCGATATCAACCAGTTGTGCACCACCAAAGGTTAACTGTGGCGTTATGGCTATCTTTCTTGCCAGCGATTCCCTTTTGTGGTCAGGCTTACGCGCGCAGGCCACGTCTAGATCGACATTGAGTTTGATGACCAGATCAGGCTTATGGCTCGCCATCCAGTGAAACGCTTTACGTTCCTGGCTTGCCAGCCATGAGACAAAACGACCACCTTCAACGTTAGGTGGGAACACCGTACCATCGTAAGCGCCAGGAATTTGGTCCTGAGGATAACGGTCGGTTAGAACAATTAACCCGCGACGACGACAGGCAAGCATATGACGAAAGCGCAGTAAGCGACGGGCGACAAACGCTGTAATTACCAGCGCCGGAACTGGTCCTGGCAATTTTTTTGCTGTTTTCACCTGATTTCGTTCAATTGTTTTATGTAAGGATTTTCCCATCAACGGTAATTTTGTCACTGCACGACCGACATTTCCGGCTTGTTTTCCTAAATGAACTCTTTCGGCAGCACCATATTTTTCGACAACGGTAATGAGATGTTCACACACCGTTGACTTGCCTGAACCATCGCTACCAATAACGGCAATTAATGGAGGTGTTATTGACTGCATGAATATATCCTTAAATTTAAATATCCATCCAAAATATTTATTTGGTTAATATGTTTTTATGAAAGCGTAATTCAGGTCAATGTCACAATTAACCATTGTCACAATAAGGTTGAACGGATATTCTGAGCACGGACCACGTAATATTCAATACATTATTTACTGCCGGGTTTTTCGTGAATCAACGTAATATGTCAATAATTAATTCCACGCCAGTGCGTGTTATTGCCATTGTAGGATGTGATGGTTCAGGTAAATCGACCCTCACGGCAAGCCTGGTAAATGAACTGGCAGCAAGAATGCCAACAGAACGCATTTATCTCGGGCAATCGTCCGGGCGAATTGGCGAATGGATTTCACAGCTCCCTGTTATTGGCGCACCTTTTGGGCGTTATCTGCGAAGTAAAGCGGCACATGTGCACGAAAAGCCCTCAACACCGCCTGGCAATATTACTGCGCTGGTTATCTATCTGCTTTCCTGCTGGCGGGCGTACAAGTTTCGCAAAATGTTGTGTAAAAGCCAGCAAGGCTTTCTGCTCATCACCGACCGCTACCCGCAGGTTGAAGTGCCGGGGTTTCGCTTTGATGGCCCGCAATTGGCAAAAACCACGGGCGGTAACGGTTGGATAAAAATGTTAAGGCAGCGCGAGCTGAAGCTGTACCAATGGATGGCGTCTTATTTGCCCGTATTGTTGATTCGTCTTGGCATTGATGAACAAACCGCGTTTGCGCGTAAACCTGACCACCAACTGGCAGCGTTACAGGAAAAAATCGCCGTTACGCCGCAACTGACATTCAATGGTGCAAAGATCCTTGAAGTGGATGGTCGGCAACCAGCCGATGAAATTCTGCAAGCGTCACTACGCGCAATTCACGCCGCGCTTTCCTGATCACCAAAATGGATAGGGGATGATTTAACGAATGGATGCACTACAAACACAAACTGTTATTAGTACAACCGCGCCGCAGCCCAGCTACATTCCGGGGCTAATTGCGGTGGTCGGGTGTGATGGCACCGGTAAATCCACACTGACCACCGACCTGGTGAAATCGCTGCAACAACACTGGCAAACCGAGCGGCGCTATCTGGGGCTGCTCTCCGGCGAAGACGGCGACAAAATCAAACGATTGCCGTTGGTTGGCGTCTGGCTGGAACGGCGACTGGCGGCCAAATCCTCGAAAACCCAAAGCATGAAAACCAAATCTCCGGCGCTATGGGCGGCGGTGATTATGTACTGCTTCTCGCTGCGAAGAATGGCGAATCTACGCAAGGTTCAGCGACTGGCGCAAAGTGGCGTTCTGGTGGTCAGCGATCGCTTCCCGCAGGCTGAAATTTCGGGCTTTTATTATGATGGACCGGGGATTGGCGTCGAACGTGCGACCGGGAAAATCAGCATGTTTCTGGCGCAGCGCGAACGGCGTTTATACCAACAAATGGCGCAATATCGCCCGGAATTAATTATTCGCCTGGGCATTGATATTGAGACTGCCATCTCCCGCAAGCCTGACCATGACTATGCCGAGCTGCAGGACAAAATCGGCGTCATGTCGACGATTGGCTATAACGGCACAAAAATTCTTGAGATTGATTCCAGAGCGCCCTACAGCGAAGTGCTGGAACAGGCACAGAAGGCGGTTTCTCTGGTTGCCATCGTTTCTGACCGCCGAAGTTTAACTTAAGGCTGGCGGGATACTTTTTACTATCAACGATAAGGTCAGGCTGAATTGGCGGGTTTTAACATCAAACATTGGTTTGCAGATGGCGCGTTTCGCACCATTATTCGCAATAGCGCCTGGTTAGGCTCCAGTAATGTCGTGAGCGCCTTGCTGGGTCTGTTGGCGCTCTCGTGTGCCGGTAAAGGGATGACGCCCGCCATGTTTGGCGTACTGGTGATTGTGCAATCGTACGCCAAGTCGATCAGCGATTTTATTAAGTTTCAGACATGGCAACTGGTGGTTCAGTACGGAACGCCAGCCTTGACCAACAATAATCCGCAGCAATTTCGCAATGTCGTCTCATTTTCCTTCTCGCTGGATATCGTCAGCGGCGCGGTGGCGATTGTCGGCGGCATTGCCTTACTGCCATTCCTTTCCCATTCATTAGGTCTGGATGACCAAAGCTTTTGGCTGGCGGCGCTGTATTGCACGCTCATTCCTTCAATGGCTTCCTCCACGCCGACCGGCATTCTGCGTGCGGTAGATCGCTTCGATTTAATTGCTGTACAGCAGGCGACGAAACCTTTTCTGCGCGCAGCGGGGAGCGTCGTAGCCTGGTATTTTGACTTTGGTTTTGCGGGTTTTGTTATTGCCTGGTACGTGTCGAATCTGGTTGGCGGCACCATGTACTGGTGGTTTGCAGCGCGCGAATTACGCCGCAGAAATATCCATAATGCCTTCAAATTGAATCTGTTTGAGTCTGCCCGACACATCAAAGGCGCGTGGAGTTTTGTCTGGTCAACCAACATTGCCCACTCCATCTGGTCGGCGCGTAACTCGTGCAGCACAGTGCTGGTGGGGATCGTGTTAGGACCCGCTGCCGCCGGGTTATTTAAAATCGCCATGACATTCTTCGACGCCGCCGGAACGCCAGCGGGTTTGCTGGGTAAAAGTTTTTACCCAGAGGTGATGCGTTTAGATCCGCGCACCACCAGACCGTGGTTGTTAGGTGTGAAGTCCGGTTTACTGGCGGGCGGAATCGGTATTCTGGTGGCGCTCGCGGTGTTTATCGTCGGCAAGCCGCTCATTTCGCTGGTGTTTGGCGTTAAGTATCTCGAAGCGTATGACCTGATTCAGGTGATGCTGGGCGCAATTGTGATTTCGATGCTGGGCTTCCCTCAGGAGTCATTGCTATTGATGGCGGGAAAACAGCGCGCTTTTCTCGTGGCGCAAACCATCGCCTCAATCGGCTACATCGTATTGCTGTTCATGTTCTGTCATCTGTTTGGTGTGCTGGGAGCAGCGTTTGCTTACTTCGGTGGGCAATGTCTGGACGTGGCGCTCTCGTTAATTCCAACCTTAAAGGCATTTTTTCAGCGCCATTCCTTGCTTTATAACGCAGCCGGAGAGAAATCCTGATGATGAGAAAATATTTCCCGCTTGAGGCGAGCGAGCGTCTATTTGTTGCGATTGAAGAAGATGATGTCGTTGATGCACAGGTTAGTTTGCCGCCGACTATTGCACTAAGTTGTACCACCGAAATCATTCATGATAATTACGCGTTATGCCTGCAATTCTGGCTCAATGGCGTTGATCGTCAGGAATTACTGCGTTTAGTTCGCAAACAAGCCAAAGGCGATGAGCTGACTGCTGATGAGCGCAAACAATTTAAATACATGCGAGCGCGCTACAAGCACCTGCGTTTTGCGCAACGGCTGTATTTAAAGAAGCATCAGGCCGGATTTTTATTCGGCAAAACGACCGTTTTTCTGGGGCGTTTTCAGGACGGCTTTCGTAACGGTAAGAAAAATATTGTGTCGTATTACGGCAACCTGTTACGGATTTATTTAAGCTCTCCGGTCTGGTCGTTGGTGAACTATTCATTACGCCATAGCCAGTTAGAAAGCGTAAGCAGTTTTATTGCCTATCGGCAAAAGCAAATGCATACCCTGAAAGAGATTATTGCCAAACCGCGACTAACCGGCAGGGAATTTCATGATGTGCGAAAAATCATCAGCCAACAGGTTTCTTATTACGACACCTTAAGATCGCTTGATCCTGAAAATAAAGAGGCGTTACAGATTTCCCGTTTCCTCGCCGCCATTAATGGCCTGATGGGAGATAAACACGACGACATGGTGGCGGATGATATGGAAAACCGCCAGTCGTATGATGCACCGTTGGCGCTGGATAGCGATATTCGTCAGCGCTTAGAGCTGCTGATTTCGCGTTTTCCGCTATAGCCGGAGCAATGATGTCATCTCGTTTGATTATTGCGTTGATTATCATGCTCTTAGCCCCGGGTGTGCAGGCACACAATTTCGTCACTGGCAAAACGGTTACCCCTGTTTATATCCAGGAAGGCGGCGAGCTGCTTCTGAATAGCGACGACGAAATTCACTACCAAAAGTGGAAAAGCACACAATTAGCGGGAAAAGTCCGCATTATTCAGTATATCGCCGGGCGTAAGTCGGCGAAGAAAAAGAACTCACTGTTAATTAAAGCGGTTGAAGCGGCAAACTTTCCGCAGGATCGTTTTCAGCCCACCACCATTGTGAACACCGATGATGCCATCTTTGGTACCGGCTATTTTGTCGTTGGCAAAATCGAAAAAAATAAACGCCGCTATCCGTGGGCGCAATTCGTTATTGACGGCAATGGACAGGGACGCGTTGCCTGGCGCTTGCCGGAGCAGAGTTCAACCATTCTGGTGCTGAATAAAGCCGGGCAAATTCAGTGGGCAAAGGACGGCAGCCTGACGCCGGAAGAGGTAGATCATGTCATTGCGTTGGCGCAGAAACTGATCAATGAATAAAAAACTCAAAGGATTGAGGGCGTTAGTTAGATGAAGCTGGTTGAACACTACATCATGCGTGGTACGCGCCGTCTGGTGCTGATTATCGTCGGTTTTCTGATCTTTATTTTCGCCAGCTACTCCGCACAGCGTTATCTGACCGAAGCGGCAAATGGGACATTAGCTCTTGATGTTGTGCTGGATATCGTTTTCTACAAAGTACTGATTGCACTGGAGATGTTGTTACCTGTTGGTCTGTATGTGTCAGTTGGCGTGACGCTAGGGCAGATGTATACCGACTCGGAAATTACCGCTATCTCTGCGGCGGGGGGCAGTCCGGGACGCTTGTACAAAGCCGTTCTTTATCTGGCGATACCGCTAAGTATTTTTGTCACCCTTCTGTCGATGTATGGTCGTCCGTGGGCTTATGCGCAGATTTATCAACTGGAGCAGCAGTCGCAGTCGGAGCTGGATGTTCGCCAGTTGCGGGCAAAGAAATTTAACACTAACGATAACGGACGAATGATCCTTTCGCAGACGGTTGATCAGGATAATAATCGCCTGACTGACGCGCTGATTTATACTTCTACTGCCAATCGAACCCGTATTTTCCGCGCCCGTTCGGTTGATGTGGTTGACCCATCACCCGAGAAACCGACCGTTATGTTGCACAACGGCACTGCCTATCTTCTCGATCATCAGGGGCGTGACGACAACGAACAGATCTACCGTAATCTGCAATTACATCTGAATCCGCTGGATCAAAGCCCTAACGTCAAACGCAAAGCAAAATCGGTCACGGAGCTGGCGCGCTCCGCCTTTCCTGCCGATCATGCCGAACTGCAATGGCGACAAAGCCGTGGCCTGACCGCATTGTTGATGGCGCTGCTGGCCATTTCATTAAGTCGGGTAAAACCGCGGCAAGGGCGATTTTCAACGTTATTGCCACTGACGTTGCTGTTTATTGCCATTTTTTATGGCGGCGACGTCTGCCGTACGCTGGTGGCTAACGGCGCGATTCCCCTCATTCCTGGTTTGTGGTTAGTACCCGGACTCATGCTAATGGGCCTGCTGATGCTGGTCGCACGCGACTTCTCTTTGCTGCAGAAATTTTCCCGATGAATGTTTTCAGTCGCTATTTAATCCGTCATCTCTTTCTCGGTTTTGCCGCCGCCGCAGGGTTATTGCTGCCGCTTTTTACTACCTTCAACCTGATTAACGAACTGGATGATGTCAGCCCGGGCGGTTATCGCTGGACTCAGGCGGTGCTGGTGGTGCTGATGACCTTACCGCGTACACTGGTCGAACTTTCGCCGTTTATCGCATTATTGGGAGGGATTGTTGGCCTGGGGCAGTTATCGAAAAACAGTGAGCTTACCGCCATTCGCAGCACTGGGTTTTCTATCTTCCGTATTGCACTGGTGGCGCTGGTTGCCGGGATATTGTGGACTGTTTCGTTAGGCGCGATAGATGAGTGGGTAGCGTCGCCATTGCAGCAACAGGCGCTGCAAATCAAATCGACCGCCACTGCGTTGGGGGAGGACGATGATATTACCGGCAATATGCTGTGGGCCAGGCGCGGTAATGAATTTGTGACGGTGAAATCGCTGAATGAACAGGGCCAGCCTGTGGGCGTGGAGATATTTCATTATCGCGACGATCTCTCGCTCGAATCCTACATTTATGCACGCAGTGCCACCATTGAAGACGACAAAACGTGGATTCTGCATGGTGTGAATCATAAAAAATGGCTGAATGGCAAAGAAACGCTGGAAATATTAGATAATCTTGCCTGGCAATCGACATTCACCAGTATGAATCTTGAAGAACTGTCGATGCCGGGCAATAGCTTTTCCGTTCGTCAGCTCAACCATTACATCAATTACTTGCAGGAAACCGGACAACCGAGCAGTGAGTATCGCCTGGCATTGTGGGAAAAGCTGGGGCATCCCATTTTAACCCTGGCGATGATTTTGCTGGCAGTGCCTTTTACCTTTAGCGCCCCGCGCTCGCCGGGGATGGGCAGCCGTCTTGCTGTAGGCGTCATCGTTGGCTTACTTACCTGGATAAGCTACCAAATAATGGTCAATCTGGGATTATTATTTGCGCTGAGTGCGCCCGTTGCTGCACTCGGTTTACCTATGGCATTTGTGCTGGCGGCGTTGATTCTGGTGTATCTATTTGATAGGCAACATTAAACCCGCCGTGGCGCAACACCACGGCGGGCTCACATTACTGCTTCAGAGTAGCAAATGCCTGAATGATGGCATCGATTTGCTCACGACTGTGGGCAGCGTTTACGCTACAGCGCAGCAGCGTGATGCCTGCAGGCGCGGCAGGTGGCAGGATAAGATTCACATAAACGCCCAGCGAAATAAGCTCGCGCCAGATGCGTAAACCTTCCTCTTTCGAACCGATTATTACCGGCACTACCGGGCTAATATGTGAACTTAACTCATAACCCAGTTTTTGCAGACCGTCATACAGATGGTTGGCGTTATCCATCAGCTTTTGCCGCAGCTCTGGTTGTGTGGCAATAGTTCTTAACGACGAGCGCACGGTCGCAATGCAGGACGGAGAAGGAGAGGCGGTAAAAATATACGGGCGGCTGCCGTAGCGCAGCACTTCCATCGCTTCCGAACCGACAGCAAAACCGCCAATCGAGGCCAGACTTTTACTGAAAGTACCAACGATAATATCCACATCATCTTCAACGCCGACAGCTTCAGCCAGTCCGCGCCCCGTTGCGCCTAACACGCCAAACGAATGCGCTTCATCGACAATCAAATAACCACCGAGACGACGTTTGATATCAACAATTTCCGCCAGCGGCGCAACGTCACCGAGCATGCTGTAGATGCCCTCAACGATGATAATCGCCTCTTTCGCCCGTTCACCGAGGCGAACCATGCGCCGTTCCAGATCTTTAGCATCGTTATGGCGGAAACGAATAATTTCCGCGCCACCGAGAGAACAGGCGTCATAAATACTGGCGTGGCTGTCGGCATCCAGTAACACCACGGCGTTATGGTCGGCAAGTGCGCTGATGACGCCTAAATTAGCGGTATAACCGGTTGAAAAAACGATAGCGGTAGGGCGATTGAAAAACTCGGCAATCTCTTTCTCTAACGCCAGGTGCGGCGCATAACTGCCGTTTGCCATACGAGAACCGGTGGTGCCGGTACCTTGGGCCGCTAACGCGGCCTGACCTTCGCTGATGGCATCATGATTAAAGGTTAAACCGAGATAATTATTGGTCCCGGCCAGAATCACTTTTTTATTGCCGATCCGGCCTTCGGTGGCGGAATACACTTCATCAATACAGGTGCCAAACGGTGTTAACCCGTTGTCACTAAATTGCAGTCGCTCGCCAGCAAGGCGCGCATATTTATCGTATAGCCCCATTATTTATTCTCCAGCCATGGAAGTAGAGTTTCCATTAATTGCGCAGGGGTTTTGACATCCAGCAGAATATTAATAGGAATGGAAATATCGAATCTGTCTTCCAGCATCATTAAGAGATCCATCACTTTGATCGACTCCAGGCCAAGATCGTTGACGAGATCGCTGTCGGGCTTAATTTCCACACCGTTTTCGACCAAATCCTGTAAACAGGAAAGGATGTAATCCATTACTATTTCACGATTTACCATAGAAACGTTAACACACCTTTAAACAAGACAATCAAAATAGCCCGTTGCGTAATGCTTGTTCCAGGCTAATCCCGGGAAACCAATTAATATCTTCAGAAATACGGTTATTACTTGCCGACCAGTCGGCGTGGGTTAATTCACGAATTTTCGAGCGGGTCAGCATAGGTTCTTTACCTGCCAGGCGACTCAACGCGGTACTGATATCCGCAAGGCAGGTGAGTACCGGCAGAGGAATACCAACCATTCGCACGGAACCACAACGGGCGTCGGCGGCAAGCTGTCGTACGTGTTGCCAGTCATAGCCGCCGGGGACGCCATCGCATAATTCATAGGTTTGCGTCTGTACAGTTTCGGCGCTTAACCACTGACCCACTGCTTGCGCGAAATCGGTGACGTGCAGGAAAGAGAGCTGTGTATCTGGCGCACCAAGTCGTGGCAGCAGGCCGCGCAGCATCCAGTCAAACAGCGGTTTTAACTCTTTATCGCCGGGACCATACACGGCTGTCGGGCGAAAAACGCCCAGCGTAATTTCGTCAGCCATTGCAGTCAGACGTTGTTCGGCGACGTGTTTGGAATTTGCGTACCAGGAGAGCTCGGGATGGCGCGCCGCCAGCGAAGAGATAAACAGAAAACGTTGGCAAAAGCCGCTCTCTTTTGCTGCTTGCATCAGGCGCAGGCTGCCGTCAACGTTACAGTGGGTAAAAATCTCTTCTTTGTGTCCGCGCACTTGCCCGGCGCAATGGACCACCGCGCTGGCTCCGGCAACCAGTTCGCTAAGCGAATGTGTATCTTCCAGCGAACCGCGCACCCAAGTAAGATTATCATTGACGTGAGCGCGGGCAGTACGCGTCAATGCGCGAACGTGAAAGCCGCGGGCGAGCAGGTTATCGATAATATATTTACCGATAAACCCGGTAGCGCCCGTCACCGCGACAGTTTGATTCATGCCAGGGATTCCTGCACATGAAGGCTTGCAGCATAAGCCTTCTGATAACGTTTTTTCGCTTCCGCACGGGCAGGCTTGCCGGAGGACGTTCGGGGAATGCTGTGGGGCGGCAACAGATCGATAGCCGCTGTTACGCCAAATTCGCTTTGGATCCGTGCTGCCAGCGCGTGGATAAGCTGTCCGCGACGTTCTTCATCGCTGATCCGACACTGGATCTGCAAAATGATTTTTTCCTGGGCGGTAACAAAAGCAATCGCATCGCCAGAATGAATTTCCGGTTCCTGTTCCGCTATATATTCAATATCCTGCGGCCAGATATTACGGCCACGAATAATAATCAGATCTTTAATGCGTCCGGTGACATACAGATAACCGTCCAGCAGATAACCGAGGTCGCCGGTGTCTAACCAGCCCGTCGCGGCAATCTCGTCTTGCGAAGCCTGGTCGCCAAAGTAACCGCTCATCAGACTGGGGCCGGAGATGCAAATATGGCCTACCACACGTTCCGCGACCGGCATACCTGCTTCATTGCGGATTTCAATACCATGTTCCGGCAACGCTTTGCCGCAGTTGACGAAAGTCGATACGGCGCGTGTCTCTGCACCCGGCGCGACGGCTTTACCCTGATATTCGAGGATGTCGCGATCCACTTCGTTAACCACAACCCCAGAGCCTTCATCAGAGAAGCTGACAGCCAGCGCATTTTCTGCCAGTCCGTAGCACGGCATGAACGTTTTATCGTCAAAGTTAACCTGACGGAAACATTCAGCGAATTGATGGAGTTGTTCTGCGGAGATCGGCTCAGCACCAATACCAGCGACGCGCCAGCAGGAAAGATCCAGTTCAGCGAGATCTTTTTCATTCACGCGGCGTTGGCACAATTCATAGCCAAACGGCGGCGCAACGGAAACGGTGCCGCGATTTTTACTGATCAATTTAAGCCATTGCAAAGGACGCATGGCAAAATCCTGAGTGCGCAAATAATCTACTGAAAGTTGCGTGGCGACGGGGGTCAGGAGAAAGCCGACCAGTCCCATATCATGGTAGAAAGGCAGCCAGGAGACGCAGCGGTCGCCAGGGCGTAATTTAATGCCATCGTGGCTTATAGCACGTAGATTAGCCATCACTTCGCGATGGGTGATAATGACGCCACGGGGAAAACGGGTGCTGCCGGAGGTGTACTGGAGGTAGGCGATATCGTTCGGAACTGGACGCTGGAGCGCAACATCGGCTTCCGGTAATGCCTTAAACCAGGCGTGGCTTAAAACATGTAATTCGGGGTTGTTATGCGTCGCGGCATTGACCAGTGGCAACCACTCATCACCAGTGATAATGGCTGCGGGCTGGCAACTTGCCAGTAAACCCTGGAGTTTGGCGCTCCAGGAATCCCGCTGACCGACGCCCATTGGAATCGCCAACGGGACGGCGACTAAGCCAGCATACTGACAGGCAAAAAAAGCCTCTACAAACCCGCTACTCGTTTCGGCAATCAGCGCCACGCGTTCGCCTTTTTTCAGGTTCAGCGATAACAACCGCTTCGCACCAGCTTCGGCACGCGTTTTTAACGTCTGATATTCCAGTTGATCTTCAAGTTGGCAACGTCTGTCATAAAAATTCATTCCGGCGCTACTCAGAGCGGCGTAGTCCAAAGCATCAACCAGCGTTGGAAAATCGGCATAGCGCATAGGTAGGGAATGCGTAAAGATTTTATTAGACATATACACCACGAAAAAATTGGATATCAAAAATAAAATGACAATAATGCGGTGGATTATATAGGCATAAAAGATAAATGAGATAGTATTTTCATCGGTGTGAAAATGAACATTGATTTAAATAATGAGTTTAAGTTTTTTGTTTTTATTGTGAATGATATTTAATTTATGAATATATTAAGAAGAAGCCTTGTCCGGTCGCCTTAAATCGACAAAAGGCATTGAGGCGCTTCTGTGTAGTCTCTAACCTTATCATAATCATTAATAAATACTATTTATTCTTTGTTTGTATTCATTGGGTTGATTATTAAGGTGTCGTTCGTTGCTGTTGCAACCTGTTTTTCACCGTTAATTATTTGTTATCCACAGAGATATGGAATGCGATCTGCTGATGATTAAAATTGAAAAAGTAATTAATAAAAATGACCTTAAGGCATTTATCGCTTTTCCGTCATCACTTTATCCCGACGATCCAAACTGGATACCCCCTTTATTCATAGAACGCAACGAGCATTTGTCTGCGAAAAATCCGGGGACGGACCATATCATCTGGCAGGCGTGGGTGGCAAAAAAAGCGGGGCAGATAGTTGGGCGTATTACCGCGCAAATAGATACCTTGCACCGTGAGCGTTACGGTGAAGATACCGGTCATTTCGGCATGATTGACGCCATTGATGATCCGCAGGTTTTTGCCGCGTTGTTTGGCGCAGCGGAAGCGTGGTTGAAGTCACAAGGTGCAAGTAAGATCAGCGGTCCTTTCAGCCTGAATATCAATCAGGAAAGCGGATTACTGATTGAAGGTTTTGACACACCACCCTGTGCGATGATGCCACACGGCAAACCGTGGTATGCCGCGCATATTGAACAACTGGGTTATCACAAAGGCATTGATTTACTGGCGTGGTGGATGCAGCGAACCGATCTCACTTTCTCTCCGGCGCTAAAAAAACTGATGGATCAGGTGCGCAAAAAGGTGACCATTCGCTGCATCAATCGTCAGCGGTTTGCCGAAGAAATGCAGATCCTGCGTGAGATTTTCAACTCTGGCTGGCAGCACAACTGGGGATTTGTGCCGTTTACCGAACATGAATTCGCGACCATGGGCGATCAACTTAAATATCTGGTGCCGGACGATATGATCTATATCGCTGAGATTGATTCTGCACCCTGCGCGTTTATTGTCGGCTTGCCGAACATCAACGAGGCGATTGCCGATCTGAACGAATCGCTCTTTCCCTTCGGCTGGGCAAAATTGCTGTGGCGTTTGAAAGTCAGCGGTGTGCGAACTGCGCGAGTACCGCTGATGGGCGTGCGCGACGAGTATCAGTTCAGCCGCATCGGCCCGGTGATTGCGCTGTTATTGATTGAAGCCTTACGCGATCCGTTTGCCCGCCGGAAGATCGATGCGCTGGAGATGTCATGGATCCTCGAAACCAATACAGGCATGAATAACATGCTGGAACGCATTGGGGCGGAGCCGTACAAGCGTTACCGATTGTATGAAAAGCAGATTTAATACCAGCTAACTCAGGTTCATCTCCAGCGGCACCGCCGAGCGAATCAAATGGTGGCCTTCCAGCTCGATATCGTGGAGATTCTTTTTCACGGTCCGCACATGATCGCGTGCTGCGCGCTGGGCGACGTGCGGCAGCCGCTGCAACACCGCGTTGTAGATCCTCGCATGCTGGCGATCGATCTGCTTTTTTTGCTGTGGTCGATGGTAGAGATTATTTACGCTGGCAAACACTGAATTAAACATCAGATCGGTCAATGATTGCAGCGTAAACACCAGCACCTGATTGTGAGAAGCCTGACAAATGGCGAGATGGAAAGCGTGATCCAACTGCGCATGTTCGATCAGCGAAATCTCTTTGTTGTTCTCACTGGCGGCGAGCATTTTTTCATAACAGCGGGTTATCACAACAAAATCAGCCTGCGTTCCCAGCGTTGCCGCCAGCCTTGCCGATTCGCCCTCCAGTAATGCGCGAACGTCGAGCAGATCGTACAGCGTTCGCGGCTGCGTACTGAACAGATGGATCAGCGGGCTGGTGTCCTGCACCCGATTAAGCCGTGCGACACGAGAATCGCGACCCTGCGCCGTCTCAATAATCCCGCGCCCGCGCAGCACGGTCAGCCCTTCACGCAGTGCGGAGCGTGAGAAGCCGAGCTTTTCACACAGTCGACGTTCCGAGGGAAGTGGCTGACCGACCTTCAGTACGCCGTCGATAATTAACCGTTCGATACTCTCTGCAACCACTTCGCAAATAGGGCGACGTTCATCTTTCATTCCCGGACCTCGTGCACAGGTAGGACCAATTTTTCTGTTCTTAACTCGCAAAACACGCACATCACGTAAGTGATTATGTTACATCAATTTAACATTGAGTTAACCAAGGCAAGGTCACAGAGCTGGAAAAAAAATGGTCTGACCGGTAGCTAAAGAGATAGACGAAAACGAAAAGCCCGCTTAATAACTGTTCACAGAAGCAGCGCGCAAAAATCAGCTGCCACACAACACAACAAAGCGAAGCCTACTCATGAGCATCTTGTACGAAGAGCGTCTTGATGGCGCTTTACCCGATGTCGACCGCACATCGGTACTGATGGCACTGCGTGAGCATGTCCCTGGACTTGAGATCCTGCATACCGATGAGGAGATCATTCCTTACGAGTGTGACGGGTTGAGCGCGTATCGCACGCGTCCATTACTGGTTGTTCTGCCTAAGCAAATGGAACAGGTGACAGCGATTCTTGCTGTCTGCCATCGCCTGCGTGTACCGGTGGTGACCCGTGGTGCAGGCACCGGGCTTTCTGGTGGCGCGCTGCCGCTGGAAAAAGGTGTGTTGTTGGTGATGGCGCGCTTTAAAGAGATCCTCGACATTAACCCCGTTGGTCGCCGCGCGCGCGTGCAGCCTGGAGTGCGTAACCTGGCGATCTCCCAGGCCGTTGCGCCGCATAATCTCTACTACGCACCGGACCCTTCCTCACAAATAGCCTGTTCAATTGGCGGCAATGTGGCGGAAAATGCCGGTGGCGTCCACTGCCTGAAATATGGTCTGACCGTACATAACCTGCTGAAAATTGAAGTGCAAACGCTGGACGGCGAGGCGCTGACGCTGGGATCGGACGCGCTGGATTCACCTGGTTTTGACCTGCTGGCGCTGTTCACCGGATCGGAAGGTATGCTCGGCGTGACCACCGAAGTGACGGTAAAACTGCTGCCGAAGCCGCCCGTGGCGCGGGTTCTGTTAGCCAGCTTTGACTCGGTAGAAAAAGCCGGACTTGCAGTTGGTGACATCATCGCCAATGGCATTATCCCCGGCGGGCTGGAGATGATGGATAACCTGTCGATCCGCGCGGCGGAAGATTTTATTCATGCCGGTTATCCCGTCGACGCCGAAGCGATTTTGTTATGCGAGCTGGACGGCGTGGAGTCTGACGTACAGGAAGACTGCGAGCGGGTTAACGACATCTTGTTGAAAGCGGGCGCGACTGACGTCCGTCTGGCACAGGACGAAGCAGAGCGCGTACGTTTCTGGGCCGGTCGCAAAAATGCGTTCCCGGCGGTAGGACGTATCTCCCCGGATTACTACTGCATGGATGGCACCATCCCGCGTCGCGCCCTGCCTGGCGTACTGGAAGGCATTGCCCGTTTATCGCAGCAATATGATTTACGTGTTGCCAACGTCTTTCATGCCGGAGATGGCAACATGCACCCGTTAATCCTTTTCGATGCCAACGAACCCGGTGAATTTGCCCGCGCGGAAGAGCTGGGTGGGAAGATCCTCGAACTCTGCGTTGAAGTTGGCGGCAGCATCAGTGGGGAACATGGCATCGGGCGAGAAAAAATCAATCAAATGTGCGCCCAGTTCAACAGCGATGAAATCACGACCTTCCATGCGGTCAAGGCGGCGTTTGACCCCGATGGTTTGCTGAACCCTGGGAAAAACATTCCCACGCTACACCGCTGTGCTGAATTTGGTGCCATGCATGTGCATCACGGTCATTTACCTTTCCCTGAACTGGAGCGTTTCTGATGCTACGCGAGTGTGATTACAGCCAGGCGCTGCTGGAGCAGGTGAATCAGGCAATTAGCGATAAAACGCCGCTGGTGATTCAGGGCAGCAATAGCAAAGCCTTTTTAGGTCGCCCTGTCACCGGGCAAACGCTGGATGTGCGTTGTCATCGCGGCATTGTTAATTACGACCCGACCGAGCTGGTGATAACCGCGCGTGCCGGAACGCCGCTGGTGGCGATTGAAGCGGCGCTGGAGAGCGCCGGGCAAATGCTCCCCTGCGAGCCGCCGCATTATGGTGAAGAAGCCACCTGGGGCGGGATGGTCGCCTGCGGGCTGGCGGGGCCGCGTCGCCCGTGGAGCGGTTCGGTCCGCGATTTTGTCCTCGGCACGCGCATCATTACCGGCGCTGGAAAACATCTGCGTTTTGGTGGCGAAGTGATGAAAAACGTTGCCGGATACGATCTCTCACGGTTAATGGCCGGAAGCTACGGTTGTCTTGGCGTGCTCACTGAAATCTCGATGAAAGTGTTACCGCGACCGCGCGCCTCCCTGAGCCTGCGTCGGGAAATCAGCCTGCAAGAAGCCATGAACGAAATCGCCCAGTGGCAACTCCAGCCGCTACCCATTAGTGGCTTATGTTACTTCGACAATGCGTTGTGGATCCGCCTTGAGGGCGGCGAAGGATCGGTAAAAGCGGCGCGTGAACTGCTGGGGGGCGAAGAGGTTGCGGGTCAGTTCTGGCAGCAATTGCGTGAACAACAACTGCCGTTCTTCTCGTTACCAGGTACCTTATGGCGCATTTCATTACCCAGCGATGCGCCGATGATGGATTTACCCGGCGAGCAACTGATCGACTGGGGCGGAGCGTTACGCTGGCTGAAATCGACAGCCGAGGACAATCAAATCCATCGCATCGCCCGCAACGCTGGCGGTCATGCGACCCGCTTTAGTGCCGGAGATGGTGGCTTTGCCCCGCTATCGGCTCCTTTATTCCGCTATCACCAGCAGCTTAAACAGCAGCTCGACCCTTGCGGCGTGTTTAACCCCGGTCGCATGTACGCGGAACTTTGAGGAGCAGGCTATGCAAACCCAATTAACTGAAGAGATGCGGCAGAACGCGCGCGCGCTGGAAGCCGACAGCATCCTGCGCGCCTGTGTTCACTGCGGATTTTGTACCGCAACCTGCCCAACCTATCAGCTTCTGGGCGATGAACTGGACGGGCCGCGCGGGCGCATCTATCTGATTAAACAGGTGCTGGAAGGCAACGAAGTCACGCTTAAAACACAGGAGCATCTCGATCGCTGCCTCACTTGCCGCAATTGTGAAACCACCTGTCCTTCTGGTGTGCGCTATCACAATTTGCTGGATATCGGGCGTGATATTGTCGAGCAGAAAGTGAAACGCCCACTGCCGGAGCGAATGCTGCGCGAAGGATTGCGCCAGGTAGTGCCGCGTCCGGCGGTCTTCCGTGCGCTGACGCAGGTAGGGCTGGTGCTGCGACCGTTTTTACCGGAACAGGTCAGAGCAAAACTGCCTGCTGAAACGGTGAAAGCTAAACCGCGTCCGCCGCTGCGCCATAAGCGTCGGGTTTTAATGCTGGAAGGCTGCGCCCAGCCTACGCTTTCGCCCAACACCAACGCGGCAACTGCGCGAGTGCTGGATCGTCTGGGGATCAGCGTCATGTCAGCTAACGAAGCAGGCTGTTGTGGCGCGGTGGACTATCATCTTAATGCGCAGGAGAAAGGGCTGGAACGGGCGCGCAATAATATTGATGCCTGGTGGCCCGCGATTGAAGCAGGTGCCGAGGCAATTTTGCAAACCGCCAGCGGTTGCGGCGCGTTTGTCAAAGAGTACGGGCAGATGCTGAAAAACGATGCGTTATATGCCGATAAAGCGCGTCAAGTCAGTGAACTGGCGGTCGATTTAGTCGAGCTTCTGCGCGAGGAACCGCTGGAAAAACTGGCAGTTCGCGGCGATAAAAAACTGGCCTTCCACTGCCCGTGTACCCTACAACATGCGCAAAAGCTGAACGGCGAAGTGGAAAAAGTGTTGCTTCGTCTTGGATTTACCTTAACGGACGTTCCCGACAGCCATCTGTGCTGCGGTTCAGCGGGAACATATGCGTTAACGCATCCCGATCTGGCACGCCAGCTGCGGGATAACAAAATGAATGCGCTGGAAAGCGGCAAACCGGAAATGATCGTCACCGCCAACATTGGTTGCCAGACGCATCTGGCGAGCGCCGGTCGTACCTCTGTGCGTCACTGGATTGAAATTGTAGAACAAGCCCTTGAAAAGGAATAACAAAATGAAAACTAAAGTCATTCTTAGCCAGCAAATGGCGAGTGCAATTATTGCCGCAGGTCAGGAAGAGGCGCAGAAAAATAACTGGTCGGTTTCCATTGCTGTTGCCGATGACGGCGGTCATCTGCTGGCGTTAAGTCGCATGGACGATTGCGCGCCGATTGCGGCTTACATCTCCCAGGAGAAAGCGCGTACCGCCGCGCTGGGGCGTCGTGAAACTAAGGGCTATGAAGAGATGGTGAACAACGGACGTACCGCGTTCGTGACTGCGCCGTTACTGACGTCGCTGGAAGGCGGCGTACCAGTTGTTGTGGATGGGCAAATTATTGGTGCCGTGGGCGTTTCTGGTTTAACCGGAGCACAGGATGCGCAGGTCGCGAAAGCGGCAGCAGCGGTGTTGGCGAAATAAGCGAAAACGAGGAGATAAACAATGAGTCAAACCATAACCCAGGGCCGTTTACGCATTGACGCCAATTTTAAACGTTTTGTGGATGAAGAAGTTTTACCGGGAACAGGGCTGGACGCTGCGGCGTTCTGGCGCAATTTTGATGAAATCGTTCACGATTTGGCACCAGAAAATCGTCAGTTGCTGGCAGAACGCGATCGCATTCAGGCGGCGCTTGATGAGTGGCATCGCAGCAATCCGGGGCCGGTAAAAGATAAAGCGGCCTATAAATCTTTCCTGCGTGAACTGGGCTACCTGGTGCCGCAACTGGAGCGCGTGACGGTGGAAACCACGGGCATTGACAGCGAAATCACCAGTCAGGCGGGGCCACAGCTGGTGGTTCCGGCAATGAACGCCCGCTACGCGCTGAACGCGGCGAACGCTCGCTGGGGCTCACTGTACGATGCGTTATACGGCAGCGACATCATCCCGCAGGAAGGGGCGATGGTCAGCGGCTACGATCCGCAACGCGGTGAGCAGGTTATCGCCTGGGTTCGGCGTTTCCTCGATGAATCTCTACCGCTGGAAAACGGCAGCTATCAGGATGTGGTGGCGTTTAAGGTGGTCGATAAACAATTACGCATCCAGTTGAAAAATGGTAAAGAAACCACGTTACGTACCCCGGCGCAGTTTGTCGGTTACCGTGGCGATGCCGCTGCGCTGACCTGCATTTTGCTGAAAAATAACGGCCTGCATATTGAACTGCAAATTGATGCCAACGGGCGGATTGGCAAAGACGATCCGGCGCACATCAACGATGTTATCGTCGAAGCGGCCATCAGTACCATTCTCGACTGCGAAGATTCGGTCGCGGCGGTTGATGCGGAAGATAAAATCCTGCTGTACCGCAATCTGCTGGGCCTGATGCAGGGGACTCTGCAAGAGAAAATGGAGAAAAACGGTCGACAAATCGTGCGTAAACTGAATGACGATCGTCATTACACCGCCGCCGATGGCTCTGAAATTTCTCTGCACGGACGCTCGCTGCTGTTTATCCGCAACGTGGGTCATTTGATGACCATTCCTGTGATTTGGGACAGCGAAGGCAATGAAATCCCGGAAGGCATTCTTGATGGCGTCATGACTGGCGCGATCGCCCTCTATGATTTAAAAGTGCAGAAAAACTCGCGCACTGGCAGCGTCTATATTGTGAAACCGAAAATGCACGGTCCGCAGGAAGTGGCGTTCGCCAACAAACTGTTTACCCGCATTGAGACAATGCTCGGTATGGCACCGAATACCCTGAAAATGGGCATTATGGATGAAGAACGTCGGACCTCGCTGAACTTGCGTAGCTGTATCGCTCAGGCGCGCAATCGCGTGGCGTTCATCAATACCGGTTTCCTCGACCGTACCGGCGATGAAATGCATTCGGTGATGGAAGCTGGCCCGATGCTGCGTAAAAACCAGATGAAATCGACGCCGTGGATCAAAGCCTACGAGCGTAATAACGTGCTTTCCGGTCTGTTCTGTGGGCTGCGCGGTAAAGCGCAAATTGGTAAAGGCATGTGGGCAATGCCGGACCTGATGGCAGACATGTACAGCCAGAAGGGCGACCAACTGCGTGCCGGGGCAAACACAGCCTGGGTTCCGTCACCAACCGCTGCTACGCTCCATGCGCTGCACTACCACCAAACCAACGTACAGAGCGTGCAAGCCAACATTGCCCAGACCGAGTTCAATGCTGAATTTGAACCGCTGCTGGACGATCTGCTGACTATTCCGGTGGCTGAAAACGCTAACTGGTCGGTGGAAGAGATCCAACAAGAGCTGGATAACAACGTGCAGGGGATTCTGGGGTACGTGGTGCGCTGGGTGGAGCAGGGGATTGGTTGTTCAAAAGTGCCGGATATTCACAATGTGGCGCTGATGGAAGACCGCGCAACGCTGCGTATCTCCAGCCAGCATATCGCCAACTGGTTACGTCACGGTATTCTGACCAAAGAACAGGTGCAGGCGTCGCTGGAGAATATGGCGAAAGTGGTTGATCAGCAAAACGCTGGCGATCCGGCTTATCGTCCGATGGCGGGGAATTTCGCTAACTCGTGTGCTTTTAAAGCTGCCAGCGATTTAATCTTCCTCGGCGTGAAACAGCCAAACGGCTATACCGAACCGTTATTACACGCCTGGCGTTTACGCGAAAAAGAAAGTCATTAATAGCGTCAAAAAAAGCCCCGGCAAGTTTTATTGTCGGGGCTATGATAGTAACTGCGGTAGTACATTTATCCCGGAAATAACCGGAGCGATTATCAGGGTTTAACAATATTAAATACCCGTAGCGCATTACTAGCGGGCCTAAAACAACAATATGGACATCTTAACGATACTCTGCGCCTGCGTGTGCGGAACAGAAACCCTTACCCGATATACTTGTTATGCCAGAGGTAGCAATTGCGTTAGCGGCGTACTGTTGCTGTAAAGTATAACGCCTATATTTTACAGTTCAGTCCTCTTTTGCTTATTACAACCTTAAGTATATCAAGCATATAAAGATAATAAGAGACTGAACAATATGGTTACCTGGACCCAAATGTATATGCCGATGGGAGGACTGGGGCTATCCGCTCTGGTCGCCCTGATCCCGATAATATTCTTCTTCGTTGCACTCGCGGTATTACGTCTGAAAGGACATGTCGCTGGAGCAATAACCCTTATCTTATCTATCCTGATTGCGATATTCGCCTTTAAAATGCCGATTGATATGGCATTTGCTGCTGCAGGCTATGGCTTTATTTATGGATTATGGCCAATTGCGTGGATTATTGTCGCGGCGGTGTTCCTCTATAAATTAACCGTTGCCAGCGGTCAGTTCGATATTATCCGCAGCTCGGTTATCTCCATCACCGACGATCAGCGTTTGCAGGTGTTACTGATTGGTTTCTCCTTTGGTGCGTTGCTGGAAGGAGCGGCTGGCTTTGGTGCGCCGGTGGCGATTACCGGTGCGCTGCTGGTGGGCCTGGGCTTCAAACCGTTATACGCGGCGGGGCTGTGTCTGATTGCCAACACTGCGCCAGTGGCGTTTGGTGCGTTGGGCGTGCCGATTCTGGTCGCCGGTCAGGTAACGGGAATCGATCCGTTCCACATTGGCGCAATGGCGGGACGTCAGTTACCGTTCCTGTCGGTTCTTGTGCCGTTCTGGCTGGTAGCAATGATGGACGGCTGGAAAGGGGTGAAAGAGACGTGGCCAGCGGCGCTGGTTGCTGGGGGAAGCTTTGCTGTCACTCAGTTCTTTACCTCTAACTATATTGGTCCGGAACTGCCGGATATTACTTCGGCGCTGGTGAGTATCGTCTCACTCGCTTTATTCCTTAAAGTCTGGCGGCCGAAAAATACCGAAACGGCAATCAGCATGGGGCAATCCGCAGGTGCGATGGTGGTAAATAAGCCATCTTCTGGCGGTCCCGTGCCTTCAGAATATAGTCTGGGGCAAATCATTCGTGCGTGGTCACCGTTTTTAATCTTAACGGTGCTGGTCACCATCTGGACCATGAAGCCGTTTAAAGCGTTATTTGCTCCGGGCGGCGCGTTTTATTCACTGGTGATTAATTTCCAGATCCCTCATTTGCATCAACAAGTGTTGAAAGCGGCACCCATTGTCGCCCAACCAACGCCAATGGATGCGGTGTTTAAATTCGACCCTCTCTCGGCTGGCGGCACCGCTATTTTTATTGCGGCGATTATCTCTATCTTCATCCTCGGCGTGGGCATCAAGAAAGGGATTGGCGTCTTTGCCGAAACGCTAATTAGTCTGAAGTGGCCGATATTGTCGATTGGCATGGTGCTGGCGTTCGCCTTCGTCACCAACTATTCCGGCATGTCCACCACGTTGGCGCTGGTACTGGCAGGTACAGGCGTGATGTTCCCGTTTTTCTCACCGTTCCTCGGCTGGCTGGGGGTATTCCTTACCGGCTCGGACACTTCTTCAAACGCCCTGTTTGGTTCACTGCAATCGACCACGGCGCAGCAAATCAACGTCTCTGACACTCTGCTGGTGGCAGCAAATACCAGCGGCGGCGTAACTGGCAAGATGATCTCCCCGCAATCTATCGCCGTGGCCTGCGCCGCGACGGGCATGGTGGGCCGAGAATCTGAACTATTCCGCTACACCGTGAAGCACAGTCTGATTTTTGCCAGCGTTATCGGCGTTATCACGTTGTTGCAGGCGTATGTGTTTACTGGAATGTTGGTCTCGTAAATCAATAATGCCGGATGATCGTTAATATCATCCGGCTTCATTTACATTATTCTGTCTTATTAATTGAAAATTATTTCTCGCTTTATTATCCATGCGGCAATAATGTTTTGTGTTCAGATAACCTGCTAAATAATTAAGAGCGTGAGAACATCTATTTTTTTTATCACGCAAAACAAGTCTGTATTAATTATGTTCGCTTGATGAGCAAACACCGTTCTATCTGTTGCTTTTGCAATCTTAATCGTTAAAACTACCAACGAATTTATATAGTTGCGTTGTGAAATGTTGTTAATTTTTTGTTTATTGAAATTTCGTAAAAATAGCCAGCCAGACATCAAATAGGGGTTATTCTTATAAATTTCACCTGTTTTCTATCAATGATGTCGTTTTCTTAAGAATGGAGGAAATTATTAAAGAAGATAAAGCATAAAACTATTTCTCCCAGTTACGAATTTTTTAACATTGTTTTGTCACTTGCGTTATTAATGAATAAGAAATTTAAATATAAGAAATCGCTTTTAGCGGCTATTTTGAGTGCAACCCTGTTAGCCGGTTGTGATGGCGGTGGCTCCGGATCTTCCTCCGATACGCCGCCTGTAGATTCTGGAACAGGGTCTTTGCCGGAAGTGAAACCTGATCCAACACCAAACCCGGAGCCGACGCCTGAGCCAACGCCGGACCCAGAACCTACGCCGGAACCGACACCTGATCCTGAGCCAACACCAGAACCGGAGCCAGAACCTGTTCCTACGAAAACGGGTTATCTGACTCTGGGCGGAAGCCTGCGGGTAACTGGTGATATCACCTGTAATGATGAATCCAGCGATGGCTTTACCTTTACACCAGGCGACAAAGTCACCTGTGTGGCAGGGAACAACACGACAATTGCTACCTTCGACACCCAGTCAGAAGCTGCGCGTAGCCTGCGTGCGGTTGAAAAAGTGTCGTTTAGTCTTGAGGACGCGCAAGAACTGGCGGGTTCCGACAACAAGAAAAGCAATGCGCTCTCGCTGGTCACCTCCATGAACAGTTGCCCGGCGAATACAGAACAGGTGTGCCTGGAGTTCTCCTCGGTGATCGAGAGTAAACGTTTCGACTCGCTGTATAAGCAAATCGATCTGGCACCGGAAGAATTCAAAAAGCTGGTCAATGAAGAGGTGGAAAACAATGCCGCGACCGATAAAGCGCCATCCACTCATACTTCACCGGTCGTGCCCGCCACCACTCCGGGAACAAAACCGGATCTAAACGCTTCCTTCGTGTCGGCTAACGCGGAACAGTTTTATCAGTATCAACCCACTGAAATCATTCTCTCTGAAGGTCGACTGGTCGATAGTCAGGGGGATGGTGTTGTTGGTGTCAACTATTACACCAATTCCGGCCGTGGTGTAACCGGAGAAAACGGGGAATTTTCCTTTAGTTGGGGGGAAACCATCTCCTTTGGTATCGATACCTTTGAACTGGGTTCAGTGCGCGGCAATAAGTCGACCATTGCGCTGACTGAACTGGGTGATGAAGTTCGCGGGGCGAATATCGATCAGCTTATTCATCGCTATTCGACGACCGGGCAAAATAATACCCGTGTTGTTCCGGATGATGTACGCAAGGTCTTTGCCGAATATCCCAACGTGATCAACGAGATTATCAATCTCTCGTTATCCAACGGTGCGACGCTGGATGAAGGTGAGCAAGTTGTTAATCTGCCAAACGCATTTATCGAGCAGTTTAAGACGGGTCAGGCCAAAGAGATCGATACCGCGATTTGTGCGAAAACCGACGGTTGTAACGAGGCTCGCTGGTTCTCGCTGACGACGCGCAATGTTAATGACGGCCAGATTCAGGGCGTTATCAACAAGCTGTGGGGCGTGGATACGAACTACAAATCTGTCAGCAAGTTCCATGTATTCCATGACTCTACTAACTTCTATGGCAGCACGGGTAATGCGCGCGGTCAGGCGGTGGTGAATATCTCCAACGCGGCCTTCCCGATTCTGATGGCGCGTAATGATAAAAACTACTGGCTGGCGTTTGGCGAAAAACGCGCCTGGGATAAAAACGAGCTGGCGTACATTACGGAAGCGCCTTCTCTTGTTGAGCCGGAAAACGTTACGCGCGATACCGCCACTTTCAACCTGCCGTTTATTTCGCTGGGGCAAGTCGGTGAGGGCAAACTGATGGTTATCGGTAACCCACACTACAACAGCATTTTGCGTTGCCCGAACGGTTACAGCTGGAACGGGGGCGTTAATAAAGATGGGCAGTGTACGCTCAACAGCGACCCGGATGACATGAAGAACTTCATGGAGAACGTGCTGCGCTATCTGTCCGACGATAAATGGACGCCGGACGCGAAAGCCAGCATGACCGTAGGCACCAACCTGGATACTGTCTATTTCAAACGTCATGGTCAGGTTACAGGAAACAGCGCTGAGTTCGGCTTCCATCCGGATTTTGCGGGTATCTCCGTTGAGCATTTAAGTAGCTATGGCGATCTCGATCCGCAGGAAATGCCGCTGCTGATCCTTAACGGCTTTGAGTATGTGACTCAGGTTGGTAACGATCCTTATGCAATCCCGCTGCGAGCAGATACCAGCAAACCGAAGCTGACTCAGCAGGATGTGACCGATCTGATCGCCTATCTGAACAAAGGTGGATCGGTGCTGATCATGGAAAACGTGATGAGCAATCTTAAGGAAGAGAGCGCATCTGGCTTTGTACGTCTGCTTGATGCTGCAGGTTTGTCGATGGCGCTTAACAAGTCGGTGGTGAATAACGATCCGCAGGGGTATCCGGATCGCGTTCGTCAGCGTCGAGCGACTGGCATCTGGGTTTATGAACGTTATCCGGTTGTGGAAGGTGAGCTGCCGTACACCATTGATTCCCAAACAGGAAAAGTTACCTGGAAATATCAGATTGATAACAAACCTGATAAGAAACCGAAACTGGAAGTTGCTAGCTGGCAGGAGGAAGTTGAGGGCAAACAGGTAACGCGTTATGCCTTTATTGATGAAGCGGAATACACAACAAAAGAATCTCTGGATGCTGCGAAGAAGAAAATTCTGGATACTTTCAAGGGATTAAAGGAGTGTACGGACCCGACATATCACTACGAGGTCAACTGTCTGGAATACCGTCCTGGCACGAACGTTCCGGTAACCGGTGGCATGTTTGTTCCGCAGTATACGCAACTGAATCTCAGCGCCGACACTGCGAAAGCAATGGTGCAGGCGGCGGATTTAGGCACCAACATTCAGCGTTTGTATCAGCACGAGCTTTACTTCCGTACCAATGGTCGCAAAGGTGAGCGTCTGAGCAGCGTCGATCTGGAACGTCTGTACCAGAACATGTCGGTCTGGCTGTGGAATAAAATTGAATATCGCTATGAAAACGACAAGGATGACGAGCTGGGCTTTAAAACGTTCACTGAGTTCCTGAACTGCTACGCCAATGATGCTTATGCAGGCGGCACCAAGTGTTCTGCAGATCTCAAAAAATCGCTGGTCGATAACAAGATGATCTACGGTGAAAGTAGTGGCAAAGCGGGCATGATGAACCCGAGCTATCCGCTCAACTATATGGAAAAACCGCTGACGCGCCTGATGCTGGGGCGTTCCTGGTGGGATCTGAACATCAAAGTTGATGTCGAGAAGTATCCGGGAGCGGTATTGGCTGAAGGTGAGAAGGTTACTGAAAGCATCAGCCTGTACTCGAACCCGACCAAATGGTTTGCGGGTAACATGCAGTCTACTGGCCTGTGGGCTCCGGCTCAGAAAGAGGTCACCATTGAGTCTAAGGCGAACGTTTCTGTGACTGTCACCGTGGCGCTGGCCGACGATCTGACCGGACGCGAGAAGCATGAAGTTGCGCTGAACCGTCCGCCAAAAGTGACGAAAACCTATGATCTGGATGCTCATGGCACGGTGAAATTCAAGGTGCCTTACGGTGGTCTGATTTATATCAAGGGCAACAGCCCAACGAATGAGTCAGCCAACTTCACCTTTACTGGCGTGGTAAAAGCGCCGTTCTATAAAGACGGCGAATGGAAAAACGCTCTGAACTCACCGGCTCCGCTGGGTGAGCTGGAGTCAGACTCTTTCGTCTACACCACACCGAAGAAGAACCTTGAGGCCAGCAATTACAAGGGCGGTCTGGAACAATTCGCTAAAGATCTGGATACCTTTGCCAGCTCGATGAATGACTTCTATGGTCGTAATGGCGAAAGCGGTAACCACCGGATGTTTACCTATGAAGCATTGACGGGTCACAAACATCGTTTCACCAACGATGTGCAGATCTCCATCGGTGATGCGCACTCGGGTTATCCGGTAATGAACAGCAGCTTCTCGACGAACAGCACCACGCTGCCGACGACGCCGCTGAACGACTGGTTGATCTGGCACGAAGTAGGGCACAACGCCGCAGAAACGCCGCTGACTGTTCCAGGCGCGACCGAAGTGGCGAACAACGTGCTGGCGCTGTACATGCAGGATCGCTATCTCGGCAAGATGAACCGTGTTGCTGACGATATTACCGTCGCACCGGAATATCTGGAGGAGAGCAACAACCAGGCATGGGCACGTGGCGGTGCGGGTGACCGTCTGCTGATGTACGCACAGCTGAAGGAATGGGCAGAGAAAAACTTTGATATCAAACAGTGGTATCCAGAAGGTAACCTGCCTAAGTTCTACAGCGAGCGTGAAGGGATGAAAGGCTGGAACCTGTTCCAGTTGATGCATCGTAAAGCACGCGGCGATGACGTTGGTGACAAGACCTTTGGTGGCAAGAATTACTGTGCTGAATCCAACGGTAACGCTGCGGACACGCTGATGCTGTGTGCCTCCTGGGGCGCTCAGACGGACCTTTCCGCATTCTTTAAGAAATGGAATCCGGGCGCGAATGCTTACCAGTTGCCGGGAGCGACGGAGATGAGCTTCGAGGGCGGTGTGAGCCAGTCGGCATACAACACGCTGGCGTCGCTTGGTCTGCCGAAACCGCAGCAAGGGCCGGAAACCATTAATCAGGTTACCGAGCATAAGATGTCAGCCGAGTAAGCCTGTATGCCGGATAAGGCGCTCGCGCCGCATCCGGCATGAAATAAGGCGCACCGGGTCAACACATATGCCCGATGCGCAAGCTTATCGGGCCTACAGAGAGGGAAAGCTGCGTTTATTTGCGTTGGCAGACACCTGTAGGCCGGATAAGGCGCTCGCGCCGCATCCAGCATGAAATAAGGCGCATCGGGTTAACACATATGCCCGATGCGCCATCTTATCGGGTCTTCAGGGAAAGCCGCGATTACTTGCGTTGGCAGATACCTGTAGGCCGGATAAGGCGTTTTACGCCGCATCCGGCAAGTTACAACAAACAACCTTTAACCATGCTTTTTGATGTTTTTCAGCAATACCCCGTGGCGATGCCCATACTGGCTACCGTCGGAGGATTAATCATCGGTAGTTTTTTGAATGTGGTGATTTGGCGTTACCCCATCATGCTGCGCCAACAAATGGCGGAGTTTCATGGAGAAATGCCGAGTGCGCAGTCAAAAATAAGCCTTGCGCTACCGCGTTCGCACTGCCCACATTGTCAGCAGACCATCCGGATACGTGACAATATTCCGCTGCTCTCCTGGCTGATGCTCAAAGGGCGCTGCCGTGATTGTCAGGCGAAAATCAGCAAGCGTTATCCGCTGGTGGAGTTATTGACGGCACTCGCTTTTTTGCTGGCGAGTCTGGTCTGGCCGGAAAGTGGATGGGCGCTGGCGGTGATGATATTATCCGCCTGGCTGATTGCCGCGAGCATCATCGACCTCGATCACCAATGGCTGCCCGATGTTTTTACTCAGGGCGTATTGTGGACAGGACTGATTGCGGCATGGGCGCAACAGAGTCCGTTAACGCTACAAGACGCAGTTACCGGCGTCCTGGTGGGGTTTATCACTTTTTACTCCCTGCGCTGGATAGCCGGAATAGTTCTGCGTAAAGAAGCATTAGGCATGGGCGACGTATTATTGTTCGCTGCGTTAGGTGGCTGGGTGGGGCCGTTATCACTGCCCAATGTTGCTTTAATCGCATCATGCTGCGGCCTGATATATGCCATTATTACAAAAAGAGGATCAACCACACTGCCTTTTGGACCGTGTTTAAGTCTGGGCGGTATAGCAACAATTTATCTACAGGCATTGTTTTAATGATAACAACGTCATTATCAAAGTGACATTTTAACTCTTATTAATAACCTTAGAGATTATTTACCATGTCGATAAAACAAATGCCAGGGAGGGTATTAATATCGCTATTGTTGAGCGTTACAGGATTATTAAGTGGCTGTGCCAGCCATAATGAAAATGCCAGTTTACTGGCGAAAAAACAGGCGCAAAATATCAGCCAAAACCTGCCGATTAAATCTGCGGGATATACCTTAGTGCTGGCACAAAGTAGCGGCACGACGGTAAAAATGACCATTATCAGCGAAGCGGGGACTCAGACCACGCAGACGCCTGACGCCTTTTTAACCAGCTATCAACGACAAATGTGCGCTGACCCAACGGTGAAATTAATGATTACCGAGGGAATTAATTACAGTATAACGATTAATGATACACGTACAGGTAACCAGTATCAGCGGAAACTGGATCGTACCACCTGTGGAATAGTCAAAGCATAACGTCGGGTAGATATAAATTGGCGCGGGTTGTTTTTCGTGACGCACGAATTTATCTCATTCAATGGCTGACAAAAATTCGTCACACTCTTAACCAGAGACAATCTTTTAATACAGACAAAGAGCATCTGCGAAAAATTGTACGCGGGATGTTCTGGCTGATGCTGCTTATTATTTCTGCAAAAGTGGCGCATTCACTCTGGCGCTATTTCTCCTTTTCTGCGGAATATACGGCTGTTTCCCCATCGGCGAATAAACCGCCCCGTGCGGATGCAAAAACGTTCGATAAAAATGACGTGCAATTAATCAGCCAGCAAAACTGGTTTGGCAAATATCAGCCCGTCGCCACGCCGGTAAAACAACCCGAACCTGTGCCTGTGGCAGAAACGCGTCTTAATGTGGTGCTGCGCGGGATTGCCTTTGGTGCCAGACCCGGCGCGGTTATTGAAGAAGGCGGTAAACAGCAGGTCTATTTGCAGGGTGAAACGCTTGGCTCGCACAATGCGGTGATTGAGGAAATCAATCGCGACCATGTGATGCTGCGCTATCAGGGAAAAATAGAGCGCCTGAGCCTGGCTGAAGAGGAGCGTTCCACCGTTGCCGCGACCAACAAAAAAGCTGTCAGTGACGAAGCAAAGCAAGCTGTTGCTGAACCTGCTGTCAGTGCGCCAGTTGAGATACCGACTGCCGTGCGTCAGGCACTGGCGAAAGATCCGCAGAAAATTTTTAACTATATCCAGCTTACGCCTGTGCGTAAGGAGGGAATTGTCGGTTATGCAGTGAAGCCGGGGGCAGATCGTTCTCTGTTCGATGCCAGCGGTTTCAAGGAAGGCGATATCGCCATTGCGCTAAATCAGCAGGATTTCACTGATCCACGAGCAATGATTGCTCTGATGCGGCAGTTACCTTCAATGGATTCCATTCAACTTACGGTTTTACGCAAGGGTGCGCGCCACGACATTTCCATCGCGCTGCGCTAACCGCATTTAATCCAGGAGAATCATTCATCGTGTTTTGGCGTGATATTACGTTGTCGGTCTGGCGTAAGAAGACAACTGGCCTCAAAACAAAAAAGCGTTTACTGCCGCTGGTGCTGGCAGCGGCATTATGCAGTTCACCGGTCTGGGCGGAAGAAGCCACTTTCACCGCTAATTTTAAAGATACCGACCTGAAATCGTTCATCGAAACCGTCGGCGCTAACCTTAATAAAACCATCATTATGGGGCCGGGCGTACAGGGGAAAGTGAGTATTCGCACCATGACCCCGCTCAATGAACGCCAGTATTACCAGCTATTCCTTAACCTGCTGGAAGCACAGGGGTATGCCGTCGTACCGATGGAAAACGACGTGCTGAAGGTGGTGAAATCCAGCGCTGCGAAAGTCGAGCCGCTGCCGCTGGTCGGTGAAGGCAGCGACAACTACGCGGGCGATGAAATGGTCACCAAAGTAGTGCCGGTACGTAATGTGTCGGTACGCGAGTTGGCACCGATTCTGCGCCAGATGATCGACAGCGCAGGCTCAGGCAACGTTGTTAATTACGATCCCTCCAACGTGATTATGCTCACCGGACGCGCCTCCGTTGTGGAGCGCCTGACAGAAGTGATCCAGCGCGTGGATCACGCGGGTAATCGCACCGAAGAGGTGATCCCGCTGGATAACGCCTCGGCTTCGGAAATCGCCCGCGTGCTGGAAAGCCTGACGAAAAACAGCGGCGAGAACCAGCCAGCGACGCTGAAATCTCAAATTGTCGCCGACGAACGCACCAACAGTGTGATTGTCAGTGGTGACCCGGCCACGCGGGACAAAATGCGCCGCCTGATCCGTCGGCTGGACTCAGAAATGGAACGCAGCGGCAACAGCCAGGTTTTCTATCTCAAATACAGCAAAGCCGAAGATCTGGTCGATGTGCTGAAGCAGGTCAGCGGCACGCTCACGGCGGCTAAAGAAGAGGCGGAAGGCACGGTCGGTAGCGGGCGTGAGATTGTATCCATCGCCGCCAGCAAACACAGTAATGCCCTGATTGTAACCGCACCGCAGGACATCATGCAGTCGCTGCAAAGCGTGATTGAACAACTGGATATTCGCCGTGCTCAGGTGCACGTCGAGGCGTTGATCGTGGAAGTTGCCGAAGGTAGCAATATCAACTTCGGCGTGCAGTGGGCGTCGAAAGATGCCGGATTAATGCAGTTTGCTAATGGTACGCAGATCCCTATCGGTACGCTGGGGGCAGCCATTTCTCAGGCGAAACCGCAGAAAGGCTCGACGGTGATCAGTGAAAACGGCGCTACCACCATTAATCCGGATACCAACGGCGATCTCTCCACGCTCGCCCAGCTTCTTTCCGGCTTTAGCGGTACGGCGGTTGGTGTGGTGAAAGGCGACTGGATGGCGCTGGTGCAGGCGGTTAAAAACGACTCCAGCTCGAACGTGCTCTCCACGCCGAGCATCACCACGCTGGACAACCAGGAAGCCTTCTTCATGGTGGGCCAGGACGTTCCGGTATTAACCGGCTCTACCGTTGGCTCCAATAACAGCAATCCTTTCAATACAGTAGAAAGGAAAAAAGTCGGCATCATGCTGAAAGTCACGCCGCAGATTAACGAAGGTAACGCGGTACAGATGGTGATTGAGCAGGAAGTCTCGAAGGTGGAAGGACAGACCAGCCTCGACGTGGTGTTTGGTGAGCGCAAACTGAAAACCACCGTGCTGGCTAACGATGGTGAGCTGATTGTGCTTGGTGGTCTGATGGACGATCAGGCGGGAGAAAGCGTGGCGAAAGTGCCGCTGCTGGGCGATATCCCATTGATTGGTAACCTGTTTAAATCGACGGCGGATAAAAAAGAAAAACGTAACCTGATGGTGTTTATCCGCCCGACCATTCTGCGTGACGGTATGGCGGCAGACGGCGTGTCGCAGCGCAAATATAACTATATGCGCGCCGAACAGATCTATCGTGATGAGCAAGGTTTAAGCCTGATGCCGCACACCGCACAGCCGGTACTGCCAGCGCAAAACCAGGCCTTACCGCCGGAAGTTCGCGCGTTCCTCAATGCCGGGAGAACGCGTTAATGGTGCCTGTAGCACAGGAAACCACCGCCAACACCGTGCGTCTGCCCTACAGTTTCAGCCGTCGGTTTAGCCTGGTGGCATGGTGCGAAGCGTCGCTGGAGATCCTCCACGTTCATCCGCTATCGCTCTCTGTTTTGCAGGAGCTGCAGCGGGGGCTGAACGCGCCCTTTACGCTGCGGCAAATCGACGAGGCCGAATTTGAACAGCGGCTGAATGCGGTCTGGCAGCGGGACTCTTCCGAGGCTCGCCAGCTGATGGAAGATCTCGGTTCTGCCGAGGACTTTTTTACCCTCGCGGAAGAACTGCCGGAAACGGAAGATCTGCTGGAAAGCGACGACGATGCGCCGATCATCAAACTGATCAACGCCATGCTGGCAGAGGCAATCAAAGAAGGCGCTTCGGATATCCACATTGAGACGTTTGAAAAGAGTCTGGTGATCCGTTTTCGTGTTGACGGCACATTACATGAAATGCTGCGTCCGGGGCGCAAACTGGCCTCGCTGCTGGTGTCGCGTATCAAGGTGATGGCGCGGCTGGACATTGCCGAAAAGCGCGTGCCGCAGGATGGACGTATTGCGCTGTTGCTGGGCGGCCGGGCGATTGACGTGCGTGTCTCCACCATGCCTTCTGCCTGGGGCGAGCGCGTGGTGCTGCGACTGCTGGACAAAAACCAGGCCCGCCTGACGCTGGAGCGTCTGGGGCTTAGCCAGCAACTGACCGCGCAGTTGCGCCAGCTGTTACACAAACCGCACGGCATCTTTCTGGTGACGGGGCCGACGGGTTCCGGCAAAAGCACCACGCTGTACGCCGGATTGCAGGAGCTGAACAACCATTCGCGCAACATTCTCACGGTTGAAGATCCCATCGAATACATGATTGAAGGGATCGGTCAGACGCAGGTTAACACCCGCGTCGGCATGACCTTTGCCCGTGGGCTGCGCGCGATTTTGCGTCAGGACCCGGATGTGGTGATGGTCGGTGAAATTCGCGATACCGAAACCGCAGAAATCGCCGTCCAGGCTTCACTTACCGGACACCTGGTCCTTTCCACGCTGCATACCAACACAGCGGTGGGGGCGATCACACGTTTGCAGGATATGGGCGTGGAGCCTTTCCTGCTCTCTTCCAGTCTGACGGGCGTGATGGCGCAGCGACTGGTTCGCACGCTGTGTCCCGACTGCCGCCAGCCCGCACCAGCCACTGACGAAGAAAAACGCCTGCTGGGAATTACCGACGCCCGTACCGTCACTCTGTACCATCCACAGGGCTGTCCCGCCTGTAATCACAAAGGTTTTCGCGGACGGACTGCCATCCATGAGCTGATCGTGGTGGATGCCACATTGCGTGATTTGATCCACCGTCAGGCCGGGGAGCTGGAGCTGGAACGTTATGTCCGACAACACTCTGCGGGTATCCGCAGCAACGGCATTGAGAAAGTGCTCGCCGGAGAAACCTCTCTCGATGAAGTTCTGCGGGTAACCATGGAGGCGTAATGGCACTGTTTTACTATCAGGCGCTGGAGCGTAATGGTCGCAAAACCAAAGGTATGATTGAGGCGGATTCCGCGCGTCATGCCCGCCAGTTGTTGCGCGGTAAAGAGCTTATCCCCGTGCATATTGAAGCCCGGATGAATACTTCGTCAGGGGGGATGTTGCAGCGTCGGCGGCACGCACATCGTCGCGTGGCGGCGGCAGATCTTGCGCTGTTCACGCGCCAACTGGCAACGCTGGTACAGGCAGCAATGCCGCTGGAAACCTGCTTACAGGCGGTCAGTGAGCAAAGTGAAAAACTGCATGTAAAAAGCCTCGGAATGGCGCTGCGCAGCCGGATTCAGGAAGGTTACACCCTGTCGGACAGCCTGCGCGAACATCCCCGCGTCTTTGATTCTCTGTTTTGTTCGATGGTTGCTGCCGGAGAAAAATCCGGGCATCTCGACGTGGTGCTTAATCGCCTGGCAGATTACACCGAACAGCGACAGCGCCTGAAATCACGTCTATTGCAGGCCATGCTCTATCCGCTGGTTCTGCTGGTGGTGGCAACGGGCGTAGTCACTATTTTGCTGACGGCAGTGGTGCCGAAAATCATCGAACAGTTTGATCATCTCGGACACGCGCTACCCGCCTCAACCCGCACGCTTATTGCCATGAGCGACGCGTTACAGGCCAGCGGCGTTTACTGGCTGGCGGGATTGCTGGCGCTTCTGGTGCTGGGGCAACGGCTACTTAAAAATCCTACTATGCGCCTGCGCTGGGATAAAACCGTGCTGCGTCTGCCCGTGACAGGGCGTGTTGCGCGCGGGCTGAATACGGCGCGTTTTTCCCGCACCTTAAGCATCCTCACCGCCAGCAGTGTTCCGCTACTGGAAGGTATTCAGACTGCTGCCGCCGTGTCGGCAAATCGCTATGTCGAACAACAACTACTGCTGGCGGCAGATCGCGTCCGCGAAGGAAGCAGTCTGCGCGCCGCGCTGGCGGAGTTGCGCCTGTTCCCGCCGATGATGCTGTACATGATCGCCTCCGGCGAACAGAGCGGCGAACTGGAAACCATGCTTGAGCAGGCCGCAGTCAACCAGGAACGGGAATTTGATACCCAGGTGGGGCTGGCGTTAGGGCTGTTTGAACCGGCGCTGGTGGTGATGATGGCGGGCGTGGTGCTGTTTATTGTCATCGCCATCCTCGAGCCGATGCTGCAACTGAATAATATGGTTGGAATGTAATTTACGGAGTTATCACATGAATTCGTTATCCCGCACACAAAAACCACGGGCAGGTTTTACCCTGCTGGAAGTGATGGTGGTGATTGTTATTCTTGGCGTCCTGGCAAGTCTGGTGGTGCCTAACCTGTTGGGCAACAAAGAGAAAGCCGATCGGCAAAAAGCCATCAGCGATATCGTGGCGCTGGAAAACGCACTGGATATGTACCGACTGGATAACGGGCGTTATCCGACCACAGAACAGGGGCTTGAGGCGCTGATCCAGCAGCCAGCCAATATGGCGGACTCCCGCAACTACCGTACTGGTGGATACATTAAACGACTGCCAAAGGATCCGTGGGGCAATGATTATCAGTATCTCAGTCCGGGTGAAAAAGGGCTGTTTGATGTTTATACCCTGGGGGCGGATGGTCAGGAAAACGGGGAAGGCGCTGGCGCAGATATCGGTAACTGGAATTTGCAGGAGTTTCAGTAAGCAGTGCCTGAACGCGGATTCACACTTCTGGAAATCATGCTGGTGATTTTTCTTATCGGCCTTGCCAGTGCGGGCGTGGTACAGACTTTTGCGACCGATTCTGAATCGCCCGCGAAAAAAGCGGCGCAGGATTTTCTGACTCGCTTTGCGCAGTTTAAGGACAGGGCAGTGATCGAAGGGAAAACACTCGGTGTGCTAATCGACCCGCCTGGCTACCAGTTTATGCAGCGTCGTCAGGGGCAGTGGTCGCCCGTTTCCTCGACCCGGTTATCGGCACAGGTTACGGTGCCGAAACAGGTGCAGATGCTGTTACAACCCGGAAGTGATATCTGGCAGAAGGAATATGCGCTGGAGCTGCAACGTCGTCGACTGACGCTGCACGATATTGAACTTGAGCTGCAAAAAGAGGCGAAAAAGAAGACGCCGCAGATCCGTTTTTCGCCTTTTGAACCCGCCACGCCGTTTACGCTGCGCTTCTACTCGGCGGCGCAAAACGCATGTTGGGCGGTAAAGCTGGCACACGATGGCGCGTTATCCCTCAATCAATGTGATGAGAGGATGCCATGAAGCGCGGATTTACCTTGCTGGAAGTGATGCTCGCGCTGGCGATTTTTGCGCTGGCTGCCACGGCGGTGTTACAGATTGCCAGCGGTGCGCTGAGTAATCAGCAAATTCTTGAGGAAAAAACGGTAGCGGGCTGGGTGGCTGAAAACCAGACCGCGCTGCTCTACCTGATGACCCGCGAGCAGCGGGCGGTCAGGCAGCAGGGCGAGAGCGATATGGCAGGAAGCCGCTGGTACTGGCGAACCACACCGCTGAGTACAGGCAACGCGCTGCTCCAGGCGGTGGATATTGAAGTCAGCCTTCACGAAGACTTTTCGTCGGTGATTCAGTCACGACGCGCCTGGTTTAGCGCCGTGGGAGGCCAACAGTGAGAAGGACTCGCGCTGGTTTCACGTTACTGGAAATGTTGGTGGCAATTGCCATTTTTGCCTCGCTGGCACTGATGGCGCAGCAGGTGACTAACGGCGTCACGCGCGTGAATAGCGCCGTCGCCGGACACGATCAAAAACTAAACCTCATGCAGCAAACGATGAGTTTTCTGACCCACGATCTGACCCAAATGATGCCGCGTCCGGTAAGAGGCGATCAGGGCCAGCGTGAACCAGCGTTACTGGCTGGCGCTGGCGTGCTGGCGTCTGAGAGTGAAGGAATGCGTTTTGTGCGCGGCGGTGTGGTTAACCCGTTGATGCGTCTGCCGCGCAGTAATCTGCTCACCGTCGGTTACCGCATTCATGACGGTTATCTCGAACGGTTAGCCTGGCCGCTGACCGATGCCGCAGGCAGCGTGAAGCCGACAATGCAAAAGTTGATTCCGGCCGATTCGCTCCGTTTGCAGTTCTACGACGGCACGCGCTGGCAGGAGAGCTGGTCGTCAGTACAGGCGATCCCTGTGGCGGTACGCATGACCCTGCATTCGCCGCAATGGGGCGAGATTGAACGCATCTGGTTGTTACGCGGGCCGCAATAATCATGATCACCTCACCACCAAAACGCGGAATGGCACTGGTTGTGGTGCTGGTATTGCTGGCAGTTATGATGCTGGTAACCATCACGCTTTCCGGGCGGATGCAGCAGCAACTGGGAAGAACGCGCAGCCAGCAGGAGTACCAGCAGGCGCTGTGGTACAGCGCCAGTGCAGAAAGCCTGGCGTTGAGCGCGCTCAGTCTGAGCCTGAAAAATGAAAAGCGCGTGCATCTGGCACAACCGTGGGCTTCCGGCCCTCGTTTTTTCCCACTGCCGCAGGGGCAAATCGCCGTCACTCTGCGTGACGCACAGGCCTGCTTTAACCTGAATGCCCTCGCTCAGCCCACAACGGCGTCGCGTCCGCTCGCGGTACAACAACTGATTGCCCTGATCACGCGCCTGGATGTGCCTGCTTATCGGGCCGAACTGATAGCCGAAAGCCTGTGGGAGTTTATTGATGAAGACCGCAGCGTGCAGACGCGTCTGGGCCGTGAAGACAGCGAATATCTCGCCCGCTCGGTGCCTTTCTACGCCGCCAATCAACCGCTGGCCGATATCAGCGAGATGCGCGTGGTGCAGGGAATGGACGCCGGGCTTTATCAAAAACTGAAACCGCTGGTCTGTGCGCTGCCGATGACCCGCCAGCAAATCAACATCAATACTTTAGACGTCACGCAAAGTGTGATTCTTGAGGCGCTGTTTGACCCGTGGTTAAGCCCTGTTCAGGCGCGGGCGTTATTACAACAACGTCCGGCGAAGGGCTGGGAAGATGTCGATCAGTTTCTTGCACAGCCGCTACTTGCTGACGTCGATGAGCGTACTAAAAAACAGCTAAAAACCGTCCTGAGCGTGGACAGCAATTACTTCTGGCTGCGTTCAGATATCACCGTGAATGAGATTGAACTGACGATGAACTCGTTAATTGTCCGCATGGGCCCACAACACTTTTCGGTTCTCTGGCATCAGACAGGAGAAAGTGAGTGAGTTCCATCCTTGAGATTTTTTTCCCGCTTTGCGCCGCTGATCCCATCCATTGGCAGCGCCGTACACCCGATGTGGAGCACGGTATCTGGTCTGACGTTGCTAACGAACAGCTCCAGCAATGGCTGCAAACTGATGCGATTCGACTCTACATTCCCGGCGAATGGATCAGCGTCTGGCAGGTTGAACTGCCTGTTGTCGCCCGCAAGCAGATACCGACTATTCTGCCCGCCTTACTGGAAGAAGAGCTGAACCAGGATATCGATGAACTGCATTTCGCCCCGTTGAAAATCGACCAGCAACTGGCAACCGTAGCAGTGATTCACCAACAGCATATGCGCAACATTGCGCAGTGGTTGCAGGAAAACGGCATCACCCGCGCTACCGTCGCGCCGGACTGGATGTCCATTCCTTGTGGGTTTATGGCTGGCGATGCGCAACGGGTTATCTGCCGCATCGATGAATGCCGGGGATGGAGCGCCGGGCTGGCGCTGGCTCCGGTCATGTTCCGCGCCCAGCTCAATGAGCAGGATTTACCGCTTTCGCTAACCGTAGTCGGCATTGCACCGGAAAAGCTATCAGCATGGGCTGGCGCAGACGCTGAACGCCTGACCGTTACAGCTCTGCCCGCCGTTACCACTTATGGCGAACCGGAAGGGAACCTGCTGACAGGGCCGTGGCAGCCTCGCGTCAGCTACCGAAAACAGTGGGCGCGCTGGCGGGTGATGATTCTGCCGATATTGCTGATTCTGGTTGCGCTGGCAGTGGAGCGGGGCGTGACGTTATGGAGCGTCAGCGAACAGGTGGCGCAAAGCCGCACCCAGGCGGAGGAACAGTTCTTAACGTTGTTCCCGGAGCAGAAGCGGATTGTGAATTTACGCTCTCAGGTGACGATGGCGCTGAAAAAATATCGCCCACAGGCCGACGATACCCGGCTGCTCGCCGAGTTGTCAGCGATAGCCAGCACCCTGAAATCAGCGTCACTTTCCGACATCGAAATGCGTGGTTTCACCTTTGATCAAAAACGCCAGACGCTTCACCTCCAGTTGCGGGCCGCGAACTTTGCCAGCTTCGACAAACTGCGTAGCGCACTGGCAACCGATTATGTTGTGCAGCAGGACGCGTTACAGAAAGAGGGTGATGCGGTTTCCGGCGGCGTAACGTTGCGGAGGAAATAACATGTTACGCGATAAATTTATTCACTATTTTCAGCAATGGCGTGAACGCCAGTTAAGCCGTGGCGAACACTGGCTGGCACAACACCTGGCGGGGCGTTCTCCGCGTGAAAAGGGCATGTTACTGGCAGCGGTGGTGTTCCTGTTTAGCGTCGGATATTACGTCCTCATCTGGCAGCCTTTGAGCGAACGGATTGAGCAACAGGAGACAATATTGCAGCAGCTGGTGGCGATGAACACCCGACTGAAGAGCGCCGCGCCGGATATTATTGCGGCGCGAAAATCCGCCACAACAACGCCTGCGCAGGTATCGCGGGTTATCAGTGACAGTGCTTCCGCGCACTCGGTAGTCATCAGGCGGATAGCCGAGCGTGGGGAGAATATTCAGGTCTGGATAGAACCTGTGGTGTTTAATGACCTGCTGAAATGGTTAAACGCACTGGATGAAAAATATGCGCTGCGGGTGACACAAATTGATGTCAGTGCTGCTGAGAAGCCTGGGATGGTGAATGTGCAGCGGCTGGAGTTTGGACGGGGGTAAAGTATCAGGAGATTAATATCAATAAAATTACTCTCGTTAACGTGGCGAGAGTAATTCCCCCAGACTTTATAAGCTAATTTTTTTCGTGAAGGTTATTGTCAGATCCAAAAGCAAAAACCCGCCTTGTGGGCGGGTTCTTAAGAATTAGTGGTGCCGGACTCGGAATCGAAGATTGCTTCTATCATGATGATATTAGTTTACTTTGTTTAGTTTGGTGAAAAATATACCCTCTTTTGTACCCTCAGTCCCTTTTGCTGCGAAAAAGGAATCAAACCCGGGAGTTAGGAGATGAGGTGAAAGAGGGGACGCATATCCTGGTCCATTTCAGTATGTGTTATCCCTGATTTTTGCTGTTTCTGCTGTTGTATACCCACTCAGCAATAAACTGTTCAGCGGGTAGTGGAGGTGCATAGCGGTATCCCTGCAGATAGCAGCTTCCTTTCTCTGTCATGAACAACTCCTGTGATTTGGTTTCAATGCCTTCGGCAATGATATCAATACCTAACCGGCGAGCCAGCTCAATAACATTTTCTACTATATGCCCGGAGATTTCATCCACGCCGACCATTTGTACAAACCCTTTATCGAGTTTGATGTAATCGACGGGAAACGACTGCAGGTAGCTGTGAGTTGCATAGCCAGTACCAAAATCATCCAGTGCGAACAATACTCCCTGTTGATGTAATTTCGCAAATAACGCTTTTGACTCTGTAGTGACGGATAGCTGGTTTCGTTCGGTCAGTTCCAGAACCAGTTTCACTTTCCCTTTCGGGAAGGTGGATAGAAACTTCATACAGCTATCTTCCAGCCCCGGGGACAGAAAATGCGCTGGTGAAATATTGATCCCAATATGAAATTGATCCGGTAAAAAATCTGCAACAGAATTCAAGCTATGTTCGACCTGAGACATCAACTGTTGCGTTATCGGGGCAATTAACCCGGTGGACTCTGCCAGCGGGATAAACTGATCTGGTGGGATAATCCCGCTGACGGGGTGATGCCAGCGAATCAGTACTTCGCAGCCGGTCAGCTGGTGATTTTTAGCGGAAATGATGGGTTGAAAATAAGGTCTGAACTCTCCGTGAGCAAGCGCATTTTTCAGCATATCGATCGGGGTGGATGGACGACGGCGGGACAGCAGAAAGGCTGTGAGTATTCCACCGAAGATGGCAACAGGAAACATATACCAGGCCTGTTTCCAGGCGTAGGTAAGTTGCATTTTCACCGGGATGATATAAATCAAGGAGAACGGATATTTTTTTGAATGACTTTCTTTTTGTATGCCGCTGTCGTTCGGGGGCAGAGTGACATTTTTTCCGCTGGCTGACAGGACCGTGTTTCCCAAACGGAATTGTATTGCAGGAACCGCATGAACCACAGAGATGATGTCCTGAATAAAATAATAATCCGTGGCGGTAATGACCGTACCGTTTTTGTAAGGTGTTTTTAACAGGAGCCAGGGCAGAGTACCTGTATCTTCAGGAAAACGAATCAGCATATCGTGCCGCCATCGTTCCTTTTCAGCAACCGGACCGACAGGCAAACCGGGGTGGGTGCTGCAAAATACAGCCTCTTGTTTTGCCAGGCTCAGTGCACGAAGTTGGGGGCGCTTCAGCAGCAGATTGCTTAATTCACGCTGAGTATCTGCGTTACAGTTATTCAGAAGCAAATGTTCTGCTTCCGGGCTGATGCTGTTGTTCTGATTGAGAATGTTTTCTATATAGCCAAGTGCGAAATTAGCTCTGATCTGGCTGTCATTCACCAGCTCTGCTTTTTTCCAGAAAAATGTCAGCAGAACAATGAACAGAAATACCAGGCCACCTGCCACCATAGCTGGAGTATGTTTTTTTACAAATAATCTGGAAAACATGTTTTTTTGCTCTGAATGACGCCAGATTTATCAGAATGTTTTTGTGTATGTACTGAGTCTGTGCTTTGGGTTAAACGGACGATAAGGTTTCCGGATAGTGTTTTGCAATAATATCATTCAGTCCGTCAACCAGGTTTGGTTTCCTGAGGGTGATGTGCGCACGACCTTTCTTATGCTATTACGTATAACCAGAACGTTGCCGATACAGATAGAACCGATGATTTCTGCATGTCTGGTTAACACCACTGGATGGTGAAGGGAGCGTATATCTTTCCATATGTTTCAGTGGGAAGCATTCAGCCAGACGAATAACGTTTTTTCCGTGGACGTCATTATTGCGGTTTCAGCTCAGGAATGATTTCATCTGTCGTAATGCTGATAAATGTAGTAGGTATGTTAAAAGTATACATAACAGGTTATGTCTCAGATAAGGTGCAGCCGTCCGTGGCCTGCTCCTGTCAGTCGGATATTCACCGTACTCAGAAAGTGTACTTCACACCCAGCATGGCTGAGGTGTCGCTGTACCCCTTGTCACCGACCTGAACACCCACATTCCCCCACAGGTTCAGATGGGAGTTTATCTGTCCTTCCACACCGGCTTTCACTTCTCCGATATTACGGGCGCCGTCCTGATGAACAGTCACACCGTTCATGCGGGTACCAAAATCGCGGGTGTTGTGCAGCCAGTTTACCTCCACGAACGGACTGAACTCACGGGATTTGCCTTCATCCATCTGGCTGTGGCTCTTAATCCAGGTTTTCACGCCAAGGCGGGTCTGGATATTGCCATCTCCGGTGCTTTCAACACGGGTACCGTTGCTTTCACGGTGTTCATCCGCTTTTACACCCATCCAGACAACCTGTGCCTGAGGCTGAACATACCATTCATTCAGACTATCTTTGTTGCCGGTAAATTCACCCGCTTTCCAGGTATAACCGGATTCCAGAGATGCGGTAAGACCTTTTGATTTCCAGGACTCACCCTGCAGGTCTTCACCTTTCACATGGTTATCAAACCAGCCGTATTGCGCCCAAGCGTCCAGATAAGCCCCGTTATGCGTCTCATCATTGGCATACCAGGTGGCATACAGACCCGTGCTGTAACCATTCACACTGCCTTTTGAACGGTATCCGGTACGTACTGAGCCCGTGCTGTTGTGATCGTTACCGTAACCGGCCATAACACCCAGATGCCAGCGGTCTGTGTTACTCCTGCCCCACAGTGCAAGATCTCCCCCCAGTTGCAGAACATAACGGTTGCTCTGGGTTTCCAACTGACTGCTGCTATCTCGCCAGCGGTTATGGCCCCCTTCATGACGCATCCACATGCTGGTATTCTTCTGCTCACCGGTAATAACATCGGTATACTGCATCTGTCCCAGGCGTTCATGCAGACGCGTCACGAACATGTTGTTTGCTGCAGCGATATTGGCTATGTAGGCACCGGCCTCCGGGCGCAGGTCATTGTCATAACCGCCAGGGCCTGGTTCAGGCTTCGGCTCTGGTGTCGGTTCAGGATTTGGTACCGGATTCGGGCCCGGTGTCGGCTCCGGCGTGTTTTTACCACTGGTCAGATACCAGTTACCGCTGTTGCTTCCCTGACCACGCCCCAGCGTGTAGTCATAAGCGCCGGCAGCTATACGACTACTCTGGATAAACTCTCCGTTTGATTGACCATCAACATGGATAATCTCAATACCATTAAGTGTCTGTGCACCAACGCCTCCGATATCTTTTACAGTGACAAAGGTTTTACCATCTGTATTCCCTTTAACAATTAATTTATCTACTGATGAGTCATCATCGCCGAGAATGCCTGAAAAATAGATGTGACCATTCTTACTGGTATAATCACCATTTATTGTTAGCGTGTTTTGGGCGTTGTGCCCCAAGTATACAGAACCATTATTGCTAAGTTGAGCAATATCTGAATTACCTGCCATCTTCCAGATACTGTTCTCGTCTAAATTAACAGTACCACCATTTGATGCGCTTCCCGTCCAGCGTGAATTCTCTAAAGAAAGGTTGGCAGAGCTCTTTTCATCTGCTCTGATATCGCCATTAAAGGAAACATTTCTGGTTGTAACGGAAATGTTTCCACCGACGCCAGTACTATTACTGCCTGACAAAATGAGAGTACCGTTGTTGATGATTCGACTTCCGTCTAATGTAGCAACAATAGTACCTCCGGATGTACTAAAGTTAGCCCCTTTTTCACTAATTATCACTCCATCTTTCTGGCTGAATTCAGCTTTACCATTGTTAGTTGCAACTACTGAATCTGCACCATCGCCCGATGTGTGAATGGATATGTTATCACCCTGAATAACTGTATTACTATCACTTGCCCACAATCCATGAGAGTAATCACCGCTTGTTGTAATTGAGCTTCCAGAGCCAAGCGTGATTTTTCCACCAGTATTTGCTACCGCACCATATGACCTGCTTCCACTAGTGGCAATCTGAGCTGTACTGGCATTTACAGTAGCATTCTCTTGCGCATTTATACCGTATGCATTATTACCAATGGTGTTAATGGCAATTTTTTCAAAGTCAATACTGGCGGGTTTTCCATGCCCCCATACACCAGTTGAATCATCGCCAGAAGTAGAGATTATTGATGAACCAGTTAGCTCTGCACGTGATTCAGGTGCTGAATCAGAAGGGGAGATGGCCGCAACGTATATCCCCTTGGCTGCATAGCCAGTGGTTTGGATTGAAACACTATCACCAGTTAATGTTCCACCGTTACTTTCGATGATTTGGATTGCGTCAGATTGCTCTCCCTTAGTTTCAATAGCAGCGCCTGCTCCAAGATTTATATGTCCGTTATTCAAAGAAGATACTGCGTGGGCCTGGTTGCCGGAAGTAACAACCTGGAGGCCTTTTGATGCAATGATTGTAGAATCAACCCCATCTGCACGTAAACCATAGGCATTTTTACCAGATGTAGTGATATTTGTATCCGTCAGCTCAACTAAACCGCCAGATGATGTAAATACGCCAAAAGCCTCTGAACCTTCAGTTTTAATTTGGGTGTTATTTACAGAAACAGAGCCTTTGTTTTCGGCCGAGATGCCGCGAGCTCCCCACAGAAACGCATTGCTGTTCTCTCCTTGAGTTGTAAGGATTGAATTATTAATTGCAAATTGACTATTTTCACCAGAAATGACAACCCCTCTGGCATTATCGCCAGAGGTTATAATATTTCCTCCTTCGATTGAACCACTCGAGTTTTCAATATTGATGCCGGTAGCATTTTTACCGCTTGTTGTAATAGATGCCCCATTGGTAATGGTCAGAGATGAGTTATTTGAAACGGAAATCGCAAATGCACTTTTTCCAGCTGTAGATAATTTAACATTCCCTTCAGTAGTTAATTTACCTGAGTTTTGCACGGAGATAGCATATCCATTTTTGCCAATTTTTACTCCGGTATCAATATCTATATCGGATGTCTCGATTAGTTCTTTCCCATCAACATCTATTTTTCCGTAAGAAATCGAAGCATAAGCATTTGATAATAAAGCTCCAACTATGGTTGACAGTAGCGTTAAACGGGGCGTAAAACATCCTAAGCGATTCTTGTTTTTCTTTTTGTAAACAGAAAGTGACATGAATAACCTCAATGATTATAACAGGCTTGATGTGTAACAATAAGGGCTATAATTTACTGCATGACTATGTGTTTGCAAGTGTTGCTACATTCTCAGCAGCATTAAAAGTTGGAATTATAATAAATGTTGTTTAAAAAACAAAATTTATATTAAATGTGATAATTTCAAGATAAGCTCTGTTCGGGGATGTATGCGTGTATATGATATTTGTTTGCATTATGTATATTATATAATGAATTTCTATTCATTCTTAATGCATTTAATAAGTGCGCTATTAATTGCTTGTGGTGTTAGTTTTTTGTTGATTGTTGTTTTGCGTGTTAATGGGGTTTATTGATTTTGTTTTTTTTGTGTTTTTTGAATAAAGCGTGTTTGTTGTTGATTTGTTTTTGGCAGATCTCTGTGGGCTTCGTTTTATTTTTGTTCTGTTTTGTTTTAGGTATGTGTAAGAAACTTATTGTATATTCAATAAATAAAGATTCTTCAATGTTTTTTGATGTTGTGTTGAATTCTTCTTGGGAGTAAGTTTTTTTGGGTAAATAAATCGAGTGTTGCATGAATGATAAAAGTTATCTTTGCTGATAATGTTTCTATGAAAACATTATGCGTGTTTCGGTATTTATTTGCTTTCTATATCTCCAGGTGTTCTTATACAAATGTTAAAGATACTGAGATTAACGTTTGCTTTTTTAGTGTCGATGATTGCGGGGGGATATAAAACACTGTGATTTTAAGAACGTCATTGTTCTCCAGATAGCTGTTTCATTTATAGTAATTCTTTGTATTTATTAGTGATAACATCTTAGAGCGCTTCATCAGATCGCGCCAGATACTCCGAATGATACAGCAGGTAATGGCCGCGCTGGCTTTATCCGGTGCCTCTGCCAGCCAACTGTCATAGCTGCGTCCCTGTTTCATTCCCCATTCACGGGCACTTTTGTCCACAATGCTTTCCGTCTGTGCTGAGATTTCAGGCGGTTGCCGGATAATTGTATCAGTTTGCAACTGTGCGGTGTTACTCACAAGCACCATTTATCTGATACTGATGGCGCAGATAATGTCTGTATGCCCGGTGACCACTTCCGGACAGGTAAGCGTTATATCTGACATAATCGGTTTTCCTTTCTGTTTATAAAGGAAAACGCCAGCCGTATTCAGGCTGGCGTCAGGATAATGAAGCGTGGTGAGTGATATTCACCGGTTCTGGTGCAGAAGCTGCAGATGACGCAGGGTACGGACATCCTCTCTGGCCTGTTCGATACAGGGCAACAGTGCTGCCGAATCCGTTCTATCCTCATCATTGTCAAAGATAATTCCCGATTCGCAGTCGATATTGTCCTGTAGCCACGCAATCAGAATATCCAGTGCGGTTTCCGTGGTTAATGATTTCATGTTGTTCCTGGTTACCAGTCGAAAGTGGGCAGGTCCGGCAGACATTCAGCGCTGGCATCCAGATGAATGAGACTGACGCCATAACGCCGGATGAGTGTGACAACCAGACGACGGAACATTTTTGACATGCCCAGACGTTTAAGCCGCAGAACCGGGTACGACCACGCATCAGTACGTAACAGATAACCGGTACCTGTAAAATGAATCCATTCTGATTCACCGAAATCATTGGTCTGGTGTGACAGCGAGTACAACCAGGCGTTGTCCTTTTCCGTGATATGTGCGGTACTGCATCGTATGCCGGCAAGGGTTGCAAACGGTGGTAGTGTGCAGGTTGACTGTTGGTCGGATTCCTCCACCACGCGGAGTGAATAACCGTTTTCAGCGACCTTGTTAATCAGTTTAGTGAGATTAACACCATCGACGTCAACGACAATTCGCCCCATGTTCAGCGCCCGCACGTTAATGCTGTCGGCTTCCAGCATCAGGGAAAGTTTCATCGTTTCGCCTCCGAATGTTTACCCCGGGTGATGTCGTTCACCATTCTGTAGTTGCTGCGGGTCATCAGGCCGGTTGCCCGGCGGGCCCGTAGAATATCGATGCTGTTTATTAACTGAGAGTGGGTACAGACGCTGAATCCCGGCTGGTCGGTACGCACCAGCGCGTATTTTTCAACGAGAAAGTTCACCGCATCACACAGTGAAATACCGGCCTCAATATGCTGCTCAATCACACGTTCATCGGCGAATGGTGTGTCATTCAGCGTGAGGCCGTAATGCTGGTCCAGCAGTCGGGTGAGCAGTGTCTGCCAGATGGTGACGGGAGACGGGCAGCGCGATGCCTCCCGTACGTGTGTATCGGGTAATGTTTTCATACTGAAGGTTTTCCTGATATGCAGAGATGAGAAATGGGAAAGTGGTGTGGTGAAAACACCAGGCCGGAACAGAAGGTTATTCTGGAGGGTTACTTTTTCGTTTCGGATGTTGGATAAACAGCCAGATAAACGTAACCACAACTGCCGAGGGTGTCTGCTTCGCAGGTCAGCCCTCTGGCATACAGCGTGACGGTATGCTGATGTCGGGGATTCAGTTCACCGCTGGTGAGCATGAGTTCCAGTTGTTTCATCAGCAGCGGAAAGGCCTGGTCCAGATGGTATGCATCTGCGTCGCTGAAGCGGCCTCTGATACCGGCGCGGTCGGCAAGGTAATGCAGGCGGTTACCCTCCTGCACCAGACGGGCACCAAAACAGGGCCTCACTGTGCAGGGAAGCCCCCACCAGGGGCGGTCGTGATTGTCGTCGGGATGCGTTATCCCGGAGAGTTTGTCTGACACGATAAAATCCTCTCTGAAAAGTGGTTAAGAATGGTTTAACGATGACAGGTCAGCCGGCGCGCTGACTGGTTTCGGTGAAGATGTATGCATTGACGAGAATGGCCTCATCCACAGCGGCGTCTGAGTCCATCTGGTCGTACTCGTTTTCCGGGTGACGGAACATCAGTTCAGGGTGACGCTCATCAGCCGGACATACGGGCCAAAGCTGTCCTTACGGCGTTCAGCAAACACGGCCAGCACACCGGGAATATCCTGCACTTCACGACCGGTATACGCTTCAGCACTGCCGTGCCAGCGGTATTTACCGGTACAGAACGGAAAAAGACGGGATGTCGGATGTTGTTGGTGAATACGCATGGCTTCACCACGGGTGATAATTTTCATAATGGGATACCTCTGAAGACAGAAGATAAAAGTGAAAACAGGTGTGATGTGGTTGTGACGGGTTAAAGCAGACCATGTTCGGCAAAGGAGAAAACCTGGCTGCCACCGACTATCAGATGGTCCGGCACCCGGATATCCACCAGGGCCAGTGCCTGTATCAGACGTTCGGTGATAAGCCGGTCTGCCTTACTGGGTGTGACTTCACCGGACGGGTGATTGTGCGCCAGCACCACGGCAGCGGCATTGTGGTACAGGGCGCGTTTAATCACTTCCCGGGGATGGACTTCCGTGCGGTTGATGGTGCCGGTGAAGAGGGTTTCACCGGCAATCAGCTGATTCTGGTTGTTCAGATACAGCACCCGGAACTCTTCACGCTCCAGTCCCGCCATGTTCAGAATCAGCCATTCCCGTGCCGCACGGGTGGAGGTGAAGGCCACACCGGGTTCATGAAGATGGCGGTCCAGGGTTTTCAGGGCCCGCAGAATGAGACTGCGCTCGCCGGGCGTCATTTCTCCGGGCAGAAAGGAAAGCTGCTGCATTGTCCCTGCCTCCATTCAGTCGATGATGCGCATAATGGCGCTGCATTCCGGATGCTGCAGGGCGTAATCCCGCAGCCGGTAATAATGGACCGTCATGGCATAACACTCCGTACGACAGGCGTGATGACTGTACGTCATCAGACAGGCAGCAATGCCAGCGGCTTCCGGGCTCATTTCAGCGCGGTTGCCGTTCATGGCATTGAACAGTACCCATGTTTCGTCATCATCGTCATCCGGTTCGGGGGCCATAAATGCCCCGCCGTTGTTCAGAGTGTACAGATTCCAGATACCACCGCAGTAGTCTTCGCACAGACGGTCCATCCAGCCGAAAACACGGGGCTCCAGGGTCACCCACTGTGGAATGAGGCCAAAATGCTGCGGCCAGAAGCTGATGCGCTGTTCATCAGGGACTATGGTGGCAACCAACTGAGGCTGGTCATTCCCTGATGCAGCGGTTACGGAAACAGAAGATGTGGTGGAATTATGTGAAATGGTTTTCATGAAATGACTCCTTAAAGGACAAATAAATGCGTGGTTTTCAGGGTAATGGCTGAATCAGCGCAGGCTCTCCAGCAGCGTTTCCGCCATCACCCACAATGCGCGGTTGAGCTTAATGTCAGTGTCAATGCTGTGAATGGCACGGGTATGGATACGTTTTCCTTTAGCGCTGCGACCTGAAATTCCGCCTTTCAGCATATTCTCCTGAATGGTCTGATAAGCACTCCACAGGTCCTTACCGTAATCCTCCCTGCGTCGTGGCGTCAGAATGTCGGCGGTGGTGACGGGCTGATGTTCGTCACCATAACGGTAAGTCAGTGCCGTCTGTGCCAGCGCCTGGCGTGCCGGTGGCGGCAGAATCAGCGACTGCATGGCATCACGCTTTTCCTCAATCCGGTCAAAAACCCCCACCACCTCGTAAGCCCCTTCAATGACTCTGTCCACCACATTTCCCCGGTGCGGAACACGCACTTCTCCCAGAGACTGACCACAGACGCATCCGTTCTGGCAGACGAACCTGAAGTAACCCGGCAGCATCTGGTAGCTGGAGGTACCGTCATGAGAGTTGAGCAGAATAATTTCAGGGACATGTTCTCCGTTTATCTCTCCGGCCCGCCGCAGACGCAGCATGTGTTTTGTGTATCCCCGGCGGCCCGGGTCGCGCACACGGGTCTGGCAGGCGAAGAATGGCTGAAAGCCTTCCCGCTGCAGGCTTTCCAGTACGGTGATGGTGGGGATGTACGTATAGTTCTGGCTTCGGGACGTGTGTTTCTCTTCCCCGAAAATCCCCGGCACATAGTGCATCAGTTCTTCGTGTGTCAGCGGACGGTCACGGCGTATCTGGTTCGCATAACCAAAACGACTGGCTAGTCGCATAATTTGCTCCTTATCGGTGGTTAAGATTTACTGGTGTAATAAATGAAAAAGCCACGTCTCCCGGAGAAGACGCGGCCTGATGGGTGAAATGAATGACGTTTATTGTCTGAGAAGACCGTCACTGGCGAGCCGCGTATTAAGCACCTTTCCGGCATCGGGTTCAGAATTCCGGCAGCGCCAGCGTCGCTGACCTTCCGCGTTGCGGATAACCCGACGGAAATGCATTCCCGGGTCATCCTGGATAAACACATTGCGGTAAGCTGTTATGACAGCAACCGCCTGCCCGTATGAGAAAGATCCTTCAGCCAGGACATACTCTGTGTAACCCGGCATATCGGTTTTCTCCTGATAAATAAAAAGCCTCTGCCACGCGTTGTGACAGAGGCTGAAGCATGAAACTGACTTCAGGGATCAGTTAACGTTTTTTCCGGAAACGGTAATCAGCAGTGGATGGTAGTCCTGGGGATTGAAAACCGATAACGGCAGACTGACACGATGGCCGTTACTTTCTTCAGTTGCTTTAATGATTTCGGTTGTGGCGACATTTTCCACGCACTCCGTTTCCAGAAATGCGTCTGTGGTTCGCGTGGCATTACTGTCACCAAAAGCTTCCGTTTCCATTTTTCTGGTCACCAGCGTCTGACCATATTTGTCTTTGAGTTGCAGAGTGATGGTGAGGGGGCCAAATCCTTCATCGTTTCCGCCATTATCCAGCCGGAACTGGTAAGCACAAATATTTCCCGGGAGCCATATCGTATCTGTATTGCGTATACTGATGTAACGTTGATCCTGTGCCCGGAGTGGGGCAGACCACGTTAACCCCAGAATGAAGGCGGTAATCATGCAGGTTTTGAACAGGTGAATCATGGTATTTACCTCTCTGAGTCATGACGATGACACTGACAAATCAGGTGATAAAGCGTAAAAGGCGCAGAATAGCCGTTATGCCGGTAACTCCGGGGGTAATGCTTCTTCCAGTCGGTTAACCATATTGCCGAGATGGGATGCATCATATTCCATGACGGGGCGTTGCCTGATGATACTGACCACCAGTGGTTTGATTAACATATTGGTCGCGGCCTGTTGTTGTATACCGGCGGCGAAAATGATCTCCAGAGCATTCTGATCGATAACACGGGCCAGATTCTCGTTCAGATTTTCAATCTCATGTCCGGTCAGCAGGAAACTGCCGGCAAGCCATGTCACCTGCTCCTGAATCATTGCCAGAATTTTGACGCGATCTTCTTCAACCAGCGCTCCGGCAATTTTTCCTGATACAGCGGAGGCAATCATTCCCCCCAGAACACCGCCAACCACACGCCCTGTCAGTGCACCAAATGGTCCCAGTGGACTGAACAGTATCCCGCCCGCCACTGACCCGACAGCTCCACCTGCCACACCGGAAGATGCCACGGCAAGATTCCTGATGAACTGCGCACCGGAGATCCGTCCCCGCAACATTTTGATCATGTCAGGGCCGGTTGTGACAGCTACCAGTGCCAGAGATGTCACCAGCGTACCCTTCATTACTTTGTTCAGGGCACTGATATTTCCTGCACCGGTCCCCTTCTGAAGAGCCAGTCGGACAGTCGGGCTGGCAGTCGAAAAATCAATGTGCTTCAGCATACCCTGAACAACACTGAGCCGGTGGAGTTGCTGGGTTGTGACGTAGACAGCCAGTGTGCGGGTGAAGGTTTTTCCTGCCTGGACAGCAGCTGTCTGCAGGGCAGCATCGCGATCGCCGGTGCTGAGCCAGAAGACCGATGCCGTCAGGGCAAAACTGATCCCTCCGGCCGCCAGACTGACAACCGAACCCTCGGCAATATCATAAGTGACCGATTCGATGGTTCCGAACCGGGTGATATTACGGGCCTGAGTATAAGTCAGATGTCCCCGACGAATCAGCCGGGACGCTTCTGCGGGATCGGTTACACCGGGTACTTTACCTTCGCGGATCTTATTCCTCATGGTTTCAACAGCGCCGGCATACTGATCACGGGGGACTTCCAGTTGCATGGGGCCATTATTTCCCATGTAACGATACTGTCCGTTTTGTCCGTCGAATGCCGCACCGACGCTACGGGCTGCAGTTGAACAATATTTCGTCTGGATTTCTGTTCCGCTGACCAGTCTGTCTGCTCCATTTCTGGCATTATTATCACCGAGGATCCGTGCGTTTTTCAGACGGACTCTGTCGACAATATGGTTTCCCCGTTCAGCGGCAAACCCATGTCCCTGCCCTCCGGAAGCAAACATTTTCTCATTTGTACTCCAGGTTTCCGGCAGTTTCATGAGAATCAGACCATTCGCCGTTGCATCGGAAATAAAGCTGTTGTAAGGGCGTTCATAAATTTCCTGACACAGTGTTTCTGTTTCGCGACAAAGAGAGGAGCAGTACCATTCCGGATCCGGCTTATGATTTTCCGGGGCATGATGTACTTCTGTCAGCCCGCAGGAGGCACAGATACGAAGCTCATCCACGTGATGGAATGATACAAAACGGCGACCTTCTGAAAAGGGATACCAGTCACCGCCGTCCAGGCAACGATCGAGAAAATCGTCATTCGCTTCCGGTGATAAATTCAGGCGGTTCCGGAAGAGCGTTTTCAGTTCATCAGGTGTGAATGACAGGTTCTCTTTCAACTGTTCGTTAAACCCTGCCATGTTTCTTTCATACCAGGCATTGTTCAGTAACCAGTTTCCGTCTGCCAGTTCAAATTCCCTCAGCTCTCCCCGGGAAATCCGTTGAGAAATGAGCGTCAGCCAGATGCGCTCCGTCAGTGAGTCAGGAAGGCTGTAATCGTTTTGCAAACTGGTCAGCCACGATTTACTGTTGAGCACCGGTTGTTCTTCCAGTGTCTGGCTGATGGCACAGGTCAGTTTTTTCAGCGCCTGGATTTGGCTGGCCGCCCATAGCAGCGTCACTAATGCAGCCAGCCAGTACAACAACCCGCCCCACCACATCAGTGACGGTGAAATATCGTACTGTAACGCGATCAATGGTGCGCATGCAGAACACGCCATAAGGAAAAAGGCAGTATAAAAACAGCAGTAATACCCGTTAATTTCCTTGCTGATATCTTCTGGTGTGATCCCGTTCTGCTGAATGTTTTTGATCTGCAGGGGAACAGCCAGCAGACCACCGGCGAGAGCGGTGGTCAGAATAAATTTCACAGAGTCAAAGGTGTGAGCCTCCAGCGCGATATGTTTACCATCAAGTCCCCACATGAAGCTGATGATCATTCCGGCAATCGTCAGAAATACGCCTGCCAGCCAGCGAATATGGAACAACCGGGTTATGCGTTCGGTGATATAGCCAGCCAGTAAGGCCGGGCCGAACAGACACAGCAATATGAGCCCTGCCAGCGCAGAAGCCGTGCTGATTAATGCTCTGAACAAAAGGCGAAGAATGGCAAATCCTGCGATCAGCAGGATCAGCGCGCCGACTATCTGTAACATAGTCACTCCGTGATGAATATCATGTTATTGTGAATGCCAGCGAATGTGGCGTTGAATATCCGTTGCGCCGGTCCGGGTCCCGATCATGATGACCGGGACCACAGAGAGGCGATGGTTCTGTCAGAAGGTCACATTCAGCGTGGCCTGACCGTTATAGCCTTCAGCGCTGCTGCCGCTGACGCTGTGGGCATAACCGGCCTGAACGCCCAGGGTGATATTTTCCCGGACACGGGCTTCCAGTCCGGCCTGCAGGTCCAGTGACGTACCATTCTGTGACGGTGAGAACGTCATGTTACTGCCGGCTGCGGCTGTACCCATGCTCATGTCCCCCCGGGAGCTGAAGGTGCGGATAACAGAAGGCTGTACCCACCAGTTCACCGGCAGTTCACGCACACTGTGTTTGGCACTGCCGCGCAGGGTGTCACGGGATGAGGTGCCTTTACCAAAGTTCATATCGTTGTGGCTGCCCAGACGGAAGCCGGCACGCACATGTTGTGCACTGCCATGCCCGAACTTCACATAACCGGCGTTATCCTGGCCGTCATCCAGGGAGAGTCCCTGCCAGGTGTACTGCAGTTGTGGCTCCAGCATCAGATTGTCAGTGATACTGAAGGGCAGACCGGTTTCCAGTGAGCCCAGCCAGCCCCAGCCCCGGGCGCGGAAGTCGTTATTGTCCGATGATGCTTTCATGCTGTGGCGGGTTCCCTGTGCCACAATGTCAGCCCACAGGCCGGAGGATGTGTGTACCAGATTCAGGTATCCGCCCAGACTGCCGGCATCATCCCGAACCGTGCCGGCGCGGGAGCCGTCATCATCCTTAACATCAACGGAAGAATGGCCTGCAGCACCATACACCCCTGTCGTCAGAGACATACCGGCAACCTCTGTTCTGAGCAGGTCACCCTCCAGACGGACGAAGCCATAGCTGCCGCTGCTTTCCGGCGTGGCCCCACGGGCAATACCGCCATTGTTATCGTGACCGAGATGGCCGCCCTGAATGCTGAGACGGACGCTGTTGTTTTCACCATTTACACCGGTCTGATGGCTGCGGGAGCCTGCCACAATCCGGTCATAATCCATTGTCTGTGTCAGCATGGAGGCATACAGGGGGACTTCTGCACGATAAGCATTTTCACTGCGCAGATACCAGCTCTCATCACTGTCCCGGTTGAGGGAGTAGTTAAAGGCACCGGCCTGCAGCTTATTCCCCTGGACAAAGGCCCCTTCCTCCGTGGTGGCACCGTTAATGGCTTCCACCACCTGAATACCCTTACCGCTGGTCGCCAGCCCCGACGCACTGTTGCCGGCGTTCACCAGGTTCAGGATGGTTTTTCCGGTTGCCCTGCCACCGTCAATGACCAGTCTGTCAGCATTGTTCTGTGCCATATCCGGGCGTACACGCAGGCTGATGGTGCCATTCTGCCCGTTCAGGTTTTTCACTTTCAGGGTTGCCGGTACGAACTTCCCTGTGCGGGTGGAGGTGAAATGAATCTGTCCGGCATGGCTGAGGTCATCCACCACCGACTGCACCGTGGCGTTATCAGGGATATTCCAGGTGGCACCGGAGGCAAGAGTGACATTCGTGGGGTCAATGGCACCGTTCAGCACAGTGCTGCCGGTCAGCTTCAGGGCTGTACCGCGCTGAGCAATGACATCCGTGGTGACGGTACTGTCGTTCAGCGTCAGCGTGCCTTCATTCAGGTTGACGGCTTTCTGGGTGAGTGTGGTGTTGCTGACAGTGAGTGTGCCACTTCCTGATTTTTCCACGCTGCCGTTACCGGTGAGAGAGCCTCCCTGCAGGAGTGCATCGCCTTCACGGATGGTCAGGGTATCGTTGTTCACCGTCTTCCCGGAAAGGGTAAGTATGGCGCCGTTATTCAGCGTGGTGGTGCCCGCCAGTGTGCCGCCCCTGGCGGTGAACAGTCCGCCATTTACCGTGGTATCCGTGGCCGTATCACCGGCGTTCAGCGTGAATGAACTGCCTTTTTCCAGCATCAGGGCATCCGCCTGACCGCCTCCGATACTGAATGCCTTTCCGTCGCTCCGGGTACCACTGACAGCGGCACCGGAATCGGCCAGCAGTACACCGCCATTTCCCATGGATACGGTGGTGGCGGTACCACCGTTGCGGACATCCAGCGTTCCGCCATCATCCACGCGGGTATTAGTGGCTGTGTGTCCGGTCAGCACATCCAGGCGTCCGCCATTTTCCAGTACGACATTATCAGCTTTACCCTCCACAACCGAGAATGCTCCAAGGCGGTTTATGCCGGTAACGGTTGCAGCCGTACTGGTAACCAGTGCACCGCCCGTGTTCTGGGTGACTGCAGTGGCTTCCCCGCCGGCATGTATCCTCAGTTCACCGTTCTGATTTATGGTGGTGTTACCGACAGCACCACCTGCCTTAACAACCTGCCAGCCCCCCTCGTTAATTACCGTGTTCAGCGCAAGTCCGTCCTTGTGCACATACTGGTAACCGCCATTCAGTGTGGTATTCAGGGCCCTTCCGTGTACCGACTGGTCACCACCTGCGTAAATGAGAGTGTCACGGGCTATCCCGGAAAATAAGATAATCTGCCGTCCATTTTTGTTGATGGTGGTGGATTCTGCTGTTCCCTGGACCTTCTGACCCGTGTACGAGTTGTCAGAATCCGGGCCGCCTTCTGCGCCGGTGTTGATGATGGTTCCTGTTGCCAGCCCGCCACTTTTAACGCTCTGGTAACCGTCGCGGTTGATAATTGTACCGGTGGCAACCCCGCCCTCATGAACCCACTGCTCGCCTCTGTTATTCAGCGTGGTGTTCACCGCCAGCCCGTTCAGGCTTTGTCCCCCGCCGTCACGAATAACCGTATCACTGGCTGTTCCCCCCTCCAGCACGACCTGACGACCATTTGTGGTGACAGTGGTGTTTCCGGCTATCCCGCCATTCTGTATCCATTGCCCACCGGTGTTTTCTTCACTGTCCGGCCCCAGTTCCAGCCCGGTACTGATGGTCATTCCGTTGGCCGTACCGAAGACAATCTGGTTGTCATGATTTGTCAGTGTTCCGTCGTTCACGGTTTCTCCCGCCTGTACAACCGTGTCAGCAGCCAGTGCCGGGACTGATGTGACAGCAGCAAGAGACAGCGCAACCGCCACACCGGCGCGTTTTCCCCGTGAGCGGGCCAGTTCGGAGGCCACCACCAGGGTGCCCGTAATGTGATTCCATACCAGCCTGTAGCTGGTGTTCAGATGTCGTTTCATCAGCTTTTCCTTACAGAGGGTGAATAAAAAAGCCGGTACCCACAAATGTGGATACCGGCAGGTACAAAACAGCATGGTCAGATAAAGTGGTTTTTCCCGGACATAAATGCTTCCCCTCTCTCATCCGCCAGAGAAGTATCAGTCCGTTGTGTGCAATTCCGTTCTGCATGATGAAGAGATTCAGCTGCCTTTTCGCAGACCATTAACCACTATAAACGATCGATAGTAACGATCGATACCTGTTTTATCGATCGTTTTATTCTATTGACAGCAGAGCGGTCACGCAAGAGAAACAGGAGGGGGATGAGGGGTTTGTGTCATGTTTTCAGTTGGTTAACGCAATGTAATCAGGCATTTCCCCTGGCAGAGTGTTCAGAAGAAAATCCAGTTCCATACAGCGCGGGCAACAGAGACCACCGAGTCACGGACGGCACGCAGAACCGTGCGTGCAACAGAGGCAATACAGACGCTCTCCGCCGTGTCAAATATCCGGTCCACCGCACCGGTAAACTGTTCACGGGCCTGAGACCGGACAGATTCCGTGCGCAGCTCGTCCTGCAGGCGGGTCATCAGGGGACTGGCGGCATGGTCGGGAAGCGCTGTCATGAGCGCACTGACCAGCGTATCCAGTTCCCAGCCGGTGCGGACCGATACGGCCACAACCGGATGTACGGGCCGGAACAGACGGAATACCGCCTCCGTTTTTTCGCGAATATTCTGTGCCTGTGCGGGAGAAGGCTGAATACCGGCCATATCCCATTCATGGCAGGGCTCCGTTTTGTCGGCCTGCGTCACCACAAACAGCACCTGCTGATGTCCCCGGTGCAGGATGTGTCGCCAGAAATACTCATCCACAGACAGGGCACGGTCATCGGCTTTAATCAGCCACAGTACCAGGTCAAGTTCAGGCAGAATGTCACGGTACAGGGCTTCATACTCTGCATCCCTGTCCCGGCTCTCGCCCACCCCGGGCAGGTCAGTGATAACCATGTTGTGACCATGGCCACTCAGGCGGAAGCGCCGCACTTCCCGGGTGCCGGCGTGAACATCACTGACCGGGGTGACCTCCCCCTGAAACAGTGCATTACAGAGTGAGGATTTACCGGCCCCGCTTTTCCCCATAATGCCAATCACGGGTTCGTGGCTGGTGAGTTTGCGCAGATGTTCCAGGATGTGACGGGAAAGCGAGTAAGGCAGGGAGGAGAGCGGTTTTTCAATTGCCTCAATGGCATCAGACGGATTCATACATGTATTCCCGGTGAAAAAAGACAAAACCCCGCGCACCGGAAAGGTGGCGGGGGATTCACGGAGATAATATCTGTCTGAAATTGTTTTGAATCGATGGGATTGTTGCGTATTAACATGAAGGAGATCAGGACTTATCCGTTACTGGGTGATCTCCTTCCATGAAAATACGCCGTTATTGTTAAACAGCAGGCTGATTTCTCCGTAAAGGGGAAAATATTTATCGGCTGCATGATTATCAGGTGTGTCTGTGTTTACTGCTGTGAGTATTTTTCAGTGTATTGTGGGGGAGATGTCAGTGGGAGATATTAAATTTACGTTTATAATTATCTTACTTCTTCTGTGTGTTTTTTATAAGAGTGCACACGTAATGATATCTGTTGATACCATGTGGTTAAGTGTTTCCCTTCCTGGTCATGCGTAATGATTAAATGCTTTTGTGACACCATTCTTCCGGTCTGAATATTTATCCCGTTCTTTTTTATTTGTGCAGTGATACTGTCGGAAGAGAATTCAGTAATGTGAGGCGTCCTGGTCAGGATAATATCTGCTGAGATATTATTAGTTGAGTGTGTTTTTACTGAGCAAAAGCTGGCTTTTAATTCCTGTACTGAAACGCTGTCGCTCGTCCGGGGTTAACTGAAACTGGATGATGATGTAAAATGAAGGCTGTTTTTGTGTTTGTCGAAGAAGTGTTATTTTAATCCATTCTCATCATTGGCTGGCGATTATACAGAAGTATTTGAAGAAAAAATGGTGCATTTTATCTGCGTCAGCAGGGAGGAAGTATTTTATTGATGTATCAGTATTAAATGGTTTTTGTTATTTATAAATATGTCATCCTGTCCATAGAATATTGTACTCAGCATTCAGTGCAGGAACTGTAGTCTTCTTTATTTTATTCTTCTTCAGGAGGGGGGGATTCCTGAAGGCGTTATTCCCGGTGTTCTGTTTATGATTCTTCCCGGCAGGAAACCGGTATCTGCAATACCCGGGATGATGCTTTTTGTTCGTACGTGGTTGTGTAAAATTTGAATAGCGGATGTGCTCTGAAGGGAAGGAGGGGACACACAGATTCATTTTGTCTTTCTTCAGCAGCAAAACACACTGTGGTTATTATTTAACCATTAAATCAACAAAAATTTTTACCTCATATTGATTTGACTGCTATTTTTGCTATTAATAGCCAGAATTGCAGTACTTTTATATCTATGTGTAGTGAGGTTACTATGTCATTCGGTCAGCCTTGTGATGAGTTTCCCCTGAGTTCGCTGCCTCCACTCATTCGTGATGCCGTTATTGAAGCTCAGCAAATTACGCAGGCTCCCCTTGGGCTTGTGGCAGCGTCTGCCCTGGGCGCTGTTTCACTTGTCTGCCAGAATCTGATTGATGTCTGCAGACTGAATACACTGCGGGGGCCGGTCTCTCTTTTTTTCCTGACGCTTGCCGAGTCCGGAGAACGAAAAACCGCAGTGGACAAATTATTAATGAAGCCCCTGTACCAGCAGGAGATGCAGTTATATTCCAGATACAAAAGTGAACTGGCTGTCTGGAAAAACAAGGAAGAGCTTTTAAAGGCTCAGAAAAAAGCATTGTTGTCAAAACTGAATAAAGAACTCCGCAAAGGCGCGGATGAGTCAGAAACCCTCAGACAACTGGAAGTACTTCAGAAAAACAGTGCGGAAGAACCTGTGAGGTATAAATTCATTTTTAATGATGCCACGACTGCGGCAATTAAGAATCAGCTTTGTGGTAAATGGCGTTCAGTGGGTATTATGTCAGATGAAGCCGGTATTATATTTGATGGATATACCCTGTCTGAGTTGCCTTTTATTAACAAAATGTGGGATGGCTCTGTATTGTCTGTGGACAGAAAGAATGAACCCGAACAGATGATTGAAAATGCCAGAATGACGTTATCCCTCATGGTGCAACCCGGTCTTTTTGACCGATATATGGAGCGAAAAGGTTCTGTTGCCAGGGACAGTGGTTTTCTTGCCCGTTGTCTTATCAGTAAACCTGCAACCACGCAGGGGAAACGCTTTATTAACGGAGCTGTGATTCCGGGAGGATCATTAACGGCATTTCATGAACGATTAATGGAACTGGCCAGAGGCAGTATTGAAAAATCCAGTGAGGATGAACGGTATTGTCTGCATTTTTCGCCTGAAGCGCAAAAAATATTTATTGAGCACTATAATGTTCTGGAGCAGGATTTATCCCCTTCCGGACCCTTAAGCCCGTTTCGGGGACATGTTTCAAAAAAAACAGAAAACATTGCAAGAATTGCAGCGTTATTTCAGTATTTCAGCTATGGTGAAGGGAAAATCTCTGCCGATATCATGACGTCTGCTGTCGTAATAAGTTCGTGGTACACAGATGAATATAAAAAATTATTTGCGTTACCTGATGAATCTGAACTGCAGCAGAAGGACGCCGAGGAGCTGTTCGACTGGCTCATTGAGGAGTGCCGCGGAGAATGCCCGCCCCGTGTCAGGAAAAATTATATTCTCCAGTGTGGCCCGGGCCGGTTCAGAAACAGGAAAAAACTGAACGCATTGCTGAACATTCTTGAATCTCAGTTCAGGCTTTCTGTCGTGCCGGAAGGAAAAACCATGTATGTTCTGCTTCCCCAGATAGCCAGTTTAAAGTTGTCTGATGTCTCTGGTATTTTTACCTCGGGTTATCACTACAATAAGCTGAGAGCGAAGTAACCGGTGAGCAGTTTTTCTCCATTATGCTTCAGACTTAGATGATTGATTATTATGGGGATTTCATCACCGATATTCAGATGTATGAATATCGGTGATGAACTAAAGCTCAGGAGTTGCGTGGTGGTGATGAATCAACAGGCATATAACTGATACCCGCCGGTCAGAAGTTCCAGCCTGCGACTTTCCTGTCTGCGTGCCCGCAGTCCGGCGTTCAGGTGCAGCGTGTGACAGAACGCACGGAGAGCGAAACGGCAGGCAGACAGGCCGTTCAGTCAGCCCTGGCACCCTGCCCGGATACCAGCTTCCCTGAAACAACTGGCATCAGGTGCGCTTATCGTCAACCGTTGTGCGGTATGCCAGGAGCACGTACTGATCCATCAGATCCGTCAGTGCTGCGTTCTGCTTCTGACGGTCGATGATCCATTCCTCCAGCTCTTTTTCTGATTTCCGTTTCAGGTTCTCTGTCTAGTCTTCAAGGCTGTTTCCGGTCATTAAATCAAGCCAGCAAAGCCAGACCAGTTTGAGGCGCAACTCCGTGCCACCAAACTGACGGAAGAGGCTAATCAGTTTATTTGCCAGAGAACGCTGCCTCAGACGTTCACATTCAGACAGGAGAATGCCTTCCAGCATCGGATGATGAACCAGCAGATGTTCACTGGTGCATAAATTCACTATCAGATCATCATCCAGGGGCGGCGTGGTCCGTTTGTCCGGACCATAAATCAGCCGGTGCAGACTCTGGGGTACGATGGCAATCTCCGGTTTTTCACCATTGAATGACACCCACCCGGGCGTCAGATTATGGAAGTAGTAGATATTCGGATGACACACGCCCCAGGATACGGCGTGCCGGGTGAAGCCGGTCAGCCATTTCTGGTAGCTTTCGTGGAGCAGCTCGTAACGGGTCTGATACTGTGGTTTCATTTTCATATTCCTCACGGGGGATAACAGGCAGCAGAACGCCGCCGGCAGGCCGGAGACTGCGTCTGCTGCAGATGAACGGTTAAGAATTACGGACGGGACTGTGCAATACGCGCCTGCAGCCAGGCTTCCACTTCACTTTTCAGCCATCGGGAGCTGCGGCCGAGTTTGATGGGGGCCGGAAAGTCACCATCCTTGATGAGTTTGTAAAACCACTTATCGGTCAGGCCGGTCAGTTGAGTGATAAATGCCATGTCGACCATCTGGTCATCCATCAGCGAAACTGGGGTATTCATGAAAATGTTCCTCCGGATGTTGTTAATCTCACCCGGCGTTGGTGATGAAAACGACGCACCACCTTCACCGGCATAACAACCGGGGAGAAACGTAAAAAATGAGTAGGGGAATGTTCCTGCCGGGAGATAAACAGGGAGCATGATGCTGAGATACCCGGTGGCTACCGCGAAATGATGCTTCGCGCGCGTACGCACGACAGAGAAGGGATGATTTTCGGGAGGATGAGGGGAAGAGCCGTCGTTCTGATAATTGCAGAGTTATTTACGGGGCGGTTACGGTGGGGCAGCCCGTGTCCGGCGGGCAGGCGACAGGTATCACCGATGGGATAAGACTGTCTGATTGGTATTAAATATATAAGAGAGAGCAAACACATGAGATCAAATACATGAGTTCATATATGTGAAATAAACACTGTGAGTGTGATCAGTGGGCATGAGAACGCAGTTGCAACAGATTGCGTTGTACCCACAGGGCTATCTCTGATAGCTGGCGTATAACCTGCGTATATAAAACGTACCTGCAACACACGTGAACAGAGTGCATTTGAGCGGTAAGCGTATCCGACCTGGTGAGTGTCAGTCTGAGATACCGGTTAAGTGGTGGCACGGGAGTAATAAGTTTGGGGAGGGTACCAGAATGCCGGTCTGGTGCGGTATGCTGACAGTATCACGTTAATTGCAGCATAAAGTAATGAGAGGCTAATGGAAGTTAAAACCAAAGAAGACTGGCTGTATCAGCTCCGTCGTTGTTCATCCCGGGAGACGCTGGAAAAAGTGATTTCCCACACACGTTATAAACTTACCCCTGCGGAGCTGGAAGCCTTCAACTCTGCGGTCGATCACCGTCTGGCAGAATTGACGATGAACAAACTTTATGATCGCGTGCCGGCTTCCGTCTGGAAATATGTCACCTGAACGTTTGGTAATTACAGCGGTATTGCGCCAGGTGTTATCTGCTCTGTGTGATTCTTTTTGGGTTTTCTCAGGTTTGTTGCAAAGCTGTTGTTGGTAACCAGGATAATACCGCGAACGTTAAGCGGTATAGCGACAACAAAGAATTCGAAATCAAAAGGGAATGGTGTACGGAGGTGTAGGCGGTAATGGGCAACATCCGTATTATGAGTAATTGCCTTACCACAATCCCTGCACACCGTTTTGCTTATCACCCGCGCTCCTCACAGTCTTATCCGTAACCGGCTTTTTGCATTAAAAAAACAACACTGAAAATTCAGCTGTCAGTCCGGAGACGACAGTCGGGTTATCAGACATTGCCCGGTTGGAGGTCACTTCAGGGACTCTGCGCATTTTTTACGGCGTGGTTATTCCGTATGAACGAAACCATACGGAGATTTAACCATGACATACGAGTACAACCCCTTCTGGCAACAACGTATTCGTGAGACGGTACTGCGCGCACTGGATGTTCATCCCCGTCTGACGGCATTGCGGGTTGATCTGCGTCTCCCGGATGTACCGGCAGCAACTGACGCAGCAGTGATATCCCGCTTCATCAATGCCCTGAAAGCCCGAATCGATGCTTACCAGAAGCGTAAGCGCTGTGAAGGTAAACGCGTACATCCCACGACCCTGCATTACGCCTGGGCCCGGGAATTCGGTGTGCTCAGGGGTAAAAAACACTATCACCTGCTGCTGCTGGTTAACCGGGATACCTGGTGTCGTGTCGGCGATTACCGTGATTCGGGGTCACTGGCCGGGATGATTAAACAGGCGTGGTGCAGTGCCCTGGGGGTGGATGCCGGATGCTATGCCACGCTGGCGAATTTTCCGGCCTGGCCGGTGGTGTGGCTGGAGCGTGGCGATAATGCCAGTCTCCAGGATGCGCTGGATCGTGCTGCTTATCTCGCGAAAGAGTACACCAAAGTCAACGGTACCGGTGAGCGCAATTTTGGCTGTAGCCGGAGTTGAGCACGACTGACGCGCCAGTATTCAGTAAAACCAAAAGAATGGGTTGTTGTCTGGCGGCAACGATGTATCCACTCGCCCACTGACTGTTTTTTACGCCAGAGCGCCATTGTGTGACACCCACAGTGCTGTAACAGCAATCAGCCTGCTTTACCTAACCCCGGATCCAGATTTTAACTGAACCGCCATTCACACTCTGACCACGCAGCCCGTACCGGGACGGCTGACGCCTGCGTGTCGTCTGGCGGTTGAGGAGTATGATTATGTACGCAAAATCCTTTATTGCATTTGATGGCAACGGACGTCTGACCGGTGCCCGTACCGCACAGACAGCGCCTTACGATCGCTACACCTGTCACCTTTGCGGCAGTGCACTCAGATACCACCCGCAATACGACACTGAACGTCCCTGGTTTGAACACACTGACGACGGGCTGACTGAGCACGGTCATGAGTGCCCTTATGTCAGAGCGGAACGCAGAGAAATACGCTTGATTAAACGCCTGCAGCAATTCGTACCGGATGCCTTACCCGTGGTGCGTAAAGCCAGCTGGCACTGCAGACAATGTCACCACGATTATTATGGGGAGCAGTACTGCACACACTGTCATACAGGGCGTTTCAGTGAGGAGGCAGTGGCAGGATGAACGGTCTAAAAACGGGGCTGGGGATCACGCCGGGTGAGCACATTATCAGTGCTGATTCTGCGCTCAGCAGAAATATCAGGCATTGTTTCTGCCTTTCCTGTCGTGGTCGGTTGATTTTGCAGACAGATGCTCAGGGGGCGTGGTTTGAGCACGATTTACATGCCCTGACTGCGCAACAGAAGGCGGCCTGTGTGGTGCTGAATCCGGAAAAGTCCCACCCTTACATTGAGGATATGGCGATGTTTTTATCGCCATTACCGACCGTGCTGGAGTGGCATTGTGTGATGTGCGAGAGGCTTTTTCATGGGAAGAAGTTCTGTGAGGCCTGTGGTACGGGGATTTATTGCAGAGCGGTATGTACAAAGTCTGTTTACAGGTACCAGCCAGATTTGCTCCGGGACCTGGAGTGAGGAGGACGCAACATAATGACTTTATCATGACAGGAACGCTTATGCCGGAGCCTTACGGTCCGGCGTTTTGTTCCGCAAACGGTGGATCACTGGCTGCATCTGCTGGCGATCTGTTTTACGCACCACTCAGACAAGAGAGACATTGACGAACTTCATCACCTGCGGACAAATGTTTTGGGTATTTAACGAAGTTGCGCAGAATAACCATAGCCACTGGTTATGGCAACAATTTTTCGTCGATGACTGGATGAATCATCTGTGCTTCTGTTGATTTTTATGGATTGATGGCGTTTTGTCAGCTGAATATTTATACGGGATTCTCTTCAGTACGATTACACGAATTGACTATCTTTTTTCCAGTGGTTGTTTATCAAGACATCACAGCTAATGAGGCCGAAGAGGTCAGCAGTCAGAAAAAATGCGGCGTTATCATGGGATACTGCATCAGTAATCTGTATCTGAGAGTGGTATAAAAAGACTCTTGATTAGGCAACATTTCAGTTAACGCCGTAAAGTAACAATATAAGTTCTTGATTGTTAAATCATGGTTATATTTCAGTAGAGGAGTGAGTGAAGTTTATGCTGAAAAAATGCATATTTCTTTTAATGCTTTTCTGTTTCTCTGACCACCTCCCATAAAGTACTGGCACCACGACGAAGAGGTGTACGTCTTATTTTTCCCTCTTTTTCAAGACACATAAGGTAATGGCGGGCCTGATAAGTGCTCATGTCAAAATGTGAAGAAATATCAGTCGTTCTGCATGGCGTGTTTATCTCCTGAATAAAAGACAGTATCTGCGTTTTCTTCATTTCTGTTTACATCCTTATCTGTAATATTCACTTTATTATAACCGGCCTCTGATTCCCTCCTCCACGCCCACTTTTGATTCTTATAAAACACATAAAAAAAATCAACAACATAACATGTTCTTTACAATGTTTCTGGTTATTGATTACGTTATTAACCTGAGGTGTACTGGCAATAGCGGACACTACCATTTGTTCTTTTTTTAAGCAGCCATCTGATGATATTTTTCCCTGAAGGCTGCCGGGGAGATATTCCCCAGACGAGAGTGACGACGCTGACGATTGTAGAAAATCTCAATGTATTCCCGTATTACTGAGATGGCTTCATCCCGGTTATTAAAACGATAGTGGCTCAGGCTCTCATTTTTCAGCGTTCCCCAGAAGCTTTCCATCGGAGCGTTGTCGTAACAGTTACCTTCACGCGACATTGATGTTTTCAGACCAAACTGCTCCTGTATGACCCGGTAATCGTATGCGCAGTACTGTGAACCTCGATCAGAGTGGTGGATTAGCCCGGCAGGTGGGCGCTGGCTCCTGAGCGCCATAAACAGGGCTTTACCTGTCAGCTCTTTTGTCATGCGCTCTCCCATGGCGTAGCCGACAATTTCGCACGTATAAACATCTTTGATGCCAGTGAGGTACAACCATCCCTCCTGTGTGGCAACATACGTCAGGTCCGCCACCCAGACCTGATTTGGTGCTGTAGGAGCGAACGTCTGGTTCAGCAGATTTGGCGCAACTGGCAGATTGTGGTTCGAGTTCGTAGTCGCTCTGAACTTGCGTTTCTGCTTACAGCGTAGCCTTAGCTCCTTACGAAGACGTGCCAGTCGGTCACGACCAACGATGATGCCATTCTCTGCCAGCTCCGTCTGGAGCCGCCGGGTTCCATATGTTTCGCGAGTGCGGATATGTGCCACCTTAATCTCCAGTTTTAGCCGCTCATCACTTTGTTTTCTGTCTGAGGGTTCATGCTGTACCCAGTTGTAATAACCGCTCCTGGATACACCAAATACCTGACACATCGCTTCAATGGGAAATTGTTGTCGCCATTGTTCGATTAACGCGTATTTTTCAGCGACTCCTGTGCAAAATACGCTGTTGTAGATTCAATCTGTCAACGCAACACCCCTTTCAATTATCTCTTTAGGTGTTTTGAACTTCAGTGTCTTTCTCGGTCTGTTGTTTAGCTGAGCTGCAACCTGATCCAGCTCATATTGAGTATATTGGGCAAGGCATGTCTTTTTGGGAAAGTACTGTCGGATTAGCCCATTAGTGTTTTCGTTTGTTCCCCGCTTCCAGGGGCTCTGAGGATCGCAGAAGTAAACTTTAACTCCTGTGCTGCCAGTAAATTCCAGATGTCTGGCCAGCTCCATTCCTCTGTCCCATGTCAGTGATCGCCGGAGTTCAGGTGGTAAGCTCAGGAATTTATCTGTAAGAGCCTGATTCACTGATAAAGCGTCTTTGCCCCTGAGTCTCAGGATGATCGTATAACGTGATTTTCGGTCTACAAGTGTGGCTATATGGGAGTTTTTTGTACCCGAGACTAAATCGCCTTCCCAGTGTCCCAGAGAGCGTCTGTTATCGATATGCCGGGAACGTTCGTGGATTGGCGTTCCGTTCACTATGTTGATAGTGCCTCTTTCACCTTTGCGAGTATGGCGCCTGCCATGACGGAGGCTGTGCGATCGGCGCAGGTGCTGTACGTTCAGGTGGTGTAGCGCTTCACGACTACGAAAGTAAAGCGTCTTATAAATTGTCTCAGGTGATATTCGTAGTGTTTTTTGACGCGGCTTCGTTCGCCTTAACCATCCTGATATTTGCTCTGGGGACCACTTCATCTCAAGCTTTTCCAGAACAAGCTCTCGCAACGGAATATTCTGATCCAGTAAGCACGGTTTTGGTCTTTTAGCCATCCTGTTGGCCCGGTTATTCGCATCAACGGCTTTGTAATAGCGCCTACCACGATTACGCTGAACTTCACGTGAGATTGTTGAAGGGCTACGATTCAGCATTGTAGCGATGGCTCGAATGCTCATTTTAGCTGACAGACCGGCTCGTATTTCCTCGCGCTCAGACAGCGTCAGGTGAGCAACAGCTCGCTTGCGCTCATTGGGTTTTATGCCGCCAGTATCTCTTAACATCGTGAAGATGGTCCCTGGTTTCGAACCCAGGATATTAGCTATCTCACTGAAGCCTTTTCCGTTCTTCCACAGTTCAAAAACAGATGTTTTTTCCTTTGCTGTAAATGTTCGTCTCATTCAACAATCCTCCGCAACTACATGTTTTCACATGACTGTTGCGTTGACCAATTGAATCTACAGTTGCTTTTTTTAATATATCTCGCTCAAGGCGAGCTTCATTTAACGCCTTACGCAGTTGCAGAATTTCAGATTCCAGTTCAGCCACCGTGCGGGAACCAGGAGTACCGAGCCCTTTTCTGGCGGCGGTAACCCATTGTCCTAAAGTGCCTTCAGGAAGAGATAATCGGGAAGCGCCTTCACTGATCGAAAGTTGATTTTCAAGAACCGTTCTGACAGCTTCGGCTTTGAACTCTTTAGAGTAACGTTGGGTTTTTCTGCTCATTATTAGCTCCTTCTGATGCCATTCTATTTCAGGAAGGAGTGTCCGTTAAACTCAGGCTACCTCAGGATGTTAATGGTAACAGTCTGACGTTTCATCAGTTGAAGGCGGCAGATTATGGCGCCGTGCTGGCGAATAACGCTGATAAACGGGCCACCATCACGCTGGATTATGCCCTGCGTGCAGACAAAGTAGCACTGAATGGCTGGTCGGAATCACGTAAAGGAACTGCCGGAAATTTATATAAATACAATAACCCGTACACAAATACGACGGATTACTTCATCCTGAAGCAGAGCACCTATGGTTATTTCCCCACGGACCAGAGCAGCAACGCCACTTGGGAGTTTGTGGGGCACAGTCAGGGGGATGCACAGAAACTGGTAGCTGACCGTTTCAATGCTGCAGGGTATCTGTTCCACGGACAGCTGAAAGACAATCTGAATGTGGATAATCGCCTGCCGGAAGGCGTTACCGGTGCTCTGGTGATGGACGGCTCTGCGGATATCTCCGGTACATTCACCCAGGAAAATGGGCGTCTGACACTGCAGGGGCATCCGGTTATCCATGCATACAATACTCAGTCTGTGGCTGACAAACTGGCTGCCAGTGGAGACCATTCGGTTCTGACTCAGCCCACGTCATTCAGTCAGGAGGACTGGGAGAACCGGAGCTTTACCTTTGACAGGCTGTCACTGAAGAACACCGATTTTGGCCTTGGTCGTAATGCCACGCTGAACACCATGCTTGAGGCAACAGATTCGACGGTTACACTGGGCGACAGGCGGGTTTTTATTGACAAAAATGACGGTAACGGCACAGCCTTTGCGCTGGAAGAAGGCACATCAGAAGCGGTGAAGGATGCAGACCGTAGCGTGTTTAATGGCAGTGCTGTCCTGAACGGGAAGACGACACTGGATATCATGAACGCAACCTTTAATGGTGATATCAGCGGTCATGTCGGCTCGCATGTGGAGTTGTCGCGCCGGAGTCACTGGAATATGACGAAAAGCTCCACGCTGGATTCGTTCAGAAGCAAAGGCGGGACGCTCTCCTTTGTGACAGACAACTGGTCGCCGAAAACGCTGACGGTAAACACACTGCATGCCAGCAGTATGAATATCGCCATGGGGGTCAGCACTGCCGACAACACGGGTGACCGGATTGATATCCTGAATAAGGCAACGGGTGGACATAACACACTGGACCTGTCTTCCCTGTTTGACCAGACTGTCACACTGAAAAATGACCTGACTCTGGTTTCTGCGCCTGGCGGAACCTCTCACGGATATTTCTCTTTTGCCAGCCTGAACCGGGGCTTTACTGTTTACACCCCTGATACGCAGGTGCAGGAGAAAAACAACAGGGTTTACTGGCAACTGAAAAATAACGCCGGTCTGGCAGACTCACAGGCACAACCGGTATCGGAAAATGAAATCCGGAAAATTGCTGAGGATGGTGACAATGGTAACCATCGCGCGGATGAATCTGGCTCCGCTGTTTCCGGACAGAGCCCTGAGGTTACCGTAAAAGGTAGCTCACTGTTTAAGGGCGCGGATAACACATCTCTTCTGAAGAAAGCGCGTGCCATGTTTGCCGCCCGTGAGTTCATTCTCAGCGACAGTGCTGACCGCTGGACACAGGTGGTGGATAACAGTGATGCAGACGGCGGTGCATGGGCCATGACAGGGTACAGTCATGGTGGATATGACGACTTCAGCCTCAATCAGAGCTGACTGAATGTGGGATTCCGCCAGTCTGCTGCCGGTAATGCCTGGTGGGGGATGGGGGCAGAGTTTTACCGGGGGCACAGCAGCACAGATGACTACCGGGATGATTTCAGCCTGTGGGGTGTACATGTTCTGGCGGGCAAATCCTTTGCCGGTGGTCTGTTTGTGGATGGTATGACCGGATACCGGGAGCTGTCTGAAGATTACACTATTCAGGGAGAGCTGAGTGACCTGTCCGGCAGGGCAAAAAGCCATATCCTGACAGTGGGTATCCGTGGTGGGTGGAAGATGCATGCAGCCCCCCTTGATATGTCGATAACACCGACTGTTTCACTGAACGGTGCCCGGGTGGACGGAAATCGTCTGCAGGGCCGGGAGCGGAGCGTGGAGCTTCATGATGGCGATGCCCTGTGGCTGAAAGCCGGGGTTGAGGCAGAAAAAGTCTCCGGGAATATGACGCTGAAGGCAGGTATCTGGCGGAATATCACGCTGAACGATATGCCGGGAATGACCCTGCGTGATGACTGGAAAGCCCGTCACTATGATGCAGAGAAGGCTGACCGCTATACCGTTTCGTTTGGTATCAACGGAAAGCTGACAGAGAAACTGTCAGTGCAGGTGAAAGCAAACAGCAGTTTTGATGGTTACTTTAAGACAGATGCGGAAGGAATACTGGGTATCCGGTATGACTTCTGATAACAGCCATCGCTGATGCTGCAGGGAGAAGGAGGGGCAGAACAGCGCCCCTCCTGACAGGGCAGTATGGTCAGGGCTGGCAACGCTGCCTGCGTGGAATATCCGGTTTCACTCCTGACTGCGCGCCAGTAATTGATAATGATTTCATGTCATCTGACTGATTTTAGATGGAGACGGGCGACAGATTCATCTTCTGCCCAGTAAATCCGTTCAGCAACCATGGCTTCAGGGTTTAGCTGTACGTCGCGTAGTACACGCTCTTTGAAGCGCAGATACCCCCCCTTATCAATGAGATGTCCCATATGGAGGTAAACCGGTTTGCCATCCAGCATTTCTTTTTCAAATTCAAACAGATTGGTGATGACCTGTCTGATGACATCCTCAGTAACCTGGTTCAGGAAAATTTTCCCTGCCCGTGGCGTTTTTTTACCGGTTCTCCCGCCCAGACGGACCTGCCAGAATTCCTGGGGCTGACGCTGCCAGGCAAGGGTGGGACATGCCAGAACACATTCTCCGCACCCGATACAGAGCGATTCCTCCTTTGTGGCTTTGCCATTTTTTAATGACAGACACCCCACGGCGTGGTGAGCACAGGCTTTCACACAGGCACCGCATCCAATGCAACGTTCTGCCGTAAAACGCATTCTGGCCACACCAATAATGCCAAAGTCTGACATGGAGGCTTTGGCACAGTCATTCGGACACCCGGCAATGACGGTTTTCAGGTGATAGGCACTGGGATAAATCAGCTTTTCCAGCCGCCGGGATAAACCTGTGGTGTCGGTATTGGCTTTCTGGCAAATCCGGTTACCCTGGCAGGCGACAATGTTGCGTCCGCCAATCGCCAGGTATCCGGCTTTCGGATCATCAACCTGAACATCACACAGCTCCATTTCAATTTCGCGAATGAAAGGTTCCAGTGCGGCATTCACTTTGTCGATATCTTCGTAACGAATACCGGGCATGGCCAGTTTCTGGCGGGTGGTCAGATGGATCTGACCGTTACCCCAGGTTTCCGCAATCTCGCGCGCCACCGTCAGCAGGTGCGCGGGCAGAATGCCGCCGGGAATACGTACGCTTATCATGGCTTCGCCGCGGACTTTGGACAGGCGATATTCGTTGTTTGCCCGGGCCTTAATGATATCAATATCCACACTCATCATTTTTTCCTCAGTCTGCAAACTGACGGGCTACGGCATAGTTGAAAACCGGGCCATCGACGCAGACGTAGACATCCCCCATGCGGCAGTGACCGCATTTCCCCACCGCACAGGCCATCCGGCGTTCATAATCCACCCAGATTTGTTCCGGCTGCAGCCCTTTTTCCAGCAACATCTGTACAGTGAATTTAATCATCACGGGAGGACCAACAACAATCGCCTGCATGGTACTGATATCTTCAAATGTCAGTGCTGCCAGATGGTCAGTGACCCGCCCGGTACGGTAACGTTCATCCGCCTCGCCTTCATCCAGGGTCAGAATGAGATTGTGGTGCCGGTGCCAGTTCGCCATTTCCTGTTTGTACAGTACACAGTCCCGGTTTTTATAACCGAAAATCATGTCAAGCTGGTTGATTTCCTGCGGGTTTTCGACGAAATAGCGCATTAACCCCTTGACCGGCGCAACGCCAGTACCGCCGGCAATGACCACCAGAGATTTGTGGCGGAAGGCATCGACAGGATAGCCGTTACCATAACAGCCACGAAGCCATACCCTGTCGCCTTCACGGAGGGTAAAAAGCGCGCCGGTCACTTTGCCGACATTGCGGATAAGCAGGTCTATCCAGCCCTCTCCGCAGTCAGAAACAGAAATGGGCGCCTCCCCGACGCATGGCAGGGAGACTTCGACAAACTGTCCCCAGCGGGCCGGAAAATCGACTTCCACACGAAAATTCCACTCCTGTGGTGTATGACGGGTGATGGAAATAATGCGGTATGCAGCAGGCAAAAGGCTGTGCTTTTCTTTATCATGACAGGAACACGTTGACACAGGTTATGCCTCCCCGGAGAGTGCCTGCCGGACCGCGGCAGTCATTTTATTGATAATACGTGAGAATTTAATGTACTGAGGGCAGCGGTCATCGCAGCGTCCGCAGCCCACGCACATATGCTCAATACCATTGCGGGCTTTGTAATCATTGACTTTATGAAGTGCACGGTAACGTAAACGTTCTCCCGCAGACTGGCGAAAACTGTGTCCGCCGGCCATATCGCTAAAACCCGGTACCATACAGCTGGCCCACTGGCGACGGCGTTCACCGCGCTGAGGATTTTCGTCATAAGCCACATCAAAAACGCTGTAGCAGGTACAGGTCGGACACCCGGTTGTGCAGCGTCCGCATCCAATACAGCGGCTGTTGTACTCATCCCAGAGCGGATGATTGATAATAATGTCGCGAACTCTTTGGGGGGACTGACAGATTTTTTCAGGGAGGGTAACCTGTTCCGGATTTTCGCTGACGAAGACAGGCTCATATTCTGTGCTCTGTCCCATTCCCTGTAAGGCCTTTTCAAAAAAAGCATCCTTGATAAAAACACTGGCGCCGTCATCACTGAATCGCATTGCTGCACTGTAATTATCGGTTTTATTGCTCCCCATGGAGACACAGAAACAGTTTTCAAAACTTTGCGGGCACTCAATCAGAACAAAACGAATATGGTCGCACAGTCGCTGATAAGTGTAATCAGAATTATTCCCATTAGATAAGTACATATAATCCAGTCGCGACATGGCATTGATGTCACAGGCGCGGGCAAATATCAGTACTGGCGTGGTATCCGTCTCCGCAATCTGGATAGTGTCTTTATTAAAATAAAAGAGTGTTTCTGTTATCGGTGAAATAACCGTATTGGGTGACATGTGGGATTTCTCCTGCCAGACCAGGTCATCCCATCCCCGGATTTGCTGATAAATAATATTATCCGTATCAGCAAAACGCCCGCCGCGAAACTCGGCAGAAGGTGCCAGGACGCGCCATCTCGTGTTCAGTCTCTGGATTAACAGACTGAACTCTTCAGGCGTGATTTTAACCGCCATCACATACTCCATTACCTGTCAGTGAAGAATATATTGAGAAAATAATGCTTCTTTTTTTACGCTAACTCTGAAGCGTTAACAGTAACAACGGAAAAAACAGATTTTTGTTATCACTATAATCAATAAGTGGTGTTGCAGGTGCCTATATGGAATAACATCGTTGTACGATGTCCACCGGAACAATAAATGCTGTTTTCGCTCACGCATGCGGTACAGTGACGGGAACACATTGTAGTGGTCAAGTAATATTGGCCACGGTTTTACAGTAAGAACGGTATCTGTTCTCTGATTCTTCTGGCGTCAACCCACCATTGTAATAGTGAGGCCTGACGCTATTGTAATAATTCAGAATATAACAGCTGATTTGCTGCCGGGCTTCGTCTTTGCCTGCGTAGCCATCGGTTGGCACCCATTCTATTTTCAGACTGCGGAAGATGCGTTCCATTGGACTGTTATCCCAGCAGTTTCCCCGTCGGCTGACACTTTGCTCTATCCTGTAACGCCAAAGAAGTTGTTGATATTTCAGTCCTGTAAACTGACTTCCTTGGGCGCCCTTCTAAGAGTCAAGCCGTTATCGGGATGCTGTTGATCTGCCTGTTTTGATTACGCAGTAATGTATAAACTTCGCGTGAGATATAGCGCTTCAGGCAGCGTATTGCTTCCATTTTTGTATGCCCTTCCGCTACTCGTCTGGCGACATATTCCTTCGTTTTATCGTCAGTTCGCAAACGTCCGATGGCAATGATGTGAAGTGCACTATTTTCAGCACGATCTCCACCCCGGTTAAGTCGGTAACGATTCGTTTTTCCTGAAGATACGGGAACAGGGCTGACACCACACAGTGCCGCAAAACCTGATTCTGATCTTAATCGTTGGGGATTGTCTCCTGCCGTGATCAGCAACTGCGAAGCGCTTTCGTATCCAATAGCATTACGTTTAATCAGTTCAGGCGCCAGCTCATCGACAATTGCCGCAATCATGACATCCAAATCAGCGGTTTCGTCATGTAACTCGAGATAGCGTCGGGCAAGGGACTTTAATGAAATACGATAAACGTTGGTAACATTGCGGTATTCACTGGCATCAGGCCGCCAGGATCCCAGAGTCCTGATGCGCTGCATGCGCGTCATATTTCTGAGCCGTTCACGTAATTCATCCGGGGCAGAGATAATATTGGAATGGATAATCTGGAGAGCGACTCTGCGGGCTGATATTGCTATTTTTCGGCAAGTTTTTAATACCCGCAGAGACTCAATCATGCCATTGCGCGTTTTGGGCGTGACGGTTCTTATTCCGGAGAATGCGGCGTGAGCGGCACATTCAGCATCAATCGTGTCACTTTTACCCCGTTTGCGTCGCTCCATCCGATCTGGCGCAGTCACCTCAAGAACTTCTAACCCTGCATTCTGTAAATAGCGAAGCAGACCTGATCCATAGGTGCCTGTACACTCAACACCAATTCGCTTTAATGCCCCAAACGAAGTCATACATGCCAGTATCTGCCGGTAACCTTGCCGTATTGTGGAGAAAAACTGGGTCCCCAGAACTTTATTGTTCTGATCTACGACAGCGGCAACGTGCAGATCTTTATGTGTATCCACGCCACCCACAACAACAGTTTCCGTAACTTTACCTGCCATAACAGAGCTCCTGTGAGGAAACAGAGTTGAATCTCCAGACTGATAACCCGGACAGGCCAGTAACGAGACAAGCCGTCAGGTCTTTCTTGGGTCACGCGCACCGGTGAGGAGATGCCTCGCATGAAGGCGCTTCCGGTAACCGACGAGTCCAGGGCAGGACACAAGAGGTCGATCGCTGTGTGAGTCAGGATGCGGGAAGGTCTTCACTGCATCAGTAATCACACCAATTGGGTTAAACGGCAAACTGAGTGGTGGTAAAGACTTACATCGGCATTATTACTGTCGCTGTGGAACATGACATCACGCGGTTGACCACGCATTTCATAGGCCATCCGCAGGGCACTGCTTAACAGTGCGGTATTGGCATCCGCTGACAGACCCCAGCCGACAACCTTGCGGGCAAAAGGATCCATGACGACCACCAGATAGCACCAGCGATTTCCTGCCCAGATATACGTAATATCTTCGCACCATACCCGGTCTGGCTCCGGCACAGCAAACTGACGCTCAAGCAGATTCGGCAGGCTGGTATGCTCCTGGCGGGCATTTTTGTACTGATGTTTTCCGGGCTGGCACCTGCTCAGGTTCAGGTATTTCATCAGCCGCCCGGCACGATAACGGCTCATCGGGATGCCATTTTGAATCTGCGTATCTGCCAGAGTGCGCGCACCTGCGGAACCCTGACTCTGGTTCCAGGCACGGCGTATTACGCTATACAACCTGACTCGCGCCGGATCAATGGTATCGCGCCGCTTCTGCCAGTACCGGTAACTGCTGCGATGTACGCCCAGAGCAGCACAAAGGCTGACAACTGTGTGGCTGCCGCTCAGTCTGGTAACTATCGCAAACCGTTCAGCGAGTCGGACATCAAGAGCGCGGTAGCTTTTTTAATATCGTATTTTGTTCCTCCAGACGATGAACCTGCTTTTTCAGCTCACGAATATGGTTGCTGCTCTGATTTGAGTGGTGATGCAGAAGGCGTGATACCCTGACGTTCCCGCCTGAGCTGACGTACCCATGCCTCCAGAGTAGAGGAACCAACATTCATAGCTTTACTGGCGTCCCGGTATGAGTAACCTTTATCAATGATAAGTTGGGAGCATTCCAGCTTAAACTCAGGAGAGAAGGTACGCTTTGTTTTCTTGTTCATTAAGTCACCTGTTTTATGTTGTGGTGAGAATATCACCTTTAATCAGGTGGCCAAATTTACTGTGTCACTACAGAACAACAATGAACGATTAATAAACACAATTCCGGATGACATAACTGGTGTCAGGATACACAGTGAACAGAAACGAATCAGATGCAGATAAGCTTGTAGTTGTTTTATTATAATTTTCGTGTGAGATGGGAAACGTACATGGCTCAAAATGAGCATAACACGAAGCTGACAACAGGACTGACTGAATGAAAAAAAGATGAAAGATTCAAGTTAAAAAACGGACATTCTGGAGCAAAAAAATATAACACATTATATTCCAGCCATATTGCTTCTCTTACCTGTCTGGTGCGGCATTACCATGGAAAAGGCATAAATATACCATAGATTGTCCCTGCAGATGTCGACGTTAATGCTAGGATGTTATTATTACTATAATCACCTACAAAAAGTGAACTGATCCTCCGTTTCGTGTCACTCGATAATCCCTGCCTGTCTCAACAGAATCTCCATTTTTTTCTTAAATAGGCCGTAATAATCACCGGGCACACGGCCCCTAATCCAGCGGTTTCCCTGCAGCCAAATGGGGAGGCATCTGAAGGGCTGGCTAACATCGTCCGATGAGTGAACCGTATAGTACATACCTTCGGCGCTCATAGCGGCGAGAATGAGCGCGAATTCCCGTTCCGTGCACGGACTATTTCTGGATAACCATTGCATCAACACGAACAAACCAGAAGACCTGCTTTTGTTCTCAGCATCCACAAAGAACGGAGTATTCAGGTCTGCACAGCATTCAACGGCATCATCAAAATTATCAAAGCGCAGAACATCTGCTTCTACTTCATAAAAAAATCATTTTCGTGAAGTTTCATAACATCGTGGGGAATTTACTTCTTTGAGAAGCGAGTTTTCGTATACGGGGGGTAGTTGGACGGGCTATATAACTAACTGAAACACAATGATATTGCTTGTTTTTATAACGGTAATTGCAGACCATGACAAGCCGCAACCATCAGGCTGCCTACTCGATTAATTGATAGCTGGCTAAAAAAAGAATAAGGAAAACTCCGGCTGTTCCGGCACAGATCTCCTGTCTGTTGCGATATTTGATAAGAAATGAAGCTGTTTACGTCAATAATATTTTATTATCAAGGCTAAAAACAATTGCGCGAACAATAATGCGATGCTTCATAATAAATAAAGTTAATATAACGGTGGTGTGTTGATTGGTTTTTTAGTTAATTGATGTTAATGATGATGTTAAAATAAATGATACATAATGTAAAGCAAAGCAAAACCGATCAGTTATAGCGATCGATTTTTGCTTGTGTGATAGCTTTTATCTATTATAATTTGTTTTTTGATCGTTTTTGTCGATCGGGTAATGTTGATGTTATATAATGCAAACTAAGGGTTGCCATGAGGGCTTTGCATACTTGGCAATATTAATTCTAATAATTTAACGGATATATCATGAATAATAGATAATTATCTAGAGTATGGCCTATTAATGAATGGGTTATAGCATCTGATTCTTGATGACACATCTAAAATATAGATGTGTTAACCCTCTTGTTATATTTAACCAAATGATATTGTTGGGCATTTTTGAATGCAAGCTAATAAAAAGGGAAATATTTATTCATATATGCAAAACAGAAAATCACTCCAGTTACCACTAGGTAAAACAAAGACTACAGTCTTATGTGGGATTATATCTGCAACTCTGGCTTCATTATCTGTCCAGCCTGTTTATGGCGCGAAAAAGGAAATAAATCTTTCTGAAGGAAATCCTGTTGATATATCTGAAAATATTACTGGTACTGATGGTGCCAAGGGGACTGGTCATGGTAATGGTGGTGATGGCGAAGACGCTCTTCTTATTAACGTTGTAGCAGGTTCGTCACAACAGGAAAATATTCTGTCTGTTAATGCTGGGAGTTCCGTTCGCGGTGGTGAAGGTGGCTGGGGAGGAGGAGCTGTTTCGGACAGCAAAGGTTCTACCGGGGGAAAAGGTGGTTCAGCTATCACCGGGAGTAATTTTACACTTGCTAACTCTGGTTATATTTCCGGTGGTCGTGGTGGTATGGGGGCTTATGGTAATGGTGGCGGAGATGGTGGTGTAGCTGGCGCTGGTGTTTCTGGGGATAATCTCATCATTACTAATGCAGGGCACATCACTGGTGGTCGGGGGGGAGAGCCTGGTGCCAGTGGATACGGCGATAAAAGCGGCGGTTTAACGGGGACTCCGGCTGTTGGAGGGACCGCCATATCTGGCAATCATCTTCAGATAAGCAATAATGGAAATATTACTGCCGGGCAGGGAGGTAGTGGTGCATGGTGGGCAGTATGGGGATCTGCTGGCGGTACAGGAGGAAATGGCGGAGCTGCCATTTCTGGAGATTATATTGAGATAACAAATAATCAGAATATTATCGGTGGTCAGGGAGGTACTGGTGGCCAGGGTGGCCAGGGGGGAGTGCATTTTACTGATGATAAGAACATTAACGGAAGTACAGGTGGTAGTGGTGGCACCGGGGGGGCTGCTATATCCGGGAGTAATATTGAGATAAATAATACGGGATATATAACAGGTGGCCCGGGAGGAACTGGTGGTAAAGGAGGGACTGGTGAGGGGGGTTATATAGATTCAGACCCATTGGGTAATGGTGGTAATGGGGGGACGGGTGGCAATGGAGGTTTCGCTGTATCCGGAAATAATATCCACATAAATAATTATGGATATATTACTGGCGGTGGTGGCGGTGGTGGCGGTAATGGTGGTCGCCCTGGTGAAAATTATGATACCGGAATTACTGCAGATGGAGGCAATGGTGGCAACGGAGGCAATGGTGGTGCTGCTATATCCGGGAGTAATATAACGATCAACAATTATGGCAGTATTCGACCAGGTCGTGGGGGGAATGGGGGGCATGGGGACGACACTCATTTCTCCGGAGGCAATTCAGGTGACAGAGGACAGGATGGTAATACAGCAATATTACTGAAAGGAGGTTCTAATTCATTGAATCTTTTTTCCGGTTCCTCTGTTCAGGGGGATATTGTTCTGGATAGTGCCGGAAATGGTGCTGATGGTAACTCTTTGAGTATTACAAATAAAGATTCTGTCAGTTCAGTTATAACAGGCAATCTGAATGCAGGTACAGATACACATGTTTTTGTTTCAGGTGCTGATGTCACTTTAAGTGGAAATTCAGTGTTTGGTGAAAATTCGTCACTGAACATGAGCACTGGCTCCAGCCATTTAACCTCCAGTTCTGTTCAGTTTAATAATAATGCGATATTGAATATTGATACTGGTATGAAAATCTGGAGACAAACTGAGCACAGTCTGTTGACAACCTCTAATGGTATAACAGGACTCTCTGATGAAAATATTTATCAGCATAATAGTTTATTGAGTGATGGTGCTGAGGATTATGTTTTAACATCTCTTAGTGGTAACGGGGCGGCTATAAATGAAGTCACTTCTTCTCTGAGATGGAATGACTCTTCAGGAAAAGGATATGGCACGTTTGACCTGAGAAAAGATGCAGTATTAGAACTGGAGGTGCAGCTTGCTGATAATAACGCTGTTCATTTATCGTCTGGCTGGGATGGAAAAACGCTGACTAAAGCTGGTGAAGGTACGCTGGTTCTGTCTTCTGAAAATACTTACACAGGAGTAACAGATATTCGCGGTGGCAATGTCCTCATGAACAGCAACAGTGCTCTGGGACAGACCAGTGAAATTCGCCTGGCTGCTAATACCCAACTGGACATGAACGGCCACAGCCAGACTGCCGGTAAACTGAACGGTGCTGCAGGCTCTGTACTGAATATCAATGGCGGTGATCTGACTCTGACCAGTGGTGGCATATCTGCCGGCACACTCACCGGCTCCGGCTCCCTGAATCTCAGCAGTGGTGAGTTCAGTATTACTGGTGCCAGCAGTACCCTGACCGCCACCACTATGGTCGGAGAAAAGGCTACGGTGAAGGTGCATGATAATGACAGTCTGGGTACAGGAACTGTTAACACTGCAGGTACACTGATTCTGGGTAATGCAGGTGCCCCTGTCATGCTTGCCAGCAGCCAGGTCAATATTACTGAGAACGGAACACTTTCCGGCTATGGTGGTGTCGCAGGGAATGTGACCAACAGCGGCACTCTTGACCTGAGAGCTGATGCTCCGGGTAATGTGCTGACTGTTGGCGGCAACTACACCGGTAATAACGGCACGCTGCTCATGAACACCGTTCTGGGAGATGACAGCTCTGTAACGGATAAACTGGTGATTAAAGGTGATGCATCCGGTCAGACCCGTGTGGCTGTTACTAATGCCGGCGGTACAGGAGCACAGACACTCAATGGTATTGAACTGATTCATGTCGACGGTAACGCCGACAGTGCTGAATTCGTTCAGGCCGGTCGTATAGCTGCAGGTGCTTATGATTACAGGCTGGGACGTGGTCAGGGAAGCAACAGTGGTAACTGGTATCTGACCAGCGGCAAGAACACGCCGGACCCGGAACCAACACCGACGCCTGACCCGGGCTCTAAACCTGAACCTGCGCCGGGTGGTTATGATAATGACCTGCGTCCGGAAGCGGGCTCCTACACGGCAAATATGGCTGCAGCGAACACCATGTTTGTGACCCGTCTTCATGACCGTCTGGGGCCGGTGCAGTACACCGATGTCATGACCGGTGAGACGAAAAATACCAGCATGTGGATGCGCCACGAAGGAGGACATAACCGCTGGCGTGATGGTACAGGTCAGCTGAAAACACAGGGTAACCGTTATGTTGTTCAACTGGGGGGAGACATTGCACAGTGGGGCTGGGGAGAAACTGGCCGCTGGCACCTTGGTGTTATGGCCGGTTACGGTAACGACCATAACAATACGGACTCTGTGCGCACCGGATACCGCTCAAAAGGCAGTGTGAACGGATACAGCACAGGTCTGTATGCAACCTGGCTTGCCAGTGATGAAACACATAACGGGGCTTATCTTGATACGTGGGCACAGTACGGCTGGTTTGACAACCATGTGAAAGGTGACGGACTGCCGGGCGAGTCCTGGAAGTCAAAAGGCCTGACTGCTTCGCTGGAAACTGGTTATACCTGGAAAGCAGGTGAGTTCAGCGGCAGTCATGGCAGCCTGAATGAATGGTATGTTCAGCCTCAGGCACAGGTTGTCTGGATGGGTGTAAAAGCAGATGAACACCGTGAAAGCAACGGTACCCGTGTTGAGAGCACCGGTGACGGTAACGTCCGTACCCGTCTGGGTGTAAAAACCTGGATTAAGGGACACAACAGAATGGACGACGGTAAATCCCGTGAGTTCCGTCCGTTCGTGGAGGTGAACTGGCTGCACAACACCCGTGAATTTGGTACCCGCATGAACGGCGTGACGGTACATCAGGACGGTACCCGCAATATCGGGGAAGTGAAAGCCGGTGTTGAAGGGCAGATAAATGACCGTCTGAACCTGTGGGGTAATGTGGGTGTTCAGGCTGGTGACAAGGGGTACAGCGACACCTCAGCCATGCTGGGTGTGAAGTACACTTTCTGAGTACGGTGAATATCCGACTGACAGGAGCAGGCCACGGACGGCTGCGACTGTCTGATCCACGGCCCATGGCTTACAGTTTACTGATAATGTTTTGACTGAAAATGAATAACAGTAATATTCCCTGTTATGTAAGAAGTAATATAGAAGGGCATAATATCACTGCTCATATATGGGTGTATCCGTCACTGACAGAGGTTGAATGTGAGGTGCTTGAATTATTAGTGAAAGGCTATTCGGTTACCCGGATATCAGAGAGCAGGTTTCGCAGCGTTAAAACAGTTTCATTACAGAAACATCAGATTTATAAGAAGCTGGGGATCCGTAATGACATCACATTCTGGCTGGATCTTTCATTATCTTCCTGTGTAAAAATGAAATTTACCTATAAAGAGGGAACAGTTAAAGAATCACCACTATCATGTCTGAATAATGTATCAAATATCGCGCATAACATTTCATGTAAGAATCCTCAACAGGAGTGAGGTTGCTTCCGTGATAAAATCAGATAAATATTTCTTACTGGTATAGACCTGGACATTGTCCCACGGCCCCGGTACGGCCGTGCTTTTTTTACAAGAGAAACATTCATGCAGAAGAAATGATATTTACGTTAATTTTTAAATATCAGATATTTATTTACTAATGATAAGACCAGACAGAGAAATTCATGAGACAGAGGGCGATAAGAGTGAAACATGAATTTATATCTGCAGACAGGCTTTTACGTGCGCTCAGTAATGGGGAGTTTGAGCCGTATCTCCAGCCAATAGTTTTTGCATCAGATCTGAAATTATCCGGCGTTGAGTTGCTGGTTCGGTGGCATATGCCAACAGGAGAAATCATTCCGCCGACATACTTTATAAACCGTGCAGAGTCTGCTAATTTATTGCTACCTCTGACAGCAAAAATATTGAATCGGACGGTAGACAGACTTTCAGAAATTAAAACCATGCTGCCGCGTAGTTTCAGGCTTGCAGTGAACGTGACGCCGGGACTACTGGCTGAACGCGAATTTACTCGAATGTGCCTGGAGTTAATAGAAGGAAACGATATACAACTGATTCTGGAATTGACAGAGCAGCAGCCATTTTATATGAACAGGCAGATTGAACAGATATTTTGCAGGCTGAGTAATGGAGGCGTGAAATTTGCCCTTGATGATTTTGGAACCGGGTATTCAGTTCTGTCGTATCTGAAACACTTCCCGATTAGTTATATAAAAATAGATAAAAACTTCACACAAAACGTCCTGAGTGAAAAAACATCGAGGTATATTGTGGAAAGTATTATCGGACTGGCAGAAAAAATGGATATTGATTCGGTTGCAGAAGGGATAGAGTCGCAGGAGCAAGTTACTTGTCTGAAAGACCTTGGAGTGAATTATCTTCAGGGCTATTATTTCGGAAGACCGGAAAAACTGCTTTCATTCTGTAATCAATATGATGGGCGCTGGTAATAGCGAACACGCATATTATTGAAAATAGCTCTCAATCATTGGCGCTGACATATATCAGGTAAGCTTTGAGCGAAATGTCATTATTAAATTTATAAATCATTAAAGAATTTAATATTACAGACTATTAATAATGTTTGTAATTATTTTTATTTATAAAATCTATTATGGAAAGGATTGGTTGAGTGTTATCTAATTGTGTTTTTATTGTGTTTTATGTTTCTTTAATGTGTGAATTATGTTTTTCAATGGTTTTTTGTGGCTAATTATGTGTGTTTGTTAATGGTGGTAGATCGTTGTTATCGATCGATTTGTTTCAATTGATTTGCGCTGGCTATTGATGTGGTCTAATCGATCGTTTTTGTCGATCATGAGTGCATTTTTTGATACACTGTCGTTCAATCAATAACAGAGTAGTTTTTAGCAATGTTAGTTATCTATTGATTCGAACATCTGTATACCTCTTTAAGGTGATACCCGACCTGCGATTAAATATTTTTATCAAACTGATTAAAGTCAGACATCAATAAGCGGCACTCATATACAGAATAACCATTTGTGATTGTTCTTTATGTGTCTGTCGTTATTGACTGAATGATTTCTGCCAGATATTGGTTGAGTGACAGAAGATATGGTGCTTATAACAACGACAAAAAATATTTATCTAATCAAAGCATTAGAAAACGTGTTCTTTGCTGCTTTTTCTGATGTTTGCGTTATCTCTGTTGATGAATTTTCTTTTCTGGAGAGTGAGGCCGGTACACACTTATTGCGTAACAGGCGAGTTGTACTTTTACCTGTGTTTCCGGATGATGATCTTACGACAAGTCTGTTGTCTTTGCGTTTTGTAAACCAGTGGCTGGATAAACGGCTCCGGAACTATAAATATAATATTCCCTGTGTGATTTGGGGAAATGGAGGTGGACTGATTCATAGCGGGGTGCCTTGCATTCCCTGGAAATTGACGTATGAGAAGTTATGCACAAGCCTGGCAAACTATATAACTAACTGGAATTCGGGAGTTAATTATCGCGTTGTCAGGAAAGTTTCGTTTATTGATTTGCAACTCTCTCCCAGAGAACAAACCGTATTTCTTTATACCAGAGAAGGGAAAGACCTGGAATGGATTTCTCATACTTTAGGTATATCCAGTAAGACCGTCTGGACGCATCGTCGCAGAGTCATGGATAAACTTGGTGTCAGGCGGCTACATCAGTTGATGAATATCCCCCGGTCTCTTATTTCAGTAAAAACGCAGTTGTGACCGATATAGTGATTTTGAAGGAAGATATATATGAATAAAATATATAAAGTGATATGGAATCACAGCACACAGAAGTGGGACGTGGTTTCAGAATTGACGGGTTGTAGAAAAAAATGTAAATCAACTCGCTTAGGAATTGCTTTATCAGCAATGGTTCTGGGGGGCGCTATTGTAATGAATTGCAATAGCGCAATGGCAGATGTCACATTGTCACCAGACTGGCGTCCAGGTACGAATAACTCGGGGGTTGGGACTGCAACAGTCAGTGGTAAAACCGAATACATCACTGGTCCAAATGTCGTCCAGTCTGGTGGGTCAGGTCTTATCTGGATGACTGTAGAACAGGCAATTTTAAATGGCTACACCACTGGAGATGATTTATCCGGATTGATTTATGTCAATACCGGAGAAAAAACAAAAACCATTAAAGTATTGGATGAAACTACTGGCGCATATCAAACATTTCAAGTATTTGATACTGACTCTTTCTCACAACGCGGAGCTGGAACTGGAGGAAATGAAAATATTCCTGGTTTTAGTGGGGCTGTGGATTTTTTTAATGCGACACGTTTTGTAACAGCAGAAAATGGCGGTACAGCTATTTTAAATGTGGGTTCGCCTGCAATCGGTAATTTTTTTAAAAATACACAGCTTGCTGTAGCTGATGGAGACGGTTCCTCTGTTGTATGGAACTCGGTCAATGATTTTTATTTTCAGCCTGCAGCAACCATGCAGGGGGGCGGCGTTACTCAAAAGATCATTGACTCAATGAAATACGCTGGAACAATTACTGATTGGACGGGTAAAGTACACCATATTAACTCTCTTGATGATTTAAAGCAATATAATCAATATTTGATAAAGTCACTAGAGGACAAAACGCTTTCTTATAAGCAGTATGATGCTGAATTTAGTAAGGCCCTTATTGTCACTAAGCATAATTACAATGTGGATATGACTGCTGGGGGACGCATAGACTCAACGCCTTATAAAGAAAATGTAGGGTTGCTAGCTGTTCTCCAGGCAACCAATAACGCACGGGCGATATTAGGTAAAACGGGTAAATTAACTGGAGTTCTTCCTGCCTATGGGAATGGAGGAGGGATCGTTGCAACTAATGGTGGGACCGGTGTTAATGAAGGGGTCATTGATGCCATTGGTACTGAAATGATTGCCTATCAAGACAGTACCATTGTTAACGGTGGTACACTTTATGTTTGGGATAATAATAATAAATATGCTCTCCAGGCGGAGGGGATGGTTGCTGGGAGTAATAACTCATCAGCCATTAATAATGGTGTCATTAATATTCGCCCATTTAAAAATGCTTTCGCACCAGAGGGGATTAACACCGCAATTGTTGTTAGCAATGGAGGCATGGCAACAAATAATGGCACGATAAATATTACTGCTGATGCATCAACTAATGATAATAATGGCAAAACACGAGGTGTAAATGTTGGAGCAGGAGGCTCTTTTATTAACTCGGCCTTAGGGAACATCAATATAGGTATTGCGGAGGATAAAACTGCGACTCATTCGGCTGTGGGTTCTGTTGCGATTGAAGTACAAAATGGTGCAAACAAAGTCGTTAATGAAGGTACTATTCTTTTGGGCACGGGGGCTCAGGGGAACTACGGAATCCTGGCAAAGGATGCCGGGACTGTTGATGTGGTAAATACAGGGACTATCACTATTGACGGTCATGACAGTGATGCACCTGCACTGAATGTTGGCATGCTGGCAAATAATAGCTCCGGGATGAAAAACTCCGGGATTATCAATGTTAATGGTCTGAACAGTACCGGGCTACAGGTAATCAATGCAGGGCAATTAAATTCTGACGGTACGATAAATGTTGGCGGCAAGGGTATCAGTAGTGGTTTCCGTAATTATGGTACCTGGGTGGAAGGTGCCGGAAGCAATGTTAATGTATCCGGAAAAATCAGTCTTGCCGGTACGGGGGCTGTGGGGGTTTTTGCTAAAGATGGCGGCAGTCTGACCCTGTCAGGCAATGGTGCAGTGCTATTTGGCAGCAGTGATCAGATAGGCTTTTATGTCTATGGAAAGGACTCTGCCATTCATAATACCGGAAGCGGTGTTATGGATGTGTCCACTGAAAACTCAACATTATTCCGTATTGCCAGCGGTGCGACATTCCAGGGAACTGCGGGAGCTTCTTCTGCATTTACGGCGTCTGGTAAGAACTCTTATGCAATTATTGCCACGGGGAAATCGGATGGCGGTGTGGCCTCGACAGTAACGTCAGGAGGAATGACCATCAACCTGACGGGGGAGGGGGCTACAGCGACTTTAATTGAAGGGGGAGCGCAGGGCAAAATTGAAAGTAATGCCATTATCAAGATGGATAATGCCAGTGCGATAGCCGGTATTGCGGATGGCAATGGCTATGATATTTCCGGCAACCTCATTAATCCGAAGGACAAGACCACACTATTAACGGCGGGGGCTCAGTTAAGTTCCACCCAGGATAAAGTGACCGGGTATATCGCCCGTAATGGGGCCACTCTAAATAATACCGGTAATATCATCTTTACCGGAAAGAATACAGTGGGCGTCCGGGTTGAGGAAGGCGCTGTTGGAACCAACAGCGGAAATATTACCGTACAGGATGGCGGTGTGGGATTAATTGCCAGTGCGGTGCAGGAAACCACGACAATTAATAACACGGGCAATCTTGTTCTTAAGAGCGGAGATAATGCTAACCGTACGACGGGGATTAAAGCTTCTGGTGCTAAAACAACCGTCAATATGACTGCGGGGACGATATCCCTGGAGGGACAGGGGGCGATTGGCGTTGAGGCCAGCAATAAAGGGACTGTTAACCTTGATGGCTCGGCAGTACCGAACTTTGCTGCTGACGGCTCTGGTATTACCGATCAGATTGCTTTTCGTATTATCGGAGATGGTGCAACCATTAAGACGAATATTGCACCGGGAACTCTGCTGGATGCCAGTGGGGAACGTTCTGTACTTTTCCGTATTGAAGATGGGGCAAAACAGGCCGGCTCTCTGCTGATGAAAACCTCCGGGACAGGCAGCCGTGGTATCTGGGCCACAGGGAAAGGGAGCAATGTCCTGGCTGAGGCTGGCAGTGATTTCCAGATCCTGGGGGCTCAGGCTCAGGGATTATATGTAACTGGTGGTGCGACAGCGACGCTGAAACAGGGGGCATCAGTTAACCTTGTAGGGGATGGCGCTGTTGTCGCGGAAGTTGACGGAAATGAATACGCTCTGGATGGCAGTATTACACAAACGAATACTGGCTCGGTTATTACCAATGAGGCAGATATCTCTTCGCCGCTGAATAATGCCAAGGGCTTTATTACGCGTAATCAGGGACTGTTGATTAACAGCGGCAACATTGATTTCACTGCCGGTACCGATAATATCGGCGTCTGGGTTGATAACGGCCGCTTTGAAAATACAGGAAGCCGTATTGCGGTCAATGGCGTTGCATTATTTGTTGAAGGCGCACAGTCTCAGATTACCAGCACAGGAGGGGATATCGTCGCTGTGGATGGTGAGGCTGCCATTAAGCTGGGGGCGGGCGCGTCACTGAACCTGGCAGGGAGTGGCCTGGGTACGATCGAAGGTCAGAAAAATGCGCATGGCATCCTGCTGGATACAGGGGCTGTGGGGCTGGTTATTGATGGTGCGAAAATCAATGTTAATGCTGCAGGTGCGGTCGGTCACGGGATTGAGAACCGCGCAGAAATTGAAGGCATTCAGTTAACCAATACGACTGAAATTAATGTGGCTGATGGCATTGGTGTGCGAACTTCTGCTTCTCTGGCGAAGACCAACAGCGGCACTATTAATGTAGACGGCAGTGGAATTGCACTGGCGTTCCAGAAAGCTGACGGAAGTGAAACCGATAATAACCTGGATATGTCTGACTCCGGCGGATTAGTCATTAATCTGAAAGGCACGGGCGGCACGGGTATTTTCGCCAACACTAAAGATGGTGCTATCGTGAAGAGTGGTGCAAGTGTCAATGTTACACAGGCCGATGGCGGTTCCGCTTTGGTGGTTAACAATGCGGCCAGTGAAGTGGTTCAGAGCGGTAATCTCATTTCTACTTCTCTGAATCATGCCGTGGTGGATGCTTCAAAAGCACAGTCCTTTACCAATAAAGGTCAGATTAAAGCTGCGTCCGCCACAGGGGATGCGATGTCGTTTGATGACGCCGTGAATACTACCGTACTGAATGACAGCGGCGCTGAAATTCAGGGCATTGTGGCCCTGAATGGGGGGGATAATTCATTTACCAATAAAGGCAGTATTACCGGAACCGTCAGTGCAAAAGATGGCAACAACACATTGTTATTTGATGACGGCAGCACACTGACAGGAGAAGTGACTGCAGGAAATGGCAATAATAATGTAACACTCAATGGTAAGGCTCATGTTGATCAGGTTACTGCCGGTACCGGGAAGAACACCTTCACCATTAAAGGCGAAGGGGCAACCTGGAACCTGCTGGATGGCGGGCAGGGAGATTCTGATTCCCTGATTTTTGATAACGCCATTCATACGCTGGATTCTGTTGTAAAACTACAGAATTTTGAACATGTCGGGCTGAAGAACAGTTCACTTGTCACTCTGAAGGAGGCTCTTGTGCTGACCGATGGGGGGACCGGCCCGGGGGCCGTCGATATTGAATCGGGCAGCGAACTGGCCATTATTCCTGCAGTTGCAGGCAACTTTACCTTTGATCCACTGTTAACAGGCACAGGAACACTGTCTGCCCGTCTTGATGCCGACACATCTGCTTTTGAATTCAGCCATAACGTCGGGGATCAATTTGCCGGAACTCTGAAGCTGGGTACCAGTAGCTTTGCTCTGGAAGGGCTGAATACGAGCGGGTTAACCCATGCAATGCTGATGTCTGAAACCGGGAATATCACAACGGTTGGCTCCGGTGTTCAGCAGATTGGCGGTCTTGGGTTCAATGGCGGAACGCTGATTTTTGGTTCCGTTATGCCGGGCGATACCATTGCCAGCAACAGTATTGAAACCTCTGCTGCAGGTACGCTGGATATCCGGGGGAAAGGCACAATTCAGGTCACCATGCCAGATGAAGTGATTAATGATATTCCGGCTGTTGATACCCGTAAGAATTTGCTGGAGCAGGATGATGCGCAGACCCTGGTCACGCTGGTGAATGCAGCGGGTACCGTCACCGGTACTGGCGGGCAACTGCAACTGGTGGATGAAAACGGGCAGGCTATTTCTCACAGTCAGACGTTTGATGTCACTCAGGGCGGTGAAGTTGTAGCTCAGGGAAATTATGACTATAAGCTGCTGGGAAGCTCCGACGGTATTAAAGGTGACGGACTGTACATAGGCTATGGGCTGAAGTCGCTGGATTTACAGGGAACCGGTGATAAAGCGCTGGTGCTGACACCGAGAGCGAATGCCCAGGGACTGCAGACAGATCTTGGCGCACAGTTAACGGGGGCAGGGGATCTGGCCATCGAAGCTGCGGGGCAGGTTGTCACACTGTCTAACGGCGGTAATAACTACACCGGGGATACGCTGGTGCGCAGCGGCACATTACAGATGGCAAATGATAATGTACTTGGCGCAACAGGTAATCTGAACGTCGCCAGCAATGCCGTCTTCAGAACAAACGGATACAGCCAGACTGTCGGTGCACTGCAGACAGAAACGGGAGCGCACATTCAGCTTGATAGCGGTAGTGTACTAACGGTCAGCGGCACGCAGCGTCAGCCGGGGGATGATAATGGTGGCATCATTGAAAACAACGTGCTGTCCGGTGAGGGAACGCTGGCTGTCACGGGCAGCAATCTGACGGTACATGGCACCAATATCGGGTTTACCGGTAATGCCAGCCTTACCCAGGGGGCGCTGGTTGAAATGAACGGCGCACAGGGGCTGGGAAGCCAGGGCTCCATCAGCTTTGAAAGCCTTAATGATCGCCTGGCGATTGATATCGCCGACGGTAGCGGAGTCAGCAGTAACCTGAGTAAATCGCTTTCCGGAGAAGGTTCAGTGGGTATACTGAACACCACTGATCTGACGCTTTCCGGGGATAACAGTAATTTCAGCGGTGAATTCCGTGTGCAGAAAGATGCTGCTCTGCGGGCTTCAGATGAAAAACACCTGGGCACCGGGCTGATTGACAGTGATGGTGTCACCTGGCTTACCGCCAGTGGAAACTGGTTACTGAAGAATGATATTACTGGCTCCGGCGCTCTGGTGAAACAGGGGGCGGGTAATCTGATCATTAATCATGAGCTGACTTATACCGGTGATACCACGGTTGAAAATGGCGTTCTGATTGTCGGTGATGATTCAGTCACCCGTGCCGCTGGCGCGACATTGTCAGGGTCCAAAAACATTCATGTTCTTAATGGCGGCACACTGAGTGGGCTGGGGACCGTTTCGGGTCAGGTTAATAACCAGGGAACACTGGCATCACTGAATGCTCTCTCAGGTTATGAAACGGCAGAGGCGGGCAATTTTACCGTTGGCTCACTGACCAATACCGGCGTCATTCGTCTGGCCGGTGGTAAGACAGGAAATACCCTGACCGTAAATGGCGATTACACTGGTGGCGGTACGTTAATTATCAATACCGTGCTGGGGGATGATACTTCTGCCACTGACAAACTGATTGTCACGGGTAACACCTCCGGTGATACCGGCGTGGTGGTGAATAATGTCCGGGGCCAGGGGGCTCAGACCGCTGACGGCATTGAGATTGTGCATGTCGGTGGGCAGTCTGACGGTAACTTCAGACTTCAGAACCGCGCGGTGGCAGGGGCATGGGAATATTTCCTGCATAAAGGTAATGCGGGTGGTACTGACGGTAACTGGTATCTGCGTTCTGAATTGCCGCCAGAACCACAACCACAACCGCAGCCACAACCGCAGCCACAACCGCAGCCACACCCCACGCCGGATAAACCTGTACAGAAGGTCTATCGTCCGGAAGCGGGCTCTTATATTGCGAACATAGCGGCAGCCAACACGCTGTTCAACATCAGAATGCACGATCGTGAGGGGGAAACTTACTATACCGATGTGTTTACTGGTGAGAAGAAAGCAACAAGTATGTGGATGCGTCATATCGGCGGTCATAATCGCTGGAAGGACAGCAGTTCACAGCTGAATACGCAAAGTAACCGTTATGTTGTGCAACTGGGTGGCAGCATTGCGCAATGGACTGACGGTCAGGACCGTCTGCAACTGGGGATTATGGCCGGTTATGGAAATGAGAAGAGTTCCACGACATCCTCGCTTTCGGGATATAAATCTAAAGGTGCGATCAATGGATACAGCACCGGTTTATACGGAACGTGGCAGCAGAATGACGGTAATGACAACGGGGCTTATGTCGATACCTGGATCCAGTACGGATGGTTTAATAATACCGTTAATGGTGAAAAACTGGCTGCGGAGTCCTGGAAATCCCGTGGATTTACCGGTTCAGTGGAAGCGGGTTATACCTTTAAAGCCGGCGAATTTACCGGTAGCCAGGGTAGTCACTATGACTGGTATATTCAGCCGCAGTCCCAGATCACGTGGATGAATGTAAGAGCCAGTGAGCATACGGAGAAGAATGGCACGAAAGTTCAGCTCAGCGGAGACGGTAATATCCAGAGTCGTCTGGGCGTCAGAACTTACCTGAAAGGTAAGAGTGCGTCTGATGATAATAAGGCGCATCAGTTCGAGCCATTTGTGGAAGTTAACTGGATCCATAATACACGGAGCTGGGGTGTCAAAATGGATAATACGGCACTCAGTCAGGACGGAGCTACAAATATTGCTGAAGTCAAAACGGGTGTTCAGGGTAAATTGTCAGATAACCTGAATGTCTGGGGCAATGTTGGTGTTCAGGCTGGCGATAAAGGGTACAGTGATGCCCAGGCAATGCTGGGTATTAAATATATATTCTAATCACACAGTGGCAGGAGGGGACCTCCTGCCACCTCAGGGTTGTCATAATGAGTTCTGTAATGAAATTTTCTGTTGTTAATGCAGTAGTGCTGCTGTTGCTGATTGTACTTACTGGTGTTTTTTATATGAAAAAGTCAAAAGAAATTGCAGTTGTTAATATTGATGCTATTTATAATCAGTCTGCCGCCGGAGACATGGCCAGAAAGCATCTGAATGAGGTTAAGAGTATTCTTGAAAAAGGCTATGAGGATGCGCAAAAAGCATTCGCAGATAACGCGAATAAAGAGGCGCTGCTTCTTGATGCCAGACAAAAACTGGAACGACAATATGTTATTGAGGAAAATAGCGCAAAAATGGTGTTATCCCGTGCGATAGATAATGCCATAGGCACATGGAGAAAAGACAATCCTAAAAATATTGCCGTATTGTCTTCAGGTGTTGTGCTTGCGCATAACGAGTCAGCTGATATCACCAAAGAAGTCATGACTCTGGTTGAAAAAGAAAATCTGGTTTTTAATAAATTACCCAAAGTGGAAGTGCACAATAAGAATGAAGAGAAACCAGAACAAAGTAAGTAATCACTAGATTCTGACGATTTCCAGAAGGGAGATTCAGCAGGCCAGCATCTGTAATCATTCAGATTTGCTGGCTTGCTGTTGAAACTTTATGCCGTTAAATAATTAACAGTCCTCTGTCGGGAGGGTGAAGTGCCCGCAAGAGACAAGTGTGATGGCATGTTATGGTTGTACTGTATATGATTATGGCATACAGCAAGAATCATTCAGCTCCGGAGAGGAATGAAGTCCTCTCTGGTTTTGTTTTCCCTGGTTTATAAGTTATGTATTATGGTTATTGTTGTCAGGAAAAATACTGGTGATTGTTGTTTATAAATATTCTGAAATATCAGAATATTTTTCTCCGACTTTTCTGATGCACATCCATTTTCTGATTGTGTCAAGTTTATCCCGGTTTTTTATGAAATCCTCTTTGCTTAGTCTCTCTGACTTTTGTCTTTCTACTGAAGTGAATGTGCTTCGGATGTTTTTTAATAATTGCTTTGGTAGTGGAGTTACATTAATAATTTTTAGCGCACGATATCTTGTTCTTTTGGGCGTGTTTTTTATTAGTGTTATACGTTCGCTAGTAATATGTTTAGAACCTTCGTTGTGAATGTAATGGATTATGTCGGTAGCGCGTTGCTGAGTGAGTAAAAATTCACGGGATACTTCTTCCGTTGTTAGTAACGTATTAGTTCTCATCGCCCATGTTGCTACTATTATATAAAGAGGTTGTTCGACAAGATCAGATACACCAGCAGGTATTCTGTGCCTGTAGTTGTTATGTATTGATGTAAAAATTTCGCCAGCCATAATAATTTGCGTTCTTCAGATAAGTATCGTTCGGTTTGCTATGTTTTTTGAGATTTTTCTGGAAAATGTGTGTTTTTATTCTCCTGTATTATGGTTTTTTGTGATCCGGATTTTGTTTTTATATAAAGTCCTGATGTTTCAGGTGGGGTAATTAAAAATGTCCGGAAATTGTGGTATTTAAACATATAAATCCGGGCAGTGAGTGTATGATTATTCTGAATGTAAAAGATATTTTATGCATCATATCTGATTCTGGCACGAGAGGCGGAGTTTTTCTTGACAGCTGCAGGTTATCACTTTTTATACTTTACATCCGTGCCTGAAAACATGTGCTAAGGAAACGGGAATGGCAAGGTCCGATTACGATATTATCAATCTGTCTCTGGAACATGAACTGAATGAGTGGCTGGCAGAGAGAGGTTATGCCGGACTGGCGGATAACCGGAATCGCCTGGCAGAAGTTGTTACCCGCAAATTGCAGGACAGCTTTTATATAAACGTTTCCTGGGATGCGCTGAACACGGCATACAGTGAACACCCGGAGTGGTTTTCTGGGCTTGTCTCCGGGGATGAGAATTAATAAGTGGATTATGCTGCCATCAGGCAGTGTGATTGCCGGCAGGGATTTCGTTTTATTCTGTTTCTTCCCGGGGTTCGGGTTTGAATTTTCCCAGAAAGTTGTACATCGGTCGCATACAGGGATGCGGATAACCCTCCCGCATAAAAACCACCCGGGTTTCTTCGACGCTGGTTACGGTGACCAGTGCTCCATGATCGTCTTTGTATCGCTGATTGACTTTCGGTAATGGAACATCTTCTGACATAAATTTTAGTACGGTAACAGTTAACTAAATTTTCATGTGGTAGCACTGAATCAGGAGACTGAGTTTCCTGATGTGCGCTGTTAATTTTCTGTTTTTACGAAACATTTCCCCCTTCTTCCTGTATATTTTATTGCGCTCCTCCTTTCATGTCCTTCCCATATCCTGAAACTCACTTAAATGCTGTTGAATCGTCACGCATTGCAATTTTCAATGACTGAAATCAAAAATTGCTATTTTTTTAGCTAACCAACTGTATTAAAAGCATTCAGTGGAATAATTTTCTGCACTTTTCCATCAATTATGGTTATAAATTTTGCAATGTGCTGTTTTTGCGATATATGACAGAATAAAGATCTATTCATTTGCGTTATATCGATCGATAAATCTGTCATATTGCTGTAGTTCAGATCATTATTCTATAATGATCAAAAATAAGTCAGCTAAAAATTGGCAGATTTATTGCTCAGCATTCTGGTACCGGTTGATGCGGGTAAATACCGGAAGGGCGGTAGCGTGCCATCGCAAAACATGGTGGGAGGTATCGTCAGGAGGCTGGTGATTGTTGGTATGACATGAATAAAAGGTTTTTCGTTTGACTGGAAAATTATGTTGCAGGAACGAGAGGGCTGAGGAACAAAGCTTATTCCGGCGCTGTCCGTCCTTGCTGTCACTGACACTGATGTCTGTTTTATTATCGCCTTTATCTCTTCAGGCCGCGGATATCCGGCGTAGTGGAGAGGATACATTTATCATTCAGCAGCAGCGTCAGGAAGCCCTTGAGCAACAACTGACGCCTTCAGCCCCTGATGTTCGCCTTTCTGCACCTGGCTCTTTTGCCCATAAGATTAATTTTCCTGTTGAAACGCCCTGTTTTCAGATTAAACAGACGGAACTGAAGGGGGCTGATGCGTTACCACACTGGCTGCCTTTACAAAAAATCGCCAACGGGGCGGTCGGGCATTGCCTGGGGGCGAAAGGAATTAATCTGCTGATGAGTACATTGCAGAACTGTCTGGTCGATCATGGTTATGTCACCACCCGTGTTCTGGCACCTTCGCAGGATTTAAAAAGCGGTATCCTCCGGCTGGTTGTTATTCCCGGTGTTGTGCGACATGTGCGTCTGACACCGGACAGTGATGACTATATTCAGTTGTATTCCTCATTCCCGGCACACGAAGGTTCTCTGCTGGATTTACGGGACATTGAGCAGGGGCTGGAGAATATGCAACGACTGCCGGGTGTGCAGGCTGATATGGAAATTGTGCCCGGTGAGCAGCCTGGGGAAAGTGACATTCTTATTACCCGTAAACAGGATAAATACTGGCGACTGGGGTTTTCGCTTGATGATTCAGGTACCCGCAGCACAGGGCGTTATCTCGGTGGTATAACATTTTCTCTGGATAATCCTTTTTCCCTGAGTGACCTGCTGTATGTTTCTGCCACCCATAATTTTCCACATTACGGGGGTAAGGGCAGTAAAAACTACACGGCCCATTACTCTGTGCCTTTCGGTTACTGGCAGTTTTCCGTCACCGCCAGTGATTACGATTACCATCAGACGGTAGCTGGTGCGGTTGAGGATTACCAGTACAGTGGCGAGAGTCAGAATCTGGGCATGCAGCTGAGCCGGGTACTGCACCGTAACGGGACGCAGAAAACGGTGCTGACTTACGATGTTCAGGCCCGCAGGTCGCGTAACTACATTAATGATACGGAAATCCAGGTGCAGCGCCGGCAGACAGCGGCCTGGCGACTTGGGCTGCAGCACCGTCATTATATTTCTCAGGCCACACTGGATGCTGGTGTCAGCTGGCAACGGGGAACCCGCTGGTTTGGTGCACAGCCGGCACCGGAGGAAATCTTCGGTGAGGCAACGGCGCTCAGTAAGATCCTGCAGATGAATGCGTCCTTTAATCTGCCCTTTACACTGGCAGAGCAGCCCTTCAGTTATTCCTTCCGGTATCAGCGCCAGCTGAGCAATACCCCGCTGACCCCACAGGAACAGTTTGCCATCGGTAACCGCTGGACGGTTCGTGGTTTTGACGGGGAGCGAACGCTGAATGCCAGTAACGGCTGGTATATCCGCAACGACCTGGCCTGGCGTACGCCACTGCCGGAGCAGGAGTTATATCTGGGAATGGATTACGGCGAGGTGGGGGGAGCCGGCAGTGAATACCTGGTGGGACGTCATCTGGCCGGTGGTGTTGTGGGGCTGAGGGGGCAACTGTTCAGTACGGATTATGACGTTTTCATCGGTCGTCCGTTTTCAAAGCCGGCGGGTTTTATGACGAGTGATGTGACAGCCGGTTTTAATCTGTTCCGGGATTTCTGAGAAAATTTCATGCGTAACGGGAAATATGACGTTCTGAGTCCCCTGTATTCCGGTGAGCCGGTCAATGAGGCGGAAGTCCTGGGGGCGGCCGTCTGGCTGTGGATGCACTCCCCCCTGCATCGTGATGCGCCATTGCATACCCTGCCGGACCTGCTGCTGCCGGTGATTAAGCACCGACAGTATGTGGTGGCAACAGAGCAGGGGCGACCGGTTTTCTTCATGAGCCAGGCCTGGCTCAGCCCGGAGGCAGAGGCGCGTTATCTTACGCAGCCGGCAATTCTCATGCCTCAGTCGGACTGGAACAGCGGCGACCGGATGTGGGTCTGTGACTGGGTTGCCCCTTTTGGACACACTCCGGATATGAGTCGTCTTGTCCGGCAGGATATTTTTCCCCGTCTGTGCTGGCGTTCGCTGTACCACCGTGGGCAGCAGACCGGGTTGCGGGTGATGAATTTCCGGGGTGCACAGGTCAGTCATGAAGAGGCGCGCCAGTGGCGTGTGCAGCACCCGCTTGCTGTGGATGTGCCGGAGAGATAAGTCAGGTTTATCAGAATGAACAGAAATTGTTACCGCATTATTTTTAACAAAGCCCGGGGAATGCTGATGGTGGTGGCAGATATTGCCCGTTCCGGTCGCGCCGGTGCATCACCCTCCTCCCGCACAGGATATCCACGCAGGCAACGTATCTGCCGTGTCACGCCGCTTGCATTCTCTTTGTGGCTGGCGTCGGGGATGGTGCATTCTGTCAGTGCTGCAGGCATTGTCGCAGACCATGGCGCACCGGGGCATCAGCAGCCCACGATTACGCAGACGGCCAGCGGCATTCCGCAGGTGAATATTCAGACGCCTTCTGCCGGCGGGGTTTCACATAATACATACAGCCAGTTCGACGTCGGTAACCAGGGCGTCATTCTGAATAATGCCCATAACAATGTGCAGACTCAACTGGGTGGCATGGTGGCCGGGAACCCGTGGCTGGCTAAGGGAGAGGCCAGAATCATTCTTAATGAAGTGAACAGTCGCAATCCCAGCCAGCTGAACGGTTTTGTTGAGGTTGCCGGGAAAAAGGCGCAGGTGGTGATTGCGAACCCGTCCGGCATCAGTTGCGACGGGTGCGGTTTTATTAATGCGAACCGGGCCACGCTGACCACGGGGCAGCCGCAGATGAAAAACGGCAGTCTGACCGGATTCAGTGTTGAACGTGGTGAGATTCAGGTTACGGGCAAAGGGATGGATGCCTCGCGCACGGATTATACCGATATCATTGCCCGGTCTGTGAAGATTAATGCCGGTATCTGGGCGCAGGACCTGAAAGTGACCACCGGACGTAACAATGTGGATATTGCACACGGGCAGACTGAGAAAAAAGCCGCTGATGCCTCTTCGCAGCCACAGGTGGCGCTGGATGTGGCCAGTCTTGGTGGAATGTATGCCGGAAAAATTCGCCTTGTCGGTACGGAAACGGGGGTGGGTGTTCGTAACGCCGGTCATATTGGTGCGCAGGCAGGGGCGGTTACCCTGACGGCTGACGGACGTATTGAAAACAGTGGCAGTATCAGTGCGAAAACGGATGTGCATCTGGCGACAACCCGGGAGCTGCATAACAGTGGTTCTGTTTATGCGGGGCAGGATACGCAGATACAGAGTGATGGTGCATTCACCCATACAGGCTCTGTGGCATCACGTCGCAACACCCGGATTCAGACAACGCGTCTGACCGGCAGTGAGCGGAGTCTGCTGGCCGCCGGGGTGAAAGATGACGGACGTCTGGCGGAAGCGGGCAACCTGACCGTCAGTACCACCGGCGAACTGGCGGCACACGGACAGGTTCTGTCCGGTGGGGACATGCAACTGAAGGGGCAGGGGCTGGATTTAGGCAACAGCCGGATACAGGGACAACATACTGAGCTGAATGCAACCAGTGGAAATCTGTCTACACAGAATGCGCAACTGAGTGCCGGTACGCTTTCCGCCCGGACTGCCGGGCAGTTCAGCAATAATGGCGGTACGATAAATGCCGACACACTGCAGATATCGGCACAAAGCCTGTCAAATCGTAAAGGCAGTCTGATTCAGACGGGAACAGGGGATTTTTCGCTGAGTCTGCCGGGAAGTGTGGATAACCGGGAAGGGCTGCTTGCGGCAAATGGCGCAGTGCGCCTGGATGCACTGCGCCTTGATAATCGCAGGGGGAAAGTGCAGGCGGCGCAGTCAGGCAGTCTGCAGGTGAAGACAACCGGTGCCGTGGATAACCAGCAGGGACGTCTGCTTGCCAGCAGTGACATCCTGATTAATACACAGGCGCTGAATAACGACAACGGACTGATTTCAGCTGCTGCCGGAACGGGCAGGATAAAAACACAGCAGTCTGTCAGCAATACGGAGGGACGAATGGAGTCCGCCGGCAGGCTGGATATTTCGGCAGGGAGTCTGAATAACCACCAGGGTACGGTGGTGTCTGACGGGCTGTCCGTGACGCTGGATGGTGCGCTGGATAATACGTCCGGCAGACTGCTTTCACAGAAAACGCTGTCTGTGTCAGGCAGCGAACTGGTCTCTGATGATGGTCTGATTCAGTCCGGTGGTGACATGACGCTGGATGTACAGGACGGGGTGCTCAGTAACCGTAACACGAAAACACGGGGTGGTATCAGCAGTGCCGGTACCCTGACAGTACGGGCTGGTATGCTGAATAACCAGCAGGGATTTATGGTGGGTCAGAAGGATATGATCCTGAACGCCGGAACGCTCGATAACCGTCAGGGCGTGCTGGGGAGTCAGGCGTCATTACAGATATCGTCAGGTACGCTGATGAACCAGAAAGGCGCACTGAAGGCCGGGACGGATATGTTGCTGAGTGGTGGTGATGTCAGTAATCAGGAAGGGACGCTTGCCGCCGGCGGGGACCTGAATACTCACCTGAATGTGCTGGAAAATCAGCAGGGGACGGTGGTCAGCAACGGTAACAGCAGGCTGGATGTCACACGGTTTGATAATCAGGGCGGCAGACTGGTGGCACAGCAGTCACTGACCCTTTCCTCGACGGATATCATCAACGATGCCAGCGGCCTGATACAGAGCGGTGCATCGCTGAATCTCCGTGCTGACACACTGAGTAACCGTAACAGTGGTGACCGGGGCGGGGTTATCAGTCAGGGGGCGATGACGCTGAATGCCGGCACACTGGACAGCACTGCCGGTGTGCTTTTGTCGGGAGATGCTCTGTCCCTGACTGCAGGCGTGGTTAACAATACATCCGGTCAGGTGGTGGCGAACGGTCAGATTGTGGCGAACGGTCTGCCCGGCCGGAACAGTCTGGCGCTGAACAATCAGTCCGGTCTTATTCAGGGGAAAGGCATCAGCATTAATACCGCAGGCCAGACGCTGGATAACAGAGGCGGTACGCTGAACAGCCTGCAGGAACTGACTGTCAGTACCGGAGCAATGGATAACCGGGGCGGGACCGTGGGGGCGAAAACGACAGCTGACCTGAGCACCACCTCGCTGGATAACCGTGAGGGTGGCCGGCTGGTCAGTGAAGGTGAACTCCGTCTGCATACGGGAGGCCTGCAGAACAGCCACGGACAGATACAGTCTGTGGGTGACATTCTGTTCGACAGTGTGCGGGGCGTTGTGGACAACGTCTCTGGTCTGATTCGCAGTGGTTCTGCCATTACGCTGAACGCCCTGCAGTTTATCAATCGCCACACGCAGAATACCGGCCAGGGGCTGGAAGCGCAGACAATACACATCACGACGCAGGACCTTGATAACCAGGAGGGCAGTATTCTGGCAGACAGGGCGCTTACGGTTATGGCAGACAGGACGCTCAGTAATAATGATGGCGTGCTCTCTTCCGGCGCGACATTGTCTGTCAGTGGCCGTCAGCTGACGTTTTCGAACCGTGACGGCGTGGTTAAGGCCGGGCAGTCAGTATCTGTGGATGCCGGTCAGCTCGGTGGTGACGGGAAGCTGCTTTCGCTGGGCGATATGACGCTGAAAAGTAACACAACGTTCAGCAACAGTGGTCAGACTATTGCGAACGGAAACCTTACGCTTTCCGTTAATGGCGATGTCTCTAATACCGGCAGCCTGCTGGCAGGCAGCCGGCTTGACCTGAACAGCATCCGCCTTGAAAACACAGAGAAAGGTGAAATCAGTGCCGGGCAGACCTGGCTTAACGTGACGGACACACTGCTGAACCGTGGGCTGATTGACGGGAAATATACGCATCTTCAGGCGAACACCCTGACGAATTCCGGTACCGGGCGAATCTACGGCGATGCTGTTGGTGTCAGTGCTGCCACATTTAATAATCTGGAAGAAAATGGCGTGGCGGCGACGCTGGCCGGGCGTGAGCGTGTGGACTTAGGGGTACAGACCCTGAATAACCGGACGCACAGCCTGATTTACAGTGCAGGTGATATGCATACTGGTGGCATGCTGGATGCGAATGGTGCCGCCACGGGGAAAGCCGGTGTACTGAATAATCACAGTGCCACTATTGAAGCCGCCGGATATCTGGTACTGAGTGCCGGACAAATCAATAACGTCAATGACCATTTCACCACGGAGCGCGTGGTGGTTTCCACGGAAAAGGTGACTGAGTATCAGCTCAGCGGCTCAGATAAACGCTGGAGCGCCGGTGAACCGGGCGTTTATGTGGATAACGATTCCAGTAACTCACTGAAAAAACTGCATACACCGGAAGGCGCCAGAGATAAATTCACGCAGTACGATTACACCCGTACCGTGGAAGAAACCCGGGTAAAAGAATCCGACCCGGGAAAAATTCTGTCCGGTGCCGGCATGACGATTGTGGCAGACAAACTGCTTAATGATAAGAGTCAGGTTGTTGCAGGTGGTCTGCTGGATATGCAGGCCGGTGATGTGGAAAACGTCAGTGTCAGCGGAGAGCGCCATGTTACGGACTCAGGGACATCCACGTATTATTACCGTATCAGGAAAAAAGGAAAGGATAAGCAGGGGGAGAAAACCTCTCAGTACACTCCGCCCACTGTAATTCAGACCATCACGCTGAAGCCGGGAGAGCTCACCAGCCACGGACAGGTTCAGGGCAGCCAGGTCACGCTTTCTCCCCTGAAGCCACAGGGAACGGATGTACAGACAGGACTGACCGGAAATGTGGATGCGACAGTAGCCGTTACTGACCGGATACCGCTTCGCCCGGTGGTGTCTGCCGGTGAACCGGTCATTCTGTTGCCGGGGCAGCAGTTTGAAGTCAGCGCACCTCAGGGCAGTATCCATGTTGCCGGGCCGGATACCCGTCTGCCGGACAGCAGCCTGTTTAAAACAAATCCGGCAGTGAATGTGCCATATCTGGTTGAAACGGACCCGCGTTTTACGAACCAGAAGACGTGGCTGGGCAGTGATTACATGCAGAAGGCGTTTTCTCAGAACGGGGATAACATGCTCAAACGCCTGGGGGATGGTTTTTACGAACAGCGTCTGATTCGTGAGCAGGTTGTCGCTCTGACCGGGCAACGGTACCTGGACGGATACAGTAATGATGAAGAGCAGTTTAAGGCGTTAATGGATGCGGGTATTGCATTTGGTAAGCAATACAACCTGACACCAGGTGTGGCGCTGACTGCTGAGCAGATGGCGTTACTGACCGGTGATATTGTCTGGCTGGTTAACACCACGGTGACACTGCCGGACGGCAGCACGCAGACGGTTCAGGTACCTCAGGTGTATGCCCGTGTAAAACCCGGTGATGTGAACAGCGCCGGTGCGCTGATTGCCGGCAGAGACATGGTGATGAAGCTGGATGGTGACCTGTTTAACAGCGGTAAACTGGCCGGGAAGCAGACCGTGCAGCTCAGTGCAGAAAACATTCACAACCAGGCCGGCACCATTCAGGGAGCAAATGTCAGCCTGACGGCCCGGACGGATATTAGCAGTACCGGCGGGCTGCTGCAGGCCACGGACAGCCTGCTGGCGATGGCCGGGCGGGATATTAACCTGACCACCACCACCCGCACGGCACAAAGTGACGCCGGACAGAACCATTTTGAACGTACCAGTATCGACAGTGTGGCCGGCGTGTATGTGCAGAACGACCAGGGAAGACTGGTGCTGCAGGCCGGACGGGATATGAATCTGACGGCTGCAACGGTGGTGAATCAGGGTAAGGACAGCCTGACGCAACTCAGTGCGGGCAGGGATATGACGCTTTCCACAGTGACCACATCCGCGCAGGACAATATTACCTGGGATAAAAATAATCGTCTGTCACAGGGCGTCACACAGAGTACGGGCAGCACGCTTGCCGGTAACGGTGATGTCACGCTGACCGCCGGACGGGATATGACGTCACAGGCGGCATCGCTGTCAGCTCAGAAAGGCCTGGCTCTGATGGCGGGTCATGACGTGACGCTGACTGGTGCACAGAATACCAGTTCGCTGGACGAATACCATAAAGTGACCGGCAGCAGCGGGATGTTATCGAAAACCACCACTACCACGCATGATGTCACTGACCGCCGGACCATGACGGGCAGTGAACTGAACGGGGATACGGTCAGTATCGGCGCCGGACATAATCTGAACGTCACGGGCAGCAGTGTGGCCGGGGATAACCGTGTCTCCCTGGCTGCCGGAAATAACCTGAGTATCGGAACGCTGACAGAAAGCAACCGTGAAACACATCTGAAACAGGAGAAAAAATCCGGGCTGATGAGCTCCGGAGGTGTGGGATTCAGCGTGGGCAGCCAGAGTCTGAAAGTCACGGACACCGCAACAGACACCACGCAGAAAGGCAGCACGGTGGGGAGTGTTCACGGTGATGTTTCCCTTCAGGCAGGTAACCGGTTGACCGTCAACGGCTCTGACCTGATTGCCGGCAGGGACATGGCACTCAGTGGTAAGGAGGCCAGCATTACCGCCGCCACAGACCAGCATGTACAGACGCATACGGTGGAGCAGAAAACCTCCGGTCTGACGCTTGCCCTGTCCGGCACAGCGGGCAGCGCCCTGAATACGACGGTGGAGACCGTACAGGCGGCGAAATCTGCCGGAAACAGCCGGCTTGAAGCCCTGCAGGGGGTGAAGGCCGCGCTCTCGGGGGCTCAGGCCGTGCAGGCCGGACGACTGGCAGAAGCACAGGGCAACCAGAAAGAGAATAACAATGCCGTGGGCATCAGCCTCTCTTACGGCAGCCAGTCTTCGAAATCAGAACAGCAGTCAGAGCAGACGGTGGCGAAGGGCAGTACACTGACCGCAGGTAATAACCTCAGTATTCAGGCCACCGGCTCCGGCGTGAAGGGCGTGGATGGTGACCTGACGATACAGGGCAGTCAGATAAAGGCCGGGAACAACGTTCTGCTGCAGGCAAACCGTGACGTGAATCTGGTATCAGCAGAAAACACGTCAAAGCTGGAAGGAAAGAACACATCCAGTGGTGGCAGCGTGGGTGTCGGTGTTGGTGTGGGCTCCGGAGGCTGGGGTATCAGTGTTTCAGCCAGCGCAAACCAGGGTAAGGGCAGTGAAAAAGGCAACGGTACCACCCATACAGAAACCACGGTGGATGCGGGAAACCGGCTGACCATTATCAGCGGGCGGGACACCACGCTTACCGGCGCGCAGGCTGGCGGTGAAACGGTGAAAGTGGATGCCGGTCGTCATCTGACACTGACCAGTGAGCAGGACAGTGACCGTTATGACAGTAAGCAGCAGAATGCCAGCGCCGGAGGCAGCTTCACTTTCGGGTCCATGAGCGGTTCGGCGAGTGTGAACCTCAGCCGGGATAAAATGCACAGTAACTACGACAGTGTACAGGAGCAGACGGGGATTTTTGCCGGCAGGGGCGGGTTTGATGTCACCACCGGACAGCATACGCAACTGAACGGTGCGGTGATTGCGTCCACGGCAACGGCAGATAAAAACAGGCTGGATACCGGCACACTGGGCTTCAGTGACATTGAAAACCGGGCCGACTTTAAAACGGAACATCAGAGTGCAGGGCTCAGTACCGGTGGCAGTGTTGCCGGAAATTTCCTGGGGAACATGGCAAACAATCTGCTGGTCGGTGCAAATCATGAAGGCCATGCGGACAGTACCACGCAGTCGGCAGTGTCTGCAGGGAATATCACCATCCGGGATACGCAGAGCCAGAAACAGGATGTGGCAGACCTGAAGCGTGACGCAGCACATGCAAACCAGACGTTGTCCCCCATCTTTGACAGGGAAAAAGAGCAGCAGCGACTGCAGCAGGCGCAACTCATCGGTGAGATTGGTAACCAGGTGGCAGATATTGCCAGAACGGAAGGACAGATAGCCGGTGAGAAAGCGAAGCGGGACCCGGCAGCACTGAATCAGGCCCGCGCAGAGCTTGAGGCAGCAGGAAAACCGTACACGGAACAGGATGTGGCGCAGCGGGCCTACAATAACGGTATGGCGGCCTCAGGTTTTGGAACGGGAGGCAAATACCAGCAGGCGATACAGGCCGCGACCGCAGCGGTACAGGGACTGGCCGGCGGTAATCTGAGTGCAGCCCTGGCAGGTGGTGCAGCACCGTATCTGGCTGAAGTGGTGAAAACCATGACCACAGACCCGGTTACGGGTGAGGTGAATAAGGCTGCAAATGTGGCTGCTCATGCTGTGGTGAATGCTGCACTGGCGGTGGCACAGGGTAATAACGCCCTTGCCGGTGCCGCAGGTGCAGCCACCGGTGAAGTGGTTGGGATAATAGCCACACAGATGTACGGTAAGCCGGTGAGTGAACTGAGTGAGACAGAGAAGCAGACGGTCTCGACACTGGCAACGGTTGCTGCCGGCCTGGCCGGTGGTCTGGTGGGAGACTCAGGTGCTTCAGCGGTAGCCGGCGCACAGTCAGGTAAGACGACTGTTGAGAATAACTTTCTGGGAGCGACATCTTCTGACAAACTGGATAAAGCCATTGAGAAAATCAGGAACGGCGATAAGACATTAGCCACTGCTAATGAGCTGATTAAGCTGGAAAATGCAGATAAACGTAGTGATGCTCTGGTATCCAAATTTAATAAAGATCCTTCACAATTAAACAGCGCAGAACGTGCTGAACTGGCAGCTTACTTGCGTGTATATGCTTCAGAAATGGAAAAGGAGTACGGTACAGCGGTGGCACAGGAGCTTGTTACTGGGTTACTGTCAGGACAGGACTATATAAAACGTAACCCTGATACTGAAGCAATGGCAAAGGCTCAAAGCATTATGAATACTTGGGGGTATCATAAATCTAATGCAAGTATTGGTGATGCTCCTTTGTTGTTTGGGGGAAGTGTGCTGGGGTTAACAGTGAAAGGTATGGCGACTAATGCAGCAATTGGTATCAGCGTAAACTCAGTTGCTCAGCTTGCTGGAAAAGATCCATTCAGTTATGTGGATGCGATAATGGCTGGAGTGACAGCTGCAGCTACAACCGGTAAAGGCATCATCGTCTCAACTCCCATCAATATGGGCGGTGCTGCAATCAGTAGTAGTATCAAGGGAGAAGATCCAACTAACTCAGTTATTGGTGCTGGAGCTGGCTCGATCTTCGGCGGTGGTATTGGAAAAATTGCTACAGAACAACTGAAACCGGTTATTAAAGAAGGTAGTGCTGAGGTAATTGGGGCAGTTACGGGGGCTGTCTCAGGAGAAGTTACTGGCAACCAAGTAAAAGATAAACTGGACAAGGTAGGGAATAAAAATGGGAGCAATTAACATAAAAGATTTGGTTAAGCTTATTTTTTTATGCATAGGCTTGATGTTCGCTACTGTAGTAATGGCCTATTTATTAGCGTCAGTAATTATTTATTTTAAAATAAACACATTTGATTTCAATTGGAGTGAGGCTCTTCCTGATGCCTTCAGAGTGGGTGGAGTTGGTGGGACAATCCTTGGTTTAGGTCTCTGGATAAAAGCAAAACTACAAGAAAGAAAATAAGATGATAAATAAGTCGATAACAATCTCAGCTTTTTGACTGGGGGGTTGTTGAAAATAATATGCTGAACGAGATCAGAGTCGCGATGGTACTTGGGGACCGGGGCATGTGCTGAATGGCGACAATACAGACGAAAACAAACAGCCGAATCTGGGCAAAGACGTAGCGAGTGCTACGAATAAGGATAAAGCTGAGCTTGGTGGTGCAGGTGCTGGAACACCGGGGGGATGGGGACCGGATAATGAAGAAAAAGCCCGTCATCAGGAGGTTCAGCAACAACGATTTGATGAACTGAGTAAAATATATGATAAAAGTCACCCGGTTGGAGAGTTAACGGTGGATGGACAGACTATCAGGCAGAGTTCGGTAAGTAACCGTTATGGTACGACGAAAGTGTTTGAAAGCCAGAATCTGACGGATAAACAGATCCACAATTACGCACAGCAACTGGCAGGCGATACACCGCTGAAAGAGGTTCGGCCGGGGATCTATACTGCAAAGCTGAATAACGGAACATCGATCACGTTGCGGAATTTATCGTCGTCCCAAGAACAAACAGGCGCCAGATGGACTATTGATATTAGAGGGAATCAGCAATTGGCTGAAATTGCACATAAATACGGACGTCAGGTTGAAATTAAATTTAGGTGAGCATTATGTTGACTGAAAATGAGTATCGTGAAACAGCTGACGCATCGGAGATGCAAGCGTTAAGTGGTTTATGGGCTTACAGTATTCCAGATCATGTTGATAGCGCAGTATTCAGTTTTGATGAAAGGAAAAAACTCTTTTTCTGGATATTTGAGCGCCTTCTGAAAGAAGGGCGCATCAAACTCGCCAAGCACGGTAAGTTTCTGGAAGGCAGTGTTGACGAGCAGGTTGAGCGTTTCCGACAGGCATTTCCAAAAACAGAAGAAGAGATGGAAGACGGTATCTGGTTTTTTGATGAGAGCTGTCCGGGAGGAGCTGTCTGGGTGCTTGAAGATGGCTCTCTCGAATGGACCTGATAAACCCGTTCATAGTGCAGGATGCAGTGCAGCAAGCGTATAACAACGATATGACAGCCTCAGGTTTTGGAACGGGAGGCAAATACCATCAGGCGATACAGGCCGCAACGGCAGCGGTACAGGGACTGGCCGGCGGTAATCTGAGTGCACCCTGGCAGGTGGTGCAGCGTCGTATATTGCTGAAATAATCAAAAATACCCCCCCCCCGGACTGTGCGGGAAGTGTGGTAGCTCATGCCTTGGTGAATGCCGCACTGGCTGTGGCACAGGGAAATAACGCTCTTGCCGGTGCCGCAGGGGCTGCCACCGGCGAGGTGGTGGGAATGATAGCCACACAGATGTACGGTAAACCGGTCAGTGAACTGAGCGAGGCAGAGAAGCAGACGGTCTCAACACTGGCAACGGTTGCTGCCGGCCTGGCCGGTGGTCTGGTGGGAGACTCAGGTGCTTCAGCGGTAGCCGGAGCACAGTCTGGTAAGGCGGGGGGCGAAGGTAGTTGGTTCGTGAATTGGTTGGAATTCTGTAATATTAATAATAAAAATCGCTAAATGGTTATTCGGGGATACTCGATTGAATAAATTTATATATTTTCTGTTAGCAGGTATTTTATTTTCGGGACAGGTGGATGCAGCACGGGGAAGAAAACCCTGCTCGGGTGCTAAAGGTGGCATTTCACACTGTACGTCAGACGGACGTTTTGTCTGTAACGACGGAAGTCTGAGTCAGTCGAAACGCTTTTGTTCCGGTTATGGAGTGGCATCCGGCAAACGTCAGGTGAAATCACCTGTCACCACGAAGCCGGTTCAGAAGAAAAAATCAGTGGCTGTCCGGAAGGTGCCACAACCGTCGGTGGCTGAGAAAGATGAGTCTGTACCGGTCACTGAGCCGCGTAAACCCACCTGTGCGCCGCTTTATATGGCCAGCAAACCCGGATTCACGCATCTGCCTATTTGTTCCGGTAATCAGTATTAATCTGACACTGAAATAGCAGAGGCATCTGTGCTCAGCCTGCAGTTAACCCTGTATTGGCGAGCATCATAAAGCCGGACATCCTTCCGGGTATAAATATTTCCGGAGGGCGTTAATCAGAAATATTCAGTTACTGAGAAGGAAAATAAAGGAAAGTCATGGCAGGAAGAAAAAAAGATGATAATGCAGCGGGATTTGTCCTGATTTTAATTTGCGTTATTCTCTGGGGGATTTATGTGGCGGTCAGGGCGCTGATAAATCTTAATGAGCGCTTTATTGATGCAGTATCGAATCCGGCAGGTATTATTGGTTTGTTTTTTGGTTTGCTTACTGTATTTGCAATTTTACTTCGTTTTTTTATTTACCGGAGACTCAGAAAGAAAACAGCAGCCTTTGAGCAGGCCGTTTCAGAGCTGGTTCAGAGGGAGCGGGATTTTAATGAAACTGTCAATGCCGCGATAGCCCGGGGAATACGACAGGAAAAGGAGCAACTTGCCAGACGCCGTGAGGAGTTTCATACCGCCAGACAGAAGGCCAGCCGTGCAATGCAACGGATTGTTGATTCCGCCTGGAAATTTAAGGCGAAAACTCTGCTGGCTGGTGTAACGATTAATAACTGGCAAAGCAAATATGACCAGCTTCGTAAGGAAAAAGAGGCTTACGCTGCTGTCAGTGAGAAAATTGCCTTTCTTAACCTGGAAGATAATTCTGACTGGGAGAGTGTCAGGCAACAGTTTCTGGACAAAGTGGCATTGCTGGAAAAAGCGCAGGAAGAAAAGGAATATCAGGCAGAGCTTAAGCGTCAGATGCGTGAAGAAAAAGAGCGTCAGGATGAACTTGACCGGCGCCAGCGGGAAGCGGAAGAGGAAGAACGGCGTCTTGCTGAGCAGCAGAAACTGATTGAAGAGGCGCTGCGTGCAGCAGAAGGGGCTCACAGGGAGGAGTTAGAGAAACAACGCCTGGCGCTGGAACAGAAAATTCAGGAAGCGCATGCGCAGTATGAACGTGCTAAATCCATGGCTCAGCTTACGAAACAGGGGCATGTTTATATCATTTCGAATATTGGTTCGTTTGGTGAGGATGTCTTTAAAATTGGCATGACCCGACGGCTGGAACCCATGGACAGGGTAAAAGAATTAAGTGGTGCTTCTGTTCCGTTTGATTTTGATGTTCACGCCATGATTTCCTGTGATGATGCGCCTGCGCTGGAAAAAACACTTCATGACAGTCTGGAAAAATACCGCATCAACAGGATTAACCTGCGTAAAGAATTTTTCCGCGTGAAACTTGAGAGAATCATTAATGAAGTGGAGCGTCACCACGGGCAGGTGGAATATGTGGCTGATCCGGCGGCGCTGCAGTATCTGCAGAGTCTGGAGTACGCGGAAAATGAAGCTGCCTGACAATCAGTGTTCTGATTTTATTCCGGCCGGATATAACAGGAGGGATATCTGCAGATATCCTGCAGCATGGTTCACAGTATTCCGGTCATGTTAATGATTCTGTTTTTTATTTCTGAATAAAACGACACCCACGATATAACGTCGTGGGTGTCGGTGGTGATTATTTTTTTGTTCACAGATTAAGGTGCGTTTATGGCGAAACTGATAAATGTATCGGCGTCCACTGAGGAGAGAATGACGTCCGGGGAGAGGAGGGTGGCTTCACGACTGGAGAGTTTTCTGAATGATGACTGCCTTGTCTGGTACGATATCCCGGTGGGACGGAGAAACCGGCATCCGGATTTTGTCATTATTGACCCGGAGAACGGACTGGTATTTCTGGAGGTCAAGGACTGGACGATTTCCACGCTGCGTGAGGCAAATCAGGAGCAGGTTACACTGGAAACCGACGGTCTTCTGAAATCAGAAATAAATCCGCTGGTACAGGTTCGTCGTTATGCCTGTGATACTGTTAATGCCTTACCTGCAGACCCGTGCTTACGGCAGAATGACGGTCAGTATAAGGGACGGCTGAACCTGGCCTGGGCGTATGGTGTGGTGTTTACCCGCATTACCCGTCAGCAACTGAAGACACTGGCAGGGAATGATGAGAATGCGGTGGAAAAGATTTTCCCTTCAGCACAGACAATCTGTCAGGATGAAATGACGCAGTCTGTTTTACCTGAGGTATTCCGGCAAAAAATTGCCGGGATGTTTACCACGGGATTCAGAACCCGGGTGACACCCCGGATGAGAGATATTCTGCGCGCCCATCTGTTTCCTGAAGTGACCGTGAAACAGAACTCACAAATCAAAATCATGGATATCCAGCAGGAGATTCTGGCCAGAAATATTGGTGACGGGCATCGTGTCATTCATGGTGTGGCTGGTTCCGGAAAAACCATGATTCTTTTGTTCCGTTGCCTTTATCTGGCTGAAACCACACCCGGAAAGATTCTGGTGTTGTGCTACAACATTACCCTGGCCAGTTATCTGCGGGAATGCATTGAGGCCAGAGGGCTGGCGTCACGGGTTACGGTATCTCATTTTCACAGCTGGTGTGCCTCAATGGCAAAACGCCACGGTATTCAGGTGACGGCAGACAGAAAAGAATATCCTGAGAAATGCTTCAGTGCACTGGAAGAGGCCGTGAACAGCGGAAAAATCACCCAAACCGGATATGATGCTGTACTGGTGGATGAGGGGCATGATTTTGACAGTCGCTGGCTGACCCTGATTGCCCGTCTGTTTGATAACGCATCCCGTTCACTGCTCCTGATGTACGATGATGCCCAGTCCATTTACCGACGGGAGCGGGCCCTGAACTTTTCTCTGGCCAGTGTGGGGATTCAGGCGCAGGGACGCACTTCTGTCCTGCCGGTCAATTATCGTAATCCGAAACGCATTTTGCACTTTGCTTATGCATTCTCCCGCGAGTATTTTGAAAAACATCAGAACCGTGAAATACCGCTCGTTCAGCCACAGGCAGGCGGTGAAGAAGGCACAGAGCCGGAAATCCTGCGTTGTACTTCTGAGCGTGATGAAGCCAGACAGGTCGCAGACTGGCTGGAGAAGCGCCATGCCCTGTGCGGTCACTGGAGTGATATGGCTGTGCTGTGTCCGGCAGAGTTTTCAGTGAAACAACTGACAGAGGTTATGACACAGCGTGGGATACCTTTTGCCACCTGCTTTGACAAGGAAGGCAAGAAGACATACTCGCGACGCAAGGATGTGGTGCATTTACTGACGTACCAGAGCAGTAAGGGGCTGGAGTTCCCGTATGTGGCAGTTATCAATGCGTCTTTCGTTCACTCTGGTGCAGCGGATGAGTCTGAAGTGATTCCGGTGCTTTATGTGGCGTTCACCCGGGCAACCCGCGAATTACTGGTGACCTGTTACCGTGAAAACAGTATCAGTCGCCACCTTGAGGATTTTGCATAATACCGGACCATTTCTTTATTCCGGGCTTTCACCATACTGTTATTATCAGGTTTATTTAATTCGCCATGAACCCGTTATTTAACGATATTCAGATGCGTCTTTTTTATCTGAACCATTCGCCGTACTCCTGGCACTGGAATGTCAGATTCAGCCCCCAGGAAGCCGTATATACTGGCAATGATACCTGTCATATAACCATTACCTGTAATCAGTCCGGTTTTCATTTAACCAGGGATGGACAACGACTGTTCACTGAACGTTATATCAGAAACCTTAATGAGCTGTTGCCGGTTCTGAAACGGCGGTGGGATGTGACACCGGCAATCATCCGTGCCGTGGAATACCTTTCCCGGGTCCCGGTATTACACTGACATTCTTTTCGTCACTGTTAATCATGCTTTAATACAGTAACACTGAATCTGCCGATGACTTCTGAAGTGAAACTGAAAACCGGTGGTGACCCCCGGTCATTACCGGATTATGCTGCCCTGCCTGATGAAATCAGCAAACTGACCCACCCGGCACGTCCGGATGTGGACTGGCGTTACGTGGAAACGCTTTGCCTGCGTCTGTATGAACACAATGGCGTGGAATTACAGACGGCATCCTGGTACACCATCGCCCGGATGCATACAACAGGGTTAAGTGGCCTGAATGAAGGGCTGGCTCTGATTGTGGCGCTGACCCGGCATCACTGGTCAGTGATGTGGCCGCTGAATACCCACGCCCGGCTGGAAATTATTACCGGTCTGTTCAACCGTCTGCAAAAAACGCTCCGGGCCATGCCACCGGACGACCGTGACAACCTGCCCCTGCTATATCAGACCGAAACATTCCTGAAGACACTGAGAGACACACTGGCCCGGCACGAACTTAAACAGAGCAGTAAAGTGGCTTTACCGGAAGCCATGGTGAAGGGATATATCACCCGTCTGGAAAATCAGCCGGTGCAGGGCGAAGCGTCGTCTCCGGTAACCCTTCCGGCTCAGGCACTCCGGTCTGATGCTCGGGACGTACAGGAACATCAGCCCCTGCCGCACTCCCGTCTGGTGTATGTTGTTTCTGAAACAAAAACAGAGCCCACACCCTCCCTTCAGAAATCCCCGTCCATGTTTCTGAAGCCGTTTTTGGCTGGTGTCTGTGCGGCATTGCTGGCGGTCAGCGTGGCTATTCCGGGATGGCAGTTTCTGACACAGCCATCACCGGAGGAGCAGCATTTTACCTGGGGGAATGGTTGTAAAAAGCAGTGAAAACAGTAAATACAGAGTATCGTGATGAATTAGTGCTCAGGGGCTACCAGTATTCAATAACCAGCGTATCGGCATCGCATTCCTGTAATTCTGGTATTGACTGTTATGACTAAATTCAATGTATATATGGCTGGCAGAAATATGTTAACAGTCCCGGAGTTGTGGAAAATCCTCCGGAGCTAATATCGGGAGTGCCTTAACAATTTTCCGTGAGTTAAATGATAATTTCTGAGTGAGAATATGGTCACGATTTGTGTTGACGGTGAAAATAAGACTCATAAAATTACCGACTGGACGCTGTGGGCTGGAAATGACGACAGAGAGGTTATGCTGACCTGTCATTTTCGCAGCGGGAGAAAATATACTCGTCCGCTTTCTGTATGTCAGATAACGCCAACTGTAAATTTGCGAAATGTTTTCCTCGAAAGGAAAGGGAACGCTGTAACATCCCGGGCTGAACGGGTTATTATATATGGTGATAAATATGCTGCTGTTTATTACCGCGAGGGTGAACGACCCTACATCATGAAAACAACCGGTCTTGACTTTCAACAGTGTTCAGCATTTACAGAGCATGCCGTGTTTAATTACTTGTGTAGGGTGGCTAATGAACGTATTTTTTATGCCCGTGGTAATAACAGAAATATCGATGAGAATATCCTTAGGCAGATAAAGAAAATAGTTCCTCATCCTGATACCGCCTTGCATGCATACTGTTCAGGACAGAGTAAAAAACGTGATTCGCCATGGGGTTTGATTTTTCCGTTTGGTCTTAATGAAAGTCAGTTGCTGGCTGTCGAACGGGCATTTTCCTCACAGATTTCAGTTATTGAAGGACCACCTGGAACAGGTAAAACACAGACTATACTCAATATTGTTGCTAATATATTAATTCAGAATAAAACAGTGGCAATTTTGTCCAATAATAACTCAGCTGTCAGTAATGTTTATGAAAAGATGGACAAACAGCAACTGGGATATGTGGTGGCACGACTGGGGAGTACGGAGAACAGGCAACAGTTTTTTTCAACGTCGATTTCGCGCTCTGAGGAAGTCTTACCTGACCCACCGTCTGCAAATGCGATTGATGATGTACTTCAACAAGTGAAAAAACACCTGAATGCCATTAACCAGGTCGCTTCGTTAAAAGCAGAAATTAATGAGCTGAATATTGAGTATAAATACCTGCAGCAATGGCAGAGTCAGAATCTTCGACCGGAGGATTTTTTTTCTCACAAATATCGATTTTCCTCACAAAAAACAACCGACCTGATGGCTTATATTCATTACCTTTCTGACAGGCGGATTGGATTCAGAAACAGAATTGATTTGTTGTTAAACTTCAGGATACTGAAAGTCAAACCATTGATGATTCCGGAGAGAAGGCTGGCACTATTTACTTCTCTTCAACTTTCTTATTATGAAAAAACTATCCGGGAAAAACAAATTTCTCTGAATGAATATGAGGAAGTATTTAAAGAATCTGATTTTAAAATTTTACTGGGGCGCCTGACATCATGGTCTATGCTTTATTTAAAGCAACATCTGCGAAGAAATGTTTCAACAAGAAGTTCATTCTCGGCAGAGACATACAGGGATGAATTTGACCGTTTTATAAAGCGTTTTCCGGTTATTGGTAGTAGTACGCATTCGATTATTAACTCTATCGGCAAGGGGGCCCTTCTTGATTATATTATTATTGATGAAGCCTCGCAGCAGGATATTGTTCCGGGCATTCTGGGACTGGGATGTGCCCGTAATGTAATCGTTGTAGGGGATCGTAAGCAACTTCCACATGTTCCTGTATTACTCCCGAACAGCCCATCTCCACCGGCAGAATACTATAATTGTGAGAAATATAGTCTACTTGATTCGGTTTGTATGTTGTTCAGGAACATGGTGCCAGTAACCCTTCTTAAAGAGCATTATCGTTGTCATCCTAAAATCATTCAATTTTGTAATAAGCAGTTTTATGATAATGCTCTGATACCGTTAACGGTTGATTCCGGTGAAGCTTCATTATCTCTGGTCATCACGGCAAAAGGAAACCATACCCGTAATTTTTCAAATCTCAGGGAGCTTGAATCTCTGGAAGGTCATTACTGGGATGAAGAAAGTAGCAGGGGATACATTGCCCCATATAATGCACAGGTTAATCTGGCTGAAAAAGTGCTGCCTGCTGATTTTGTGAAATCGACGGTGCATAAATTTCAGGGACGGGAGTGCGATGAAATTGTGTTTTCCACTGTGCTGGATAAGAAGCGCAGCAGCCAGCACAGTCGGAACATCGCGTTTGTTGATAACTCTGAACTGGTGAATGTCGCTGTTTCAAGGGCCCGAAATAAATTTACGCTGGTGACTGGTAATGATGTATTTGAACGCCATGCTGGACATATTGCGGCGCTGATTCGTTACATCAAATACTACGCTGATGACGGAGAGATTTTCGAGAGCCCGGTCATATCAGCATTTGATTTGCTGTACAGTGAGTATGACAAATCACTGGAACGACTGAATAGTAGATTGAATTCAAATGATTCACACTTTAAGTCAGAACAGATTGTGGCCTGCCTGTTGCGGGATATCCTGTCGCAGGATAGTTATCGGAGTATGATGTTTCATTCACAAATAGCGCTGAATCAGTTGGTGTTGCTGGAGCGGGGGGATTTTACACACCGTGAACAGTTATTCATGCGTAACCGGGCCAGTTGTGACTTTGTTGTTTACTATAAGGTCGGGAAGACTCCATTAGGGGTTATTGAAGTGGATGGTGGTTATCATCTGACCAGTGTTCAGGCTGAACGTGATGAACTTAAAAACAGTATACTGAAGAAATGCGGCCTGCCATTGCTAAGATTACGTACTATAGACAGTGATATAGAAGGTAAGTTGGGAGCGTTTCTGTCAGGCCTGACAGGCTAAAGTCTGAATAAAAAATATTGCAGCGGGAGGTCTCAAACCTGATTTGGTCATGTGCCACACACAATTGTACGAACCCCATGGACACAGGCTTCTTTGTTTTGGTTACATCAACGTACGTATTCCTGATACATATAAAAATAAGTGCTATTGCTCAAAGCTAACAGGGAATGGTTCTGTTGAATAATTCCTTAGTGAATAAACGTTATCAGGGTGTAATTCTATTACAGTGAATACTTCCTGCAAAATGATATTTGAATCGTTCACCATCTGCATCATATTTCCTTATTTACAAGTTGAAAGGATGGTATATGTTGAAAATGCATGGGTTTTCCAGATGTGTTACCAGTAAGAAGCAGGTGGATAAAGGATGCGATAACAAATCCAACAACCAGATTAATATCTGAAGAGTTTTATTGTTATTATTTATCCCCAAAGCGGTGAGTTGTTAATGAAGTTTGTCTGAATGTATAAACAGAATTATTCGACATAAAGCCAGGAAAATGAGTGATACGCTTTTAACCGAAAAAATCCTTACCGGAGAAAATGTTTTGCGTGCCGCAATCGCCCGCATTGAGTGGATTTTTGAAACATTTCCGTCGGTATGCCTGTCTTTTTCAGGTGGAAAGGTTTCCACCGTGCTTTTCCATCTTGTGGCAGAGGTGGCCCGCAGGAGAAAACGTCATTTCTCTGTTCTGTTCATTGACTGGGAGGCCCAGTATCGGTGCACCATTGAACATATTCAGAAGATGCGGGAAATGTACCATGATGTGACGGAAACCTTTTACTGGGTGGCACTTCCCCTGACCACGGTAAACGGCGTCTCGCAGTTTCAGCCGGAGTGGATATGCTGGGAGCCAGGAGTGACCTGGGTTCGCCAGCCACCGGAAGAGGCCATTACAGACATGACGTATTTTCCCTTTTACCGGTATGCCATGACGTTTGAAGAATTTGTTCCGGCATTTTCTTCCTGGTTTGCCGGTAACCGGTGTGGAGTGGCAATACTGACTGGTGTCCGTGCTGATGAATCGCTCAATCGCTTTATGGGACTGGTATCTCAGCGCAAACTGAGATATGCAGATGATAAACCCTGGACCACAGCGTCGCCTGAAGGGTTTTATTACACCATGTATCCGTTATATGACTGGAAAGCCCGCGATATCTGGATATATAACGCCAGAACCTGTGCCATCTACAATCCCCTGTATGACCTGATGTACCGTGCTGGCGTGCCGTTACGCAACATGCGTGTCTGTGAGCCTTTTGGCCCGGAACAGCGTAAGGGGCTGTGGCTTTACCATGTTCTGGAGCCGGAAACCTGGGCCAGGATGTGTGAGCGGGTGTCGGGTGCTGCCAGCGGGGCGCTTTATGCCAATGAGAGCGGTGCCTATTTTGCCCTGCGTAAGCGTATCACGAAGCCGCCTCATCATACCTGGCGCAGCTATGCGATGTTCCTGCTGGATGTGATGCCGGAAAGAACGGCAGAACATTACCGTAATAAAATTGCTGTCTACCTGCGCTGGTATCAGACGCGGGGCTTCCCGGATGACATCCCGGATGAACAGGAGAATGACCTGGGGAGCCGGGATATTCCGTCCTGGCGACGTATCTGTAAGACTCTCATAAAGAATGATTTCTGGTGCCGGACGCTCTCCTTCAGTCCGAACAAACCCCGGCACTATGAACGTTACCTGCAGCGTATGAAGGAAAGGAGGAAGGAATGGGGGATTCTGTGACACCGGAGATACTTGGCAACATGATTCGTCAGTATTTCAGTCAGGTACGAACTGAAGAAGAGACCATACAGGCCCTGAATCATCTGCGCAGGGTGCTTCATGAGGTCAGTCCTTTTGCACAGGAGCCTGTGGACTGTGTGCTGTGGGTGAAAGCAGATGAGGTGGTGGCCAACGATTATAACCCCAATGTCATGGCGTCGGGTGAGAAGAAACTGCTGAAACATTCACTGGAGCAGGATGGGTTCACGCAGCCTGTGGTTGTCTCGGAAGAGAAGGAGCATTATCTGGTCGTGGATGGTTTTCATCGTCAGTTACTGGGCAGGGAAGCAGGTATGGGAGAACGTCTGAAGGGCTGGTTGCCAGTGACCTGTATTAATCCGGAAAGAAGGGGACAGGCCTCACGTATTGCGGCGACCATTCGACATAACCGGGCCAGGGGCAAACATCAGATAACCTCAATGTCTGATATTGTCAGGGACCTTTCACGCCTGGGCTGGCCAGATGAACGGATTGGTACGGAGCTGGGTATGGACCAGGATGAAGTTCTCAGGCTGAAACAGATTAGCGGACTGACGGAATTGTTTCAGGAAGAGGATTTCAGCCCGGCATGGACGGTTCGCTGAGACCGTCAGATATGTATATTTTTTCAGTGAGTTAATGTTTTGAGCAGGAAAAAGAGTACCCCGGAAGTTGTGGAAGACACGGTTGCACAGAAACTGGAGGCTGCTGGTTGCTGGCGCAGAGCTTCTGCCCGCTGGCTTTTTGTTATGGGAAATGTTGAATGTACAGAAGCACAACGGGAGTGGTTGTTGTTGCGCCGGAATTATTGTCTGGCGCAGATATCGTCCCCGCCGCTACCTGAAAAGCTGGATATCAGCGAAGTGGCGAAAGCTGCAGATGCCACGCTGAGGCGAATGGGGATTGCCAGCCCGTCCGGGGAGATATTCAGAAAAGGTACACCGGTCTGTTGATATTCAGGTAACAGGTATTAATGATGAAGAAAGATATGGCGGACAGTGTGTCAGTGACATGGCAACTTTTGTGCGATGATCATGGTTTTACCCGGGAGCACTAAAATCTGCTGAAGAAGTTCAGCCCGGAGGCATTACGTGAAATTATTGCTGAAATAGCCTGCTGCCATCCATCAACCAGTATATTGCTCAGGAATAAGTGGCTGACACTGCCGGAGAATATTCTGGAGCAGGTTACCCATGAATACGTACGAAGAATACATAACTTTTCATCTTTCAGGAGCGAGAAGGAGGCGGAATCTTGGTTAAATGAGCTGTTTTTTGCTGTGATTGCCCCGTTATACCGTGTTGCCCCCGGACAATCAGAACAGGTTGAGTCCTTTGTTCTGCAGCTTATTGCCGAACAGGAGCGGGTTTGGGAGCTTATTCTAACCAATGATGGTTGTTCATGGCATTGCGCACTTTATGATATATTATTTCATCTGGTTTTACGAAATATGGAAGACCAGCCTGAACATGAGAGACAACGAATAACAAAAATGCTTAATGAGTCCGATACAAGGCGGGTTGCAGAAGAGATTAAATTCCGGATTCAATATCTTCAGGATGAAGAACAAAAGAGAGTTTTAAGTGAGTTGGTAAATGTCCTGATTTCAAAAAGATAAAACATGTCGGAGTAATTTTTCTATATATTAAAAAACAGGTGCGTATTACCATAAAGGAGATCGGTGAGTAACCGTTATTGGATGATCTCCTTCCATAAAAATACGCGCAATCTAACAGTTCGCTCTGTGCCAAAAAAAGACATTGCTCACAATATCGAGTTAATCATTCGGCCGTTAAACATTCCCATTGAAAAATTTCTCAGTATAGAATATACCAATGTTGAGGGCATTCCTCTTACATCTCGAAGGATAACTATCATGGGTCTAAAACCAGGTCCAAAACCAATTGCTAAGTCAACAGGAAAACCGGATCAACGCCGACGCGATAATAAAGATACTCCTGGCAATACTCCGGGATTAAAGCCAAGTAAGTCCACAGGTAAGTAAAAAATAAGGGTATAAATACTTATTTATACCCTGACTACATATCCAGTCTACTGAAGGTGTTTCTGCAGCCAGATGCACGTTCCTTCTATATCATACGCCTGTGCCCCATACCCTTTAGCAAGCAAAGTCTCTGGTAAATACTCGTCATATTTATCCAGATACTTGTCGGGAACAACTGCAGCAAGCTCAAACTCTGAAGGTAGCCCCGACAATAGCATTTTCTTAAGTGCACGCTGGACAGAGGCAACGCCTGAGTCCTCTACCTCTATCACACCTGCAAATGAACTGGCTTTAAAGCCACAACGTATAAGCAGGGACGTAATTGTATTGACAATTTTATCCCCCATCCACGGGATCACGTAGCAGTTCTGACCACTGGCAATAAAACAGTCATTTTGTAGATTGTAGCGTTGGAAGTTGTCACTTCCTTCCGCGAAGAGGCTTCTGGCTGCGGCATCAGCATAATCGACTCTCTTGTTGCCTACCGCGATACGGTAATCATTTTCCCTGTAGATAGTGAGCATTTCCTGGCGAACAACATCATGAACAGACATCCCGCTACCACTGAATAGTGGCGGCTGACCGCCTTTAGTCGTCTCAACATAGATAACCTTTTTTTCAACCTCGATCTCTGTCACTTTCCAGCGCCGTCCGCCGAAGATGATGTGCTGCTCCGGCAAAAGTGGGGAGTCTACAGGCACTGTGCCAAGAGTTCGGTTTCCCGTTACAATGCGAAACTCCTCAGGTGTATTGAATACGGTATAAAACGTGTAGTGATTAGTCAGTTTCTCCCCCTCAGCCCCGACAACTATTTCACCGCTGGTTAGTTGAGTGAGCAGGCCACATGTCCCCATATGTTTAAGCAGACTTTTGAAGTCATTTATATCCACATTCCGGAACGGACCTGTCTGGCAAAGTTGTGACCAGAGCTGATCGGCACGAACACCTCCCCATTGCGCAGTAATAGCCAAGATCTGGTGTAGTAGTGTGGAGTAATGTTTCTGCCGGATATCTGCAGGCTCGAACCAGCGCTTAGAGATCATCAACCTGATCATTGCCATCGCCTGAACCAACTGCAGCCGTAAATGATCCACAATGCTGCTGGTTGCGGTAAGTTCAGGTTCAGTAATTAACATTCTCAGCACCGATGGGGAATCGCGCCGCCCTGAACGTCCCATGCGTTGACGCAGACTGGAAACAGAATGCGGAGGTGTCACTTGTATGACAGACTGCACCTTACCAATATCAATACCCAGCTCCAGAGTCATTGTACAAACAGCGGTTGTGGGCAAATTCCCTTTCTGCAGTCGGGCTTCAAGCGCCTCACGCAACTCCCTTGCAAGGGAACCATGATGAGGAAAGAATTCATTAGGAACGACATTTGCTTCACACATGTCGCTCAGTGTTGCCGCTATGCTTTCAGTACGCTTTCGACTGTTAGCAAAGACCAGGTGGGAATCGCCACGGCAGAGCCTGAAAATATCCGCGCAGACGAGCTGTTCAGCAGAGCTCTGGAGCTCTTTTCCTTTTTCGGGCACCCGCTCAAGATAACCTTTAACCTGAACCTGTATTGTGGCTTTGCTATTACTGTCTGTTACCGTTTCACAAGGTAATCTCTTATCCGGGCGCAATAGTTCTGGTACTTTTTCCAGCTCTCCCAGCGTGGCACTCAACGCGACACGGGGAACTGGATTCAACTGGCGTCCCAGCACATGGTCAATTCTGTTAAGCAGAGAAAGCAGCTGTATACCACGCTCTGAGCCAATAAAAGCATGGAACTCATCAATAACAATGTATGCCACAGAAGAAAACGCCTGTTTGAGCCAACCCAATGAGTTTATGAGCAAAGACTCAAGTGATTCAGGTGTGATAAGTAAGATGCCAGAAGGGGTTGTCCGTGCTTTCTTCTTTTTGCTTTGTGGTACATCCCCGTGCCAGGGCGTCACTTGCATTTCCAGGGCTTCACCAAGACTCTCAAGACGACGGTGTTGATCGTTAATTAATGCCTTCAATGGACTGATATAGATAATGCCAAATCCACCAGTGAGATCTGCAATCGCTGAACAGGCAGGAAGAAAGAAAGCCTCTGTTTTACCCGCAGCTGTACCTGCACTAATTAGTACATCACGATCACGGGCTAAAATTGCCGGAATAGAGCTTTCCTGCAAGGGCCTTAAGGATGACCAGCCCTGCTTATAAACCCACTTACGGACACGGGGATCAAGACTATTGTAGGCACTACTCATAATCTGAAATTCGCCAGGCCATCATCGTCATCACTTTCCTCCACAATGGCATCATCCATATCGCTGAGCTTGTCTTCTTCAATCGCCACCCCCTCAATGAGGGTTTGCCAGTTCATCGTTCTGTTTTGTTCCAGCACAGCCAGCATATCCAGAAAACCTTTTATGGTATTGCGGGGAGTTCGAAAGTAAGCATCTCCGATGGTTTTGCTGCAGTGATGCAGAAACCCGGTCAGAGCATCATCTGGCACCAGATAATTTGCGGGATCTCCACCAGCATAAACATGACGAAGGTTTTTCAGTAAAATATACAGTTCCTCAGGAGTGAGGCTGGCAAGATGCAGCGTGGGGGACGAGTAGTCAATCACGCCAGCTTTCTGTGCGAATCGGTTTTCTGCCAGACGCGACTGGAGCGCTTCATAGCTGTAGAGCCCCTTACGTGGATCGAAAAGAAATTCTGGCGTCCCCCCGAGGATAAAACCAATATTTTCGGCGGAGCCTTGCAGGCAGTCATTCAGGATCCGCAAAATTTGTTCGTAGTTGGCCGTTCTCGCTTGCGTATTATTCAACTTGAAGAGGTTCACCATCTCGTCGAGGCTAACTAAAAGTCCGGCATAGCCTGCCTGACGGACAAAAAGGCTCATCAACTTCAAAGAATCATAGAACGAGGCGTCTGAGATAATCGTTCGGACGTCAAGATCATTACGGGCATCAGTTTTTGTGGTGTACTCGCCCCGCAACCAGCGAATAGCATTGGATTTTAAGGTTTCGTTATCCTGCTCATGCCCGCGCCAGAATGCGTCAATGACCTTCGCAAAGTCATATCCTCCCACCATATCTGACAAAGCAGCAAGGCGTTTATGAATAACGGATGAGACCAGGGAGCCGTTCGCATCAGCTTCCTTCCTTGCCTCAGTAACAAACCTTTCCACAACGCTAAGTAATGCATTGCCATCTGGTTTGTTTCTGGTGGACATATTTTTCATAAGCTCTGAGTAGAGATTACGAGCCTGACCTCCCGATGAGTGGATACGTCTGTCGGGAGAAAGGTCTGCACTGACCGTGACCAGCTTCTTCTCTAACGCAATAGACCGTACAACACTTAAAAAGAATGTTTTCCCGGAACCGTACTCACCAATGATAAGTCTGAAGCTTGCCCCGCCATCAGCAATCCGTTCAATATCCTGATGGAGGGCGGTTATCTCATTCACGCGGCCAACCTGGATATGCTGAATACCTATTCTTGGCGTTACTCCCGACTTAAGTGACTGAATGATAGCGTCGCGCTCTTTCACTCTTATACGTGTTACAGACATTCACTAACCCTCTAATTCTTTGGCTATTTCCAGGTCAATCCAAATGTGATCATCAGCATCTTCCAGCACTGGTGCATCAACCACCGCATAGGACCAATCGTTAATCACCTCAAGCGCACCGCCGAGCATCAGGTTCCAGTTACTACACAACTCTGTCGCCTCTTTTCTGGACCATTGTTCTTTCTCCAGCAACCTGCGATAAAGTTGGCTATGAGCGGAGTCAAGTCCCCCTTCCCCGGTTAATGAGGCTGGAGCGCTTTCTGGTTGTTCTGGTTCTTCTTCAGTGAAAATTGAGTTCAGTAATTTACGAACATCATCAGTGGCAGATTCGTGGCGGGCAAGTACGTTGGCATCCAGCGTAAACCCTGCCGTCGACTGATTAGCTGGTACAGATGAAACGAGAGCAGTTTCAGTTGCGGAATGCTGATGGATATTGCTTGATACGGATGAGGGATCCAGTCCCAGGCTTGTATAAATCTTCTCAAGCTGTTTGATTTCGGCAGGCGTAATTCTGCCGTCAGAGCAAGCGACACTAACGATAACCTTACCCACAGCTGATTTTTCCGCTGCACCGAGTAATTCAATCCGGCTTTTCATTCCCGTCATATTCGCCGGAGTATGAAGCTGCCACGTTAAATATGCGTGCAGAGAGCGCTTTTCATCATCGCTGAAGCTGGCATTGTTGTTGATGGCATTCTCAAGCACTTTCTGTTCGGCTTGATCGAGAGAATTGTCAATCAAGGCGACTACCGAACCTAATCGGAGCGTCAATACAGCTGTGATAAATTCAGGAGAAGGTGAGAAACGTCCTCTTTCACCAGCAGGGAATAAAACAAGTACACCATCGACATCTGCCTTTACGTGGTGGTGATAAGGGTCAGGAGCCAGACAGTATCCCATTTTCTGTGCAAAGGCTTGCATTAAGTCGGCCTCTTTTTTATTGATCTTCGCCGGACAGGTGGCATTCATATGTGACCAGTAGTCAGCAACTGAAACTATCCCACCCTTACTGCGGATTGCGTCATCAGCCCAGTGTTTGAATGTACTTAATATTTTTTCTGCGCTTTCGTTAACGATTTCTGAAGGCAGCAACAAAATTGCAGCGGTATCATTTGCTGAAGTACCTTTTCTACCAAGGTAACGACTGTAAGCATCCAGTTCACCTGTGCATATATCGGCAATGGCCATAAGCTTCTGAACAGGGCCTTTCAATGCACCTGGATCAGGCAAGTCGGGAACAGGAAGCCGAATACCTCGCAAACTGGGACTTGCAGGCGTGTAATCTAAACGCAGACGCGCTTTATTCGGCTTCACTACCATCCCTTCACCGTATTTAAGGGTGTAACGCCGTTTAAATAGTGCAGCAAATTCTTTCGCACAGCGGCGGGCGGGGGTTCGTAATGAGTATTCAGCATGGTTTGTCACCCACGTCAGAGCCAGATCCGCTGGAACCGGGGCTCCTGTATCAACAGTCTTTGCCAGGATTAACCTGAACTGCATGCTATTGCTGAACTCCGAATCATCGTTGAGAGCTGCTGCAAGATTTTCGTTCGGACGAAGAATGGACATCGCTTCAAGTAACTGGGATGAGTAATTCCGGAAAGATCGGTTTTCATTGAAAACCGATCTGAGACGGCAGATCTCTTTGAAAAGAGAATAGAACTCATCGTCGGATATATTGTTGTCCCTGCTGTCAACAAGCGCCCTTCTTTCCAGACCATACAGATAAATGAAAACGTAACCAATTGGGCAGGAAGTGTCGCATCTGTCGCTGGCAAGCCAACTCAGGTACGCACCACGAGCTTCAGGTGAAAGTGAGGAAAAACTGGGCCAATACCCTAATGAACTATCTTCGTAAATGTAAGGTGTGGGGTATATTTTAAGCGTGTCGTCAACTAGCGATGCCTCGTTATTGCCATCATAATAACCGCCTGAGTTATGCCCGGCAGGTTTCATACGCTGCCCAAGATAGAAGTGACCGCCGGTAACCTCTATCCCACTGACTGTGATCATCTCTCCCGGAAAAATCCAACGAGCCAAAGCACCGGTAGTTTTTGAGAAATTCTGGCGTTGAGTGGCTGTTATGCTGTATTCGACATTCCGCCCGCCACTTAGTGTAAACGTAGCCAGATTGTCATCTTCGCTGTCCTCGTTTTGCATTACAGACTGATTTTTTTTGTTGTTAGCAAGCCATTCTTTAGGTGGTGCTTTCACAGGAGCGGAAGTATAAGAGCCCGCGGACTTAGTTTTCTTCTTTTTGAAAAAAAGAATATAAATCAAATAAATAGCTACTATAAATATCCATAACTCCATGAGGCAGTAACCTTAAAAATAGCTTTTCACGCACACCAAAAAGGATGACGATGGGAAGTGGATTAATCTCAAAATAATACTTCTAAATTAAAAAGGTTAAAAGCAAATCACAACCTTCCTGAGCTTCCGCTTTTCTCTTTCAGAGGGCTGAAGTCGTTATCTGTAACCAGAGGAGATCAGTAGCCCGTTATGCCAGCTAAAGCACTCCGGGCAGATTGCCCGGAGTGCTTAATATTTTAATGGATTGTTAATCTTCGCATACTCAAAGGGGCTGGTATTTTCTTTCGAGTTTGTATCCAGAAAATCCCCCCACCACTGTAGCATCAACCGACGCTATTCCAGGTGTTCTGTTTTATGGATATAAGCCGCCCTTAATGAATTACGTTCCATGTGGCTCATCTGACGTTCAGCCGCTTTATCTCGTGCTGTTTTGGTCTTAATACTTCCATGCCGCTGCGATTACCTCTTAAACCAGCCCTTACCATTTTTATGGGTACGATAAGAAAACTTTATCGGGCACGATCGATTTTATCGATCGATTCGATCGAAAACATTCCTTTTACCCTGTCTTTTGCATGGTTTTAGAATGAGCAACCCCATTTATCGTTCGGGGAAAGTGATAGCGGAGATGATTGAAATGAATAAGGTTATTGCGGTTTCAGCGCTTGCCATGGCAGGCATGTTTTCGACCCAGGCTCTGGCTGATGAGAGCAAAACAGGCTTTTATGTGACCGGTAAAGCAGGTGCTTCTGTTATGTCACTTGCAGACCAGCGTTTCCTGTCGGGTGATGGAGAGGAAACATCAAAATATAAAGGCGGTGATGGCCATGATACGGTATTCAGTGGCGGTATCGCGGCCGGTTATGATTTTTACCCGCAGTTCAGTATTCCGGTTCGTACGGAACTGGAGTTTTACGCTCGTGGAAAAGCTGATTCGAAGTATAACGTAGATAAAGACAGCTGGTCAGGCGGTTACTGGCGTGATGACCTGAAGAATGAGGTGTCAGTCAACACACTGATGCTGAATGCGTACTATGACTTCCGGAATGACAGTGCATTCACACCATGGGTATCTGCAGGGATTGGCTACGCCAGAATTCACCAGAAAACAACCGGTATCAGTACCTGGGATTATGGGTACGGAAGCAGTGGTCGCGAATCGTTGTCACGTTCAGGCTCTGCTGACAACTTCGCATGGAGCCTTGGCGCGGGTGTTCGCTATGACGTAACCCCGGATATCGCTCTGGACCTCAGCTATCGCTATCTTGATGCAGGTGACAGCAGTGTGAGTTACAAGGACGAGTGGGGCGATAAATATAAATCAGAAGTTGATGTTAAAAGTCATGACATCATGCTTGGTGTGACTTATAACTTCTGACAAAACTGCTCCTGAAAGATAATAATTACCCATCTTCTGTAATTAAACGAAGACTCCCTGCAGTAATTATACTGCAGGGTTGTTTGTTATCTGTTTCACAGGAGACTTCTGATTTTTATTCTCTTCACAATAATGTTGTCGATATACTCCGATGAATATCAGAAAGCTGTTTTATACGGACAATATATCCCGGATTTTATTGTTTTTATTCTTCCCGGGCATGTGTGTAATAACCACTGCCGCATGCGGATACACTGAGAAGAATGCCACCGGGAATGTGTTGCTGCTGTTTCTCCTTCTGATTCTTGCACACAGAAATACCCTTACATCCATTACAGCTCTGTTATTTCTGTTCTGTTGTGCACTGTATGCACCTGTCGGTATGACGTACGGAAAAATCAACAACAGTTTTATTGTCGCGTTGTTGCAGACCACGGCGGATGAGGCTGCGGAGTTTACCGGGATGATTCCTGTTTATCATTTTCTGGTCAGTGCCGCGATTCTGGTGTTCATGGTTATTTTCTGGCGGACACACCACCGTGGTCAACGTAACGCGATGGCTCTGTTGTTATTCGTATTATGCTCTGTAAACAGCTGGCCGTTACGGATGGTTAAAGGAACAGTTGTGGGGACAACTGACACATTGCGTGAAATGCAGCGTTATGAACAACTGAGTCGGCACGGTGCTGACAGCTGGAAAATCCTGCCGGGAGCACCATTATATGACACGATTGTTATTGTTACTGGTGAGAGTGTCCGCAGGGATTATATGTCGGTATATGGTTATCCCGAGCCAACCACACCATGGCTGAATACGGCTCCCGGTTTATTTATTGACGGTTATACATCGGCAGCAGCCAGCACCGTGCCTTCCCTGAGCCGGACACTGATTTATGACTATGAGCAGAACCCTGATTCCGGCAACAACGTGGTGGCGCTGGCAGCAAAAGCAGGATACAGCACATGGTGGATATCCAATCAGGGAAAACTGGGAGAGCATGACACACGCATCTCTGTTATTGCTTCTGATGCGGACCATACTGTTTTCCTCAAGAAAGGCAGCTTTGCTTCCCGTAAAACGGATGACATGTTGTTGTTACAGGAAACAGAACGTGCGCTGGCAGATACATCCACTCCGAAGGTGATTTTCCTGCACATGATGGGGTCTCATCCGAACCCGTGTGATCGGCTTCACTCCTGGCAGAATAATTACCTGGAGCAGTATTCCCGAAAAATTGCCTGTTATCTTGCCAGCATCAGTAAACTGGATAACTTTCTTGGTCAGCTTGATGGTATCCTTCGCCGACACTCACGTCATTTCGCCATGCTTTACTTTTCTGACCATGGGCTGTCGGTCAGCGACAGTGCTAATCCTGTTCATCATGATGGTCATGTGCAGGGAGGCTACAGCGTGCCCCTGATTATTACCGCCAGTGATATAACCTCTCATCAGTCCCTCAGCAGAAAAATCAGTGCCCGTCATTTCACAGGTATTTTTCAGTGGCTGACCGGTATTCGTACCGAAAATATACCGCCATTCAATCCACTGACAGACGAAGATAATGAACGCATTATGGTTTTTAACGGAGAGAGGTATGTACAGGAAGACAGTCTGAAACCGCAGCCGCTTATTCTTCCGGACCACAGGTAATCATATATGGCAAACTGTAATACAGTTGCTTGTACTGAAAAGTATTCTGTATAAAACAGAATCCGTATTCATATCAGCACAAGGGACCACCAAATCCCGGCAGTATTCCTTACGTCAGTTATCCCGCATCACTCTGTGAGTGAGTTTTTTTATGAGGTTACTTTTTCATTGAATATAAATAATGAATAACCGCAGATTCTGATAATCCTCCTCCAGGGAACAATCAGGTAAACAGTAAATACATCAGTTAATACCATTTTGTCTTTTTAACAAAGAAAATATTCATGGAGTAAGTTCCCGGGCATTTGCCCGGGATGATTACTGTTTTAATGGATTATTAATCTTTGCATATTCAAATGGACTGATAAATCTTTCTCTGTTTGCATCCAGAAAATCGGCCCACCATTGTAGCATCAAGCGGCGTTCTTCCAGATGTTCTGCTTTATGAATGTAAGCAGCACGTACACCGTTACGTTCCTGATGGCTCATCTGACGTTCCACAGCATCGCGGGACCACAAACCTGATTCAATCAATGCACTGCACGCCATCGCCCGGAATCCATGGCCACAGACTTCCTGGGTTGTGTCATACCCCATCACCCTCAGGGCTTTATTTACAGTATTTTCACTGATTGGTTTACGCGGGTCATGTGCACCCGTAAATATCAGACCATTTTCACCTGCCCATGTCTGAAGTTCTGTCAGTATGGCTACAGCCTGTTTGCTGAGTGGCACAAGATGTGGTGTTCGCATCTTGGAGCCCCGGTGTGAGAATTTTACGCCTGGCAGAGGTTCGCGTTCGGCTGGAATAGTCCACTTGGCATTGTCAATATCAATTTCAGACCAGCGGGCATATCTGAGTTCACTGGAACGAATAAAAACCAGTAAATTCAGCATAACTGCCAGTCGGGTGACAGGCTGGCCTTTATAACCGTCAATACGCGACAGAAGTTCAGGCAGGCGTGAAAGATCCAGAGCAGGGCGATGCTGGCGTTTTACCGTGGTCAATGCACCAGCCATATCCAGAGCCGGGTTATATCTGATGATGCCAGACTGTACAGCATAACGCATTACAGCAGATATTCTTTGCTGCAGACGACTGGCGATTTCATAAATTTGTTTAGCTTCTGCAGCACGAACAGGGATAAGCAGGTCCGGGGTATTGAGTGTTGTGATATCCCGGTTGCCGATAAAGGGGAAAACGTGTGTCTCGAGGCTTTTGAGTACTTTATCGCTGTGTGATTGTGCCCATTGTTTATTACTGGCATGCCAGCGTCGTGCAATATGTTCAAAAGAGAGTTGTAAATCAGGGACTACTTTTTTAGCTCTTTTCTGTTCGCAAGGGTCAATCCCCTCTGAAATCAGTTTTCGGGCCTCATCCCGTTTTGTACGAGCTTCGGAGAGAGAAACTTCTGGATACACCCCAAGTGCCAGAGTCTTCTCCTTACCCAGAATACGATAACGGAGACGCCAGTAACGGGAACCATTAGGATGTACCAGCAGGAACATGCCAGCCCCGTCAGTGAGTTTATAAGCCTTGTCAGTGGGCTTTGCAGCCCGGATTTTTGCGTCAGTCAGTGCCATAGTTCAGCCTTCTGAATGCGTTAAAGAGGGTATAAATTCTGTCGAACTGGGGTATACCCGCAATTATACCCGCACAATGAGGGTGATGCGGGGGGAATCTGGTTGAGTTCGGTAGAATTGATTTGGAGGCAGAACGCTTAAATTGTGGCGTTCTGAAACGAAAAACGGACCTCCATGGAGGTCCGTTGATATGAATTTGGTGCCCGGACTCGGAATCGAACCAAGGACACGGGGATTTTCAATCCCCTGCTCTACCGACTGAGCTATCCGGGCAACGGGGCGCATTAAACCTGATTCGCCTCGTCTCGTCAATCAAATTTCTTCAATTTACTGCAGACTGCACAATCTATCATCACTTTGCCGCTATTGCACGCATTGTCAGGCAAACCAGGCGGTCCAGGCGGCGGAAAGCGGCATTGCCAGAAGGAGTGCTGGAAGCATGTTGACCACCGGGAACATTTTAATGCCACAGATGCGTAATCCGGTTGCCAGCAGCAATAAACCGCCTACGGCGCTGAAGTCTGCCATCATCGACGGTGTGGTCAGCGGTAATATCAGCGCGGCAGCCCACGCCAGCGTTAACTGGATGATCAGTAATGGGATACTAATTACCGACACCGCAATACCCAGCGAGCAGGCGAAGATCATCGCCGTAAAGAAATCAAGAAATGACTTGGCGATTAAAATACTCGGATCGCCGGTCATCCCTTCGTTCATCGCCCCGAAGATCCCGGTGCCGCTGGCGCAAAACAGGACAATAATCGCGACATAATTCTGAATAAAAGATTCATGCGCTGGCTTCTTACGTGAGTGACGAAACAGATTTTGTGCTTTGGCGACTGCTGTATTGACACCTTTCTCCAGCAAACAAATTTCGCCAATTAGAGCGCCAAGTAGCGTAGCTAAAACCATCGCTGGAAGGTTGGCGCATTTCACAACCAGTAAAATACCAATCCCCAGCGATGCCAGACCAAAAATAGATGTCATGGAGACGCGGATACGTTCCGGTAAGCGTTGGCTGAGCAGTGCGCCGAGAACGCCACCCAGTAAGACTGCACTAGCGTTGATAAAAGGGCCGATGACCACAAGAGTTCCTGTTAGCTGTATTGTTTGATTTTCTTATTATGAACTTTTTGCCTTGTTGATGGCTTGTCTGGTCGCAAAGTCCTGGCTTGCACGCTTTAGCGAAAGGTGCCATGATTGCGCGAATTTTCTCCTCTCTGTACGGAGTTTGCCCGATGCACGCCATCTCCTTACATTCTCTCGCTTATCGCCGTTTCGCGCGAAACGTTTCCCTTTCTATGTTACTGCTCATGCGGTGAAGTTAACGCACGCTCACTGCAGGACAACAGTAAAATCAGAGCGTTTCTGCTTTTACTGATGTCTGGCGGTCGGAGCTGGTGACCAGTTTGACCCATATCTCATGGGGCAGGGTTTTCCACCTTGTCCGGTATTCTTACTTCCCCGAAACGGGTTTGCGCTTATGAAATCAATGAATATTGCCGCCAGTAGTGAACTGGTATCCCGACTTTCTTCTCATCGTCGCGTGGTGGCGTTGGGAGATACTGATTTTACGGACGTCGCGGCAGTCGTCATTACCGCTGCGGATAGTCGCAGTGGCATTCTTGCGTTGCTTAAGCGCACCGGTTTTCATCTACCGGTGTTTTTGTATTCCGAACATGCTGTTGAATTACCTGCGGGCGTTACGGCGGTAATCAACGGCAACGAGCAGCAGTGGCTGGAGCTGGAATCCGCAGCCTGTCAGTATGAAGAGAATTTGCTGCCACCGTTTTATGACACGCTGACGCAGTACGTTGAGATGGGCAACAGCACCTTTGCTTGCCCTGGACATCAACATGGTGCGTTTTTTAAAAAGCATCCTGCCGGACGCCATTTTTACGATTTCTTTGGTGAGAACGTCTTTCGCGCCGATATGTGTAACGCTGACGTAAAATTGGGCGATCTGCTTATTCATGAAGGATCGGCGAAAGATGCGCAGAAATTCGCAGCCAAAGTCTTTCATGCCGATAAAACCTATTTTGTGCTGAACGGCACATCGGCAGCGAATAAAGTGGTGACGAATGCGCTGTTAACGCGTGGCGATCTGGTGCTCTTCGACCGTAACAACCATAAGTCGAATCATCACGGCGCGTTGATTCAGGCGGGGGCGACGCCGGTCTATCTGGAAGCTTCACGTAACCCGTTTGGTTTCATTGGCGGTATTGATGCGCACTGTTTTAATGAAGAGTATCTGCGCCAGCAAATTCGCGACGTTGCGCCAGAAAAAGCCGACCTGCCGCGCCCGTTTCGCCTGGCGATTATCCAGCTGGGAACCTATGACGGCACTGTCTACAACGCCCGTCAGGTGATCGATACCGTTGGGCATCTGTGTGATTACATTCTGTTTGATTCCGCGTGGGTCGGTTATGAACAATTTATCCCGATGATGGCGGATAGCTCGCCGCTGCTATTAGAACTTAACGAAAACGATCCGGGGATCTTTGTGACTCAGTCGGTGCACAAACAGCAGGCGGGATTCTCACAGACGTCGCAGATCCATAAAAAAGATAACCATATCCGCGGACAGGCGCGTTTTTGCCCGCATAAGCGGTTGAATAACGCCTTTATGCTCCATGCTTCTACCAGCCCTTTCTATCCGCTGTTTGCTGCACTGGATGTTAACGCCAAAATTCATGAAGGGGAGAGTGGGCGTCGGCTGTGGGCTGAGTGCGTTGAGTTGGGTATTGAGTCGCGCAAGGCTATTCTTGCGCGCTGTAAGCTGTTCCGCCCGTTTATCCCGCCCGTTGTTGATGGCAAATTGTGGCAGGATTATCCGACGTCTGTGTTAGCCAGCGACCGCCGTTTTTTCAGTTTTGAGCCGGGGGCGAAGTGGCACGGCTTTGAAGGATATGCCGCGGATCAGTATTTTGTTGATCCGTGCAAGCTGTTACTCACTACACCAGGTATCAATGCCGAAACCGGCGAATATAGCGACTTTGGCGTTCCGGCGACGATTCTGGCGCACTATCTGCGTGAGAACGGCATTGTGCCGGAGAAGTGCGATCTCAACTCCATTCTGTTCTTATTAACTCCGGCGGAAAGCCACGAGAAGCTGGCACAACTGGTAGAGATGTTGGCGCAGTTTGAACAGCATATTGAGGATGACTCGCCGCTGGCTGAGGTGTTGCCGAGCGTTTATAACAAATATCCGGTGCGCTATCGCGACTACACCCTGCGCCAGTTGTGTCAGGAGATGCACGATCTGTATGTCAGTTTCGACGTCAAAGACCTACAAAAAGCGATGTTCCGCCAGCAGAGTTTCCCGTCAGTGGTGATGAACCCCCAGGATGCGCATAGCGCTTATATTCGCGGTGAAGTGGAGTTGGTGCGGATTCGTGATGCCGAAGGGCGAATTGCGGCAGAAGGGGCGTTGCCTTATCCACCTGGCGTGCTTTGCGTGGTACCCGGGGAAGTCTGGGGTGGGGCGGTTCAACGTTATTTCCTTGCACTGGAAGAAGGGGTGAATTTGTTGCCGGGATTTTCGCCGGAGCTGCAAGGTGTTTATAGCGAAACCGATGCGGATGGCATGAAACGGTTGTACGGTTATGTGTTGAAGTAAGAATAAAAAAAACGGGTCACCTTCTGGCGACCCGTTTTTCTTTGCGTAATTAGTGGCTAACCGTCTGTGTGCCTGTCGGGACACGAACGTGTTTATATTTGAACATCGCCATGAACGCGAAGGCCAGAACCACGGAGTAACCAGCGAAAATCAACCATACGGTCTGCCAGTCGGTAATGCCGTTTTGGGTGTACATCTCAACAACTTTACCGCTCACGATGCCGCCGAGGATACAGCCGAAGCCGTTAGTCATCATCAGGAACATCCCTTGTGCACTGGCGCGAATTGCCGGGCTAACTTCTTTTTCGACAAACACCGAACCAGAGATGTTGAAGAAGTCGAATGCGCAACCGTAAACGATCATCGACAGTACCAGCAGTACAGTACCGAACGGAGTCGGGTCGCCGTAAGCAAACAGCGCAAAACGCAGGATCCACGCCACAATACTGATCATCATTACGTTCTTAATACCGTAGCGGCTTAAGAAGAACGGGATGGTCAGAATGAACAGGGTTTCAGAGATCTGCGAAATCGACATGATGATTGACGCATGCTGCACAATAAAGCTGCTGGCAAACATCGGATCTTTGTCGAAGCTGTGCAGGAAGGTATTACCGAACATGTTGGTAATCTGCAGTTCCGCGCCCAGCAGCATTGAGAAGATAAAGAAGATTGCCATACGCTTGTTTTTAAACAGCGCGAATGCATCGAGGCCCAGCAGGGTTGTCCAGCTCTGATTCGCTTGCTGTTTAGCAACCGGAATATGCGGCAGAGTCAGGGTAAACAGAACCAGAATGGCGGAAAGTGCTGCGCCAATATACAGCTGCATGTGGCTTAATTCGAAGCCAGACAGGCTCACCACCCACATTGCCATGATAAAGCCGATGGTGCCCCAGATACGGATTGGCGGGAAGTCAGTAACGATATCCATCCCGGCATTTTGCAGGCGATAGTAAGAGATGGTGTTGATTAACCCAAGCGTTGGCATATAAGCAAACGAGTTAATCAATATCACAAGGAACATCGCCTCCGGTGTCGTGACCTGTGCCGCCATGAACAGCGTGATAGCGCCAATGGTGTGGCAAATGGCATATACCCATTTCGCACTTAACCATTTGTCGGCCACAATCCCCAGCAGCGCAGGCATAAATACCGCGGCGATACCCAGTGAGCTATAAACTGCGCCAATAGAAGCACCGTCAAACTTCAGGGTAACAAACATATAGGAGCCGAGGGTCGTCAGCCAACTTCCCCACAGACAGAACTGCAGAAAAGAGAGGATTTTCAGCTGCAGCTTAAGATTCATGTTAATTTCCTCACATCGTGATGCGGATGAGTGTTTGAAAAAGCACATTTGACCGTGCGAGATGATGGGATTCTATCAACTTCGCGGACTGGTTTTTTGTTACCTGTGGCAAATAATTGCAAACATTCCCAATTTGCAAAACGAAATTGTGATGTGGATAACATTTTTGCCCCTGAGCATCGTCAGGGGCGGTTAATGGAATTATCGGCGGCGGTAGGATTTTTGCGCGGTATTCACTTTATAAAGATAACGGCGAGATTCCGCAGAGGGATGGCGGGTCGTCAGCGTCTGATAAACATCGCCCGGCGTCATGGTGTTAATAATATTGGCAGCCTGAATCTTATCATTCGAAAAGACTCGCAGCACGCTGCCTGCGCCGCCGTTATAGGCGGTGATGACGGCATAACGCCGCGATGTTGGGTTATCAATTCCGCCGAGATAAACATTGTTCAGCATCGCCAGATACGCGGTGCCGGTATCAATATTGCTGGCAGGATCAAACAAGAAACTGCGGCTCGGCGTGCCGGATTTCCCCTGCGAGCGGAACACATCTTTCCCGGCAGTATGTTGTACCACCTGCATTAATCCCAGCGCATCGGAACGGCTGACCGCATACGGGTTAAAGGAAGATTCGGTCTGCATAATTGCCAGAATCAGCGACTCATCAACGCCATATTTCCGTGACGCCTGGCGGACCATGCCGAGATATTTGTGCGCACGTTTATCAAGGTGGTTCGGTACCATGTTAATGGTGACGCTGTAGATGATACGCAGCCCGTTACTGCGGCTTTGCAGACGGTTTTTCAGCAGATAATCCGCGAAGTTGCTTGCGCGACCTTCCCAGCGAATCGGCTGCCCGGTGTTGTCCACCACCTGACCGTAAAGGAAAGGTTCTTTCGAAATCGTAATATCATCAACGTCGGAATAGAGATCGACCGAACTCGGATCGTCACCCATCAGCAACGTTTTGATAATTGCCCGGCGCAAATGCGCGGCAGGTTCTGTCCCGGCGATAGTTTCGATAGTAATCGTACCGTCATCGAAGTTGATGTGGCTGCGGGTCTGATATTGATCGGTGTATTTCACGTAGTCCTTAGGACCGGCGATCACCACCTCTTTGAATCCCCAGATGTTCTCAATATTGTGGGCAAATTGCCCCATCAGAATATCAAAACCGTTGGTATCTTTGACCCAGGCTTCGTTATAGGTATCGCCTTTTTTGGTCGTCGAACAGGAGATGAGCAACGGCGCAATCAAAGCCAGCGCGAGATATTTTTTCATCATTCCGGGTGCGTGTTGTGTTTGTTTTTATGCAAGTTGCCGGAGGCGTGCTCCGGCACTGTTTTTATTTTTTATCTTCCGGCGTATAGCCCTCGATATGCACCTCTTTACCCTCGAACAGGAAGTTGACCATCTCCTGCTCAAGCAGCTTGCGGTGCTCGGCATTCATCATGTTGAGTTTCTTTTCATTAATCAGCATGGTTTGCTTGTGCTGCCACTGCGCCCAGGCTTCTTTGGAGATCTCGTTATAGATGCGTTTTCCCAGCTCGCCGGGGTACAGCTGAAAATCCTGACCTTCTGCTTCACGTTGCAGGAAAGTACAAAAAATCGTTCTGCTCATAAATCATCCTCTTTATCGACTCACGCGCTAAACCGGCGCGCCAGTGCGTAACTGCTGTAACAAACGCTCCACGGGAGCCGCCAGGCCAACTGACGGCGGTTGCGCTAAGTTATACCAGAGCGCATTGCCTTCATCCATGCAGCCGGTGAATGACGACACGGGAAGCCACATAGGCACAATATCTAAGTGGAAATGGCTGAAGGTATGCCGAAACGCGGTCAGCTGCGTCAGGTTATCGGCAGCAATCTGCCGTTGCGCCAGCCACTGCCGCAAACTTTCTTCGTCGGCAAACTGCGGGAAACAGTATAAACCGCCCCACAATCCGCTCGGCGGACGCTGCGCCAGCAATACTTCATCTTCGTGCTGTAACAGGAGAAAGTAGCCGGTGCGCTCCGGCAGCGTCTGTTTCGGTTTTTTGCCCGGATAAAGCGACCAGCTATTGTTGGCGGCGGCAATACATCCGTTTTGTAGCGGACAGAGCGAACATTTCGGTTTCGAGCGCGTACAAATCATCGCACCCAAATCCATCATCGCCTGATTAAACCGTTCCACGCCAACCGCGGGCGTCACCTGCTCGCTCAAACTCCATAATTTATTCTCGACCTCTTTTTTCCCTGGCCAGCCGCTTACAGCATAGCAGCGCGCCAGCACCCGTTTGACGTTACCGTCGAGAATCGGAAAGTGCTTACCCAGAGAAAGCGAGAGAATCGCACCTGCGGTGGAACGCCCGACGCCCGGTAACGCCGCGACTTCTTCAAAGGTTTCCGGGAATTTACCGCCGTGTAAGGTCGCCACTTGTTGTGCCGCTTTATGCAGGTTGCGCGCGCGGGCGTAATAGCCAAGCCCGGTCCACAAGTGGAGAACTTCGTCGAGCGGCGCATTGGCGAGATCGGTCACCGTCGGGAAGCGCGCCATAAAGCGTTCAAAATAGGGGATAACGGTCGCAACCTGAGTTTGTTGCAACATCACTTCTGAGAGCCATACTTTGTAGGGCGTCTTGTCAATTTGCCAGGGCAGCGTTTTCCGCCCGTATTTATCGTACCAGTCCAGAACCTGGGCTGAAAATTGCGACGCTTGCATGGTCACCGAATTCACTGTTGTTGGGGGCAAGATTGCAGCACAGCGACGGCAGGGTGTAAACCGGAACTTTCCGCAGCCACGGCCTTATCATGCTTGCATCCGGCAACTAACTTTGGATAATGCCCGTTTTCAGAACACTTTCACAAGCGACTAAATCTTTATGAAAAACGACGTCATTTCACCGGAATTTGATGAAAACGGCCGCCCACTGCGCCGTATCCGTAGTTTTGTGCGCCGCCAGGGGCGACTGACCAAAGGCCAGGAACATGCGCTGGAAAACTACTGGCCGGTGATGGGCGTTGAGTTCAGCGAAGATATGCTGGATTTCCCCGCGCTTTTTGGCCGTGAAGCGCCGGTGACGCTTGAGATTGGTTTTGGCATGGGGGCGTCGCTGGTGGCAATGGCTAAAGATCGCCCCGAGCAGGACTTCCTCGGCATTGAAGTGCATTCACCGGGCGTTGGTGCGTGCCTGGCTTCTGCGCATGAAGAAGGTTTAAGCAACCTGCGCGTGATGTGTCACGATGCGGTTGAAGTGCTGCATAAAATGATTCCTGACAATTCATTGCGCATGGTGCAGCTCTTTTTCCCTGACCCGTGGCACAAAGCGCGCCATAATAAACGCCGTATCGTTCAGGTGCCGTTTGCCGAACTGGTAAAAAGCAAACTGCAGCTGGGGGGCGTATTCCATATGGCGACCGACTGGGAACCTTATGCGGAACATATGCTTGAAGTGATGTCTTCTATTGACGGTTATAAAAACCTGTCAGAGAGCAATGATTACGTACCGCGTCCGGCATCACGTCCGGTGACGAAATTTGAACAACGTGGTCATCGTCTTGGTCACGGAGTATGGGACTTAATGTTCGAGAGGGTGAAATAATGGCAAAGAACCGTAGCCGTCGTCTGCGTAAAAAAATGCACATCGACGAATTCCAGGAATTAGGATTTTCGGTGGCATGGCGATTCCCGGAAGGTACATCGGAAGAACAGATTGATAAAACCGTTGATGATTTTATTAACGAGGTTATCGAACCGAACAAACTGGCCTTTGACGGCAGCGGTTATCTGGCCTGGGAAGGTCTGATCTGCATGCAGGAAATCGGCAAATGCACCGAAGAACATCAGGCGATTGTGCGTAAGTGGCTGGAAGAGCGCAAACTGGATGAGGTACGCACCAGCGAACTTTTCGACGTTTGGTGGGACTAAGAAAGCATACGGGCGATGACAAATGCAAAACTGCCTGATGCGCTACGCTTATCATGCCTGGAAAGATGCACGATCGAGTAGGCGGGATAAGGTGTTTACGCCGCATCCGGCATGGAAAACGCGTACTTTGTTATCAATCTGGGGCCAGCAAATGCTGGCCTGATTTTTTCTTGAGGGAAGACTATGATGCGCAAAATGCTGCTGGCGGCAGCACTTTCAGTGACGGCAATGACCGCTCACGCCGACTACCAGTGCAGCGTCACGCCGCGTGACGATGTGATTGTCAGCCCGCAAACCGTGCAGGTGAAGGGCGAAAACGGCAATCTGGTGATCACGCCAGACGGCAACGTGATGTATAACGGTAAGCAATATTCCCTGAATGCCGCCCAGCGCGAGCAGGCGAAGGATTATCAGGCTGAACTACGCAGCACGCTGCCGTGGATTGATGAAGGCGCGAAAAGCCGCGTCGAAAAAGCCCGTATTGCGCTGGATAAAATTATCGTTCAGGAGATGGGCGAAAGCAGCAAAATGCGCAGCCGTCTGACCAAACTTGATGCGCAGCTGAAAGAGCAGATGAACCGCATTATCGAAACGCGCAGCGATGGCCTGACGTTTCACTATAAAGCCATTGATCAGGTTCGCGCCGAAGGCCAGCAATTAGTGAATCAGGCAATGGGTGGAATTTTACAGGACAGCATTAATGAAATGGGCGCGAAAGCGGTGCTGAAAAGCGGCGGTAACCCATTACAGAATGTGCTGGGAAGCCTGGGGGGGCTGCAATCCTCAATCCAAACCGAGTGGAAAAAGCAGGAAAAAGATTTCCAGCAGTTTGGCAAAGATGTTTGTAGCCGCGTTGTGACTCTGGAAGATAGCCGCAAAGCCCTGGTCGGGAATTTAAAATAATCCTCTATTTTAAGACGGCATAATACTTTTTTATGCCGTTTAATTCTTCGTTTTGTTACCTGCCTCTAACTTTGTAGATCTCCAAAATATATTCACGTTGTAAATTGTTTAACGTCAAATTTCCCATACAGAGCTAAGGGATAATGCGTAGCGTTCACGTAACTGGAGGAATGAAATGGAGTTTTTCAAAAAGACGGCACTTGCCGCACTGGTTATGGGTTTTAGTGGTGCAGCATTGGCATTACCCAATATCACCATTTTAGCAACCGGCGGGACCATTGCCGGTGGTGGTGACTCCGCAACCAAATCTAACTACACAGCGGGTAAAGTTGGCGTAGAAAATCTGGTTAATGCGGTGCCGCAACTAAAAGACATTGCGAACGTTAAAGGCGAGCAGGTAGTGAATATCGGCTCCCAGGACATGAACGATAATGTCTGGCTGACACTGGCGAAAAAAATTAACACCGACTGCGATAAAACCGACGGCTTCGTCATTACCCACGGTACCGACACGATGGAAGAAACCGCTTACTTCCTCGACCTGACGGTGAAATGCGACAAACCGGTGGTGATGGTCGGCGCAATGCGCCCGTCCACGTCCATGAGCGCAGACGGTCCATTCAACCTGTATAACGCGGTAGTGACCGCAGCTGATAAAGCCTCCGCTAATCGTGGCGTGCTGGTGGTGATGAACGACACCGTACTGGACGGTCGCGATGTCACCAAAACCAACACCACCGACGTAGCGACCTTCAAGTCTGTTAACTACGGTCCTCTGGGATACATTCACAACGGTAAGATTGACTACCAACGTACCCCGGCACGTAAGCACACCAGCGATACGCCATTCGATGTCTCTAAGCTGAATGAGCTGCCGAAAGTCGGCATCGTTTATAACTACGCTAACGCATCCGATCTTCCGGCTAAAGCACTGGTAGATGCGGGCTATGATGGCATCGTTAGCGCTGGTGTGGGTAATGGTAACCTGTATAAATCCGTGTTCGACACCCTGGCAACCGCCGCGAAAAACGGCACTGCAGTAGTGCGTTCTTCCCGCGTACCGACGGGTGCTACCACTCAGGATGCTGAAGTGGATGATGCGAAATACGGCTTCGTCGCCTCTGGCACGCTGAACCCGCAAAAAGCGCGCGTCCTGCTGCAGCTGGCTCTGACGCAAACCAAAGATCCGCAGCAGATCCAGCAGATCTTCAATCAGTACTAATCACCTCGCCCCGGTATCGTGCCGGGGCTTTTTCACTTCAGACTTACGTCCATTGCCAATTTTCATTACCCTAATGATAATCACCGGAATAAATTATTCCGCGTGAGGTTTTTCGGGTGAAAAAGCAATGGATTGTTGGCACGGCACTGCTTATGTTGATGACTGGTAATGCTTGGGCAGATGGCGAACCGCCAACTGAAAATATCTTAAAAGATCAATTCAAAAAGCAGTATCACGGCATTCTCAAGCTTGATGCTATCACCTTAAAAAATCTTGATGCTAAGGGTAATCAGGCCACCTGGTCAGCGGAAGGCGATGTCTCTTCCAGTGACGATCTCTATACCTGGGTCGGTCAGTTGGCAGATTACGAACTGCTCGAACAGACCTGGACGAAAGATAAACCGGTAAAATTCTCGGCGATGTTAACCAGTAAAGGAACGCCCGCGTCTGGCTGGTCGGTGAACTTTTACTCTTTTCAGGCGGCAGCCAGCGATCGTGGGCGGGTGGTCGACGATATCAAAACGAATAATAAATATCTGATCGTGAATAGCGAAGATTTCAATTATCGCTTTAGTCAGCTTGAATCTGCGTTGAATACCCAGAAGAACTCGATTCCTGCGCTGGAAAAGGAAGTGAAAGCGCTTGATAAGCAAATGGTGGCGGCGCAGAAAGCAGCGGATGCATATTGGGGAAAAGATGCAAACGGTAAGCAAATGACCCGCGAAGAAGCCTTTAAAAAAATTCACCAACAGCGTGATGAGTTTAATAAACAGAACGATAGCGAGGCGTTCGCGGTTAAATATGACAAAGAGGTTTATCAACCGGCGATTGCGGCATGTCATAAACAGAGTGAAGAGTGTTATGAAGTGCCGATTCAGCAGAAACGAGATTTCGATATCAACGAACAACGGCGACAGACTTTTCTGCAATCACAAAAACTCAGCCGTAAATTGCAGGATGACTGGGTAACGCTCGAAAAAGGGCAATATCCGTTAACGATGAAAGTTTCAGAAATAAACAGTAAAAAAGTCGCGATTTTGATGAAAATTGACGATATCAACCAAGCTAATGAACGCTGGAAAAAAGATACCGAACAACTGCGGCGCAATGGGGTGATTAAGTAAGTTTGATATAGTGCACGATTTGTAGCAGGATGCGGCGTTGACCCCGCATCCGGCAATCAACGTCTGATGCGACGCTTGCGCGTCTTATCAGACCTACAACCGTTGCCACATGTAGGCTGGATAAGGCGTTCACGCCGCATCCGGCAATACAAGTTTACTCAGCCAGAAAAAGCTCCAGCAGCGAATTTAAAAACAGCTTCCCATGTTCCGTTATCTGCCAGTAATCCGCACATTCGGTGAGATAACCCTGGGCAATCGCCTCGTCTAACTGTGGGCGAATCACATCTTCGCAAAGCCCGGTATACGCAATAAACTCCACGCGCGGCGCGGCCTCCAGCAGACGGAAGCGATTCATAAAGAACTCAAACGGCTTATCTGCGGCTTCGACATCACGCTGGCTTTCCAGATACCTTCCCTGCATAAAACCACGCGGATGACGCGTTTTGGTGGTACGCAGAATGCGCCCATCCGGGAAGGTCACTTTGCCGTGCGCGCCACAGCCAATACCGATGTAGTCGCCAAATCGCCAGTAGTTGAGATTGTGCTGGCACTGATAACCGGGTTTGGCGTAAGCGGAAGTTTCATATTGCTGATAACCCGCTGCGGTTAATAACTGATGCCCCTGTTCGAAAATATCCCACAGCGCGTCATCGTCCGGCAGCACCGGTGGTCGCGAACCAAACAGCGTATTGGGTTCGATGGTCAGTTGATACCAGGAAAGATGCGGCGGATTCAGTTCAATGGCCTGGCGTAGATCGCCAAGCGCCTCTTCCAGTGATTGATCCGGTAGTCCATGCATCAAATCAAGGTTAAAGCTACGTAACCCTAAACCGCTCGCCAGCTTTGCCGCTCGTTTCGCTTCTTGCGGGCCATGAATGCGCCCGAGTCGTTTCAGCTTTTCTTCGCTAAAACTCTGCACACCAATAGAGATGCGGTTCACACCAGCACGCTGATAATCGACAAAGCGATCCGCTTCTACCGTGCCTGGGTTCGCTTCCATAGTAATTTCTGCATCCGCTGCCAGCGGCAAACGCGCACGCACGCCGTCCAGCAGCGTTTGCATCGCCGGGCCGGAAAGCAGGCTCGGCGTACCACCGCCAATAAAGATTGTCTTTACTTCACGGCCCTGAGCGTAAGCCACATCGTTGTCCAGATCGTTAAGCAGATGCTGAACATAATCGTCGTGCGGCACTTCTCCTTTCAACGCGTGAGAGTTGAAATCGCAGTACGGGCATTTCTGCACGCACCACGGGATGTGAATGTAGAGACTCAGCGGCGGTAATTTAACCATTACGTAAAGCGTCCAGCAGCAGTTTCAATGCCTGACCACGGTGGGAAATGGCGCTCTTTTCTTCGCGGGTCAGTTCGGCGGCGGTTTTCCCTTCGGAAGGTACGAAGAAGATTGGATCATAACCAAAGCCACCAGTGCCCGCTGGTTCACGAGTAATCACGCCCGGCCAGCTACCGTGGCATACCAGCGGAGTCGGATCTTCCGCGTGACGCAGATATACCAGTACGCAGTGGAAACGCGCCTGACGTTGGTTGTCCGGTACGTCTTTTAGTGTTTCCAGCAGTTTTTGCAGATTCTTTTGATCGGTCGCGTCTTCACCGGAATAACGCGCGGAGTAAATGCCCGGCGCGCCGCCAAGTACATCTACCGCCAGACCAGAGTCGTCGGCAATTGCCGGTAAACCGGTCACTTTTGCCGCATGGCGCGCTTTCAGAATCGCGTTTTCGATAAAGGTCAGGCCGGTTTCTTCAGCGGAATCTACGCCGAGGTCTGTTTGGGCCACGATATCAAGACCGAAGTCGCTAAGCAGCGACGCCAGCTCACGCACTTTACCGGCATTGCCGGTTGCGAGGACAACTTTTTGCATAGGATACCTAATTAATTAACGCCGCGATTTCTGGCGGGATTTGTTGCGGATTAATGATTTTAATTTGTTTGTGGCGGCCAAGTTCGCCTTTTTCAATCACCACCTGGCTTTTGGCAACCCGGAATTGCTTACCGAGAAACTTCACCAGATGGCTGTTGGCCTGACCGTCAACCGGCGGCGCGGTAATGGCGACTTTAACTTCGTCGCCATGTAAACCGACAATAGAATCACGGCTGGCTTTCGGCTGAATATAAAGCCGTAAAACCAGACCGTCATCATTAACTGTTACGGCACTCATAACGCCATCCACAGCCCCGGCAGCAGCATGTTTCCGGTTGCCTGTAATACTTCTGCGACACCCATATTGATGACATACAGCAGCAGAACGAGGATCATCGGCGAGAAATCAATCCCACCCATTGCCGGTAGCAGGCGGCGAATCGGGCGCAGCAGCGGATCGGCCAGCTGAATCAGCACGTATTCAATCGGACTACGACCCTGGCTTACCCAGCTCATAATCGCCATCACCAGCAGGACCCAGAAAATCAGCAGGCCGATGGTTTTCAGCAGAATCAGTAAACCGGCAATCCAGATGATTGGCAGGAAGGTCACCACTTTAAACAGCACGATGGCTTTGATAAAACTGAGAATGTACGCAACCAGCAGCGAGGCGCTATCAATGGGACCCATTGCCGGAATAACGCGGCGCAGTGGCCCGATAATTGGCTGCGTTACCTTCACTACAAACTGTGAGAAGGGGTTGTAAAAATCACAATGAGCCCACTGCATCCAGATGCGTAATAACAGCACCATGGTATACAGCTCAATGACCGTTGAAAGCAGGAAAGTCAACGTATTCATGGCGTTCCTTTAATTCCTTATTTTTTAGAGTAATCACGCGCACCAAAAATTGCAGTGCCGATACGAACCATCGTGCTACCTGCCGCAATGGCGGCTTCCATATCGTCCGACATTCCCAGAGAGAGCGTGTCGATATGCGGGTAGCGCGTTTTCAGTCCGGCAAATGCTACAGCCATTTGGCGTGCAACTTCAAACTGCCTTACATATTCTGACTCAGGCGCAGGGATTGCCATCAGCCCGCGCAGACGTAAACGCGGTAGTTCAGCGACCGCCGCTGCCAGCTCGTCCAGTTCTGCCAGTTGAATCCCGGACTTACTGTTTTCATCACTAATATTAATTTGAATCAGTACGTTAAGAGGGGGAAGTTCTGCCGGGCGCTGATCGTTGAGGCGGGTAGCAATGCGCAAACGGTCGATGGTATGACACCAGTCGAAATGCTCTGCCACCAGGCGGCTTTTATTAGACTGCAACGGGCCAATAAAATGCCATTCTAATCCTGTTACGCCCAGTTCCTGAAAGTGGCGAATTTTATCTACCCCTTCCTGAACGTAGTTTTCACCAAATTGACGCTGCCCGGCATCAATGGCTTCTGCGATGGCGCTCGCAGGTTTTGTTTTACTGACTGCAAGCAGCGTAATTTCTTCTGGAGAACGGCCGCAACGCGTTGCAGCAGCTGAGATTTTGTCCCGGACCTGTGCCAGGTTATGCGCAATATCGTTCATTTTCCGAGGATCTTAGTATGAATATGGAAGAAATTGTGGCCCTTAGTGTAAAGCATAATGTCTCGGATCTACACCTGTGCAGCGCCTGGCCCGCACGATGGCGCATTCGCGGGCTAATGGAAGCTGCGCCGTTTGATGCGCCGGACGTCGAAGAGCTACTGCGGGAGTGGCTGGATGACGATCAGCGGGCAATATTGCTGGAAAATGGCCAGCTGGATTTTGCCGTGTCGCTGGCGGAAAACCAGCGGTTGCGTGGCAGTGCGTTCGCGCAACGGCAAGGTATTTCTCTGGCATTACGGTTGTTACCTTCGCACTGTCCACAGCTCGAACAGCTTGGCGCACCAACGGTATTGCCGGAATTACTCAAGAGCGAGAATGGCCTGATTCTGGTGACGGGGGCGACGGGGAGCGGCAAATCTACCACGCTGGCGGCGATGGTTGGCTATCTCAATCAACATGCCGATGCGCATATTCTGACGCTGGAAGATCCTGTTGAATATATCTATGCCAGCCAGCGATGTTTGATCCAGCAGCGGGAAATTGGTTTGCACTGTATGACGTTCGCATCGGGATTGCGGGCCGCATTGCGGGAAGATCCTGATGTGATTTTGCTCGGAGAGCTGCGTGACAGCGAGACAATCCGTCTGGCACTGACGGCGGCAGAAACCGGGCATTTGGTGCTGGCAACATTACATACGCGTGGTGCCGCGCAGGCAGTTGAGCGACTGGTGGATTCATTTCCGGCGCAGGAAAAAGATCCCGTACGTAATCAACTGGCAGGTAGTTTACGGGCCGTGTTGTCACAAAAGCTGGAAGTGGATAAACAGGAAGGACGCGTGGCGCTGTTTGAATTATTGATTAACACTCCCGCGGTGGGGAATTTGATTCGCGAAGGGAAAACCCACCAGTTACCGCATGTTATTCAAACCGGGCAGCAGGTGGGGATGTTAACGTTTCAGCAGAGTTATCAGCAGCGGGTGGGGGAAGGGCGTTTGTGACGTTGCCATGCCCGATGCGCAAGTTTATAGGGCCTATAAAGGCAATAAATGTCTGATGCGACGCTAACGCGTCTTATCAGACCTACAGCCGCTGCCAGATGTGTGCTGGATAAGGCGTTCACGCCGCATCCGGCAAGATGGCGGTAACGACTATCCGCCAGGCTTTTAGATCGCCTTAATATCCCTGCTCGAAATAGCTTTCGAGAATAATAACCGCAGAGGCAGAGTCGACTTTGCCTTTGTTGAGCGCCCGATAGCCGCCCTGTTCAAACAGACCGGAACGGGCTTCCACGGTGCTAAGACGTTCGTCATGGAGCTTTACTTCAACACCGAAACGACCATGAATACGGTTGGCAAATTTACGCGCTCTGGCAGTCAATGGTTGCTCGGTGCCGTCCATATTCAGCGGCAAACCGACGATGATTTCGTCCGGCTGCCACTCTTTCAGTAAACGTTCGATGAGGTTCCAGTCCGGCGTACCGTCCTGTGCTTTAATTGCAGGCAAAGGGCGAGCAGTGCCGGTAATGCGTTGGCCGACCGCTACGCCAATGCTTTTGGTGCCGAAGTCGAAGGCGAGTAAGGTTCCACTCATCAGGCGTGCCCTGCCACACCAGGCATGGTGAGAATATCCACACCAATCAGTTTTGCCGCCTCGCGCCAGCGGTCGGCAATCGGCGTTTTGAACAGAATATTCAGATCCGCCGGGGCCGTTAGCCACGCGTTATCGAGAATTTCTTGTTCCAGTTGACCTTTTTCCCAGGAGGCATAACCCAGAGCCACCAATACGTCAGACGGTTGTTTATCGGTGCCGAGCGTTTCCAGCACATCGCGGGAAGTGGTCATCACTGTGTTGTCTGAAATGCGAATGCTGGAAGCAAAATTGGAGGGCGGAGTATGCAAAATAAACCCGCGATCTTCAGCCAGCGGACCGCCGAGCATAACCGGTTTATCCAGACGGATTGATTCATCACGCGGCTCCGGCGTGATCTTCAGCTTTTCCAGAATCCCTTCAATTTTGAGATTTTCCAGCGGCTTGTTGACGATGATCCCCATTGCACCATTGGTATTATGTTCGCAAATGTAGACCACGGAACGACGGAAAATCGGATCCTGGAGAGCAGGCATGGCAATAAGAAAGTGATGCTGTAAATTCATTGTCAGAGGTTCTGTTTCCTGGTTCAAAAAAGCAACAGCGCCCAGTATGCGTGGAAAGAAGGGCGCTGTCACTCAGAGTCTCAACGAGATCCTTCTCGCTAAGGTGGGTTACTGCTGCTGTAAACGTGCTTCGATGGCATCCATTAACATTCCGGTGATCGACACCGGAAACTCTGCTTCAATCTCACGAATACAGGTTGGGCTGGTGACGTTAATTTCAGTCAGACGGTCGCCGATGATATCCAGACCAACAAAAATCAGCCCTTTTTCTTTCAGCGTCGGCCCGATCTGACGGGCGATTTTCCAGTCACTTTCCGTCAGCGGACGAGGTTCACCGCGACCACCGGCAGCCAGATTGCCACGGGTTTCGCCCCCCTGCGGAATACGCGCCAGGCAGTACGGTACCGGCTCGCCATCCACCACCAGCACGCGTTTGTCGCCATCTTTAATGGCTGGCAGGTAATTTTGCGCCATGCAGTAGCGAGTGCCATGCTCAGTCAGGGTTTCGGCAATCACGCCGAGGTTTGGATCGCCTTCTTTCACGCGGAAAATCGACGCGCCGCCCATACCGTCCAGCGGCTTAAGAATGATGTCGCTGTGTTTCTCCCAGAACGCTTTTAGCTGCGCTTTATTGCGCGTAACCAGCGTTTCTGGCGTTAAGTCAGAGAACCAGGCGGTAAACAGTTTCTCGTTACAGTCGCGCAGGCTCTGCGGCTTGTTAACGATCAGCGTCCCTTTCTCTTCGGCACGTTCCAGAATATAGGTCGCGTAGATAAACTCGGTATCAAACGGCGGGTCTTTACGCATCAGGATCACATCGAGATCGGCCAGCGGCAGATCCTGTTCACCGACGAATGAAAACCACTCTTCGTAGTTCTGCTTCACGTTCAGCGTGCGGGTATGGGCGCGGGCTTCGCCATTGATCAGATACAGATCGCCCATCTCCATATAGTGAAGTTCGTAACCACGACGCTGTGCTTCCAGCAACATAGCGAAACTGGAATCTTTCTTGATGTTGATGTTTGCGATGGGGTCCATCACGATGCCGAGCTTGATCATTATTCTTCTCCGTTAGCCCAAATCGCCAAATCGTACTTGTAGCGCGGTAATGGCGGTGAGCGCAGTTGTCTCTGTACGCAAAACGCGAGGTCCCAACAGGATATCAGTAAATTGATAGCGGGCAGTCATGGCAATTTCATCTGCCGATAAACCGCCTTCCGGGCCAATCAGCAGGCGGACGCGTTCAACCGGTAACGGCAACGTATTGATGCTGTTACTGGCGCGCGGGTGAAGATTCAGTTTCAGTCCTTCATCCTGCTCTGCACACCAGGCTTCCAGATCCATCGCTGGGCGGATTTCCGGCACCCGGTTACGACCACACTGCTCACAGGCAGCAATTGCAATCTTCTGCCACTGCTGGAGCTTCTTGTTCAGACGTTCACTATCCAGTTTAACGCCGCAGCGCTCAGAAAAAAGTGGCGTAATGAGGCTTACACCGAGTTCGATCGATTTCTGGATCGTAAATTCCATTTTTTCACCACGCGACATCACCTGACCGAGGTGAATATGCAGCGGAGATTCGCGATCGTCGATCTTGCCTTCCAGCACCTTCACTTCCACGCTTTTTTTGCTGGCGCTGGTAATTTCGGCGTCAAAGACCTGGTTGCTACCGTCAAACAATTGCAACGCCTGCCCCGGCCCCATGCGCAGTACGCGCCCGATATGGTTGGCGGCATCTTCGCAAAGCGCGATGTGAGAATGGCTGGTCAGTGGTTCAGGATGATAAATGCGGGGGATACGCATAGTTAAAAATCCGCGTCGTCTCCCCACGCGGTTGTACGCGTGGGGTAGGGGTTAACAAAAAGAATCCCGCTAGTGTAGGTTAGCTCTTTCGCGCCTGGCAAGCGCGTTGCACATACGGGTTATGATTGCCTTGCACCTTCGCGATGCGTTCATCGCGCTCGCACTCCCAGTCGGTAACCGGATACATCTTGTTCCATGCGTTGAACAGCTGCGTTTGCTGGCGAGAGAGTGTCAGGTTGTATTGGTCGCGCATATAGAAGTAGGTGCGCGCAATGGCACCGCGTGCACGCGCTGGTGGTTCGGCAGCTTTTTCTTTGAAATCGACCTTCATGGCGCATTGACCGTACTGGCCTTCGCCGCCATTCCACTGGCTGTACATAAAGTTGCCGCGATCGCCATTCACCTCACCGACTGACGGCTGCAGGTTATGCATATCGCTTTCCATCTTGCGATAGACCGGATCTTTAGCGCAGTTTTTACGTCCACCGTCCTGCCAGCACTGGCGCTGGTGACCGAACTGCCAGGCGGGAACGACGTGTTCCCACTCTACGCGGCTGGCTCGGTTTTCATTTTTGCGCACCTGATAGCCGCACGATTGCAGATCAACAACGCCTTTTTTGCCCTGCCAGTTAATTTTACATCCGCAATAAAACGTACCGGGCGCGTCAGCGTGGACTTTTACCGCCGCGGCTTTCGCCTGAGAAAAACTATTGATACCTTCGGCCAACGCCGGGCCGGAAAATGCTGCGCTCAGTACCACCGCAGCAATAGACAAATAACGGTACATCACTTACTCCGTGTTAAAACGAGCCAGCAACGTAGCGAAAGTTGTTTTGGTATGCAATCAGCCAGATCAGGAAAGTTCCTGATAGTTCAGATGGTTATTTCGCAACCAGCTGTTCACCGCAGTGAACACAGCGATAGACGGCCTCGCCACGAACTACGCGATTATGGCGGCGTACGGTAAGCTGATGCTCCTGGCACTTGCAGCGGTAGGGGAAGGTGTTGCGACGCACGGATTGCAGTTCGAACTGATGCGTACGACGGGCGGGAACGCCCAGCACGCTTTCCATCATCCACTTCCACTCTTTGCCATGTGGTGCTACGCGGCCGAAATGTTTCCATACCAGCAAATGTGCCAGTTCGTGCGGCACCACTTCTTCAATAAAGGCTTCACTGTTTTCCAACAGCAAAACGGGATTGAGGCGAATTTCATAGCTTTCCAGCCAGGCCGTTCCGGCGGAGGTTCCGCGCTGGGTGTAAGAGAGTTTTGGCTCCGGGTAGTTACGCCCTAGCTTCAGGTTGGCCTGGGCGAGTTTTTCCCGCAGGCGACGCATAACGGCCTGTTGGATGGCGATAGGGAGACGGGATGTTTTCATAGCGGCAGAGGATAGAGCGAAGAAAAGATGACTGCAAGAGGTGGCTTCCTCCGTGACAGGAGGAAGCCTGAGGAGATTAATCGTGAGCGCCGATTTCGCGCAGTTTACGACCTTTCATCAGATTACGTTCAATATGTTCCAGCGAAACGTGTTTGGTTTCCGGTACCAGCCACAATGTCAGCAGGATAAACAGTACGTTCAGAGCCGCATACACCCAGAAGGTGTTGGCGTTACCCAGCGTGTTGAGCATGGTCAGGAACGTTGCGCCAACGATCATGTTGGCAATCCAGTTGGTGGCGGTGGAGCAGGTGATGCCAAAATCGCGGCCTTTCAGCGGCTGAATTTCGGAGCACAGTACCCAAATCAGCGGACCGGCACTCATGGCAAAACCGACAATAAACATCAGCAGCATGGCGATGGCGAAATACTGCGCTGACGGAGAGTGAATACCGATATGCATCATTGTACCGAGTACGCCCATGCCAGCAGCCATCACCAGGAAGCCCAGCGTTAGCGTTGGTTTACGTCCCCAGCGGTCAACAAGGCCGATTGCGATGAAGGTGGCAAGTACGTTGGTCAGGCCGACAATCACTGTCCCCCACATTTGCTCTGTGGTGTTGGTATAACCCGCCAGTTCGAAGATTTTCGGCGCGTAATACATGATGACGTTCATCCCGGTGAATTGCTGCATTACCTGTAACAGTACGCCAAGGAACACCGCGCGGCGGAAGTTGCTGTTCTCTTTAAACAGCGCCCAGCCACTCTGTTTAACCTGCAAACTTTCACGGATTTCATCCAGTTCGCGTTTCGCTTCCGCGCTGGTGTCACGCAGGCGTAGCAGCACTCGTTCGGCATCAACAAAACGGCGTTTGGCGGCAAACCAACGTGGGCTGTCTGGCAGGAAGAAGACACCAATCAGCAGCAAAATTGCCGGGATGATAATCACACCCAGCATCCAGCGCCATGCACCGGTGTAGCTGAAGGCGGTATCAGAAAGATAAGCACCGAGGATCCCGATAGTGATCATCAACTGATACATCGAGATCATACTGCCGCGAATTTTTTCCGGCGCAATTTCAGAGAGGTACAGCGGTGCGGTATAAGAGGCTACACCCACCGCCAGCCCCAGCAGAACGCGGGAAAGAATCAGTACTTCAACGTTTGGCGCAGCCGCAGAGAACAGCGAACCGGCAACAAACAAAATTGCGCCGATCATCAGGCTCTTTTTGCGCCCGAGTTTAAAGGAGAGCCAGCCGCTGCCCACCGCACCGACTGCCGCACCGAACATCATGGAGCTTACGACCCATTCTTGCGTGTGCGAAGTAATCTGGAATTCATCTGCAATAAACGGCAGTGCGCCAGCAATTACACCGATATCCAGGCCAAAGAGTAATCCCGCCAGAGCGGCAAGGAAGCAGACGAAAAAAGTCATTGCCTTGTTTGACCGCCCCTGTTTTTTAGCGTCAGGCATGATGCCCTCCAATATGGTTATTTTTTATTGTGAATTAAGATAGGTGAGTACGACGTAAAAAGATGTGAAGCAAATCACATCAGTGTAATCGCTTACACTAACATTTATCTTAGTTATGGTTTAAGTGCATGAAAATAATTGAGTTATATCATCATAGATTAAACGCTGTTATCTGCAATTAAGACTTTACTGAAAAGAAATGTAACAACTGTGAAAACTGAATAATAATATGAAAATATTACAAATATTTGGCTGGTGTTATTGGTGTAATCGGTTTCAGTAGTGATGATAATTTGCGATAAAACGTGTTGAGGAAGAATGATGTTATTGTGCGGGCAGCTTTTTGCCGGATGCGGCGTGAATGCCTATCCACCGCGGTGAGGTAAAAGAAAAAGGCCAGCGCGAGGCTGGCCTTTGAAAGCAGGTGAAGAAAGATTACTTCAGACCGGCAGCATCGCGCAGCAGCTGCGCTTTGTCGGTTTTTTCCCACGGGAAATGTTCACGACCAAAGTGACCGTATGCTGCGGTTTCTTTGTAGATCGGGTGCAGCAGATCCAGCATCTGAATCAGACCGTATGGGCGCAGGTCGAAGAACTCACGTACCAGCAGAGTCAGTTGTTCAGAAGGCACTTTCTCGGTACCGAAAGTTTCTACCATGATGGAGGTCGGTTCAGCCACGCCGATTGCGTAGGAAACCTGAATTTCACAACGATCGGCCAGGCCAGCAGCAACGATGTTTTTTGCAACATAACGTGCTGCGTACGCAGCGGAACGGTCCACTTTTGATGGATCTTTACCAGAGAATGCTCCGCCACCGTGACGTGCCATGCCGCCGTAGGTATCAACGATAATTTTACGACCAGTCAGACCGCAGTCACCCATCGGGCCACCGATAACAAAACGACCGGTCGGGTTGATGAAGAATTTGGTGGCAGAAGTCAGCCATTCAGCGGGCAGAATCGGCTTGATGATCTCTTCCATTACCGCTTCTTGCAGCGATTTCTGGTCGATCTCTTCAGAGTGCTGAGTGGAAAGCACGACAGCATCGATACCAACGATTTTGCCGTCGTCATACTGGAAAGTCACCTGGCTTTTCGCGTCCGGGCGCAGCCACGGCAGAGTGCCGTTTTTACGCACTTCAGCCTGACGCTGTACCAGACGGTGTGCATAGGTGATAGGTGCTGGCATCAGCACGTCGGTTTCATTAGTTGCGTAGCCAAACATCAGACCCTGGTCACCCGCGCCCTGTTCCAGCGGATCGGCACGGTCAACGCCCTGGTTGATGTCAGGAGACTGTTTGCCGATAGCGCTCAGAACCGCACAGGAGTTAGCGTCAAAGCCCATGTCGGAATGCACATAGCCAATTTCGCGAACGGTGTTACGGGTGATCTCTTCGATGTCTACCCAGGCGCTGGTGGTGATTTCGCCGCCAACTAAAACCATGCCGGTTTTTACGTAGGTTTCGCAAGCAACGCGTGCTTTCGGATCCTGTTCGAGGATCGCGTCTAAAACGGCATCAGAGATTTGGTCAGCAATTTTGTCAGGATGCCCTTCAGAGACGGACTCGGACGTAAAAAGGTGTTTTGCCATATTTAATATCACCTAAAGAGAATTTGGTTAGCTCAAACTGTTGTGTGGATTTTCTGTGGTAGCGGATCCTACCACGACTCTGCAAGTTAAAAACACTGGCAGTCTGAGTGTTAATCGGTATGGATGGATTAACATCTGGATGGCTATTTTAGGTCAATTCTTCACCCGATTTCCACTTTTTTTTGAATCGTGTCTCATTCTGTTAAAAACGTGGCTGGAAATTTTTCCTGACAATGCCGGCATTCTGCGTATTTATCTTTTGCAATTTTCTGCCATTGTGGGGTATAAAACGCGGCGCGCGGCTTAAATAAAAAGCACACGACGTTTCTTTCGTGTTGCCACTTCCAGCCGGGTTGAAATCAGAGTTTTGGCTTGTGGGTTCGTCTTAACAGGCGGCCGTGGAGGTGATACGAAATAATGAACCGTTGTCTGCTGCTTAACCTGTCTCACCGTTCTGGTGAAGATTCGTTCCCCGCACTCTGCATCTCTGCTTTGCATACCTGCCGATGTTATACCCATCTCGGCGCTTCTCAGGATTCAAGAGCTGGTTACAGTTACTGAGGACTGAACAAGGGCGCTCTTGTAAAAACAAGAGTTTTCTCGTGGTTTCGCCGAACTGTCACACTTACGTTCGGTTATGTGCTTAATAATGTTATGAAAAAGAAACCGGTTGCGCAGTTGGAGCGTCAGCATTCACTGCTGGAAAATCCATGTGCTTATGGGTTGTTATCGCAGTTCCAGGCTGCGATAGTCGTTAACTGTTTTACACTTAATAAAATAATTTGAGGTTCGCTATGTCTGACGACATGTCTATGGGTTTGCCTTCGTCAGCGGGCGAACACGGTGTACTACGCTCCATGCAGGAGGTTGCAATGAGCTCCCAGGAAGCCAGCAAGATGCTGCGTACTTACAATATTGCCTGGTGGGGCAATAACTACTATGACGTTAACGAGCTGGGCCACATCAGCGTGTGCCCGGACCCGGACGTCCCGGAAGCTCGCGTCGATCTCGCGCAGTTAGTGAAAACTCGTGAAGCACAGGGTCAGCGTCTGCCTGCACTGTTCTGTTTCCCACAGATCCTGCAGCACCGTTTGCGTTCCATTAACGCCGCGTTCAAACGTGCGCGGGAATCCTACGGCTATAACGGCGATTACTTCCTTGTTTATCCGATCAAAGTTAACCAGCACCGCCGCGTGATTGAGTCCCTGATTCATTCTGGCGAACCGTTGGGGCTGGAAGCAGGCTCGAAAGCAGAGTTGATGGCGGTGCTGGCGCATGCTGGCATGACCCGTAGCGTCATCGTCTGCAACGGTTATAAAGACCGCGAATATATCCGCCTGGCATTAATTGGCGAGAAGATGGGGCACAAGGTCTATCTGGTCATTGAGAAGATGTCAGAAATCGCCATTGTGCTGGATGAAGCAGAACGTCTGAATGTCGTTCCTCGTCTGGGCGTGCGTGCACGTCTGGCTTCGCAGGGCTCGGGTAAATGGCAGTCCTCCGGCGGGGAAAAATCGAAGTTCGGCCTGGCTGCGACTCAGGTACTGCAACTGGTTGAAACCCTGCGTGAAGCCGGGCGTCTCGACAGCCTGCAACTACTGCACTTCCACCTCGGTTCGCAGATGGCGAATATTCGCGATATCGCCACAGGCGTTCGTGAATCGGCGCGTTTCTATGTGGAACTGCACAAGCTGGGCGTCAATATTCAGTGCTTCGACGTCGGCGGCGGTCTGGGCGTGGACTATGAAGGCACCCGTTCGCAGTCTGACTGCTCCGTAAACTATGGCCTCAATGAATACGCCAACAACATCATCTGGGCAATTGGTGATGCGTGTGAAGAAAATGGTCTGCCGCATCCGACGGTAATCACCGAATCGGGCCGTGCGGTGACTGCGCACCATACCGTGCTGGTGTCGAATATCATCGGCGTGGAACGTAACGAATATACGGTGCCGACCGCGCCCGCAGAAGATGCGCCGCGCGCACTGCAAAGCATGTGGGAAACCTGGCAGGAGATGCACGAACCAGGAACTCGCCGTTCTCTGCGTGAATGGTTGCACGACAGCCAGATGGATTTGCACGATATTCATATCGGCTACTCTTCCGGCACCTTTAGCCTGCAAGAACGCGCATGGGCTGAGCAGCTTTATTTGAGCATGTGCCATGAAGTGCAGAAGCAGCTGGATCCGCAAAACCGTGCTCATCGTCCGATAATCGACGAACTGCAGGAACGTATGGCGGACAAAATGTACGTCAATTTCTCGCTGTTCCAGTCAATGCCGGACGCATGGGGGATCGACCAGTTGTTCCCGGTTCTGCCGCTGGAAGGGCTGGATCAAGTGCCGGAACGTCGCGCTGTGCTGCTGGATATTACCTGTGACTCTGACGGTGCTATTGATCACTACATCGATGGTGATGGTATTGCCACGACAATGCCCATGCCGGAGTACGATCCAGAGAATCCGCCGATGCTCGGTTTCTTTATGGTCGGCGCATATCAGGAGATCCTCGGCAACATGCACAACCTGTTCGGTGATACCGAAGCGGTTGACGTGTTCGTCTTCCCTGACGGCAGCGTAGAAGTAGAACTGTCTGACGAAGGCGATACCGTGGCGGACATGCTGCAATATGTACAGCTCGATCCGAAAACGTTGTTAACCCAGTTCCGTGATCAAGTGAAGAAAACCGATCTTGATGCTGAACTGCAACAACAGTTCCTGGAAGAGTTCGAGGCAGGTTTGTACGGTTATACCTATCTTGAAGATGAATAATTAAGATTATTCCGCTGGCGGGGCGATTTATTTACGTAAATCGGCCCGCTTTCTTTTTATATATTCTTAAAAATAATTTAGCTGCTTTTCTTATTAAATAATCTCCCTACAATCGCTGCATTAATTAAATGCAGAGGGAACGGTTATGAAAAAATGGAAAGTACGTAGCGCGTTGATAGCATTAGTCGTGCTGCTGGCCGGTTGTTCCAGTAATGCGCAGTATAATAGCAGTGCATCGGGCAATGTCGGCACCGCCTGGGGTGGGGATGTGCACTCATCGGTTCAGGGCGTATCTGCTGAACGAGCCTGGCGCGATCCTGCAGAGATGATCGTTATTAGTTATTCGACTAATGTTCCTTCCGGCTACGACCGCGTTTATAGCATTCGTATTAACGAACTGGAATATGCTATTCGCGATGGTAATTTTAATTCTCTACCTATTACGCGGGCTTATGATTCATCCAATAATGAACCACGCTATATTGTCCATGCCAGAGTCGGAATGAATTATCAATTATATGTCCGCAATTACAGTCGTAACACCAACTACGAGATCGTTGCTACGGTTGATGGCCTGGATGTTCTGAATGGTAAACAAGGTTCGCTGAATAACAACGGTTATATTGTGAATGCCGGAGATTCGTTAGCGATTAAAGGATTCCGCAAAGATAAACATACCGAAGCGGCTTTTCAGTTCGCCAACGTTGCTGATTCCTACGCAGCCAATTCGGCGCAAGGCGATGTGCGTAATACCGGTGTAATCGGCTTTGCCGCCTTTGAATTACAAGGCCCGGCGCAAAACGCGCTGCCGCCGTGCTCTGGACAAGCGTTTCCGGCGGACAACAATGGCTATGCGCCGCCACCATGTCGGAAATAGCAACCTCGCTTGATGCCTCGCCCATTTAGGGCGATAATTAGCACAAACTTGTGTTTCGCAAATCCAACCCTTCCTCGTCGGGCCTAACGACGCGGAAGGGTTTTTTTATATCGACTTTGTAATAGGAGTCCATCCATGAGCACCTTAGGTCATCAATACGATAACTCACTGGTTTCCAACGCCTTTGGTTTTTTACGCCTGCCGATGAACTTCCAGCCGTATGACAGCGATGCCGACTGGGTGATCACCGGCGTGCCGTTCGACATGGCCACCTCTGGCCGTGCCGGTGGTCGTCACGGCCCGGCGGCGATTCGCCAGGTTTCGACGAATCTGGCCTGGGAACACAACCGCTTCCCGTGGAATTTCGACATGCGCGAGCGTCTGAACGTCGTGGACTGCGGTGATCTGGTATATGCTTTCGGCGATGCCCGTGAGATGAGCGAGAAGCTGCAGGCGCACGCCGAGAAGCTGCTGGCTGCCGGTAAGCGTATGCTCTCCTTCGGTGGTGACCACTTTGTTACGCTGCCGCTGCTGCGTGCTCATGCGAAGCATTTCGGCAAAATGGCGCTGGTACACTTTGACGCCCACACCGATACCTACGCGAACGGTTGTGAATTTGACCACGGCACCATGTTCTATACCGCGCCGAAAGAAGGTCTGATCGATCCGAATCATTCCGTGCAGATTGGTATTCGTACCGAATTTGATAAAGACAACGGCTTTACCGTGCTGGACGCCTGCCAGGTGAACGATCGCAGCGTGGATGACGTTATCGCCCAGGTGAAACAAATTGTGGGTGATATGCCGGTTTACCTGACCTTTGATATCGACTGCCTGGATCCTGCATTTGCGCCGGGAACCGGTACGCCGGTAATTGGCGGTCTGACCTCCGATCGCGCCATTAAACTGGTACGCGGCCTGAAAGATCTCAACATCGTTGGGATGGACGTAGTGGAAGTGGCTCCGGCATACGATCAGTCGGAAATCACTGCTCTGGCAGCGGCAACGCTGGCGCTGGAAATGCTGTATATTCAGGCGGCGAAAAAGGGCGAGTAAGTAACCTGCCTGGTCGAATTTTTTGCACAGTCCCTTGTCTGGCACAAGGGACTTATCATTTAAAACCTATCCTGTTAATTAAGTCATCTTTACCCTGACTGCTGTTTTTTTAATGGATTGTTATTACCGTGTTTTTAATGGAATAAATAGATGGAACGCACTCTTCCCTGGAAGCCTCTTCTTTGTTTGTTATTTCTTTTATCAACTGGCTGCGATAGAGCAGAAAAACAGAAAATTGCCGCACAGCTGCAACAAGACAAAGAAGCTATTTCCTCTGTCGTCAAAAAGAGTTATCGCACATTATGTGGCCCTGAGTTTGTCACCAGCACAGATTCGCACGATCGCCTTGCGGAAATGCAGCAAGTATTTACGCCTGCTTTAATGGAGCCTGTACTGAAATACTGGCAAGAGTCACCCAAAACGTGTAAACGACGTTTCCCCAGTTATAGCGATCCTTTAGCGACCTTCGTCGAAGGCGACAAGGCGCAGATTGGTGCTTTTTTTGGTCACCAATCTTATATTGATATTCCAATGGAATTAATCCGTGAAGGGGATGGTAAATGGAAGATTGCGGCGATTGATTTTGCATCGTTACATGAGTTTGAAAAAAACGGTCGGGTTACTGATGAGGTGCAGAAAAAAATAGATTTGCTTAAAAAACGCTCATTCAAGCAACATAGGGATTTCCCTCTGTTGACGAGGACCGCGCCAGAGCGGGTCAGTAAGTCCCCTTTGACATCGGTGGAGCAAACAGTTACGGAGCCAGACTCTTCCTGGCTGGATGTCTTACTGACAATAGGCAAATATGCCCTTTATCTGGTAGCGATAATACTTATTCTCGCCTTGGTGGCTGTTTTGTGGATTGGTTATGGCCTGGTGTTCGCCGGACATCGCCTTTTCAAAGCATCCTGTAAAGATCCCTCAATTCAAAAAATTCCTGCTGCCGAACGTTGGGCAATGGCAGTCGGCGCGCCTTATGCCATTGCGGGTAACAATCACTGGGCGCGACGAGTCGTTAATGATGATTCCGTGGAAGCAGAGAATGATTGCAAAAGTGAAGTTGAGTCACTTGCTGACATGTGGGGCGTCTTTGATCGGGATTCGTTACTTGAGCAACTCTTAGCTTTGTTTGTAGCAGGGCACCGTTCAGTTTATGCAGAACAGATCAAAAACGATAGCGAAATGCCGGATGCTGAGTATCGCGCGTTCGCTCAGCAATTAGCTCAGAACGCGAAATCAAGTAGCGAAGCGAAAGAGCGTTTGTGGCAGCTACAGATGGTCAGAAAAAATCGACGTAAAATATGCGATATAGATTTTTGTGCCTGGGATATGGTGCGTTTTGTCATGCTATGTAATAGCGGGGCGCAAGTGGGATACATTACCCAGCGTGAAATGGTCGATTTTTCGATGCTGGCAGCCAGACGCGTACAGCAACATTACAGAAGCTGGCGCGAATTGGCCGGGCATTTTTTGCTGGCCCGTTGGTACTGGAAAGCAACGGATAAACGGCACCTGATTACCCATATTCTTTTTAAGAAAGCCATTACATCTTTATTAAAAGAGCAGGGGAGTCCGTGGCGTACTTTACCCTGGGATACTCCATTACCTGAAGGAACAGAGACGGCTTTTGCCTGGGCTTGTGGCGTAAGCACTGCCGATGTAGTAGAGGTGCAACCGGATACACCAGATAAAGCAATCTACGAAGCGAATTGATGCCCCAAATGATTGAGCTTGTTTAATGACTCTGGCCGGCTCTGAATGAAAATTTCTCCGACATTCCTGTCAGAGAAATATGAAATCACTTTATCCCATCCGCGCTCATGCGATCGCGAATATGCTGGGCGCGTTCGGCGGATGCCGGATGGTCGTCAAACATTGAGCTTTGGCGGCCTTCTTCCAGTTTCGCCAGTTTTTCAAAGCTGGTGGCAAGACCTGCCGGGCTGATGCCGCGTTGGCGTAGAAGATCGTAAGAATAATCATCGGCTTCTGCTTCCTGGCGCTGGGAGAATTGCGAATTGACTAATTTCTCGCCCAGATCACCAAGTTGTGATTGAGATAAACTGCCGACAATCCCGCCCGCAGAGGCCGCAGCTACTCGCACGGCATTTGTACCAAGCGCCACCTGCATCCCTTTCTTCACATGGCCTAACGCCACGTGCCCCATCTCGTGACCGATCACCGCTTCGACTTCGTTATCCGTCATCATATCCATCAGCCCGCTATAGACGCGGATACAGCCGTTAGCCATTGCAAAGGCGTTCACATCCTTCGCCATATACACTTTGTAATTCACCGGCTGACCGTTGATATTGTTGCCTAGCGCATTGGCAATAGTTGTCAGACGTTTAGCGTATTCGCTATTGGCTGGCGCAATCGTCGCCTTGCTGTCCATCTCCTGACATGCCTGATCGCTCAGGGTTTTCACCTGCGCATCACTCAAACTGTAAGCCTGAAAAGCTTCCGCTCCTGATGAGAGCAGTCCGTTGGAGTCCATATTCTGGCAACCAGTCAGTACCGTTGCCACGCTCATTGCTACCAATAAGGCGCGAATTTTCATGTTTTCTCTTCCGCACAAGGTCAGGATTATTCTAAAAATGCGCCGTTTGCAGGTGAATCGACGCTCAGTCTCAGTATAAGGAAAAGCGCAGCGGACGGGCGAGTAGATTGCGCAACATGCGAGCATGATCCAGAGATTTCTGAAGCGGCAAAAGGATGTTCCATGTACATGACGCGCGGCTTGCGGTAAATTGTTGGCAAATTTTCCGGCGTAGCCCAAAACGCGCTGTCGTCAAGTCGTTAAGGGCGTGCCCTTCATCATCCGATCTGGAGTCAAAATGTCCTCACGTAAAGAGCTTGCCAATGCTATTCGTGCGCTGAGCATGGACGCAGTACAGAAAGCCAAATCCGGTCACCCGGGTGCCCCTATGGGTATGGCTGACATTGCCGAAGTCCTGTGGCGTGATTTCCTGAAACACAACCCGCAGAATCCGTCCTGGGCTGACCGTGACCGCTTCGTGCTGTCCAACGGCCACGGCTCCATGCTGATCTACAGCCTGCTGCACCTCACCGGTTACGATCTGCCGATGGAAGAACTGAAAAACTTCCGTCAGCTGCACTCTAAAACTCCGGGTCACCCGGAAGTGGGTTATACCGCTGGTGTGGAAACCACCACCGGTCCGCTGGGGCAGGGTATTGCCAACGCAGTAGGTATGGCGATTGCAGAAAAAACGCTGGCGGCGCAGTTTAACCGTCCGGGCCACGACATTGTCGACCACTACACCTACGCCTTCATGGGCGACGGCTGCATGATGGAAGGCATCTCCCACGAAGTTTGCTCTCTGGCGGGTACGCTGAAGCTGGGTAAATTGATTGCGTTCTACGATGACAACGGTATCTCTATCGATGGTCACGTTGAAGGCTGGTTCACCGACGACACCGCAATGCGTTTCGAAGCTTACGGCTGGCACGTTATTCGCGACATCGACGGTCATGACGCGGCATCCATCAAACGCGCAGTAGAAGAAGCGCGCGCAGTGACTGACAAACCGTCCCTGCTGATGTGCAAAACCATCATCGGTTTCGGTTCCCCGAACAAAGCCGGTACTCACGACTCCCACGGTGCGCCGCTGGGCGACGCTGAAATTGCCCTGACCCGCGAACAGCTGGGCTGGAAATATGCACCGTTCGAAATCCCGTCTGAAATCTATGCTCAGTGGGATGCGAAAGAAGCAGGCCAGGCGAAAGAATCCGCATGGAACGTGAAATTCGCTGCTTACGCGAAAGCTTATCCGCAGGAAGCCGCTGAATTTACCCGCCGTATGAAAGGCGAAATGCCGTCTGACTTCGACGCTAAAGCGAAAGAGTTCATCGCTAAACTGCAGGCTAATCCGGCGAAAATCGCCAGCCGTAAAGCGTCGCAGAATGCTATCGAAGCGTTCGGTCCGCTGTTGCCGGAATTCCTCGGCGGTTCTGCTGACCTGGCACCGTCTAACCTGACCCTGTGGTCTGGTTCTAAAGCAATCAACGAAGATGCTGCGGGTAACTACATCCACTACGGTGTTCGCGAGTTCGGTATGACCGCGATTGCTAACGGTATCTCCCTGCACGGTGGTTTCCTGCCGTACACCTCCACCTTCCTGATGTTCGTGGAATACGCACGTAACGCCGTACGTATGGCTGCGCTGATGAAACAGCGTCAGGTGATGGTTTACACCCACGACTCCATCGGTCTGGGCGAAGACGGCCCGACTCACCAGCCGGTTGAGCAGGTCGCTTCTCTGCGCGTAACCCCGAACATGTCTACATGGCGTCCGTGTGACCAGGTTGAATCCGCGGTCGCGTGGAAATACGGTGTTGAGCGTCAGGACGGCCCGACCGCACTGATCCTCTCCCGTCAGAACCTGGCGCAGCAGGAACGAACTGAAGAGCAACTGGCAAACATCGCGCGCGGTGGTTATGTGCTGAAAGACTGCGCCGGTCAGCCGGAACTGATTTTCATCGCTACCGGTTCAGAAGTTGAACTGGCTGTTGCTGCCTACGAAAAACTGACTGCCGAAGGCGTGAAAGCGCGCGTGGTGTCCATGCCGTCTACCGACGCATTTGACAAGCAGGATGCTGCTTACCGTGAATCCGTACTGCCGAAAGCGGTTACTGCACGCGTTGCTGTAGAAGCGGGTATTGCTGACTACTGGTACAAGTATGTTGGCCTGAACGGTGCTATCGTCGGTATGACCACCTTCGGTGAATCTGCTCCGGCAGAGCTGCTGTTTGAAGAGTTCGGCTTCACTGTTGATAACGTTGTTGCGAAAGCAAAAGAACTGCTGTAATTAGCATTTCGGGTAAAAAGGTCGCTTCGGCGACCTTTTTTATTACCTTGATATGTCCGTTTGCGGACAAGCAATAGATAAAGCGTGTTGTAGATCACAAATATTTATATGCAATAAATATCAATTATGTAATATGCATCACGATATGCGTATTGACATTTGTTGTTATATCTATAACTCAATGTTATATAAGAAATTAATAATTCACTGTTTTCAAAACATCGGTTTCCCTGCTCAATTGCTTTCATTAAACCGCACGAGTATTTTATTTTTACCGCCGGACGGTACCCTAAAAATAAAATAAGGATAATTTATGCGGCTTAGTGATTATTTTCCAGAATCATCAATCTCAGTTATACATTCAGCAAAAGATTGGCAGGAAGCTATCGATTTCTCGATGGTATCATTGCTGGATAAAAACTATATCAGCGAGAATTACATTCAGGCAATTAAAGATTCCACCATTAACAATGGCCCTTATTATATTCTCGCACCAGGCGTGGCAATGCCTCATGCGCGACCGGAATGTGGGGCGCTTAAAACCGGGATGTCTTTGACATTACTTGAACAAGGTGTTTATTTTCCGGGGAATGACGAACCAATTAAATTACTCATCGGACTCTCTGCTGCCGATGCCGATTCGCACATTGGCGCTATTCAGGCGTTAAGTGAATTACTGTGCGAAGAAGAAATACTCGAACAACTCTTAACAGCATCATCAGAAAAACAATTAGCGGACATTATCAGCCGCGGATAATTACTCTCTCCTCTACAGGATAATATTATGGAAAACAAGTCTGCTCGTGCAAAGGTCCAGGCTTTTGGGGGCTTTTTGACTGCAATGGTCATCCCCAATATTGGTGCTTTTATTGCCTGGGGTTTTATTACTGCGTTATTTATTCCCACCGGTTGGCTGCCTAACGAACATTTCGCCAAAATTGTCGGCCCGATGATTACCTATTTATTGCCCGTGATGATTGGTTCTACAGGTGGTCATCTGGTCGGCGGTAAACGCGGGGCGGTCATGGGCGGAATAGGTACTATTGGTGTGATCGTTGGCGCAGAGATCCCGATGTTCCTTGGCTCAATGATCATGGGGCCGCTCGGTGGGTTGGTCATAAAATATGTCGATAAGGCACTGGAAAAACGCATACCTGCCGGTTTTGAGATGGTTATCAATAACTTCTCATTAGGTATCGCGGGGATGCTCCTTTGTCTGCTGGGTTTTGAAGTGATCGGCCCGGCGGTGTTAATTGCCAATACTTTCGTCAAAGAGTGTATCGAGGCGCTGGTACATGCGGGTTATCTGCCTCTGCTGTCAGTCATCAATGAACCGGCGAAAGTGCTTTTCCTTAATAATGCGATCGATCAGGGCGTCTATTATCCGCTGGGAATGCAACAGGCTTCGGTTAACGGTAAATCCATCTTCTTTATGGTGGCCTCTAACCCAGGTCCGGGCCTGGGGCTGCTGCTGGCGTTTACCTTGTTTGGTAAAGGGATGAGTAAACGTTCTGCGCCCGGGGCGATGATTATTCACTTCCTCGGTGGGATCCACGAACTGTATTTCCCATATGTGCTGATGAAGCCGCTGACTATTATTGCCATGATTGCGGGCGGTATGTCTGGTACCTGGATGTTTAACTTACTGGACGGTGGTCTGGTGGCTGGCCCAAGTCCGGGGTCTATCTTTGCTTACCTGGCACTGACGCCGAAAGGCTCGTTCCTGGCGACAATTGCCGGTGTTACGGTAGGTACCCTAGTGTCCTTTGCTATCACTTCGCTGATACTGAAGATGGAAAAAACGGTGGAAACGGAGAGCGAAGATGAGTTTGCTCAGTCAGCCAATGCGGTTAAGGCGATGAAACAAGAGGGTGCATTCTCGTTAAGCAGGGTTAAGCGTATCGCCTTTGTTTGCGATGCGGGGATGGGCTCCAGTGCGATGGGCGCGACCACCTTCCGTAAACGCCTGGAAAAAGCGGGGCTGGCAATTGAAGTAAAACATTACGCCATAGAAAACGTGCCTGCGGATGCCGATATCGTCGTTACTCATGCCAGTCTGGAAGGGCGCGTGAAACGTGTGACGGATAAACCACTGATATTGATTAATAACTATATTGGCGATCCAAAACTCGACACTTTATTTAATCAATTAACCGCCGAACATAAACACTGATTACAGAGGTAAAAATGAAAACCAAAGTTGCTGCTATTTATGGCAAGCGGGATGTCCGTCTGCGCGAATTTGAACTGCCAGAAATTACCGATAATGAATTACTGGTGAGTGTAATTTCTGACAGCGTCTGTTTATCCACCTGGAAAGCTGCGTTACTCGGTAGTGAACATAAACGCGTACCCGACGATTTAGAAAATCATCCGGTCATTACCGGGCATGAATGTGCCGGGGTTATTGTCGAAGTGGGTAAAAATCTCACTGGCAAATATAAAAAAGGCCAGCGTTTTGTATTGCAACCAGCGATGGGGTTACCAAGCGGATATTCAGCGGGCTACAGCTACGAATATTTTGGCGGCAATGCCACTTATATGATTATTCCCGAAATCGCCATTAATTTGGGCTGCGTATTACCGTATCACGGCTCTTATTTTGCTGCGGCGTCGCTGGCAGAGCCTATGTGCTGCATTATTGGTGCTTATCATGCCAATTATCACACCACGCAATATGTTTATGAGCATCGCATGGGCGTCAAACCTGGCGGCAATATTGCACTGCTGGCGTGTGCAGGTCCGATGGGCATTGGCGCTATCGATTACGCCATTAACGGCGGCATACAACCGTCGCGGGTGGTGGTGGTCGATATCGACGACAAACGTCTGGCGCAGGTGCAGAAGCTGCTGCCGGTGGATCTGGCGGCCAGTAAAGGCATTGAGCTGGTGTATGTGAATACCAAAGGGATGAGCGATCCGGTCCAGACGCTGCGGGCGCTGACAGGAGATGTCGGGTTCGATGACATTTTTGTTTATGCGGCGGTGCCTGCTGTCGTTGAGATGGCTGACGAATTACTGGCGGAAGATGGCTGTCTGAACTTCTTTGCCGGGCCGACGGATAAAAACTTCAAAGTGCCGTTTAATTTCTACAACGTCCATTACAACAGCACGCACGTCGTCGGTACATCCGGCGGTTCAACGGACGACATGAAAGAGGCGATTGCGTTAAGCGCCACGGGGCAGTTGCAGCCGTCCTTTATGGTCACGCATATCGGTGGGCTGGATGCGGTGCCAGATACCGTGCTCAATCTGCCGGATATCCCTGGCGGTAAAAAACTCATTTATAACGGCGTGACCATGCCGCTCACCGCCATTGCCGATTTTGCCGAAAAAGGCAAAACCGATCCGCTGTTTAAAGAGCTGGCGCGGCTGGTTGAGGAAACGCACGGCATCTGGAATGAGCAGGCCGAGAAATATCTGCTGGCGCAATTTGGCGTTGATATTGGGGAGGCCGCGCAATGATGTCCCTGGCGTGGCCATTATTTCGCGTTACGGAACAGGCAGCGTTGGCTGCCTGGCCGCAAACCGGATGTGGCGACAAAAATAAAATTGATGGCCTGGCGGTCACCGCGATGCGCCAGGCATTAAACGACGTCGCTTTTCGTGGACGAGTGGTTATCGGCGAAGGAGAAATTGACCATGCGCCGATGCTGTGGATTGGCGAAGAGGTGGGCAAAGGCGATGGGCCAGAAGTCGATATCGCGGTTGACCCGATTGAAGGCACGCGGATGGTAGCGATGGGGCAGAGCAATGCGCTGGCGGTCATGGCTTTCGCCCCTCGAGATAGCCTGTTACATGCGCCCGATATGTATATGAAAAAGCTGGTTGTTAATCGACTGGCTGCCGGGGCGATTGATCTGTCTTTGCCTCTGGCGGACAACTTGCGCAACGTGGCGCGGGCGTTAGGCAAACCGCTGGACAAGCTGCGCATGGTTACGCTGGATAAACCGCGCCTGAGTGCCGCGATTGAAGAAGCAACACAGCTGGGCGTGAAGGTTTTCGCTCTGCCGGATGGCGATGTCGCCGCCAGCGTGCTGACCTGCTGGCAGGATAATCCTTACGACGTGATGTACACCATCGGCGGTGCGCCAGAAGGCGTGATTTCTGCCTGTGCCGTTAAAGCATTAGGTGGGGATATGCAGGCCGAGCTGATTGACTTTTGTCAGGCTAAAGGGGATTACACGGAAAATCGGCAGATTGCAGAGCAGGAGCGCAAGCGTTGTAAGGCAATGGGCGTTGACGTTAACCGTGTGTACTCGCTCGATGAACTGGTGAGGGGGAACGATATCCTCTTTAGCGCTACGGGCGTGACGGGCGGCGAGTTGGTGAACGGTATCCAACAGACGGCGAATGGGGTGCGGACGCAGACATTACTGATCGGCGGCGCGGACCAAACGTGTAATATAATAGACTCCCTGCATTGATGGTGATCTATCGGAAGACCAATGGCGACGCTGACAGAAGATGATGTGCTTGAGCAACTGGATGCACAGGACAATTTATTTTCATTTATGAAAACTGCGCATTCTATTTTGCTCCAGGGGATACGCCAGTTTCTGCCGTCGCTGTTTGTCGATAACGATGAAGAGATCGTCGAATATGCAGTGAAGCCGTTACTCGCCCAAAGCGGCCCGCTTGACGATATTGATGTTGCACTGCGTTTGATTTATGCGCTGGGGAAAATGGATAAATGGCTGTACGCCGATATCACGCATTTTTCCCAGTTCTGGCATTACCTGAACGAACAGGATGAAACGCCCGGATTTGCCGATGACATGACCTGGGATTTTATCAGCAACGTCAATAGCATAACCTGCAATGCGACGCTCTATGACGCGTTGAAAGCGATGAAGTTCGCCGATTTCGCCGTCTGGTCAGAGGCGCGTTTTAGCGGAATGGTCAAAACGGCGCTGACGCTGGCAGTAACGACAACTTTAAAGGAATTAACGCCGTGAATATCGAACTGACGGTGAATGGACTAAAGGTACAGGCTCAGTACTCTGATGATGAAATTGAGAATGTTCATAAACCGCTACTGCGTATGCTGGCGGCCTTACAGGCGGTAAGTTCGCAGCGACGTACGGTGGTTTTTCTTTGCGCTCCGCCGGGGACGGGTAAATCTACCTTAACTACCTTCTGGGAATATCTCGCGCAACAAGACCCGGAACTGCCCGCTATTCAGACGCTCCCGATGGATGGTTTTCACCATTACAATAGCTGGCTGGACGCGCATCAATTGCGCCCCTTCAAAGGCGCACCAGAGACATTTGACGTTGTGAAACTGGCGGAAAATCTGCGCCAGGTCGTGGAAGGAGATTGTACGTGGCCGCAGTACGATCGACAAAAGCATGATCCTGTTGAAGATGCGTTGCACGTTACCGCACCACTCGTCATCGTCGAAGGAAACTGGTTGTTGCTGGACGACGAGAAGTGGTGCCAGCTTGCGCAATTTTGTGATTTCTCGATCTTTATCAACGCGCCAGCTACTGCGTTGCGGGAACGACTGGTAGGGCGCAAGCTGGCGGGAGGGGTATCGCTGGCAGACGCAGAAGCTTTTTATGACCGTACCGACGGGCCGAATGTTCGCCGGGTGCTGGAAGAGAGTCTGCCTGCAAATTTGACCTTAATGATGACCGCTACGGGTGAATATCGTCTGGTGGATTAACGTTCCTGATTAGACCATCTTCCAGTCGCACCACATGAGACAAATGACGCCGGGTAAATGCGGCGTCATGACTGATTGCTACGACGCTCGTGCCTCGCTGGCGGCACTTCTCCAGCCAGCTTTCAAACACGCTCAACCAATTTTCGTCAAAATCCCGACTCGGCTCGTCCAGCAGCAATAGTGGCGGAGAGAGTGCTTCCAGGCAGGCGACGGCGACCATCCGTCGCTGCGCACTATGCAGATCCAACGGGTGCGCGTTGGCAGTGTCTGCTAACTGACAACATTGCAGGGCAGCATGGGTACGTTGAGTGATTTCATCCGCCGGGCATTTTTGCAGTTTCAAACCAAATGCGATCTCGTCAGCGACGGTGCTGTGAAAAAGTTGGTTTTCCGCTTCCTGAAACAGTACGCCAATCTTTGCCGCGCGCTGGCGGTTTTTCAGGTTTTTCATCGCCTGTTGTTGCAGCATAACCGTACCGGCTGTGGGCGTAAGAAGACCTGCCATTACTCGTAACAGCGTCGATTTCCCTGCGCCATTGTCGCCGGTCAGCGCCAACCATTCACCTTGTTTGAGTTGCAGAGAAATGTCGCAAAGACAATCCGTTGCCGCGCCAGGCCAGCGATAAGATATCTGATTTAACGTTAACATAGTGGCTGGAGTGCTCCGTTTTGCAATTGCCACGCTTGCTGGCAGTAGTTCAGGAAAGGTGTGCGATGACGTTCAAAAAGAATAATCAGCGAACCACGTTCAAACGCCCAGTGTTGTAAGCGCTGCAACAGCATTTCGCTGGCCTGCGGCGTCAGGCGGTTAAAGGCTTCATCAAGAATTAATAGCTTTGGCTGCATCGCGATGGCGCAGGCGATGACCACGCGCTGTGTCTCTCCACCGGAGAGTGTTGCCGGGTGACGATGGCGCAACGGCTGGCACTCGGTCAGAGTCAGGGCGGCATCAATCCGCGCCATAATCTCTGCTTCAGCAAGACACAGATTTTCTGGCCCAAAGGCAACTTCTTCTTCCACGCTAAAGGTACAGCCGGAGAGCTGCAAATAGGGCGATTGCTGGACGAGCTGGATGGTGGCGGATTGTTCATTAAGCGGGAGATGCCCAATGGGCGTACCGAGGAGCGTCCCCGTGCCTGTTATCTCTCCTGGCAGAAAGTCCGGATACCAGCCCGCCATCAGCTGTGCCAGCGTACTTTTGCCACTGCCGTTGTCACCAAAGATGGCGACCATCCCCGGTTTGACATAGTGAAAGTCATAACAGAACGGAGGATGCGTTGAGTGTGTCGGGCAATAACGGAACTGTTCTAACGTAACCATATCCACGCTCCGAATTCTGTCAGCATCAGCAAGATCATGGTGTAACGCGCTACGCGTTGTAGGGTGCTATCGGCTGGTGCCCACAACGTTGTTCGTCGGTTTTGGATCCGAAATGCCCGCATATCCAGCGCCGCACCACGGACAGCAAGATTGTTTAGCGCATTGTGTGTTAGCGGAATAATTAACGCGGGCATCGCACGTAAACGCTGATACCAGCCCTCATCCAGCGGCACGCCGCGGGCACGCTGCGCTTCATGAATAATCGCTAATTGCCGTTTTAACTGCTCAACGACCAATAACGGCCCGGCAAACAGATAAGCGACGCCTGGCGGCAGGCGAGAAGCAAACAGAGCGCGGATAAAACATTGCACGGGGACGTACTGCATCCACAACTGTGAGGTTGAAACAATCGCCAGAATCCGCAACCAGAGCGTAATAGCATGCGACCACCGTTCTGGCGAGCGTGGCGTGCCGCTTAGCCATTCTGGTAGCCAGCCACCGTGTACCAGCCACAGCCCGGCTCCCAGCGAGAACATCAGCCAGACGACATATTTTGCCCGCCGCCGCGTGGCCTTTAGCGCAATAAGGCAGAAAAAGGTCGCCGCGCTATAGATCGGCAAAATGGTCTGCGCGGGCAGGATAAGCGTGGTGCAGGCCGCCAATGCCCACAGTGTTAATGAGGTAAATGGATGCATTTAGCGCACGGCAGCCATTGCCGGAAAATGGCGCGTGGTGCGAATCGGCAGCTGGCGCAGTAAAAGCCAGACAATCACCGCTGTAAGAATTTTATCGACCAGGTTCGCGCCTATCACCGTAATCGCCACCGACTCCACCAGGTTTTGCCCCATCGAGTGCATCCAGGCAACGAACAAATCGGCTCCGCTACCGGTGACACCGCCGAACAGCTCAGTACGCAGCGGTACAGCGACGACCGTTACCGCAAGCGTAATAATCACGCCGCTGACAACGACTTTTGGCAGGGTGCGAAACCAACCCGCTCGCGCCAGCCAACCGGCGACCAGGCCGATGACCATCGCGACGGGTGCAAATGCGGCGGCGATCGGGTCGGTCAGCAATCCCCAGAGTAAATTGGTCAGTAAGCCGGTCAGCATTCCGATCACCGGACCAAGCAGTACCGCGCTAATAAGTGTGCCGATGGAGTCGAGAAATATAGGTAATTTGACCATGCTGGCCAGTTGCCCGCCGATCATATTGATGGCGATAGATATAACGATCAACACCAGTGCCTGACTGGAAAAGTGGCTACGCGCCATAAGAAAACCTCTTTGAAAGTAGTTATTTAACGGGGGAAATATGCAACTCGTCGTAACCAGAAAGCGCGCAAGGTTGGCGGCTAAACGCCAGTTCCTCAAGGCTACCGATCACCAGTTCAAGCGTGGTCCGCACGGTACAGCCGGGCATCATATGACCGCCAAACATCGTGCCGTGTGGATCGGAAACGCAGAGATGAAGATGCTCACCACTCTGTTCCAGCGTGCCGTTTAGTGAGATCACTTCGAATGTACCGTTCAGGAGCGTGGTGCCTTCTTGCCCGGCATAGCGCAAGGCGACGTCAGTCAGGCTACCGGTACAGCCTGCAATCCAGGCGGCATGAAGTTGATGCTGCTGTGCAAAAGCGTGTAGCTGGGAAAAAACTTCCTGCCCGGGGAGGAGGCGCAGTGCGTAAAAGCGTGCGGAGGAAGAATATGGGTAGGGCAATGTCATCATTGGAGTACTCCGAAACTCGGACGTATTGCGGATAATATCGACGCTGCATCAGTCATATTCTGATATAAGTCAGGGTTTGTGACGGCACAACGAAAAGATTTTGCTACGCTTATTCGTGATTCTGCAAAGTGGAATAAATTCCACAGGGGCGGGGCTGAAAACGTGACGTAAGTCAGATAATTGCTTTCTTTGACTGGACAATCATTCCTTTTATTCCACGTTTCGCTTATCCTAGCTGAAGCGTTTCAGTCGATTAAATGTTCGACAATTAACCAATCAGTCGCAGTTTGCGACAGGTAAGGTTTCCCCGGACGATTTGCTGGATTACTCTGTCTGGCAAATTTGCTCAGGGAAAACCTTGCAGGAGATCTATGACCGTACGCGTAGCGATAAATGGCTTCGGTCGCATCGGGCGTAATGTGGTTCGTGCTTTGTATGAATCCGGACGCCGGGCGGAAATTACCGTGGTGGCAATCAACGAACTGGCGGATGCTGCGGGCATGGCGCATTTGTTGAAATATGACACCAGCCATGGCCGTTTTGCATGGGAAGTACGACAGGAACGCGATCAACTTTTTGTTGGTGATGACGCCATCCGCGTATTGCATGAACGTTCACTGCAATCGCTCCCCTGGCGTGAACTTGGCGTTGATGTAGTCCTCGACTGCACCGGCGTATATGGCTCCCGCGAGCATGGCGAAGCGCATATTGCCGCCGGGGCCAAAAAAGTGCTCTTTTCACATCCTGGCAGTAACGATCTCGACGCGACCGTTGTTTACGGCGTCAATCAGGATCAACTTCGTGCGGAACACCGCATCGTTTCTAACGCTTCCTGTACCACGAATTGCATAATTCCCGTCATCAAATTGTTAGATGATGCGTACGGTATTGAGTCCGGCACAGTGACCACAATTCACTCCGCCATGCACGATCAACAGGTTATTGATGCATACCATCCTGACCTGCGTCGCACCCGGGCAGCCAGCCAGTCGATCATTCCGGTCGATACTAAACTGGCCGCCGGTATCACACGATTTTTTCCGCAATTTAACGATCGCTTTGAAGCGATTGCGGTACGTGTGCCAACCATAAATGTGACGGCAATCGATTTAAGCGTGACGGTGAAGAAACCTGTAAAAGCCAATGAAGTCAACCTGTTGCTGCAAAAAGCAGCACAAGGTGCATTTCATGGTATAGTTGACTATACGGAA
>ERZ791922.20-NODE-20-length-185291-cov-3.940190_pt1 | contig 185291 bp, 158 predicted proteins | sample MGYA00510134_ERZ791922 | MGnify/ENA primary metagenome ERZ791922 (study PRJEB30046, sample SAMN00792101) | human gut metagenome | study: EMG produced TPA metagenomics assembly of the A metagenome-wide association study of gut microbiota in type 2... | reverse complement strand
AGCTTTCGAATATAAAAACAAGTGCTTTTCTCCATCATAATCTACATAACTGGTTCCACTTAACTCTGAGCTTGCGATTGCATCGGTATAAAACGATTTGTCAGCAATAAAAATACCTTCTTCTTCATTGCTATGCACCTCATAACCATCCTTAGAGATAGCTACAAAGATAGAGTCTTCCGAAATCTCAAGTTCTGATAATTTCTTCTGAAATAATTCTAACCTAATATCTGCTACCATATAACCGATTTGCTTAAATCCATTACCAAAAAAGGCGGAGGATACAGAAAATGCATATGGGATTGGTTTTCTACTTTCATCCTGTATAAAATGTTCATCCACAAACTGATGCTTGCCAGACCAAGAATATGCTCCCCTCTCATTTTCATCTCTTTTTCCCTCTTCTGTAGCAAGATAAGCATCCACCAACTCTTCTCCACTTAAATCCATGCTTCCGTTCGTACATAGATTACTACCGCGTTTGCTAAATAAATAGAAGTTCGCCAGCACATTATCAGAGTATGTCGTTGTATCAAGATATATTTCAAGATTTTTAAACGTAGTCATCTCTGCAACTGGATCATTTTTGTATGTACCTGAGTAGTAATTCTTTAAGTTCTCATAGCCTTTCAGCTGATTCAGACGTAACTCTACTGTTTCCATTGCTAATTCAAAGTAGTTCGTTGTCGTCTTAAGAGCCTGGAACGTTGACTCTTCATAACTCTTTAGCATAGCCTCTGACGTTTTATTATATGATGAAATTCCTAAAATAATAATAAAGGCAATTGGAACCATAAATGCCATAGCTAACCGAAAACGAATTCCAAAGATTCTTTTTTTCTCTCTCTTAGTAGAGTACTTACCACGTTTATCTTCTTTTTTTTGCTTTAGCTCTTGCTTTAGCGCTAATCGCTTTTCCTTATTGTCTTTCTTTTTTGAATCTCCTTTTCTTTTTAACAGCTTGGAATTCATCTTATCTTGTTTATTATTTTCCTTCCTCAATCATGTCACCCACTTTCCCTATTTTTTTATTTGAGACTTTTACGGTATCTCGCACAATTTCTCTAAAAAAATTGCTACCCTACCGTAATTTTAAAACTATATATATAACCCTCTCTAGCTTCTTCTATGATGTCATTCTCCTAATTCTATTATACATGAATTGATATAAGTTACAACTTAATTCGGTAAATATCGACAAATTGTGCCGCATATTGGTACAGTTTCATTAAATTCCTTATTTAACGGATTTTCTTTATTTTAATGTTATCTTTTTGTTGATACATTCCTCCCTTAAACTTGTACGTTTGATTGCTTTTAGCTTGTATTTCCTTGACATTTGGATCAGTTAAAATTATAATATGATTAGTTAGTTTTATGACTAAACTAATTATTCCCGCAAGCAACTTATAACACGTATAACTAAGAAAGGTTTGGTATTTTCGAATGAATAACATTCCAAACATTAATGTCGGCATTGTTGCCGTAAGTAGAGACTGTTTCCCTATGAGTCTCTCCAACAGAAGAAGAGAAGCTGTAGTTTCCGCTTATCGCGAAAAAGGACTTGAGATTTACGAATGTCCAGTCACAATTGAAAATGAAAAAGATATGTTAAAAGCTCTTGCTGATGTGAAAGCTGCAAATTGTAATGCTCTGGTTGTTTACCTTGGTAACTTTGGTCCAGAAAGCAGCGAAACCTTATTAGCAAAGAACTTTGATGGTCCTGTTATGTTTGCTGCTGCAGCGGAGGAAACTACCTCTATTCTTGCAGATGAACGTGGCGATGCTTACTGTGGTATGTTAAATGCAAGCTATAACTTAAAATTACGTAATATCCGCGCTTACATACCAGAATACCCAGTTGGTACACCAGCTGAAGTTGCTACTATGATTGAGGATTTCTTACCAATCGCTCGTGCAATTATCGGTTTGCAGAACTTAAAGATTATTTCCTTTGGACCAAGACCTCAGGATTTTCTTGCTTGTAACGCTCCAATCAAGGCATTATACAGCTTAGGCGTAGAAATTGAAGAAAACTCTGAGCTTGATTTATTTGCCTCTTTTAACGATCATGCAAATGATCCAAGAATTCCAGATGTGTTAAAAGATATGGAAGAAGAACTTGGTACTGGTAATAAAATGCCAGGTATCTTACCTAAACTTGCTCAGTACGAACTTACATTACTTGATTGGGCAGAGGCTCACAAGGGTTGTAAAGAATATGTTGTCTTTGCTAATAAGTGCTGGCCTTCTTTCCAAACTCAGTTTGGATTCGTACCATGTTATGTAAATAGCCGCTTTGCTAGCAAGGGTATGCCTATCTCCTGTGAAGTTGATATCTATGGCGCATTAAGTGAGTACCTTGGAGTTTGTGTCAGTGAAGATTCCGTAACACTTCTTGATATTAACAACACCGTTCCAGCTGATATGTATGATGCTTCTATCAAAGGCAAGTTTGATTATAAAGCAACTGATACCTTCATGGGCTTCCATTGTGGAAATACTCCATCTAAGAAGCTATCCTTCTGTTCAATGAAAAATCAGAAGATTATGGCTAGAAGCCTCGAGCCAAATCAGGAACCTAACATCACAAGAGGTACCTTAGAGGGTGACATCGCTCCTGGTGAAATCACATTCTTCCGTCTTCAAAGTACAGCTGATACGGTATTACGTGCTTATGTTGCAGAAGGTGAAGTTCTTCCGGTTCCAACTCAGTCCTTTGGTAGCATCGGTGTATTTGCCATTCCTGAGATGAAACGCTTCTACCGTCATGTATTAGTAGAGAAGAACTATCCTCATCACGGAGCTGTTGCCTTTGGGCACTTCGGTAAGGCAATCTTTGAAGTATTTAAGTACTTTGGTGTTGCTGACATTGAGTTCAATCGACCAGCTTCTATGATGTATCCGACAGAAAATCCTTTTTATAGGTAATCAGATTATCCTTCTTATAGAAAAAAGGTACAAACAATTGATGTTTGTACCTTCTTCTTTCTATTACCAACAAAGATTAATAACTATCTCTCGATAATCCAGGAAAATGTTATTTTAATGAATCGCTCATTTTTTATTTTCATATTATTGAATTTCTTCAATACTTTGAATCATCTGCTCTTCCTCTAAAGGACTATTGGATTTGATAGAATACGCATTGGTTCCATCTGTCCATGATGCTACTTGGTAGCCATCTTTGTTACCCTTTAATAAAACGTCTTGCCCGTTAACCGTAATTTCTTTTGTATTCTCATAGGTATTATAATCACCGCTGATATCCTCGGTGCCCTCTGCCATACGGTAAGTAATATCATTACTTCCATTGGAATAGATAATCTGAGCTAGGGTTCCTGCAATTAAAGAAGTATCACTAACTTCATATCCTTCTGGAACAACGGTTAGTACCTTTAAAGAAAATGGCACACTTTCCTTTAAAGATTTGATATCCTCTATCTCAACGATGGGATTAGGTATCTGCACTTGATCTTCTGAATCCTTTGTCACTTTTGGTAACACCAAAACTCCTAGGGTCAGTGCTGCACAAGCAACCAATCCTGCTGGTAACATCCACTTTCTACCTATTGTTCTCTCTTTTTTTGTCTCTACTACATTATTTTTAACTTCTCTCATGATTCTTTCCTCCATATCCTTACTGATATATATTTTTGTTAAGGCATCTTTGTAATTACTCATAAAAATCATACGCCTCCTTTAACGTCGTTTTTAGCTTTTTCCTTGCTCTTGATAATAGGGAACGAACGGTAGCATCCCTCTTGTTTAAAATTCCTGCAATCTCTTCCGTGTGATACCCTTCGTAATAAAATAGATAAATCACATCACGGTATTTTGCTGGTAAGGAATGTACTGCCCTTAAAACCTCAGATTCCTCTTCTGTAAAATCTTGTGTTGTAGGTATCTCTTCATCAAGCACACTAAAGTTTCGATAAGCTAACTTTAAGCGATTCTTGCTTAAATTCGAAGCTACCCTTAATAACCATGCTTTTCTATGTTCCTTCGATTCAAATTCTGGTTTTGTTTTTAAAAACTGTACCAGTGTATCTTGCAGAACATCTTCTGCATCATGGGTATTCTTTAGATAGGAATAAGCCAAACGATAAATTGCATTACCTTCAGACTCTATGATTTCTTTGACCAAATCATCTCCGGATAATGATTCAAGTCCCACATTTCCGCCCCCTTTCACTATATATACAATTAAGAAGTATAAAATGTTGCAAGATAATATTTTTTATTCATATTTTTTATTGGGATAATCTAAAACACTTTCTCATTTTATCATATTAGATTCCATAACCTTAAAATTAACTATCAGATTTCGTATTCATATCGATTACTCTATTGATACATATTAATCCTTCTCTATACTATAAATATCTCCTTCCATAACCTTTCCTATAATAAAAAAAGATTTTGAATAACTTCCTTTGATAATCTAACAAAGGATATCAATTCAAAATCTTTTTTCGGTAAATAATATTAAACTATTTCTTCCTTTTGATGCTTTAATATAAGTAACTTCTCAAATAAGAGATTCAAACAAGCTTACACTTCATTTTATAACGAAAGATAATACTAATCCTGATAATAAAAATAATCAAAATCAGCAGCTATTCTAGAACCACAGCCACCATTATTCGCATAGATACCAACCAAGGTACCTGTATGCCGCTTTGGATCATCTGGAACTCCTTCGTCACATAGGTAGATGCAGTTTTCTAATACACCAGCCAGTATCCAATCCTCTCCATCATAGCTATAATAAAAACTACGAGTTAGTTTATTAACAATAACTTTAAGATAAACTACACTTTCCTTGATATCAGGAACTTCTGCCATTAATTCTTCTCCATGATTCCGGTTAATCACAAGCTGAAGTTTCCGACCTTCTTCATAGCAGAGAGAAAATCGCGCATAAGTAGCAGTACTATAGTAGCAAGTCAGTCCTGCCTGCTCTCCGTCTTTGGTTGGATGAAAGTCTAATTTCGTTTCTGCTTCATAAGAAAGCTCTTGCTCTCTACGAACTAGGGTATTCTTAGCACGAATCTCATCTAATTTACCATCTCTTGTCCAGATGCGAAAGAATCCTGGTCTCTCTGTCAAAGAACAACTGCCATAGTCAGGATTTCTAACAAACTCCCACTCTAAATTAAGTTTCTCTTCCTCAAAATCGTCTTTTAGATTTCTCTCAAATACACACTCTTTAAGGTCTGGGGCTATCTGTCTTTCACTTGGCCCATTTCCTTCATTTATGATAAACCAACCATCTTCTGTCCAGGTTACTGGGTCAAGACCAGATTCCCTACCAACGGTGGTATATCTTCCTTGATTTGGCCTTCCAAGCAAATAATAAATCCACCAGTCACCATTCTGTGTCTGAACTAATTTTCCATGTCCAGTACGCTGAATAGGGGAATCTTCTTTAAACTGACGCAGAACTGGATTATAAGGACACTCCTCATAAGGCCCATAAAGATTCTTAGAACGCGCCACATTAATTCCGTGACCATATCCAGTTCCTCCCTCTGCTACGATGGCATAATAATATCCATCCTTTTTCATAATGTGAGGACCCTCTGGACAGCGCTCGCCAGTTCCTTCCCAGGCTACAACCGGCTCTCCAATCACACGTTTTCCATCGTCACTTAATGGTATCACCGTTGCAGCCTTTGCAATTACCATATAGTGTTTTCCATCATCATCGATAAAGTGAGATGGATCAATCGCATCTACTTCAAGCCAGGTAGGTTTAGAGTAAGGACCTTCCGGTGTCTTTGAAGTAACTAAAAGCTGTCTACGGAGCACATTATTACCTCTGGTACCGTCACCATTTAAGCGAAGTGTCGCATAAATGTAAAAGGTTCCGTCATGGTATGAAATATCTGGTGCCCATATTCCGTGAGAATCCTTGATATCTTCAAGTGGTAAATATTCTGGATTCGCAATTGCATGTCCTATTATATGCCAGTGAACCATATCCTTGGAATGGGAAATAGGAATTGCCGGGAAATACTGAAAGGAGGAATTTACCATATAATAATCATCTCCGACCCGGATGACGGATGGATCTGGGAAAAAGCCTCTTTGTACTGGATTACAATATTCTTGTCTCATCTATGTCTGACCTCCATAGTTTTTTTACTTTGTTGTATGTAACTTAGGAACACTAAACCTATGTATTTATAGACCTAGAATTCCTTTCCATACTTATCATACAAAGAATGAGGGAACTTCGCAATGAGAGTCCCACATATTCATAGAAACTTAAGATTTTGCAAGAAACTCATTCCACAGGTTCTGAATTTCATAAAAGCAAGTATCCCATCTTTCATTCTTTTCTAAGCTGTTCAATGCTGCATCGCAATCTTTAATATAAATTCCTGTGTATTCTTAGGAACAATTATGTTAATTATTTGTTTCCTCATAAATATCCTTAGAAAGGATACGTAAAAAGTATAACACCTTAGCTGCCTTTTCTCTTGTTACCACCTGTTTTGGTCTTAGGTAAACCCCATTCTTCATAACGCCTCTCCTAATTCCTTCCTCCGAACGAAGAAGTCCCAGTTCATAAACCGTATGAAATTTCTCAAAGTAAGAAGCATCAATACTGTTAAGGTCAAGAATTGCTTGAAATGGTACCAAAGGATAGTACTGCGCACTTTCTCCAATCAGATTTGGGTCATAATTCGGATCCTCTGGAGATAGGGCTTTTCCATTATAATCTGTCATGTATTTTGGCTTTCTCCATCTTCCATCTTCCTCTTTGCCAAACTTAATCAGATAGGCATCATAAAGAATTGCAGCCATTACCTCTCTTGTTAATACGAATCCTTCATAATTGGCTCCAAAACCTTCTGGCAGTTCCTAAATGTTGGTTATACCGTTAATGAAATCTTTGGTTTTCATTTCCTCTTTCGGGCTAAAGTAATTTTTTCTCGTATGCTCCAGTACATGGTGCTTTAGAAGACACTCTATCTGCTCTCTATAATACGCATTCTCACCCGTTAAAACATCGAGCGATAACTCTGGTAATACCGAGAACCAATCTCCTGTTTCTATGGCATTTCTAACTTCTTCTTTTAGAGCTTCCTTGATTGGCAATTCTAACTTCTGAATCTGCGAAACTATAATTCTTGCCCATTGTTTGGATAAAGTCTCCTTGCAATGTGTTCCATCAATAGCGCCGCTTGGATTACCATTTGCATAACTTCCAGAGTTCGTCTTTCCAGGAGTCTCACCCGGTTCTACTGATAAAAACATCGCAAATGCTGCCTCTCGTCCAATCTCCTTTAAATACTTCATACTTTCTTCATACAAATCTATCAAAGGAATATTAAATTCGTTTGCAACACGTTTCATAATCGCTGGAAAATCAATCCCTGGTATTTCTGAGTTCTTAAATCCAGAAAACTCTACCTCCTCCCCAGTAGCAAGTTTATTAATTCTTGTCATTGGTGTGATAAGTACAAGATGGATGCCTCTGCTTTTTATTGCTGGTAAATACTCTTCTCTTAACCAATTTCCATAACCAACCCCGGTATTTCCTCTACCGAACCTAGCAAATGGTCCCATACTATCACCCGTTGACTCATCGTTATGTCCTGACTGTAATAACAGATAATCCCCAGGGGTTGCCTGAAGCAGTACTTCATTCAAACGTCCCTCTTGATACATCGAAGTGAGAGAACGTCCTCCCATTGAGTAATTAACAATCTTTAGTTTCTCCCCATCGAAAAAATCCCCAATAACTTGTCCCCAACCTGACATAATCCCTTCTTCAAAGATATAACTTTTGACTGTAGAATCTCCAAGCAGATACACCGTCGGCTTAGCATTTGGTGCCGATATTTCTTTCTTTGTTAAAGTGATTTCCTTTATTCCTACGGTACTAGTGATGTTACTTGGGCAACATAGCGTACAAAGATCAGGCTCTACTTCTACCTCGATCAAATCGCGCCCTGTCACAAAATCAAATTCCCAGACTTTATCTTTTATAGTGGCAACCGCTGTTTTTGGGATTTTTCTAGCTGCATCCCAGTGTCCATCCTCTAGAAGTCTTCTTCCGTTCATCCCAGAAATTGAAACGACAGCAGCATCGCTATCTTTTGCTAATGTTACTGAAATATGATATGTTCCTGGTGTAAGACCTGTGAAACGATATATTAATCCGCCGTAATTAAAATGATTTTCGTTCTGCCAACTAATCGTTTCGTCAGTCTCTGTAATATAGATACCATCTTCCCTTGCTATCAATCGATTGACATCAACTTTTCTTTTTAGGTTTCCAATCGTTTCGTTTACAAATCCTTTCCCACACTCCTTTGTAAATAGTGGAATACTATGATTTAAAAATAATTCTTTTCTACAATATTTTTCTGTCATCCTTCTGTATCCTCTCCTACTGCTGCTTATGTAATTTTATTATGAGACTTCACGATCATAAACTAAAGGTTATTGGGAATAAACACTTAAGTCCTCAATCCTATGATATATCATAATCTAAAGAATTCCCCAAGATAGCATTAGGGTTCGTTAGCATTCCCTTGTATATATTAAAAACATTTGTATTATAACAAGAAAGGAGCCCTTCATTCAATGTCAGGTTAAGGGAATACCCATTGTTTCATATAAGTTTCTTTTCTATTTTTGACAGGATAAGAAACGTGCGCCCGCTGGGTGCACAAGAAAAAGCTAGAGTAAATAAGGAATAATGCTCCTTATTTACTCTAGCCAATTATATCTAGGCTCGTTTTAAGTATACCAAATTTCACTAAACAAGCTTTAAATTACCGACAACTACAAACTTTTTAATCACTACAATAGGTTTCTTGCGTTCTTAACTACGTTCTAGTTCATTCTAGTTCCAGTAGCAAATCCCTCATAATCTTGTAAAAACATTTCTGCTACCTTCTTCATACAGATAGTTACTGTATTATCTCGGAAAACTAGCAGCATATTAACAGACGCAAAACACTCTTCAATGATATTGGTCTTAATATATAGTACCTCTTCTGAAAGCCACACACCAGAACACATGCACTTATACTGTGTTTCAGGGAAGTTTTGATAAGAGGCTTCCTTAAGATGGAATGTTAATCGATGTGACTTTTGTTTCATCTTGTAATCGAAGTAACCAACCTCACCATTAATTGTGACGGTAAACTCTTCTAACCCCATAGGATTGGGCTGCATACTATAACTTTGTGCCATTTCTTTCTTTCCATCTTTGTATGGTTCATACATAGAAGAAGCAACAGGAAGTTTTAGATTGTCTATCATATCAGTAAGTGATTCTTCTGATTCCTTTAAAGGAGAACTCTCCAAGTATGGATATACTTGCCTATAAAAGGCATCAAAAATATTTTTTATTCCGTCCGGAGAACCTTGTGTATCTGACATAGTAGCAAATACAAAATTATGCTGCGGAAAGCATACCGCAAGCTGTCCGCCCATTCCGTAGAAACAGAATCCATCATGTCTTGTTTTCCAAATTTGATATCCGTATCCAAATTGCTCATCAAGAAATGGTTGCAATACTGTGTCTACCTGTTTTTTTGTTGCTTCCATTAGGTACTCTTTTGGTAATAGTTGCTCTCCCTTATATTCTCCCATATGAAGACACACATTGGCAACTAATCCCAAATCTCTTAATGTACAAATCAATCCGGAACCGCCTTGAGAAACTCCCATCGGATCTTTTAGAATCTTTGCGTCTTTGGAAAATCCAATACGATCAAGGAATTTCACTCTTAAATAATCAAGTAATTGCATTCCTGTAAGTCGTTCTACCAAAGCAGATAGAACATGTGTCGACGAAGTATCATAAGAAAAGATGGTGCCTGGTTTATGAGTTGGCTCTACATGAAAAAATGATTCTACCCAGTCATTTCCTGCGTATCTCTTATATGTCGTGGCATGATGAGCACTCGTCATACAAAGCATATCACGGATTGTTGTTTCCTTAATCCAAGGATGTACTCCCTCTTTCGGCAACTTATCTTCAAAATAAGTACAGATTTTATCCGTTAACTTAAGTTTTCCGTCTTCCACAAGCAAACCTATCGCTATAGAAGTAAAACTTTTTCCTACGGAATACATTCGATGCATCGATTCCGCATGAAACGGTTCCCAGTAACCCTCATAAATAACCTCATCTTCTAACATCATAAGAAAACCATGTAGATTTACTCGGTCATCCTGTAACTGTTTAAGAAATGACTTCACTGCTTTTTCTGGTATCTTCTTTTTATTGTCTGTCATACTCATTTCTTACTCCCTCCAAGGCAAAGCTTGATTTCTTTAGTTTATTTTTAGTACATTCTTTTCTAAATACTGCTGCACTAAACTTATTCTAGCGTTTCTCTCTTTTTATTTCTATAGCAATTATTAAATTAGTATAATTAAATTGACCTTTTTGAAATTTCCTATCCTTTATACTTCGGCTTTGTAAAAATTATTTGAGTAAAATAACTCTAGTATCCTCGGATGCCCTCCAAAGATTCATCATTTACAATCCAGTCATTAACTTCAATCTTACGGTAATCTTCCTTACTATCTCTAATTACCACAGTTTCGATTCCTGCATTAATTATCATACGTTTACACATAGAACAGCTATTTGCATTTTGAATATAATTCATATCTGGCATTTCAAATCCAACCAGATATAGTGTTGCGCCAAGCATCTTTTCTCTTGGTGCGCTGATAATTGCATTGGCTTCTGCATGCACACTGCGGCACAACTCATATCGTTCTCCTCGTGGTACCGAAAGCTTAGTGCGTATACAATAATTTAAGTCGGAGCAATTTGCTCTTCCTCTTGGAGCTCCAACATAGCCAGTTGCAATAATTTCGTCATTATTTACGATCACTGCTCCATAAATTCTTCTAAGACAAGTACTACGTTTGGATACAGTCTCAGCAATATCAAGATAGTAATTTACTTTGTCTCTACGATCCATATGTTAACTCCTTTCGAACTACAAAATACCTCTAAATTAGGCATGATTCTCTATTATCACCTAGAATAGCATACTGTTTTTTATTATACAAGCAAAAAGAAATCAAAAACTGATGTTATGTTCATATTTTTAATTTGTCTGTTTATACTACACATGTAAGAAATTGATAAGGCAGAGAATTATCTCTTTTCATTCAATAAATATCCATAGATTAGTTCTTAACTCTATGATTAGACTGAGGAGTCACTATGAAACTATTAATTAAGGATGGAATTATTCTAACGATGTCTGGAACTATGTATCAACCAGGTGATCTTTTGATAGAAGACGGCAAAATAAAAGAAATCGCACCTACCATCTCTATCAAGGATAGTATATCACTAACTACGATTCCAGCATCAAACTGCATTGTGATGCCAGGTTTCATTGAAGCCCACTGTCACGTCGGTATCACGGAAGAAAAGAAAGGGAAAGAAGGAGATGACGCGAATGAAACAAGTAATCCAGTTACTCCATATCTACGGGGCCTTGATGCAATTAATCCTCTTGATCCAGCCTTTCATGATGCCATCCGTGCAGGTATCACCGGAATTATGGTTGGCCCAGGAAGTACCAATGTTGTAGGTGGACAGTTTGTATTTTTAAAAACTGCAGGTTCTAGATGCATCGAGGACTTAGCAATATTAAATCCCGCAGCGATGAAGGTTGCCTTTGGTGAAAACCCGAAAACTTTTTATGGAGATCAAGATAAGATGCCACTCACACGAATGGGTATTGCGTTCTTACTTCGGGAGGAATTATGGAAAGCGAAGCAATATCTTAAGAAAAAGAAGAAGGCTGAAGAGACCTCAGAAGAATTTGAGGTGGATTTTCGAGTAGAGCCATGGATACCAGTATTAGAAAGAAAGATTCCCCTAAAAGCACATGTCCATCGTACCGATGATATATTAACTGCGATACGAATTGCAAAAGAATTCGACCTAGATATCACTCTCGATCATTGTAGTGAAGGTCATCTCATTATCGAGGAAATCTTATCCTCTGGTTTTCCTGCCATTGTCGGTCCTGATCTTGCCTCTCGGAATAAAATTGAAGTTCAAAACATGGGATTTAAGACAGCGGGGGAACTAAGCAAAGCTGGCGTTATGGTATCTATTACAACCGACCATCCAGTTAGTCTAGTGCAAACCCTTCCAATATGTACTGGACTTGCCGTAAAGAATGGGCTACCAATGGAGGATGGATTAAAGGCCATTACAATTAATGCTGCTAAAATATGTAGAGTTGATCATCGTATCGGTAGTATTGAAGTTGGAAAAGACGCTGATATTGCTATCTTTGATGGGAATCCGTTAGAAGTCTTTACTAACTGTCTCTATACCATTATCGATGGTAAAATCGTATATCAATATCATAGACCGAAATGACCGCGCGGTCTGTCGCTGCTTGCGGAGTAATCAAGAGAGCGAAAGCACCGAATGCTTTCGCCCTTTCCTAGCCTTTTTATCATTAACAACAGAATGCTGATACAAAGATAAACATCGAATTCATGCGAATTTGAACCATTTCACACCTCGTCACTCACTTAACTATTCCGCCATTTTTTATAATTACATTTTCTTAATAGTAAGAAGCTTAACGCTCCAAATAAAGCAAAAAGTCCGATATTACATAGCATATTAACATAAGGATTGCCACCAAACGCATATCCGGTATAAAAATCCATAATCTTTACTACCAGTCTAGTTAGAGCTCCCTCAAATAGATATTGATCTGCAAGTGGATATACAACAATAAATAATGCCGGAACACCTACACTGACTATCGTTTTATGCAATTTATTCATACGGTAATATAATAGTGAAATAAACGTACCAATGGCACCTGCTAAGATATAGAGGAAAAATTTCCACAAGTACTCGTCAATAAATCCTTTTACTCCGCCATCACTCATATAAGCAGCCCTATATCCTTGAAAAAACATTCCATTGTAAGGCAGCAAATTACTAAATATCTTATAGACAAATGTTTCTATAAAGACTACCACTGCTGAGGTAGTAATTAAACAAAGGGTAGTGCTTAGAAATAAAGTTTTTCTCGAATAACCATGTTGTAAAAACAAAAGAAAATCAGAACGAATCATAGAAAGCATGGTAACAAATAACATCACTATGGTACATAATTCAAATCCACCAAAGCTAACGCTCCCATCACTGCTGGTATATGCAAGACCAATAAACAGAAACACAAACAGAAAAAACATACCATAAAAAGAAGCTATTGGTTTTATCATCTCCCTAATCTGAAACTTAAAGGCTCTACTTAGTCTCATCCTACCATCTCCTCCTTTTCCTTCGTTAGATTAACAAATAATTTCTGAAGATCTAATTTCGTAATCTCCAGAGTATCTGGAATTTCAGCACGGTTTAACTTTCCACGGATACAAACACTCCTAAGTCCGCCAAGACTATTCTCACTAAGCACATTCTTCCCTTTTATAAATGCCTCGATATCTTTACTCTTTCCTGTAACCGTATACCCTGAATTTAATAATTCCTCGCATGACTCTTTACGAATCACCTTACCCTTATTAATAATAATTACTTCTTCAATTAATCCCGATACTTCCTCAATTAAATGGGTTGATATTACAATTGTTCTTTCATATCGATTATAATCTTCCAAGATTAGCTGGTAAAATAACTCCCGATGATTCGCATCCAGTCCAAGAACTGGCTCATCTAGAAACAAGTATGGAACCGGTAAACACAGTGCTGTAGTAATTTTATAGATGGAGGCATAACCCGTTGATAAGCTTTTTATTTTTTTCTTTGTATTTAAATCAAACTTTTTGCAAAGCTTTTTTGCATAATCAAAATCAAATTCGCCGTATAGCATCTTGGCTGCTTGAAAGACATCATTGACGGAGTAGTTTTCAGGATAGCAGTTCCCTTCACTCATATAGTAAAGTTTAGTTAATGCTTTATCATTCTCAATTGCATTATCTCCATCAATTAGTACCTTTCCTTCCTCTGCAAATAATCGGTTAGATATGACGTTTAATAAAGTTGATTTACCAGCACCATTTCTACCTAGTAGACCATAAATTTTCCCTGCTTCTAAGGATAGATTAATGTTATCTAATGCAACAACACTACCGAATTTTTTACTTACTCGTTCTATCGAAATTCCATTCATTTTGCTAACCCCCTCTCAATTAACTCAATAATTTCTTGCTTTGTTAATTCCAGTTTTCTCGCTTCTGCCAGCAAACTTTCGATATAGTTCTCATAGAACGTTTCTTTCCTTTTTCCAACAATCTGATTTCTTGCACCTTCACAAACAAACACGCCAACCCCTCTTTTCTTATATAAAATTCCTTCTTCCATAAGCTGATTCATCCCTTTTAATACAGTCGCGGGATTAATTTGAAATGTTGTTGAAATTTCCGTAGTGGAAGGTATCTGTGTACCTTCTTCAAAAGCTCCAATAAATATTGCATCTTCAATCTGTTCCGCGATCTGTTGAAAGATTGGTTTACTACTTTCAAAATCAATTTTCATGGAAATCCTCCTTTCTGAAAATAATCTCTAATAGTAATTTCAAATAGTAATCTCTAATAGAATCTTTTTTTCTATATATGTTCCTTGATTACTTTATTAGTTAGTTACTTGTGTAATTAACTATATACGTGGGTGGAATATTTGTCAACTAAATTTTTAATTATTTAATATGATTTTTTGAGCTGCTGGTAGAGATGATGTGTTCGTACATTATTCCTCAATCATGATGAATGGTTATAAGTGCCTTGAGGAAGGACAGAAGGTTACTTTCGATACCGAAAGAGACCCAAAGGACAAAAGAAAGTAAAGAGCAATTAATGTAGACATAGCATAAACCAATAATAAATTAAATTATTACAGTTATTTATTATTCTCATGTAAGTTTTATCAACCATTTGACTATTTGTATCATAATATAGTTTTTTCTTAATCCTAAAGTTTTAAAAGACAGAATAAAACTATATATTTATACCTCACTACGAGTGAAATCTGGTTTTATTCTTTGGATAATTCTATATGGATTCAATCTTTATCACACAACGATGATTTCCTAACTTTACACTTTCAAGCAATTCAACCTTCACACGGCAATCAAAGATATATTCGTACATATATCTTGTATAACCAAGCGTGCATAAACACCATGTCTTTGACATTGTTTCCACGGTATGTTTTACATCAGAACAATAACACTCTGGATAACTCATATATAAAGTACTTCCTTCTGCCCAAAACTTTGCAGGAGTTTCATTACTTGCCAAGATAGCATAATCCTGAAGGTTGTCTGACTTAGAATATAAGTCCTTTAGTTTTTTCATATGTAACATGGATGGCTTACAACAACAGTCCATACGGATATCACAAATCGTCTCATATTCAAAATTATCTTCTAAAAGCTTACATACGTTACATGCCCATTCAAAACGTTGCTTAGACGATATAACTCTTGGTAACTTAAACTCAGTAAGAAGCGCATCTGCTTTTTCTTTTCCAACGTGTTTTTCAATGCTGTCATACAATCTTTGTACTCGGGTATTCAAGATTTCTTCCATAATCCTCCTCTTTCTTTGCTGTCTAATACACTCTAAAAACTCTGAGCACAGCGCTAGCATAATTTTAAATTAAAACTTTCACACTTTGATAAGTCCTTTCTATTATCTAGAATAAACTTAACTGTTCGGTATTACTCTTTTCCTCATATTCATGAAGATATTGAAAAATCTTGTTGTTATCACATACGATATGATTCTTTTGACAAACATCATAGTATAGCTTCATCAACTTATCATTATGCTTACTCCTAATCTCATAGGCATAACCATAGGTTTCATGGTATCGTTTTTTTAGTCCTGGAAAATGCTCGTCTAATTTTTGATAAAAATACTCTCGATTTCCTTCCCTTAACGTTAATCCAATTCCAAAGCAAATAATCCCATATACTTTTGCTTCTACACAATAATTTAGGATTCCCCAAAGATTTTCTTCTGTATCGTTAATGAATGGCAAGATTGGATCAATCCATACTACTGTTGGTATGTTGTTTTCTTTCATTTTTAGTAATACGTCAAACCGTTCTTTCGTAGTACATACCCCCGGTTCAATGATTTTACATAACTTTTCATCGTAGGTAGTAAGTGTCATCTGGACGACACATTTTGAATTTTCATTGATACTTTTTAAGAGATCAACATCTCGAAGTATACGGTTTGATTTTGTTTGAATACTAAGTCCAAAGCCGTATTGATTAATTAAAGATAAACAGGTTCTTGTTAATTTTAGTTCAGGTTCCAGAGATAAATAAGGATCACTCATCGCACCGGTTCCAATCATACATTTTTTCCTTTTTCTACGGAGTGCCGATTCTAATAACATCGGTGAATTTATCTTTACTTCAATATCTTCAAAATCATGATCCATCTGGTAGCACTTACTTCTAGCGTCGCAATAAATACAGCCATGAGTACAGCCACGGTAGAGATTCATCCCATTGGTTTGCGATAGGATACCTTTCGCTTCTTTATAGTGCATAGTTCTTTCGTCACTCTATTCTCTATATGTTGTAGTAAAAACAATTCAATTTCATAATAATATATCTTAATTTCTAGAATCCGAACAATAGGAAAGGTTTATTCATGCTGTAAAATTATTATAGATAGTGATACAATCTTAGACTATTCCAATAATGCAGGATAAGGGCTATTCTAGGTATATTACATGAATACTAGACGGAGCTATATTCTTAACATACGACTTGGCTTCATTCTAAGCGTATTACATTAGCATATGACTTGGCTTCATTCTAAGTATATTACATGAATTGAGGTAGAACTATATTCAAATGTATACATAATATAGGCTACATTCTAAGTATATTATACAAATATGACATCCTGTGTCATATTTAAAAATTTTACTAAGAAAATTCTGATGTAACCAAGAAACCCTAACATCTATTACTTATTATCTTTTATACCTTCTATACATTTCTAACTTTAAATTTCTGGTATTTCTTAACAAAATCTTAACGCATTTAAACTTTTCTTTTCTATGTATTTATAATATAATCTAGCCTAGTAAATCTCCATGCGTCACTTCACTCCACCAGGATTTGACTTCATAGCATGGAGTTTTACCTAGTACATAGGAAGTAGGACGACGATTCTTGTTTTATTATGGAATCATAGGTAAAGACGTTAAGCACACAAGAAATCTCCTGAAAGATACTACCAGAATAACTAATACACAGAAGAAAATCAACTTACACAAGAAATGATTCTATCGTGATTTATTCAAGGAGGATTTTTTATGAAAACAACCAATCAGTTCAGCGCTTATCTGCCTGACGAAAGACCACCGCTATGGAAGTTACTTCTTTATTCCCTTCAACAAGTGATCGTAATGTTTCCAGCTACGGTTGCTGTAGCAATCATTACTAATTTTCACATCTCAACTACTATTTTTGCCAGCGGACTCGCAACCATTTGTTTTATTGTTGTAACAGGGCGTAAAATCCCGTTATACTATGGTTCGAGTTTTTCTTATGTAGCGGCAATTGGAAGCTTAATGGCTTCAACATCTTTAGAAGGACTCCCGTTAAATGACAAAATTTCAATTGCTCAATTTGGTATTATGATGTCAGGTATTGTATCTATCGTTGCCGGTTTAATTATCAAACGATTTGGCCAGCAGGCAATTGAAAAAGTACTACCTGCTACTGTTACTGGCCCAATTGCAATGGTTATTGGTCTTACACTTGCAGGAACTGCTCTCACTGATGCAAATTCAATCGCAACCGATACCTATGGTACTATTCGTGTAGCTGAATCTGAAATTGCAATGGCACATAATATGGCATGGATTATCGCTTTGGTGACCTTAATTTCTACCATTTTATTCTCTGTCTATCTAAAAGGAATGCTCGGACAGCTTCCTCTACTATTTGGACCTCTGCTTGGTTGTTTCACCGCTTTTATTGTTAGTCAGGTAACCGGAATTAACTTATTTAAAGTACTTCCGGAGTCGAGTTCCGGAATCTTTGCTCTTCCAACCTTTACTCTACCAAAACCGTCTTGGATCTCTGTAGCTGCAATCATGCCAATCGCTATCGCAACGATTCCAGAATCTACTGCTCACGTATATCAGCTTGATATTTATGTTAATGATTTAGCAAAAAAGAAAAATTCTTCGAAACGTTATGCTATTGCAGATAAACTTGGTTTGAACCTAATCGGTGATGGCATCGGTGATATGGTATCTGGTTTCGTTGGAGGACCAGCTGGAACCAATTACGGTGAGAATATTAGCGCTATGGCTATAACTAAGGTATTCTCAATCCCAGTATTAATAGGTGCTGCTATTATCGCTATGATCATAAGCTGCTTCACTCCATTAGTAAATGCAATCTACTCTATCCCAACCGCTGTTATTGGCGGCCTTGAGGTTTACTTATTCGGTGCCATTGCAGCACAAGGTATCGCGATTATGGTAGAAAAGAAAGTAGATCTTTTCAGCTCAAGAAATATCGCTGTTATCTCTACCATTATGATTATTGGTCTTGGTGGTCAGTATGGTTTTAATGGTAACATCCCATTCTTTGGTATGAGTATTCCATGTGTAGCTGGTGCAGCAATCTTCGGAATTATTATAAATTTAATATTAAGTATTGGTAATAAGCAAAAAAGCACACAATAACGCTGCTGTTACCTAGCTTCGATTCTTCCTCATATGACGAAAACAGCTACGTCCCCAAATACGTAACTGCTTTCGCCTTTTATATATCTATTGCTCTTTTAGGAGTTTAATAAAAATAATTTGGAAGTTTTTTTAGTATTACTTCCCACCTTACTGTTAGTCCGACTCATTTTTGTTTAGACTATCATCTCTGTCATACGTATCAAGAAAATGGTGTTTTACACCCTTGGTCTTATACGCTATGACCGTATCTAAATTCACATTTTCCACACTCTTAAAGATATTGCTATCAATAATTTTACTTTGACTACGGAACTTTTTAATTAACGCCTTCATTTCTTGACGTTTGGAACCTCCGCCTCCATTATCACATAGCGTACAATTTTCTGTAAATCTACATGCACATTGGATAAATTGAAGTTCATGATACTGTTTCCAATGAAGAATTGCATCCTCTTTTACATGGTACATTGGGCGAATTAACTCCATGCCTTCAAAATTAGTACTATGAAGCTTTGGCATCATTGTTTGAATCTGCCCACTATAAAGCATTCCCATTAAAATAGTTTCAATCACATCATCAAAATGATGACCTAATGCAATTTTATTACAACCAAATGCTTTTGCATTCTTATAAAGATACCCACGACGCATTCTTGCACATAGATAGCATGGACTTTCATCTACTTCTGCTACGATATTAAAGATATCTGTATCAAAAATTTCAATCGGGATATTCAATAGTTTAGCGTTGTTTATTATTGTCTGGCGATTAATCTCATTATAACCCGGGTCCATTACGAGGAATACTAGTTCAAACGGGATTTTCCCATGTTTTTGAAGCTCCTGCATACATTTTGCTAGAAGCATTGAATCCTTACCTCCGGAGATACAAACTGCTATTTTATCTCCTTCTTTGATTAGTTCATATTCCTGTACCGCTTTCACGAACGGACGCCATATTTCTTTACGATACTTCTTAACAATACTTCTCTCAATCTCTTGATAACGTTCCATGGCTTCCCCCTATCCTTTTCATTAATCTATAATACATATTTCTTTCCGTAATTCATTATCCCTTCATAGCCTTTTGATAACTTGCTTCAAAACCTTCGAAAAACTTTTCTACCTCATCTTCTGTCGTTAGATGACTTAAACTGATTCGAAAAGAGGACAAAGCATTTTTCTTATCTTTGGTTACCGCATAAACTGGTCTCGAAGGTGTCATAGTTGCCGAACAAGCAGATTTAATCGAGATACAGATGCCGTATTCTTCAAGAAGTTTCCTCATCGTAATAGCTTTAACACCTTTCACACTAATGTTTAGGATATGAGGTACCCCGCACTCTGTACTATTGATACGTACATTTGAATACTTCCTTAATCTCGTTTCGAATAGCTTACGCAAGGAATTAACCTTTTTAAGCCTCTCCTCATGATAATCCATAGAAAGCTGCACTGCCTTAGTTAAGGCCACTACATTCGATAGTGTAGGTGTTCCACTACGATATATTGTGGTACTGCTACCACCATGGATCTGTGGCAGTAATACGATGTCTTTTTTCTTAACCAAAGCTCCAGTTCCATTCATTCCATAGAACTTATGAGGGGTAAAGGTCGTAAGATCTGCTAAGGAAAAGTCTATCTCTATCTTTCCAAAGCCTTGCGTTGCATCTGTATGGAAGAAACAATTCTCATAACCCTCTAAAATCTTTGCAATTTCTTTTATTGGCTGAATTGTTCCTAATTCACTATCAACCGTGCAGATTGATACAAGTACCGTATCTTCACGAAGCAATTCCTTCAAATGCTCTAAATCCACCTGTCCGTTTGGTAAAATATCCACCAAATCAATCTCATATCCAAGACTTTGCAGAAATGTCAGACTTCCACTTACGGATGGGTGCTCTAAACATGTGGATATAATGTGCCTACCATTTTCACGATAAGCAAAAGTAATTCCTTTGATTGCGAGGTTGTTCGCTTCACTTGCACCAGAGGTAGGGATTATCTGCTCTGGTTTTACTTTAAGTAAATTTGATAATTCCTTAGTTGCCTCCACTAAGCGTTCCTTGGCAAGGATTCCTAGCGGATGCGAGGAATTTGGATTTGCTATATATTGTTGCTCTGTCTCAGTATAGACCTTAATTACTTCATGAGCCACTGGCGTATTTGCTGCATAATCAAGATATATCATGAAACCTCCTATCTGCGTGCATTATCCCGCATACATATTAGTAGATTTAAATTTTATTTTAACATAAATCCTTAGCTATAATTCCTACAGGATTTCTATGGATTAGATTATAGTTTTTTCATCCAATTGTCAAGTGAAATACATGGATAGAAAAAAGAAGTAACAGACTTTCCATTGTCTGTTACTTCCCCTTAGTTATCTTCCATTATTCTTTTGCTCCAAGCGTCTATATACAAGATAGGAGTATAAAATCGGTACGATTGTAAGAATAACAACAATAATAAGAAAAGCTATCATCACAGCATTGGTTGGTAAGAATACCGTTAAAATCATACTAAATCCCCCTACAAACCATAGCTTTCCAGCAAAGCGATGCGTCATAAACCAAACCTCTTCACTTGCTATCGTATAACAGGTCTTTATTCCACAAAAGTAGTTATGTTTAAATTTCGGCATACTATTTCCAAGTACTAAAAACAAAATACCGATAATAGCAGGCATTAGATGGTTGATGTTCATTACCTCTATCCCCACACTCATTGCAATAATATAAATTTCTATGAGAATAAATAGCAAAGATACAAGAGAATGTATCCTGTAATATTGTTTAGAAAATATCGCATAAGATTTTTTCTTCGGATCAAGAAAACGAAATATTTCTGCAAAAATAATTAGAACTATAATCACCGCAGGCATTAAAAATATGGTCCATGCCCCTGCATAACGATCTATTTCTCCATTATGACCAAAGTGAATAGGAATCTCCTCCGGTAAAAATGGATATGCAATCACAGCAATGGATAACGCAAGTAAAGCAAGCATCCATAGCTTATAATTTTCCTGATGAAACAATTTCTTCATTACTTTTCCTCCTTAAGGCTTACAAACCACGCCATAATTTCCTCTACCACGGATAAGTTTAATTCATAATAAATATACTTTCCCTTCTTTTCATCCGTAACAAGCCCTGCAGCCTTTAGTATTGATAAATGATGAGAAATCGTCGCTCCCGTCATATCAAATAGTTCTACAATTTCTCCTGCGGTTAATTTTCCATGTTTTAAGATATTAATAATTTCTCTTCTCGTAGGGTCTGAAAGAGCCTTAAAACTTTCTTGAAAACCCAATTCCTCATCTCCTTATATTTAGATATCTATCTAAATTAAGAATACACATAGAAGGTATTTGTGTCAAGGAGTTCAAAGGACATTACTATTAACACTTCATCGGTACTCTCAGTCCTTCCGCATAAGAATTAATAATTATAGTGCTATCCGTACTTTTCATCTCTATTTCTTTCCAATCGTTAGAAGATGGTTACTTCGTCCTAACATTTCCGGTTTCTCACAACAATACAGGTGGTATTTCAAGTATTGTTTATAACTCTCATCATCCATTGCATTAATTTTATCCTCAAGTAATTCGCTTACTCCATCAGACGCAACTTCTGTTAGAATCTGTATTCCTGCATTGTGTAGCATTTCACGAGTTTGCTCCAACGTAAAAAAGATAAATGGAAAATCCTCTACCTTAAAGGTTTCATGGTCATAAGAGTTTTCAAGAAAGAACTCTGGACGATAGTAAAACTCTGTTAGGATAACCATATCATTTAAGATGAACGCAATGAATATAGTACCACTTGGCTTTAGTACTCTCTTTGCTTCGGCAATACATCTTTGACGATCTTCCTCCTTGGATAAGTGATAGAGTGGCCCAAAGAGCAGCACAATATCAAAGCTATTGTCTTCAAAGCAACTTAAGTCAAGTGCATTGCCATGAATTAAATGAATCTTATCCTCTTTCGTTATCTTTTTTTGAAATGCTTCAATATTTGCACTTGCAAGTTCCACGGAACTTACCTCATAGCCTTTTCTTGCAAAATATAGACTGTACTCTCCAGCCCCAGCGCCAAGATCTAAAATACGATCTCCCTCTTTTAAGAATTTTTCAACATAGGTCGTTGTTGTAAAAAACTCAACTCTAGCTGCCTTGGAACGATTTAAACGAGAATTCTCCTCCATAATTTGATATAATGCATCCACTCGTTTAGAATCCTCTTGTATTTTACGTAAACTTTCAAAATCCATACTTTATTCTCCTTTCAAAATATTGTTAACAATTATAGGTAGAAAGAATGAAATAATCATCCATAGTATAGGAGAATATCATCCACAATGCATTTACTATATAAAAGATTTATTAGTTTCTAGATATCTCTTCACTTGTTCAAACCGTTCCTCAAATTGTAGATAGAAATTTTGCTCTTTCACATAAGGCTTTTGATAAAAGGTATTTAACAAATACAAATTGATGTTTCTGATCCAATTGTTATCCACAGATTTTTTTATTTGTTCCTGCAAGTTTTTTAAGAAGTAATGCCAATCTAGGATAAACTGTTCATTTCTTTTGACATCATTCGTGTCAATCCACTTGCTTACCTTTACTTTGGAACGGTTCTTATTCTTACATTCATGAATTTGAAGTATGTAATGGTAGGAATGATTTTCATAGTATCTTCCAAGAGGGAATATTCTACAGATTCCTGGACGATAAGCGTGAATGCTGCATCTTCCCTCCTCGTTAAGAAAGGCACAGCTTTGAACCTCACTAACCATCTTAAGGTTTGGAAGGATAACACCATCTACCATATTAAGCTCAATTTTATCATGTAACAGTTCTTCAAAACTTTCCCTTCGATTTGTCGTCAACCGAAAGATATCGAAAGGGTCTAGGATTATGGAGTTTCCCATACCCTTACAACAAGCAGAGCAGCCCTTACAATCATTACAACCCGCCTTTACCATATCATTTAATCCGTATAATTTTCCATCGGAGATTTCACTTAAACTGATTTTTCTATCCATAACGACCTCTATTCTTACTATCATAAATTCTTTTGTAAAAAACTATCTTTGCACCCAATGATAAGCCAGTCTACTTTTCAAAATCACGATACATAAGACTAGGTTGAATACCTTTATTATTTTGATATTTACCACTTTTGTATAAATCATACTCACCATCAATATCATGATAATAGATTTGACAGATCTCAACATTCGGATATATCTTTACTGGTTGCACACAAAATATCTCCAAAGTCCAATACCCAGCAAAACCAATATCACCAAATCCGGCAGTGACATGGATGAATAAACCTAACCGTCCTGTTGAGGAGCGCCCCTCTAGCATCGGAACATAATGATTGGTACTGGTATATTCATTGGTTCGCCCTAAGTATAACTTATTTGGCATTAAAACTAAACCTTCTTCCGGTATGATAATGTTAGATGTTGCGTTAAGTTTCTTCATATCCAAAACATCATTATCATAGACTAACAATTCATTCGCTAAGGTAAGATTATAGCTATTTGGATTTATCCTTGATTCCTCAAAAGGTTCAATTATTATCTCTTTCCCAATGTGCTTTTTTATTTCTTTTCCTGATAAAATCATACTATCCTCCATTCATGGTTTCATTTATTTTAATCTCATTATTTTATGTCTCATTATTTTATGTCTCATTTTTTATTTCTCGATTTTTATATTTTCATTTTTCTTCGATTCTCCAAAGAATATTTGCCTGTGTTATTTCTTCTATTCTCCTTCACATCTATAAATTAATGTACAAATCGTTCCTGAGAACTATTTTGCTTTAACCCATATTAATAGCTATTTAAAAACTTTAGAACGTGGAATAAATTATTTATGTTACATAGCACCTAAGTACCCTTCCTAATTATACACAGTTACGTAATATTTTTTCAACGTTATCCACAGTTTTTATAAGTTGTCTCACAAGATGTTAATTGTTTAAACTCTTCTCCTATCCCTTTATTATCGCACTATCCTCCACCAGTATGCTCCTCTATATAGGTTTTACATTTAAAATCGATAAATACATACGAGCCAAAAAATGCTTCATCCACTGAACTTCTTGTTTAACTATGGTATCCCTTCCTTACCTTACTTGCAAGCTTTTTTACCTAATTCAATTATAGTGAAACTAAATTATTATTTCTATGAAAATATTTCGTTTGAATATTCTTACTTTTTCTAGTGTCACTATAGCACAAATGATATAATAAGTTATTATTAGGTGCTATGCATCAGAAGTGAGGTTAGGAATGAACAATGATATTTTGATAGTAAATGAAAAGATTTTGATAGGGAAACGTAAAGCAGAACATGAAGAATATGAATATGTAAAATATGAGATTACCCCTCGAAAAGATTTTAACCAATGTTATATTGCTATCTATGAAATACCTCCTAAAAAAGCAAATTATCCATATCATTATCATAAATCAAATACAGAAGCATTCTATATTATAAGCGGTCGCGGAATAGTAAAGACAGCAAAAGGTGATCGAGGCATTCAACAAGGAGATATTATCGTTTGCCCTCCTTGTGAAGATGGGGCGCATAAAATTATCAATACTTCTGAATCCGAGACTTTAAAGTACATAGATTTTGATACTACTAATTCCCCGGATATTCTACATTATCCTGATTCTGATAAGGTAGGTATCATCCTTCATAATGAGTCTAGTACTTTTTTTAAGACTTCAGATAAAGTAAATTATTATGAGGGAGAATAGATTAAAACTACTTTGTCGCGCTGAACCCATAGGGTGAGTGCGCATCCCCCGGAGAGTTTTTAATAGATAGGATATTGCGTTGCAATTTCCTATCTATTAAAAAATAGAGCGTATTGTCAATCATGGAACTACCAGTGATAAAACAATACCTCTATCATTATTTCTCCTTCTTCTATTACAATCACTTTTGCTCTATCATCATGGATGACTTCCATTGCTTACCCAACCGAAGTATCTGTCCTTCTTCCATTGGATTTCCCCAGATATACCCTTGGATCGTATCACAAGAAGACTCACATAAACATGCAAGTTGTTCTTCCGTTTCAACACCTTCTGCTACCACCATTAAATCTAATTGGTGCATTAACGCAATAAAAGATCGAATTATTTCTTTTTTTTCACTCTTTTCTGAAATAACATCAATCAATGTCTTATCTATTTTTACCGTATTAAATGGTAGACTTTGAAGACAACATAAAGATGATATTCCGGTTCCGAAATTATCCATGGCAATCTTTATCCCGATGTCTTTTAATTTTTGTATTACCTCAATAATAGAAGGCTTTAATGCCTGAAATGCTGTTTCCTCTAAATCAAACTCTAAATACTGAGGATTAACCCCTGTATCCCTAATAATCTTAGTTACTGTATCAAAGAAAGAAGAATCCTTTAATTGCTTCTTCGATATATTGATTGACATAATAGGTGCCACTTCCAGCGTATCTTGTAAGTTACGAAGTGTCTGACAAGCAGTTTTTAGTATCCACTCTCCAAGAGGAATGATGTAATCTAATTTCTCTGCAAGTGGAATAAAATTTTTAGGATTAACAATTCCGTATTTTGGCGAATCCCATCTTACCAAGGCTTCAAATCCACGCAATCTTTTTGTTACTGCGCAGTACTGTGGCTGGAACAATAGATAAAATTCTTGATTTTCCAATGCCTTCTTTAATTGATACTCATACTCCAGATTCTTTACTATTTCATCATTCATACTCATCGTAAAAAATTCTACACTGTTTTTTCCCATATCTTTTGCTTGATACATTGCAATATCAGAAAATTTTAACAGCTCGGAAGATGTGTTACCATCCTTAGGATAAACTGAAACGCCAAAACTCGCACTAATACTTATCTCGGTCTTTTTTAGTGTAAAAGGTTCCATCAGTAGCTGCCTTAATTCTTCTACATAATTAAGTATTTCTTCATCCTCTAAATTTCTTTGTATAATTAATGCAAACTCATCTCCACCTAATCGCCCTAACATATCTTCAGAGTGAATATAATCGCGAACTCGTAAGGTAACTTCTTTTAATAAAGAGTCTCCCATCTGATGACCCATCGTATCATTTATTTTCTTAAAATTATCAAGATCAATAAATACTACCGAAAAGTTTTTTGGTATATTGATTAAGAAATCCATCTGATTAATCAACATTTTACGATTTGGTATCTCTGTCAGAATATCATAAAATGCCAACTGGCTTAATTGTTTCTCTTTTTCTTTCAGAATCTTATTTAGTTTTGCAAGTTTCTTGTTCTTTTTCCTCAACTCTTTTACTAATACCGTGGCTTTTTTATGATGATTAATTGTACTTTCCAATGCTTTTACTAACTTTACTCTATATATGTTAATTAAACTTGATATCACGATTGTAGTCACATAAGTTATCATCGCATGAAATAACTGCTCCTTATCACCGGAGTTAAAATATACGAAAGATAAGATAATACTAAAAAAAGATATTAATAAAGAGAGGAAGTAGCCATGCTTTATCTCACTTATCACAAAGTAAACTGCAAGAATCACTTGACTCTGTAACATGACATCTCTTAGCAATTGATGATCAATTTGAAATTGAAGAATACTTATAACAACAAAAATCAATAGAATAATAGCAATGAAAACAGGATTTTTTAATTGGCTGTGCTGTTTCCTTTTATTTTTATGAATAAGATGTTTCACTCTACCAAGTTTTTGATTCATAACTACGGATCTCCCTAAAAACAGCGTAATCTAAGTATAACTAATATAAGCACATTCTAGCGAATTAACCTATATTGTTTCTATATGATGATCATTGTTTATTTATATAAGTTCAAAAATAAATAATCTCCCTTTTTAAAATAATAGATTAGTAAGTTTAAGTGTTATATTATCATAAATAGATAGATTCCGTCACGGAACAATTGTTACCATTTCTACCAATGTAGGTTTTAAAACATTATTTTTTCTTCCTATCTTTACCTATCCCATATCTGATTTTAAACTCTCTCACTGACTTTTGGTTTACCCTCTCATCTATATCCATTTCCTTAAATACATCCTGTGCCATTATGTATTTCACATCAATTGGGTTATAAAATGCCATTAGTACACTAATAGCCTGATTAAAATACAGAAACGCTTCCTCAAACGATTCTTTTTTGTAATAAGTAAAAGCAAGAAAAAAATAAGCAATGTGTATTCTTGCATAAGAGTTATGCTCAATTTGATAATCAATTAACTCCATACCTTCTAAAATTGCCTTTTCATAGTCCTTCGTTAAATAATATAATGTAACTAGGTTTAATCTAACTGATACAATGTCATGATCATACTTTTCTATTTTATATTTCGAACTTACAATATCATAGGCAGCTAAAGTCGCAGACTTAGCCTTCCTTAGATCACCTATAATTTGATAACAAGTAGACAGTAAGACATATAGATTTACCACGTGAATACTACTTGAATATTTGGCTTCAATGTCTTCAAGTACATGATTGGCACAGATTATCGCTTCCTCATACTTATTTTCTACAAAAACCATATAACCAATTTTGTTTGCTTCAAGCTCATATAGCCATGGTTTATTCTTAAAATCTTGGTGTTCCATTACCATATCAACTATGTTCTTTGCAGTTTTAAAATCCGATTTTCTTTGGCATATATCAAAATTCTTAAGTGTTTTACGTACTGAGATTGGATCAATACAATCAAGATATTGATAATGATCAAATAAGTCCACACCCATTCGGTCACTAAATAATCTCACCATATCAGCAGATGGTGTACGTTCCCCTTTCTCAATTAAGTAAATATACTTTTCTGAGCAAATATTTTCTGAAAGCGATTTTCTGCTCATCTTAATCATACAACGATATTCTTTAATAATACTCCCAATAAAATTCATACCTTACCCCTTATCAAATCGGAAAAATCCTCTTTACTATCTCATGATTTTCAATTGCCTAATGAATCTATTATGTATCAATGTAGCCAAAGGCATTGATAAAAAATTGCCATTCTAGAGAAAATATTGTTGCAATCTGTTAAAATCATCTTATCCCATTGTTTTTTTTGTCTTATTATTATATATTTTAGTATAAGCTAAGATTGTAGTACTTAAAAAAATTTAGAAAAGTGTGGTTTTAACATTATGAAGCGCCAGCAAACAAAGATCCATCAATTATTAGATATTTTTTATAAAACCACTGGGATTGAGGCAGTTTTCTTTGATACTGATCTTAATCTCATTCTGTACCGCGCTTCCGAAAAATTAACCACGTATTATCCCTTTCTTGGAATTAGTGAGGTGACTGCTTATTTAGCAAGGCGTTTTTCAGAGCACCCAGGAAATAACTCTGCATTCTATACCTACGTGTTACCATACAATTTGCTCTGCAATATTGTTTTTCTGATTCAAGAGGATACCTACATTGGAGCCCTCCTAACAGAACCAGTGTTATTAAAAAAACTTAATAAATATGATGTCGATAAGATGATAAATCACGCAGAACTTCCCATTCCAGATAAAAAAGCTTTCGAGAATATTATTCATAAAATTCCAGTAATACCTTACATTAATATATTACCAATTGGGACCGTTCTTTATCAGCTTTCGAAAGCATTTCCTGACAATATGCCTCAGCAGCTTTTATTAGGTGACGAGGAAAAATCAGAAGCCACTGCTTTATCACATAAGTCAAAGAATAAGCAAAGTATTATTATTACCTCCTCTGCAAAATACACACCTTTTTCTACTTATTTGCAGGTGATAGATATAATAAAAAGTGGTGATGTAGATCGATTACGAAGTGCTATGAATAAAATAAATGTAGGGGATATCGTAATGAATCCGTCAAATGACTCAGACATTATTCGATCCATAAAAAATAGTTTTATCAAAGCTTGTTCGATGGGTTGTTACGCTGCAATAGAAGCAAATGCCTCTTATGAAAAGATCATGGATATTTCGGATGCTTATATTTCAAAGATTGAAACAATAGATAATATCCATAGTATCATAGCCCTGCTAAAAGACGCTATGATACAATTTACTAAGGTTGTGGCGACAAATCGGAATACCATCTACTCTAAGCCTGTCCGTCAAGTAATGGAGTATATTCAGTCCCACTATGATGAAAAGATTACCTTAGAAAAGTTATCGGAGCATACAGATCTTAGTACTTTTTATCTTTCTAATTTGATAAAGAAAGAAACGGACTTAAGTCTCCCTGATATTGTGAATAAAGTACGAATTGAAAAGAGTAAACCTCTGCTTCTTAATATGAATATCAGTATCCTCGATGTGACCCAAAGAGTTGGCTTCAACTATCAAAATCATTTTGCTGCTATTTTCAAAAAGTATACAGATCTTACACCAACCGAATATAGAAGAAGTATGAGTCAAAAGCACAATGAAGCTTCCGTTGGATTCAATAAAAATCTCTACCACGTAGTCGAGCAGATAAGTAGTAAGATATCCATATTCTCACACATGTTTGATGCAGCACGAATCGTTGATCCTATGAGTCATACTTCTATGCTAATAAAAACAAATGAAGTGGATATTCCTATGGAAACTTGTTATCATTTTTGGAATAGAAATGAGTCTTGCCAGAACTGTATCTCTATGAAATCATATTTGCATAATGATACATTCTTTAAAATTGAACACCAAGATCAAAAAACATTTTTAGTGCTAGCTACTCCGAAATCAGTGGGTAAAAACACCTACATTGTAGAAATACTTAAAGATGTAACAAAACAGCTTTCAATCAATATTAAGACGGAGGGCTCAGAAAATCTTACCCTCTCTTTTGATGAAAATCATCAAGAGGAAAAAGATGAACTTACAGGCCTTTATAATAGAAGATACATAAATGATCATCTGCCAGTTAATATGAGACATAGTAACCTGAAAGGAAAATCTTTATTTCTAATATTATTTGTTATTGATGAATTACAATTCTTTGATCATTATAGCGATTATGTCTCCTATGACTTCATAATAAAGAAATTCGCTAGTTATATCTCTTCTTCCTTGATCGATACGAACGACTGGGCAGGACGATATGCTGGTAACTTATTTGTACTTTCTTTATATGATACCGAATATGCTAGCGCTAATAGTATTGCTATGAGTATTAAGAACAGCTTTCATCAAGATTCTTTTCTAATTAATGGTAACACCGTAAAGCTTACAGTTAACTATGGTATAAAATTACTCACTAATGATATTTCAGATGTGGAAACGTTGATTTTACATGCATTTATGAATCTGATCTCCAATAAATTGAAAGTTCAGACTATCAAAGATGAAACATAAGAAAACAAAGGGGATTGGATTTAAAATCCAACCCCCTTTGTTTCCATAAAGATAATTTATTGCTATCTTTTCTCTAAGCACTATCTATATGTTTGTTTTTCATAGATTCCTCTTTGTATGACTACATATACCAATTATAATACTGATTGGTTACGTGCATTAATTTCTTTAATCTTCTAGTGTATCCTTTGGCACTTTCTATTTATTATCACTAATTTTCGCTATTTATCACAATACCCCCAACTCCTTTAAAGAACAATATTCATTTCCTCCAATAATAATATGATCTAACAATTCTACCCCTATCATCTTCCCAGCTTGCGCAATTTTTTCAGTTACCAGCAAATCCTGTTTGCTTGGTGTAATATCAGAGGACGGATGATTATGTATGATAATAATTCCAACTGCTCCAGACAATAGCGCACGTATAAATATTTCTCTTGGCATAATTATAGAACTATTGACCGTACCGTGCGATAACTCAAAGATACCTAAAGGATTGCATTTAATATCCATAGTAACTAAATATACATACTCCTCAGCTTTTTTATGAAGCTGAAACTGTTCTATCATCAACTTTTGAATTCCAGATGGTGATTTAAGTTTATTGCTATCCTCACAAATAATACTTTTCTCTACCCTTAATTCATTGTGCCTTGTTTCCTCATTCAGCATGGTATTGTAAATATTTATTTTCATCCTTACCACCTAATAGTAACCTTCCCTTTGAAATCATCGAATACCGTATACATTCCTTGCCAGGAAATAGGTAACAATAGAATTAATAGCAATCACGATCTGCTTCTTTTCTATATGCTACTTATTATAGCATAAGTCGCATTTTATTGCTATTTAAAATATCCTTTCCTCTCCAAAAAGCTACTATAATCTACCTAAGGACGGTGATCATATGAATAATAGCCTTATTGCGAAACGATTAAAAGAATTAAGAAAATCATTTGAATATACACAGGAATTCGTAGCTTCTTATCTAAACATAGGGAGACAGGCATATTCTCACTATGAAACTGGAAGGAATGCACCTACAACAGATACTCTATATAAATTAGCGTCTCTTTATCATATTCCAGTAAATGAACTACTTAAATTGCTATCTCCTAATGCTTTAGAAACTTACAAATCTCCTGAAAACAATAATATAGCCTCCAATATGTTATCCGATTTTTTAGATTATTTAGGAAATCCTGATAATGAAAAGAAATTGAAGATGTTAAACAGAAAGGAAAAAGAATTATTATTTTGCTTTGAAAAAATTTCTCCGAAAGACCAAGATGATATTTTAGAGTTTATAAAGATTAAAGCGAAAAATAAATAGCCTGTTCTCACTGTAATATCACGGAGCAACAATATGAACGGTGAAGAGTCTCTCTCACATTTAGACAACATGATCGATAGCTTATTAAATCAATATGAAGAAAATAACTATTACGGCTTTTATACTGTAGAAAGCCAGCAATTCGATGGTTTCGATAGAGATGACTGGAGGTACAAAAATGCGTATTTTAGTTGTAGAAGATGAAATTGATTTATGTGACTCCATTGCGGAGGGGCTACAAATCGATGGCTATGCTGTGGACACTTGTTATGACGGCGAAGACGCCTTTGAACTTATTATAACTGAAACTTATGATCTTGTAATTCTTGATTTAAATCTCCCTGGTATGGATGGTATCGATATTCTTACTAATCTAAGAAATCAAAATAAAAATTGTAAAGTGCTGATTTTATCAGCTCGTGGTAGCGTATACGATAAAGTACTTGGGCTTGATACGATAAAATGTACTGCTTTTGTAACTAAGATCGGGGAAGGCTATTTTTTATGTGGAGGTAATAAGACATGTTAAAAAAGATGTCCATTCGGATGAGACTCACTATTTTAAGTGTCTTATTACTGAGTATCTGCTGTGTGGGGCTGACAGCTATTTTAAATATTTCCGCCAATCGCATGGTCGACGTGATTGAAGCAACACCGATCTTGCCATCAATGGAAGCAGGTGAAATGCCGCTAACAGATGCTGCGCGCACTAATCCAGCTAAGATTTCGTCTATCCCTTCAGAAAACTCTCAATTGGCACGTCAAAATTTTCGTCACCAAAGTGTTTTATATATGATTGTAATAGTCATGGCTGGTGGAGGTTTAACCTATGTGATATCTGGACGAGCGCTAAAGCCACTGCAGGCACTTAGCTGCCAAATAAAAAATAGAACCGTACACAATCTTTCCGAAGATTTAAAGATGCCACCCACAAAAGATGAAATTGCTGATTTAACAAGTGCATTCAATGAAATGAGTCATAAATTAGATAATGCATTTTCTATGCAGAAACGATTTTCCCAAAGTGCCGCCCATGAACTTCGCACCCCTCTGGCAGTCTTAAAAACCAAAGTAGATGTATTTAAAAAGAAATCCTCTCATACACCAGAGGAATATGACCGGCTACTCACGGTGATTAGCACACACACAGATCGCCTTTCTAATTTAGTACAAGACCTGTTAGACCTTACTAGCACCGACGCGCTGGTATACGATGAAACAATAGCTCTAAAGCACTTATTACTTGAAATCATAGAGGAGTTATCATTACTTACTGAAAGAAACAAGGTCACTCTTGTGTTACATGGAGCAGAGCAAACAGTTCTGGGAAACAAGAGCCTTCTTCGCAGGGCGTTTTACAACCTGATTGAAAATGCAATTAAATATAATCAGGAAGATGGTAACGTAGATATTACCCTTGCTACACAAGAGGGAAATACGGTTGTTACAATATCCGATACTGGAATTGGTATTCCTCAGGAAATGCGCGAGTTAATATTTGAACCTTTTTTCAGAGTGGATAAGTCTCGCTCTCGCCAGATGGGTGGCGCAGGAATTGGACTTTCAATAGTAAAAAGCATAATAGACCAGCATCACGGTGAAATTACTGTCACAAAAAGCGAATGCGGTGGTAGCATTTTCAAGGTCACATTATAATTATAAAAGAGAAACAGCATTGAATTACATTGCACAATGCTGTTTCTCTTTTTATTAACATCGCTTCACACGGATAGCAGTAACTTCTTTCGAAAGCTGTTCCTGTTTTGCTAACTAGACGTTTTTTTACCATTACTAACCCATAGGCAGGGATAGCCATTCCAATCTGCATTTCTACTTTTAATACATTTCATTATTCTTTTTTATGTATCCCACCATATTAATTTGGTCAATTTCTATTTGTATATCTAACATAAGTTCCAAATCCTCCAACGTATATCTTCTACCAGAGACAGTTCCATTGCCTCTAGAAGAATTGTCCTCTGTTAATTGTAATGGAACTCCATTACGGCTAACCTCGAGAAAATCGTATGAATAAGCAGTACCATCCTTCTCCTTGGTATGAAGGGTAGCCTCCCATGTATCTCCATCAATCTCCCAGATGGCTTTCCAGTCATCACAGGAATAAGTTCCCCCCAACAACATTACCAGATGCGCAAAAGTTCCTACCCCAGAATAAGTATATGGAAAATCTTCAAAATCCTGACAAGGAGATGTGACATAAGTTGTTGATAAGCTTGTTGACAAAGTTATCACGAGAGCAATGATAAGGGTTGCAATTTTTTTCATACGTCTTTTTATCTCCTATGGGATTTATTCTTAATTCGTACATATTTTTCTAGTTTATTACAGGATATTGCAATAGTCAACTTTTTTCTTACTGCATAATTTTTAGTATGTAAATCTGTAATAAATGTTATAAAGCTTCTATTTAATAAAATTTAATATAAAAAAAGATGTATCAAAAATAGATACATCTTTTTTACTACGACAAATTGCAGATCCGCATAGAATCAAGGTTTTCTAACAAGAAGTACGGCAGTTTCAACATGAACCGAATGTGGGAACTGATCCACCGGTCTAACCTTCTTAAGTTCATACCCATGCTCGATCAGATACTTTAAATCCCTAGCGAGTGTTGCCGGGTCACAAGATACATATACAATCCTGTTAGGCTCCATCGTGGCGATAGTCTTTAATAAACTTTCCTCGCAGCCCTTTCTAGGAGGATCAACAACAATTACATCTGCATGGATTTTCCCTCCGCTTACTTGATATTGCTTTGGAAGCACCTCTTCTGCTGCACCTACAAAAAACTCTGCATTGGCAATGTTATTTAATTTTGCATTGGATTTTGCATCTTCTATGGCTTGCGGAATAATCTCAACGCCATATACCATCTTTGCCTTCTTTGCTAAGAATAAAGAAATTGTTCCAATTCCACAGTATAAATCCCAGACAAGCTCATTCCCTGTTAGTCCAGCATATTCAAGCGCAAGGTCATACAATTTCTTTGTCTGTACCGGGTTTACCTGATAAAAGGATAATGGGGAGATTTGATACTTAATATCACCGATATAATCTGTGATATAGGTAGGACCATAAAGTGGGATAATCTCCTCTCCTAAGATAACATTTGTCTTCTTTGTATTCTTGTTAAGGCAAATACTCGTCACCTTAAATTTTTTTGGAAGGTTCGGGCACGCTAAAAGTTGGTTTACTAACCTTTCACTGGCTGGTAACTCTTTGCCATTAATAATCAAGCAAATCATAAGTTCTTTGGTAGTAAATCCAACTCGAAGTAGAATATGTCTTACCAATCCTTGATGACTTTCTTCGTTATAGATGCTGATATTCTCCTGCTTCAAAAAATTTCGAATGCAAGCGATGATAGGTTCGGTACTTTCATCACCAATATGGCATTTTGCCGTATCAATAATGGTATGAGTTCTCCCTGCGTAAAATCCGATGACTATTTCACCGTCAGAACGCTTCCCAACTGGAAATTGTGCTTTATTACGATAGGAATATGGATTCTCCATACCGACAATAGGCTCCATCGGTGGATGGTCAATGCCACCAATTCTTTTTAAACAATTAAGAACCTTATTTTGCTTATAGCGTAATTGCTCTTCATAGGATAATTGTTGAATCTGACAACCACCGCATTTTGAAGCAATTTCACATCTTGGAGTCACTCGATAAGGAGACGGGGTTATTATTTGCTCGATACGGCCATAACCATAGGTTTTCTTTGTCTTCATTACCTTAACAAGAAGTTCATCTCCTACTACTGCATCCTTTACAAACAGAGTGAATCCATTTACTTTTCCGATACCTTCCCCATCTGCACCGATGTCTTCTATCCTAATTGGCACGACTTCATTCTTCCCTGGTATTTTAACCTGTTCCATATCTTACTCTCTCTTTCTATAGCAATTACACGTGAGATTTATAAAGTATTCTAGTGTATCGGAATTGCTATTACACCCAACTTATTAAATCCGCTTTTACGCAAAAGAAGTTTGTGCCAAAAACCTAGATGGCACAAATCTTCTAATAAACTTTTTTAATCTATTTATATACAGAATATCATTTATTCATAATCCGAAGATCTTCTTACATTAGAATCGAATAAGCGTTGGAATCCAAGCCAATCATTCTTATCCTCATCTCCTGTTAAGATTTCCTTCATCGTCTGTAGCTTTGCATCCAAATTATCTGCCATGCTAAGTGCTAACGCTTCCATAAGCGCTGGCTTCTTTGGTGAGCCATATTCTAGTTCACCATGATGAGCTAAAATACAATGCATGATTTCACTTGCCATCTTCTTAGGGAAACCAGGAATTGTTTTCATTCTTTCATTTAACTTTGCGGTTCCGATAAAGATATGACCCAGAAGATTTCCTTCATCCGTATAATCATTCTCTGGGAAGCTAGAGATTTCTTCTAACTTTCCAAGGTCATGGAACATCGCAGATACCAACAATAAGTCTCTTTGAATTATTGGATAGTTGTCTGCTAGATAATCGCACAAACGTACCACTCCTAACGTGTGCTCTAGTAACCCACCCATAAAACCATGATGTACACTCTTTGCAGCGGAGTGTCTCTTAAATCGCAATGCGAAATCCTTATCGTCAACAAAAAAACTCTGTGCTAATTGCTTTACATGTGGTTCCTTAATTTTGTCTATATATCTTAGTAGCTCTTTATACATATCCTCTACATTCTTATCGGTAGATGGCATATAATTCGCAGGATCATATTCACCTTCCTGGCATTTTCTAACACGTTTTACATTAAGCTGTAAGGAGCCTTGAAAACTTGTCACTTGCCCTTCGATATGTATATAATCCATGGTATCAAAATGTTCAATTCCAGGGCCCAGTTCCCATACCTTAGCGTCTTTTATTCCGGTTTTATCTTGTACTAATAAAGAATAATAGCTTTTCCCAGCTTTCGTTTTTAAAATTTGAAGTTGCTTACAAAGATATGTTTCCTTAAACATCTCTCCGTCTCGTAACTCACTTAAATATCTCATTTTACTACCTAGCCTTTCTATTCTAGAACACAACTGCGATTGAAATTAACTCTTACTTCAACCTCTTATTTTCTATTATACCCCACTGAAGTCAATATATAAAGTGTGAAATACTAGAACTCTTGTAGATTTTACTTCTATATTTGGGAAAAGATTAATTTTTCTGCTATCTGATACACCTTAAACTTTTTTCTAACCCTCCTTTGAGGTTTCCACTTTTATTTCCTTGTGTTAAAATCAGTATAGGATTTTCACTAAATTGAATATTCCTTAAGAACAGAAAATCTAAGAGATCAGGTTTATAATCATAGATAAAATCAGAAATGAGGTCAGTATGGAGTATAAGGTTAATTATCAAGATGACGCAGTACTAAGAAATAGCTTTCATGCATTAACCCAAAAGGTATTTCATTTTCAACTAAAGGACTGGTACGACAACGGGTATTGGAGTGAACTATATGAGCCACATTCCATAATAGAGGGTGATTCCGTAATAGCTAATATTTCTGCTAATCACATGGCTATGACAATCCATGGGACGAAAAAGAATTTTCTTCAAATCGGTACCGTAATGACGGATCCTTCCTATCGCAACCAAGGTCTTAGCCGTAAACTAATGGAATCTATTTTAGAGAAGTATCTTAGCAAAGTGGATGGAATCTATCTCTTTGCTAATGACAGCGTGCTCGACTTTTATCCGAAGTTTGGATTTACAAAAAGTAAGGAATCTGTCTATCGTTATCATATAAATTCCTCAAAATCAGAGCAGAAACTTAATAAAGATTTAAAACCTCAAAAAGTGAATATGTCTGAGGATAAGAGCCGTAATGCTCTTCTAAACGTGATGAAACATAGTATACCAAATGAAGCCTTCTCCATGGATAATTTCGGTCTCATGGCATTTGGGTTAACAGGTCCATATTGTGATAACATCTACTATTTATCTGAACTAGATTGCTACATTGTAGCCACGATTCATGATGAAACTCTATTTCTTCACCAAATTATCGCTTCAAAAATTATCGAACCGAAAGACATCGCACTATACTATCGTGACACAATTAAGGTAATAGAACTAGGATTCACTCCTTTTCACACCTCTTTCTATGAAGTATCCGCTTACAAGGAGGAGGATAGTACCCTATTTATTCTTGGTGAAGATTTACTTGAAGTAGAACGTTTCAACGTGCGTTTCCCAGAGTTATCTCATGCTTAAGGATAGCATTTTTTTGCGATATTGGAGGGGGATACCCCATTCGATTTGGCAATCTGTTTCTGATTACTGTAATAATTATTTTATGCAATAACTTTTACAAATGAGGCATAAAACAAGCTTTAGGAGAATAAAACAATGAAAAACCGCTCATGTGATTGCTTAATTATCGCAATTACATGAGCGGTTTTAATCTAAAACGTAATTATTCTTTTATATCCAAAACAACCTCAATACTCTTTTCTGAAAGTTCTTGCTTAACTTTTCGCTGTACCACAACCGTTACTTTTTCTTTCGGCTTATAGTTATTTAAAATACTCGTAAAATTAGACATCATGGAAACTGAGAATTCATTAATCTGAGTAATAATATCTCCTTGCTTAATTCCTGCAGTAAACGCTGGGGAATCAGCACGTACTTCTGTTACATAGATTCCACCTGTTAAATGAAAGGACTGTAATACATCTTGCGGAATATCTTCACCAATAATGCCGAAATAAATTCGTTCCGTTTTATTGGCCAGTTTCTCAATGATTGGTTTTAACCTGGAGATTCCAATCACTGTACTGACATCTGGATTTGATTCATCCTTCATTGTTTGGGTCATGATACCAATAATCTGACCTTCTGTATTGATAATTACTCCATCACTGTTACTATTTATATTCAAATCGGTATGAAATATATCAAGACGATTGTCCATAATATAATAATAACCACCTCTACTGCAGATCATTCCAATCATCATCGATCCACTATATCCATTTGGTTTACCAAGTGCAATCACCGGTGCACCAAGAGTAATGGAATACGACTCTCCAAGCTCTGCAGTCTTAATTGTTGTCAATTGCTGTGGAGTGATCTCATTTAATTTAACTGCAACTACTGCTAAGTTATAATCTTTATCATAAGACCATAGTTTACCAGAAACGGTAAACCCGGCATTAAACGTTACCTCTAAATCACTGGCACCATTAATCTTATCTAAATTTGTTAAGACTAGTAGCTCTGCATTATTTTCACCAATAATAATACCAGTAGTAGTACGTTTGGTTTCATAAGTTTCATCAAACCAATCCACTCGATTTTCTATAGCTGTTACTACAGCCAATCCACTCGTAGCTGTATTAGCAACCTTCTTTAATTCAAATAGCATACGTTCATAATCTTCTATGGTTGCTTCTATTTTTTTCTCAACAACCGTCACATCTTCTCCGTTTTCCTTATCTGGAGTTTGGGTTACAGCTGCAGTCGGTTCTGGTGTTGTACTGATACTCGGTGTTACTGTAACATTCCCTCCTGTATTATTGGCACCAGTATGATCCTCTGGCCCCTCCGATGGGAAAGTAATATGCTCCCTTTCTGTCGTATCAATTCCAAGCACCTTAATCCAAAACTGATCGGATATTATGAATACATATCTTGCCACCAATCCAAAAATAATTGCGAGAACCACAGCAAAGATTGAGGCATATGCCATTTTCTTTATCTTGTGCTTTCTCCTCGGTACTACTTTCTCCTGAATAAAGCGATACTCTTTCTCAGGTTCAGGTGTCTTTGTTTCCATATGTGATCTCCTTACGCATACATAAGTATCAATTGTGCCTGTCTTATCATTCTAGCACAGACTTATGAACTAACTATGAAGAATCTGTAAACAATAAAACTATGATTTCTGGGTATTTCTCTGTATTTTGACATTATTACCAAGCAAGCGACTTTCCAATCGTCTTTATCGTCAGATCAAGGTCTTACCCTTGTCTTCTATAAAACTAATAATCAGTTCTTTGAAGAGAAAAAATAAATTCCGTACCAACACCCTCTGTGCTAACTACATTAATATTTTCGTTATGCGAAATAATAATTTCTCTTGCAATCGATAGTCCGAGTCCAGTTCCTTTCTTGTCTTTTCCTCTTGAGGAATCTGTCTTATAAAAACGTTCCCATATCTTTTTAATACTATCTTTCGGAATTCCTATTCCGTGATCCTTCACTGATATTAAGACTTTTGAGCCCTTTTCTTCCGTCGTCAACTTAATTGTAGAATCTACATTACTAAACTTAATCGCATTATCAATCAAGTTATAAAGGACCTGTTGAATCTTATCGATATCCGCATCGACAAAAGTTTCCTTTGCAGAAAATAGAAGATTAAGTATAATACGCTTCTTTGTACATTGTCCTTCAAAGGTAGCCGCTGTTTTACGTATGACAGAATTGATATCAAAGGAAGAAATATCGAGTAAAGTCCCTTTATTATCAAAGCTATTTAACGCTAATAGGTTCGTTGTAAGCTTTGTTAAACGTTCCGTTTCAAATAAAATAATATCAAGATATTTATTTTGCATTTCGTATGGTATTGTTCCATCTCTCATTGCTTCCGCATACCCTCTGATTGAAGTAAGAGGAGAACGAAAATCATGAGAAATATTAGCTACAAACTTCTTCTGATAATCATCCAAATTCTTAAGCTCGTCTGCCATGTATTTGACGCTATTTGCTAAATCCCTGTACTCGTCATTCGTCCGTATCTCCATTGATTCATCAAAGTTTCCTTTTGCATATTCACTACAGACCTTTGTAATACGACGTACCGGGAATACTGTAATATAGTAAATAATGAAAAAAATTATTAATAGTATTATTAAAAATACTAGATAACAGATATTAACAAAGTCGATATAATAAATACTTTCACTACGGATACTATCCATCGGGATATGGATACAAACATACCCTTTAATAGAATAGTTGTAAGGAATACGAACAACTACACTAAGCATAGGTTCTGCAAATATCCCCTTAAAATATACGTTCTCAGAAAATGTCTGTTCCAAAAAATTAGCATCCAGATTTGTAATATTCATCCCTTTTGCATTACTTCGTGTATCTGCTACTACGAGACCGTCTTTGCTGACAATCCAAATACGAGTACCAAGAAAATTATCAATTGCCCGCAGCTGTTCCACCATCTCAGAATGAGATAACTTTAAGGAATAGTACGCTGTAGCATAATCAGACGCAATGATTGTTGCCTCATCATATAACTCATCCTTTTTTCGATCAATCAGCTTCTGCTCCATAAATTTAACCCCAACGGTATTGAGAAGCAAAAACATTGAAATTGCAGAAAAGCAATAGCATAGAATTAGTTTTACAAATGCTGTTCTCTTCATAGCATCCTCTATTCTGGCGCTTTAACGCCCTTCACCAACGTTAATGTCTAGTTTTTTTTCACTTCAAATTTATATCCAATTCCCCATACAGTGGAGAGTCTCCATGAAATATGATCCTTGATCTTCTCGCGTAAACGCTTGATGTGAACATCCACTGTTCTTGTATCTCCAATGTATTCATATCCCCAGATGTGATCTAGTAGCTGTTCTCTTGTGAAAACTTGATTAGGGTGAGAAGCAAGAAAATAAAACAACTCTAATTCTTTTGGTGGCATCTCTATGGAATCTCCAAAGTATGTTACCGAATAATTCGATTGATTTATTACAAGATCAGGATAAGAAACAAAATCCCCCTGTTCCAGCGCAGTAACCTGCTCTGTTGCTGACTGCGCTGGTACCGCACGACGAAGCACAGCTTTTACTCTGGCTACTAACTCCTTGGTATCAAAAGGCTTAATCATGTAATCATCTGCACCAAGTTCAAGTCCTAAGACCTTATCAAAGATCTCACCCTTTGCCGAGAGCATAATAATAGGCACTGCGCTGGTTTTTCTAACTTCCCTGCAAACTTCATATCCATCAATACCTGGTAACATCAGATCCAAGAGTATTAAATTAGGCTGATATTCCCGATACTGCGTAATCGCCTCTTCCCCGTCATAGACGATTTTGGTATCAAAGCATTCCTTTATCAAATACAATGAGATTAACTCTGCGATATTAGCATCGTCATCTACAATTAAGATTTTTTGCTTTGTTGCCATACTTACCTCCTCCCAGACTATTTAAACTCTACAATGGTAACCCCATGGTCACCTTCACCAAAGCCACCAACTCGGTAGCTTTTCACGTAATTAGTTCTCTTTAAATGTGCATGAACTGCTTCTTTTAAAGCACCTGTTCCTCTACCATGAATAATGGTTATCTGTGGCAGGTGCGCAAGATATGCATCATCCAGATATTTATCAACGATTGGAAGCGCTTCATCCACACGTTTTCCAATAATATTTATCTCCGGGCTAATGGACATCGATTTACTCATACGAATCTTGCCGCTTTGGGTCTTGGTCGACTCTTTAACAACTATAGTCTCTTCCTCGATTAACTCTAAGTCCGAAATATTTACAAGAGAGCGCAATATACCCATTTGCACATATAAGTCTCCCTTTGCATTCGGAAGAGTACTTACAGAGCCCTTTAAGTTTAAGCTAATAACATGGACGGAATCACCAACCTTAAAGTCGGAAGGCTTATGTTGTTTGCGATTCTTCTTTGTCTTAGATGCTAGACTAGAATTCGTATCTCCAAGCTTTTCACGTAAAGCTGCTCGTTCATTTTCCATTTCTTTGTTATTGGCTCCACCAGCGCTCCATTTATTATACTTACGAATCGTCTCATCTGCATAATCTTTTGCTTCTTGTAGAATCGTTCTAGCCTTTTCATTGGCTTCTCTTAGGATTCGATCTTTTGCAGCATCAATCTTTGAATTCTTCTCCGTTAGTTTTCGTTTTAGATCTTCCACTTCTTTTTTATAACGCTCTGCCTCTGCTTTATCCTTCTCCATCGCAATACGACTAGCCTCTAAATTGCTAATCACATCTTCAAAGCTTTCATCTTTTGTGCCGATGAATTCTCTTGCTTTTTCAATAATATAATCAGATAATCCAAGTTTAGAGGATATCGCAAATGCATTACTTTTACCTGGTATACCAATCAATAAACGATACGTAGGCTGCAAGGTTTCTATACTAAACTCACAACATGCATTGGAAACTCCCTCCGTTGAGAGAGCAAATATTTTTAATTCGCTGTAATGAGTGGTTGCCATAGTACGAATCTTTCTTTGATGCAGGTAACTAAGAATTGCCATCGCAAGAGCTGCCCCCTCTGTTGGATCTGTACCAGCACCAAGCTCATCAAATAGTACCAAGGAATTCTCATTCGCACGTTCTAAAATAGACACGGTATTGGTCATATGAGAAGAGAAGGTACTTAAGCTTTGCTCAATGCTCTGCTCATCGCCAATGTCTGCATATACTTCCTCAAAAATTGATAATTCAGATCCGTCAAATGCTGGAATGTGTAACCCTGCTTGACCCATTAACGTAAACAAGCCGACTGTTTTTAACGATACGGTTTTACCACCAGTATTTGGTCCTGTGATCACTAATAAATCAAATTTATCACCAAGGTAGATATCAATCGGAACAACCTTCTTGGGATCAATCAGTGGGTGTCGTCCCTTTTTAATATTAATATAGTGCCGAGTATTAAAATGTGGCTGACTTGCTTTCATATTCTTTGACAGCTGTGCACGCGCAAAGATAAAATCAAGTTCTGCAAGCGTAGTTTGATTATACTTCAGATTATATTTCTCTGTGGCCACCAGATTACTTAGTTCGGCAAGTATCTTCTCAATCTCTTCCTGCTCTCTTATTGCAAGCTCTGCAAGTTCATTGTTTAACTTAACAATCGCCATCGGTTCAATAAAAGCAGTGGAACCAGTAGAAGACTGATCATGCATCATCCCTTGAAAAGTATTCTTATATTCCTGCTTAATTGGAAGGCAATATCTACCGTTTCTCATCGTAATAATAGCATCCTGAAGCATTCCCTTAGTAGAGGCAGAATTTAAGATACTTCCAAGCTGTTCATGAATCTTATCGTTCGTTAATTTTATCTGCCTTCTTACACTCTTTAATCCTGGGCTTGCATCATCTGCAATTTCTTCTTCCGAGATAATACAACGTCTGATTTCATTATTGATTGGAGATAACGGTTCTAATAATCGGAAACGCTCAGATAAGGTATCCTGAGCTACTTCCTCCGCTTCCTCGTTGTTTTTTTGATTATATCCGTAATTTTTAGCTCTTAGAGTTGCTGTTAAAATAGAGCTGATTTTTAATAACTCACCTGCTCCCAATGATGCACCAATCTCTAACCTTATCAAAGTATCTCTGATATCTGGTATTCCAGAGAAAGAGAGTGTACCTTTTGCATACAGTCTTGTTAATGCATCTGTTGTCTCTTGTTGCATCTGAACAATATCTTCTAGCTTCGTAAGAGGCAATAGCTGATGACACTTTTCACGCCCAAGAGACGAACCTGCAAGAGCGCTTAGTTTTTCTATTATTTTATGATATTCTAATGTACGTAACGCTTTTTCGTTCATAATAACTCCCATCTGTGTGCTTTAGCACAAACAAATTATATGTTGAAAAACTTCCTTTTGCTTTTCAACCTAGCTCCCAAAGGTTTGCACCAGTGATAAGTTGGTACAAATTGTTAATCCCCCTCATTGCCACTGATCAATGCTTCAAATTCATTTGAAGTACACAACGAAATAGGTACTCTTATTTTACTATAGTTTTTGGAAAAAGTAAAACAACTCTATTGCTATTTGATTATTTAAGTATCTGATAATTTAAAGCTCTTCCTTCTTACAATTTGGTCATTCCTAATAATAAAAAAGCACGTACTTTCCCTTTCTATAATAAAACAAAGGATACGATAAAGAAAAAGGACTAAGCTAGTACTTTATAGCTTTATATTCCTTCCCTTATCGTATCCTATTTTCTAATAAAAATTTCAGTATTCTAAAGGACTACTTTTTTATATTCCCTCTTGCATATCCTACTTACTGAGCCATTTGCCATTCACCATTATCAGCATTCTTTTGTAGCACTAATCCTTTCCTCAAACAAAACATTACCTATTTCCGTAACTTACTTTGCTTCCTCCCAAGAATGATGATGTAAGTTACCGAGTAGACGCATATGGTCAAAGTTTTGCTGTCTTAATGCCTCATATAATACAATTGCAACAGAATTAGAAAGATTTAAAGAACGGATTTCTCCAATCATTGGGATGCGGATGGAGGTATCTTTATTCTCTAGTAAGATTTCTTCTGGTATTCCTGCACTTTCCTTACCAAACATAATAAAGCAGTCTGGTTCGTAAGAAACTTCTGTATAGACGTGTCTTGCTTTTGTAGTTGCCATATAAATTTTTGCATTTGGATTTCTTTTTATAAAATCTTCATAGTTTTCATATACAGTAACATCTAAATCCTTCCAGTAATCAAGACCCGCACGCTTAATTTCTTTTTCATCTAAGCGAAATCCAAGTGGCTCTATTAAGTGGAGCTTTGTTCCAGTCGCAACACAAGTTCTACCTATATTTCCTGTATTCGCAGGAATTTCTGGCTCAAATAATACAATATTCATAGTGTTATCCTTTCAAAAAACATTTACGGGTGCTTCCATTAAGGTAGCACCCGAGTTGTTATATCCTTTTCTTTGCGTTTCACACCTTCTTATTTTGTATCTAATATACATTAGTACAAAATTATAAAAAACTTATACTTTCAAAGTTTTCCTTAGTTACCTTTGATCGCAACATTAATTTCAATTGTATTACCATTCTCATAAATGAGTGGAATACAGATATTTGCAGCAAAATTGTTTGTAAACTTCACAGTTCCTGTACACATTGTAGGAGGTGTAATATCTACTTCAATACCCTTTGTAGAAAATACAGTTGCTGTATTACCTAAAATCATGTTGCATAGCTCACAAATTGCACTCTTAGACAAATCATCAAGTTCGGTTAAGCTCATCATACACATCTTTGATGCAATATCGAGTGCTACTCTATCTTCAAAACTTAAGATAACCTGACCACTCATCTCCCCAGTTACTCCAAGCATGATAAGTAATGCCTTATCTGCAATTACTGCTTCTTTTGTGTATGGCTTACCTACTTTGGCATCAATCATTACCATGTCTTTCAGTACTTTAGTTGCCGCTATTAAAAAAGGATTTATATAGTCTGCGCTTATTACCGCCATTTTCCCTCCTATGTATCAACACGTTTTATCCATACAGTAGAAATACGCTTGATGCTATCCTTTTGGTAACAGTCAAAAAATAAGCAAATCACATAGACTTAACACTAAATCCGAAGGAAGACGTGGTAAGTTATGTGAGCTTATTCTCTAGAATGTTCCGTTCTTCCTTCTATTCTATCACATTTTGGAATATATTATCAACTTATTTTCACATTAACTGTGTTTTTTTACAAATCTAGCCATTCTTCCTAATGCTTCTTTTAAATTCTCTATGGAATAAGCATAGGAAATACGAAGGAAACCTTCTCCGCACTCTCCGAAAGCTGTACCAGGTACAACAGCTACCTTTTCCTCCTGAAGTAAAGCATTTGCAAACTCATCACTAGTCATTCCAAGATTCTTAATACAAGGAAATACATAGAATGCACCAAATGGTTCAAAACATTCTAACCCCATCTCGCGTAAAGCATTTACTACATATCTTCTTCGTTTATCATAATCCTCGCGCATCATCTGAACATCCGGATCACCCGCACGAAGTGCCTCTACTGCAGCATACTGACTTGTGGTAGGTGCACACATGATAGCAAACTGATGGATCTTTGTCATCTGTTCGATAATGTTACTTGGACCAGCTGCATAACCTAATCTCCATCCAGTCATTGCATAAGATTTAGAGAAACCATTGATTACAATTGTTCTTTCTTTCATACCAGGTAAACTAGCTATGGATACGTGCTTCGTACCATACGTAAGCTCGCAATAGATTTCATCCGATAGAACAAACAAATCTTTTTCGATAACTACCTCTGCAATTTCCTTTAATTCCTCTTCGGTCATAATAGCACCCGTCGGATTATTTGGGAACGGTAATACAAGAACCTTGGTTTTGTCTGTGATAGAATCTAACAATTCTTGTTTTGTCAATTTGAATTGATTCTCGTGCTTTAACTCAATAATTACTGGTTTCCCATCTGCTAATAGTACACATGGTAAGTAGGATACATAACAAGGCTGTGGAATTAAGACTTCATCTCCTTCATCTAGCATAGCACGTAGAGCAACATCAATAGCCTCGCTACCACCAACTGTAACTAATACATCATGACGGTAATCATAGGTTAAATTACATCTGCGATATAAGTAATTGCAAATCTCTTTTCTAAGTTCAATAAGTCCGGAATTTGAGGTATAAAAAGTCTTACCCTTCTCTAACGAATAAATACCCTCCTCCCGAATGTGCCAAGGGGTATCAAAATCTGGCTCTCCCACACCAAGTGAGATAGCATCTTTCATTTCACTAACAATGTCAAAAAATTTACGTATTCCGGATGGTTGTATATTTACGACTTTATTATTTAATGGATTTCTCAAGGTGTAATCAGCATCCTTTCATCTTCAATTTCATGCACTAGTGGCATACCATGCTCTTTATATTTCTTTAATACAAAGTGTGTAGCTGTACTAAGAACCGCCTCCATAGGGGCGAGCTTACTAGATACAAAGTTCGCTACCTCACGCATACTCTTACCATCAATAATGACAGTAAGATCGAAACCGCCAGACATTAAATACACTGACTTTACCTCATCAAATTTATAGATACGTTCCGCGATACGGTCAAAGCCTTGCCCTCTTTGTGGAGTAACTTTTACTTCGATCAAAGCAGTAACCTTCTCACTTTCGGTTTTATCCCAGTTAATCAGAGTAGGATACCCACAAATGATGGATTCTGCTTCCAAGTCCTTGATCGTGGCCGCGACTGCTGCCTCCTCGGCGCCTAGCATCACCGCTAGTTCTTTGGCAGTTAATTTACTGTTCTTGTCAATCGCTTTCAAAATCTTCTCTCTCATGTTAATCCTCTCCTTTACTAAAAGTCAAAGGGAAGTTTATTCTCCCCCTCGCTACTAGATCTAATCATATAGACCCTTATATATCTCATCTCCCTTAAAAGGTTCAAGATAACGTATTTCATCTTCTTTTCTTACAATTCGGTCTGTAGTATTCGTGGTTTTCCCTATCACAGAAGCTTCAATTCCCTTCTCTGCTAATGCCTCTATCAGTGCCTCTCCTTGTTTTGTTACAAACAAAGCACATCCACCAGAATATAGCAAATAAGGGTTTAGATCAAGAGCTTCACATACTTCTATTGTTTCCTGCCGTAGTAAGATAGAATCTAAGGAAATGTCCAATCCGCACTGCAACGAATCTCCTACTTCCCAGAGTGCTGCAAAGATACCTCCTTCCGACACATCATGGGCACAAATGATATCAAAATCCTTCGATATTTCCATTTCCTTTTGAATTGATAAGAGTTCACCAAATTTTTTACCACCCGCTAAAAAACTCTCCGTCAGGCGTTCTTTTAACTTTTCTTCCTGGGATTCGATTAAAAGCTTGGTTGCGGATAATCCAATATATTTAGACATTACGATTTGATATTCTTTTATGGAATCTTCTGTGGATTCCTGCCTATCCATCGTATCTGTTTGTTTACTAACTTTTCCTGTTGCATGAATCGTTACAGTATTTTGTGTTACTGCTGCACCAACCATTGTTTCTCCAGATAACACTGGAATCGAATACAATGTACTCAATCGATTCAATTCTTTACTATATCCTTTTAGCTCCTGTTCATCTGCATAACTTCGCAGTGTTAAAGCTACAGATAATGCAATCGGCTCTCCACCTTTTGCATAGATATTATTCACTGCACGGTGGAAAACTGATTCTATAAGTCCAGGCTGATTTCCTTGCATAGAAGCTGTTGCAAAAAGCAAATCAGTATTATCATCAAACTTAAGTCTTCCTGCATCCAGACTAATCACGGGTGTATTTTTTTGCTTTGTTCCACTATTTTTTAATAATTTTAAAACGGAACGTTTTAAAATTACTTCACTTATCTTTCCCGTTTTCATATCTTTCTCCATTCTAATCACGTACTTTCCAATAAGCAATTTGCTAGCTGCTTATGAAAGACAGTAGGATTAAGCGCTATTATACAACATCCAAGAATTACTTTCAATAAATACTTGGAAAATTTCTGATGCAAACTATTTTATCCCTATGATTAGATATTGAGGAGACGCTTCATATGTGCTTGTACTTAATAAAATGCGATCGATAAGCTCTCCTTGATAGTGGATTAAGCGATATAGTTCAACTTTATAACCATTATGGGCAGACTGAGTCACTTTCACATAGTTTTTGGGTTGATTTTTATCATAAGTAACAACTGCAGGCCCTGGCTCAATTGTCTCAAGAATAATAGACTCATAGGAAACCTTTCGATTATTTTTATCTCTCGTTTCCATCCCACGGATACGCACGGTTAGTCTGCCGGAGGGATCAACGATTGCTTCAATTACAATTGGTGTTTCCAAGGTATTCTGAAAGCAAAAGTCCATATAATCCCCAGCAATGGCTGCATCTCTGCCAAGTTCTACATAGCTTACCGTCATCGAGTGAGGATGCCGTTCTGTTATTCTTAATTCGGCTCCAAGCACGGCATTATATAGCGTGGAAGACACCTGGCAAACTCCTCCACCAATTGCATTGACAACTCTTCCATCTTGATAAGTACCTGCATCCTCATATCCATTTTCCTTTGTAATCGGGGAAATAGCCCCAACAGTTGAAAATACCTCACCAGGGTTTACAACTTTTAGATTTAGTTTTTTAGCAGCATTTACGATATTATTTTTTCTCGCCTTTGCTGAATTGTAAAAGTAGGTCGTATACTGCCCCAAAATCGCATCTGCATCGATTTCTACATCTCCTGGCTTTATTGGAGTTGTATTTTCCGTAATTGTTTCTTTGCCTTCCTCCGAATCAAAACTGGTGGTCGGTGTAACCGTTTCTGTATTTGGCGTAATGGTAGACGCTTCATTAAGTAAAGCCCCATCCAAAGTATGATCTTGTTCCTTTGGTGGGGCTTCATTATTACAACCTACACAAATAATTACCGTCAAACATAGTAATACGAACATAAGGACATTTTGTTTCATTTTCATGGCTGCCTCCATCAATAACTCTTATGTTCTATTGTTTGACATTTGGAATATATTTATGTATATTTTTCTTAAGTATATACTATTATAAATCGGTTTTAAAATGCGTAACTGTATTACATATTTAAGTAAATCGGTTTGACAATACGAAAATACGCACCTTCTATGAGAAGATGCTTAAGATTGTTGGTACCACCATTGCTAAAACGAGTACTACTACAATTACAACCGCCATGATTCGCTGCGACTTTTTATTACGAAACATACCTACACCTCTTTTCCAAATAAATTAAACATAAGAAAGGAATAACACTATGCCTATTATACTCGGTATCATTCTTATACTTGGAGCTTGGATTGCTTATCATAAAACAAAATCTGAAAGAGAACATAAAAGAGAATCCAAGTCTTTCTGGGACAAAGAAAATCAGTCCAACTTAGTTCGAAAAAAGGATTTATCTAATTTACCTTATATCACGATTCCTTATGACTCCCTACCAATAAAGGAAACCAGCGATCCCGAACTAGCTCATATACAAAAACAGTTGCATGAGCTACGCGAACAAAAAATTGTCAATCTGTCTCATATTACCAATACCGACTTAAAACTTGAATACGGAACTGCAAATCTCAATCTCTTAAGTTCCTATGATCAAAACTTTACCACCCTCATCCGCCTCTTAAACAAATGGGCAACCCTGTTATATGATAAAAACGAAAAACAACAGGCATTGGTGGTGTTAGAATTTGCACTCTCTATTGGGAGTGACATTAGTAGTTCTTACATTTTACTTGCAAGACTTTATCTGGAGTTAGATAAAAAGGAAGAAATCTCATCCCTCATTGCCCGTGCAAAAAGCTTACAAACAATCTTAAAAGATTCTATCTTAGATCAACTTTATGAGATGTACGGAAAAGAAGAGGCTTAATTTTTCATCCTTCCATATTGTAAAATAGTTTTATCGATAAATCTTGATGCCATACTTTTGCTGAAATCTAAAAGCCCTGACGGCACCTCTATTTTATGATAGTTAACCAAATCAAGCAAGTACTTTTTTTGTTTCTCTGTCATGGGCTCCTGTTTCTTTCCCTTGTATTTTAACGAAACCGGCAGAAATGTTGATTTAAAATTATCTTTAAATTCTTCATATAGTTTCTGATATAAGGTTGCAGCCGCAATTGCATCTTCTAATGCTCTGTGGCTGCATTCTCTTACGATTTGATAATGCTCACACATCGCTTCCAGATTCTTTCTTTCTAGATCTGATTTTAATGTTCTGGATAAATATAGGGTATCAATTCCCTGTCGTTCAAAACCGATCTTCAATCTTTCTGCAGCTGTTTTAATAAAACTATAGTCAAAAGATACATTATGTCCCAGGAGAACATCCTCTCCCGCGAAAGAAAGAAATTCTTCGATTACTTCCCTCTCTGTCCTTGCGTTCTTAAGCATCGCGTCCGTGATACCAGTTAATTCCGTGATTCTTTCTGGCAATGGACATCCTGGATTGATCAACTGCTCAAACTGCTCCCTTGGCTTATCATCTACATAGCGGATAGCAGCGACTTCTATAATACGATCTTTTTCCGGACTAAGTCCGGTTGTTTCTATATCTATGGCTAAGAAATTCATCCGAACCTTCCCCTCTTCCCTTTAGCTATTAGAAATCTTATGGACGATGACACTTTATCGCACCTTAATGAGGTAGTTTTTACATTGAAATCATAGCAGCACACTTAGTTCTTTTTCACTACTTTATTATTCTTTAAATTCTCTTTACACAAATGAGACAAAAAGCATCGGTTACACTGCGGGTTTCTAGCGGTACAAAGCCCTCTTCCATGCGTAATAATTTGTATGTTATAAAGAATCCAATGCTCTTTTGGCAAGATTTTCATCAAGTCATATTCTATCTTTTCAGGATCTTCTTCCTTGGTAAATCCAAGTTTTTTTGAGATACGTTTTACATGTGTATCCACTACAATGCTTGGTTCATGAAAGATATTCCCCCGAATTACATTTGCTGTTTTTCTTCCAACACCTGCTAAATTTGTTAACGCATCGATGTCATTTGGTACTTCTCCATGGTATTCTCTAAGTAGAGTCTCACAACAGGAAATAATATTCTTTGCCTTATTACGGTAAAATCCAGTGGAATGAATATCCTTCTCTAGTTCTCTAAGATCAGCATTAGCAAAATCTTCGACGCTCTTATATTTTACAAATAAGTCCTTTGTTACGATATTGACACGCTCATCCGTACACTGCGCACTAAGCATTGTAGCAATTAACAGCTGCCATGGTGTTTCGTGATTTAAATAACATTTGTATTCCGTAGAATAATGCTCATCTAACAAAGCAAGTATCGCAGAAATTCTCTCTTTTTCAGCTTTACTAAGTCTTTTTTTTGTGATTTCGTTCTCACGTGCCATTCGTATACTCCTTTCAGCCAAATACCCCGGCTAGTTTACTCTACATGTTCACAGTGTCAATTTCCTTTTCCGTAAGGATGGTAAACTCTGCTTCTCCATGAAGCATTGATTTCTTTTGATAATCAAATTTTATAAAAAGGTCTTTTTTTACGATATCTCCACTAAAAACTGCTTCTACTATATCATAATCAAAGTGCTCTAAGTGTATCTGTTCGCCTTTTTTACTCGTTCCTTGTGAAGTCATATAAGCTTTGAATACCTTTTTGTACTCCTCCGGATATGGTGCAAAAGACGGTCTCGTCTTTAAACGCTCTCTGTGATATAAGTCAAATATCATAATCTGCTTTGCTACTGAGACAATCTTGGTATCAAAACACTCTTCTATAAAATCAAGCAAAATCTCATATCTGCGAATTCGGTTATGATTTAATCCAAATAGTCCAGAGTTATCGTAGTACCTCGCAAGGTCTTCGAAAAAAGCAAAAGGTGATGAAATAAAATGTTCTAAAAATGCAAGGGTATTTTTAAATTGCCCGCTGTTGTAATATACTTCGGTCATTTCTTCTACCCCTTTTAAACGAATGACATCATCATAAGAAAGCCACTTCGTATATAACACCTCATAAGGTGGTTTCGCTTTATATACGATACCATATTCCTTGCATACTTCCTCCATGTAGGAACCCTTTAATACCTTTAAGAAACCAAGTTGCAACTGATCAGGCTTCATCGCATATACTTCATTAAATGAGTTCCCAAAGCTATTATAATCTTCATACGGTAGTCCTGCAATTAAATCTAAGTGTTGATGGATGTTCTCCGCCTTTTTAATTCTGGCTACATTCTCACTTACCTTGTTTAAGTCCATCCGACGATTGATTGCATCAATTGTCTTATTGTTTGTTGATTGCACACCTATTTCTAATTGTATTAATCCCGGACGAAGAGTTTCTAATAAAGATAGTTGTTCTTCATCTAAGATATCTGCTGCTATCTCAAAGTGAAAATTCGTAATCCCATTATCATGCTCTTTTATAAATTGCCAGATTGCCATTGCATGAGATTTTTTACAATTAAAAGTACGGTCAATAAATTTAACCTGCGCTACTTTCTTATCTAAGAATAAACGAAGCTCCTGACATACCAAATCAATATCTCGAAAGCGTACTCTCTTATCGATTGAGCTAAGGCAATAACTACAAGAAAATGGACAGCCTCTGCTGGTCTCATAATAAATGATACGGTTAGAAAACTCAGATAACTCCATCGCCTCTTGATATAGGAAGGGAAGTCTTGTGAAATCCATCGGTTTACGAGCCTTTGTTACAATAACCTCTCCATTCTCCGTACGGTATGCAATACCTGCAATCTCTGATAGTAGCTTTCTTGCATCTTTCTCGTTGTTGCTAGAAAGAACCTTAGGAGTATCTTCGTCACATTTGATGTCTATATCTGCTGTTTCTACATTCCTTGAATGTAGAAAACTATTCTCAAGTTGAAAATAATACTCAGCTAATTCTGTAAAGGTAGCCTCCCCTTCACCAATCATAACACCATCTATTTCAGGAAGTCGCTTTAGACATTCCTCTGGGTCATAGCTTACTTCAGGTCCACCAAGCCATATCTTAACACTTTCATCTAGCTTACGGTATTCACGAATGATTTCTTCTACCATACTAATGTTCCAGATATAACAGGAAAATGCTAACATCGTTGGTTTCTTTCGGTAGATACTTTGCAGAATATCGTCTGTGTATTGATTGATTGTATATTCTGCTAACACGATGTAATCTCTATACTCATTTGCATAACTCTTTAAGTAGTATATTGCAGGATTCGAGTGGATGTATTTTGCATTGATTGCAGTTAATAAGATTTTCATAGTTGGCTCCTTTCTGGTATTTTTGCGTACAAAAAAAGCGGGTGATGGGAATCGAACCCACGTATCTAGCTTGGAAGGCTAGTGTTCTACCATTGAACTACACCCGCATGTGAATTATGTTCGAGATACATATATCTCATAGTTGTAACTGATATGTTATTACTTCAAAATCTAATAATTAAGCTCTACTGTCAGTTAGTAGATGCCGGCGACCGGAATCGAACCGGTACGGGAGATTAGTCCCGCAGGATTTTAAGTCCTGTGCGTCTGCCAGTTCCGCCACGCCGGCTAAGTGGATGGAGAAGGATTCGAACCTTCGAAAGCGTTGCTAACAGATTTACAGTCTGCCCCCTTTGGCCACTCGGGAACCCATCCATAGTACTGACAAGGATTGATTATAGCACAATTGTTTTAATTGTACAAGCCTTTATTGAAAAAAAATTAATTATTTTATAAGTGGCAAAAGTAGGAAATATCATACATTCGGGTTACGTAAAGAAAATGATGAACTTTCTCTATACTATACTTCTTGCTTTAGATACATCAGTCTCTTTGGATAATTTTTTGCTATTAAACTAGAGTGAGCTTTTAATTTTAACGTTAAATCTCCTTGGTCAGGATAATACACCTTGGCATCCACAGCAAATCCAGAATCATCCGTTGCAAACATACGGACCATTGGGTAATTATATGGAACACCAATTTCCCAAACTGGTACAGAAACTGTCACTTCGTAATCATTGTTATTCAATAGAATTAAAAACTGATCTTCTAAATCAAATCGACCATAACTTACCACTCCATGAAAGGAAGTTAAGAACTTCAAAGAACCAACTTTCAATGCTTGATATGATTTCCGTAATCGTATTAGTTCCTTATGAAGACGAATTAACTCCTTATTCTCATTTCCCCAAGGATAGGTTCTTCGATTGTCCGGGTCAGTCCACCCACATAATCCAGCTTCGTCGCCATAATAGATGGTCGGAGCTCCTGGCCACGTCATCTGAAGCACAACTGCTTCTCTCATCACTGACATTTGAATTCCAGCTTCCGCCAAATGAGCCCCTACACTATTCGTTCTACCAACCTTTCGATTCGTTCTTGTTAGGAACCTCGAATGATCATGATTGGAAAGCTCATTCATAGCTACTTGTAGTGATTGCGTTTGGAATTTTCCCATATAATGATTCATAGCATTGATAAAATTGCTGTGATTGGATAACATATCCTCACGATATTGATCACTATGCTTTTCCATACCTGTAAAAAACCAAGTCACAGGCTCCATAAAGGCATCGTAGTTCATGACAGAATCCCATTCATCACCCTTTAGCCATTCCGATGGATCTCCATAGTGCTCTGCTAAGATAAGCGCTTCTGGATTGGCTTCTTTCACCGCCTTTCGAAACTCCTTCCAGAAACAATGATTATATTCTACGGTATAGCCTAAATCAGCCGCTACATCAAGTCTCCAGCCATCCACAGAAAATGGCGGTGACACCCATTTTCTAGCGATCTCCATAATATACTCTCGTAACTTTTCAGATTTTTCATAGTTTAACTTCGGAAGAGTATCATACCCCCACCAACCGTCATAGGAAGTATTATAAGGCCAGGAATCTTTTCGAAACTGAAAGAAGGTATGATAAGGACTTTCCTTTGAAACAAATGCTCCTTTTTCAAAACCTTTCGCATCTTCATAAATTAATTCTCGATCCAGCCACTTATTAAAAGAACCACAATGATTAAAAACTCCGTCAAGAATTATCTTTATCCCACGCTTGTGTGCCTCTTCTACAAAGCTTTGAAATAACTGATTCGAGGCTTCAAGATTTTCTAAGTCTGTTACCCTTTTAATATATCTAGTTGCCTCCTTGTTGCTCTGAGTTGCTATGTTAAGCACCTCACCTTCATCCTGTTTGATAACTCCATAATGTGGATCTACGAAATCGTAGTCTTGTATATCATATTTATGATTAGAAGGCGAGACAAAAATAGGATTCATATAGATTGCATCAATCCCTAGATCCTCTAAATAATCTAATTTTTTTATTATACCGGCCAGATCTCCACCGTAAAATTCTCTCACGCCATTGACAGCCGGGTACTTATTCCAGTCTAACACCCGTGCTGTACTTCCCCCTATGTAATGATACTCATTGTCTAGTACGTCATTTGACACATCTCCATTATAGAAACGGTCAACGAATATCTGATAGAATACAGCACCCTTTGCCCAGTCAGGTGTCTTATATCCAGCAAGTATAGTAAATTCTTTTTCTGGTGCTATCTCTTCCGTTACACCAGCAGCGTCATAAAAATACGTCTTATCACCTTTTACCAACTCAAAATAATAAGATTCACGATCTACTTTCACCTCAAATGTAACCTCATAATAATCAAACAGAGCTTCCACAAGCCAGAGTTTCATAGAAAGTTTTTGATTATTATTAATCAACCATATTCCATTTACGTCGTTATGCTTCACTCGAATACGAATCTTCACCTGTTCGAAAAGATTTGGCTCTTGTGGACTTCGATATAATATGGTTCCATCACTAAAAACAGCCTCTTTGCAAAAAGGGGCTTCTTCTAACTGTATCTCTTCTATTTTTTCTTCCATAACCTGTCCGTCATTCCACATGATTTTTACCATCACTCCAATAAGCCCTTGCACAACATTGTAAGCTTATTTTAACTGATAATTAACCCAATTACAATAAAAACCATCCGCACAAATCTCGGAAACAAGCCATTAATGGACGATTTCTTACAAAGTAAAAAGGACAGCTTCACGGGTGCTGTCCTTTTCGGAGAAGGTATTTTTGTTACTTATGGGGTGTAGCAAAAACTATATAATGTATTGGGGTTTACGATTATTAGTATAGCATGAGGGAACACTTAAGTGTGCACAAAGTTTATATCAATTTAAAAATGTTTTTAGTAAAAGTGCCAACCGTTACCTATACTTTATATTTTACACCCGTAAAAAATGACAGATTTAGACATGGATAAAGTTGCCTTTTTGTATTCCATCTGCTGCTCCTTCTTTCCTAGTATAGATTCAACTAGAATCTTGGTATATTTACTTACCTTCTTCCATTCTCTGTTTCAACATTCTACAATAGAGAATGGAAAGATTCCTTCCTAGTAAGCAGAGCAGACATTTACAATTTTGGATCATAGCAAAACCGAAACAAAAATTTCTCGTTGCTAAATATTAAGAATATAAATCTAGTTATTGATAGGATCTTTGTTATATTCTGATCTTTGTTTCTCTAATACCATAACATAGTTAGTCAAAGAGACTCCCTCTCTTATCACTTGTTGCTCTTTCACAACCTGATAGCCCCTCTTAAGAAAGAAAGGTTTTGCAGTTATCGAAGCATGTGTCGTTATCTCATTACTTCCGTTTGAAAAGGAATGTGCTTCTAACGCATCACATAGTTTAGTAGCAATTCCTAACCCCTGGTAATCTTTATGAACATAAAGACGATCAAGATACCCTGTAGTATCTATATCTGAAAATCCAAGAATCGAAGATCCATCGGTAGCAACTAAGGTGTAATGGTTTAAAAAAGAGTCATTCCATTCCTTTAGATTTACCTTTCCATTCGCCCATACCATTCTTTGTTCTAGGGAGTAATCCTTTGCATTGATATGGTGTACTGTTTGATAAAAGAGTTCTGATATCTCCTTACAATCGTCTGGTTGGTAAGGACGTAGTTGTATTGTACTACTGTTTTCCATACTTATATCACTCTCTTCCATTGTTAATTCCTCTTATTGTTTATTACTATCATTGTTTATTTCGAGATTTTTCCGATTAACTCTTTTGCTTCATTTAACATAGCTTTAGGAACATAGATAATATACTCGTACTCATAATCCTTATTCTGACCAAATGTTCCTGTTCTAGCCCTTGTGTCTGACAATGCAGACGGGCTATTTCGATTTATCGTCTTTACGACATAATCAATGTTATTCCCTGTAAGTATTTCTCTTATATTGGCTTGCTCTTTCATTGAAAATGTAGTATATAACTCTCTGCGATTAAACATTGTAATCATTGATAACCTCCACTCTTCATTTTTATATCCCTTATGAATCAAGCTCTAATGTTATATTATTTACTATTTATTAATTGTACCTTTATAATATAATCTGGTTTTTCCTCATTTACCTCCTCTTTTATCCAAATTACCTTTAATTCCTTATTGTTCGGAAGCATTTTCTCTAGCTCCTCTTTTTTTACAGTTCTCATAACACCATTTTTCCTATAATGTTTCGAAAAACTAATGATTATAGAACCTGGTTTTTTCACATATCGATATAGCCGCTTCAATACTTCCGGAGGATTCTTCAAATGTTCCAAAACATTACCTAACAGGATATAATCAAATCTACTTTCTTCAAAAGGAAGCTCCATCGTTTCGATATCTCCCTTTATTATTCTCGCTAGATTGTTTCCAATCCTAACAACCTCTGGTTCCTTTTCAATACCAATTACCTCACTATTTGGAAATAAACTCTCAGCTTTAGCAATTGTTGCTCCTAAACCACATCCAACATCTAAAATTCGAAGTCTAGAGAAAGGTTCTTCTTCTATTAATTTAAGTAAATCTGTACGCACCCAACTAAAGCTGTCAATTTCCATTCCATGCTTCTCAATTAACTTCTTACGATTACTGCTTAATAATTCATCAAAAGCTCTTTTGTTTTTACGAAATCCCACACTACCAAAATGATATATGAAGCTATTTTTGCATAAAAGCTGCGTATAACCTTCCTTTAAAAAACGGTAACCAATATCATTATCCTCATAATTTCCTGGCGTGAATCTCTCATCCAAATAACCAACCTTTTCTAGCGCTTTACGCTTAAACATCACAGCAAACCCCATAAGCCAAGCTTTTTTTTCATAAGGGTATTTCATAGGTATGTTATGCTCTTCCCCATATTTATACCATGCTTCTGGACTTCCCTTTTTTGCCGTGACCATCTGGTCATTATTGGCATGATTGCTGACACTACCTGCAGCGCCTATCTTTTCATTTTCATATAATCCCATTCGAAGCCAAAACAAAGCATTCGGTGGAACTATCGTATCATTATTTAGTAAAAAGATATCATTCTCGGGTTCTGCAGCAAGAATACCTTGATTACAACCACTAGGAAACCCTTTGTTTTCCTCATTGCAAATCACCTTAATAACAGGATTTCTTCTGGTAGAATTATTCTTTGTCTCTTCTGATTTCTTAAGATTCTGAAGCCAAATAGCGCTTCCATCTGTTGATGCATTATCAATGATTACTAGTTCTCCTGCCTCTTTTGGCATGCTCTGACAGAGGCTATCAATACAAAGAGAGGTAAGTTCCATACCATTATAAGATAAAATGATCACAGATACTGGACGAACCTCTATCTCTCCAGATAGTAATAGTTCTTCTTTCACACTTCTTACATATTCTTTGTCTTCATTATTACAAAAAAATTCAGAATTTTCATAACATAGAAAGGCCTGATTTTTATTCTTTTCCCTATAATAATTACCAAGCATAAAATACAGTTCATAATTTCTACAATTATAAGAAAGTCCTTTTCCAATACAACAATAAGCTTCATACTCTTTTTGTTCCGCAAAAAGTAAACTAGCTTCAAAAATAGCCATATTATCGTTATAAAAGACTTTCTCTTTATACTCCTCTAGCAAACTCTTAGCTTCTTGTAATGCTCCTGTATTGATTAGTAATCCTATTCTTTCTTCAACGGAAAAATCACGATTTTCTATTTGTAATCTGTATTCGTTTAAAAATCTATCTCTTTCTTCTTCATATCCTCTATTAATATCCATTCCAGACTCATGAATTAGCCATGGTGATTCCTGACGTACTACCGCAGCTATATACCCTGCCCTAGCAAACTCAAGACACTGTGAGGTATCATAAAAATGCCAACCCCGACAAATATCTTCACGCCACATAATGTCATACTGTGTCATTAGAAACTGTCCATCTAAAGCCTGCACCTCACAATATGGTTCTTTCACTTCTCCTAGTTCCAGAAGCTTAAGACACTCTAGATTATCCTCTAATGTTTTACCTATGCAACTATCACTCTCCCACCAGATTCCATTTCTTGGGAGTTTTTCACAACCAATCACCCCTAATATTCCAATATGAGGGTTTTCCGAAAAGATTCGTATACTTTCCTCTATCAATAGTGGATTAATGATAAATACATCATGGTGCATATATATTTTATATTTAGCATCACTTCTGCTCATTGCCCGATTATAACCCTCTGTCATTGACAATGCGTCATCAATAATAATGAGCTCTCTCTCTATTCCAATAGGAAGTTTCAGCTTCTCTATGTATTTGATGATCTCTTCCCGGATTTCCCTCTGATTAGAGCAACTAATAAATGCGATTTTATTTTCCTTCATCTTTCCTCCCTATATAAGTTAGTTGCTCTAATTGACAAGAGCGTGTAAGGCCTTAGCCATCTCAAAATCACTATTCTCTTCGTAACACTTTTCTAATAATAAAGCCATTCTTTTTCGATCATAGCTAAATAGTGAAATCATCATAAGAAGCATAAATCTTGAAATCTCAAGTTCAAAAAACTCTTTGCTTATTCCTTGGTCTATTCCAAATTCTATCCTTCTAAGGCAAAACTTGATCTTGTAATAAAGGTTCACAAGGCTATCGAAATCTTTACAATCTTCTCTCCAAAAAAGTCCTGTTCGATTTTCTGCAGTTTCTAATTGAGCTATTTTTAGAATTACAGAAAAAGCTGTCATTCTTTTATCAGATTTTTCTACCTCACCAATCTTTTCATATAACTTTATACAACTTTCTAGGTCATGTCTCTTAATATGGTAATCAAACTGATTTTTTAATTCTGAATAATCCACTTATAATTTCCCCCTCTACTACAACCATTCCTTAAAAAAAGGCAGCTGCAACAACTATGCATCTGCCTAATTCTAATAAATTAACATAAACAAGGTGCTGCTTTTTCCCTTTAATAATCAGTGATATCTCTTTAATTCCTGAACTTTAATAACCCTAAAGAAGCATCTAACATCTTTACTATAGATTAATTTTTAATTCTAAAGCTTTTTAGCAAAAATAAATGCATACAGACTCAAACCAAAATCTATAGTCTGATTATCTAACGTTAGCATATGAATTAATATCTCACTCTTTTCTGGCATATTCTGCAAAATATCTTCCAAGCACAAATGATAAACTAATCCTCCCGTATTAATAATTGTTGGATTTTTAAAGTATTTTTTTACTGCTGGTATAATATTTTCCGAATCTGCTGCCTCAGATGGATCTGTATTCATCATCTGCTGTAGTGTTGGTGTAGATAAAAATCTGGGATATTTATTACCATTCCTACTCTCAAAATATTCTTCCGTAAGGTATAGACGAATGCCATTAACAATTGCCATTTGCATGTCTGTCCATTGGAATCTACTGTTCCCTATAAAATCATTACAGAAAAGTAAACCCTCCGGATTTAACAGTTCACAAGAAATCCTGATTGCATTATCTGCACTTTGCATATGATGAAGACTATTATCCCAGAAAACCAAATCATAGTACTCTTTTTTATCTGCCATCGTATAAATATCACCACATATAAAATCCATCTGGTGTTCTACACTTTGATTTTTAGCATTTTCTTTGCCCTTCTCAATCATTCCTTGCGCTATATCTACACAAGTAAAGTGTTTCACGATACCTTCTTTTATTAGATGAATCTCTTTTTGTGCACTGCCACATCCAATAGAAATAGCTCTTTCAAATCCTCCAGCAGGTATTAAGTTCTTGTCTTTTAGCAACTGGATAGGTCCTGAATTCCATCCATCAATCTCTTTCCCACATATCGTTTTATTATAGTGCTGAATTATAGTAGGTGACTGCCACCATCTAGTTCTATCAGGATCCTCCTTGTAATTTGACCAGTATTCTGCTTCTTTTTGTCTTTTTGATATATATTCCTCATCCTTTTTTGTAATACTTAATTTACCTTCTTCAATCTTTTTTTGCATAGACATAATAATTTCTGCATTTCTAAAATTATTCTCAGATTGATAAGCCTTCACAATCAAATCAAAAACCTTTTTCCTATCAATTAGGTTAGTAATTATGGAAATCATAATTTCTATAGGAGAAATTTGATATTTCTTAATCCATATAAGAATATTTTTTACCTCGGCTTTTTCTCCCACCTCTAGTCTTCGAAGATAAAACTTAATCCTTGTATATCGTTCTAATAAATCTAATGTTGACAAATCCATTTGCAATAACATGGATTCGTTTAAACATTCTCTCTCCAATTTTGAAATCGTAAAAATGTTCCTTAACAATAGCACATTTTTATCCATACCATTCTCTTCAAAGCTATTTATGAGACCTTCTGCCTCATTGATTCTGCCTTGATTAATTAAGATTTCAATTTCCTTATAGACTTGTTTGGTTAGCGATTGTAGCTCATAGCTATGCTTAAATGGATACTCTTCCCATGTTCCAGAAAAAAACTCAGGATAAGCCTCAAACATAATTTTTCTATTTTTATCATAATTGATTAGATTACTATAACCGCAGTCATGAATAGCCCATGCAATTTCTTGATATGGAATTGCTATCTGATAGCCCGCTTTAATAAACTCAAAAGATTGCGAGATGTCATAAAAATCCCACTGCTTTAAAATATCATCTCTCCATCTCACATCATATTGTGTTGCTAAGAGCATTCCATCTAGGGCATCAACAAGTATATATGGTTCTTTTTGATAAAAACAGGTATCTACCGCCAATGACCAATCGCAAGCAATCGTTCTACCGCAGTTCCAAGCATTGTATATAACACCGTTTTTAGGAAGTCTTACCCCTCCAATTAGACCAAGCATCCCAATCTGTTCCTCTGCCTGAAATACATTTAACATATCAGTAATAAAGTTCTGATTACAGATAAAAACATCCTGATGCATATACACTTTATATTTTGCATCGGTGCTTTCCATAGCTGCATTATAAGCTTCTGTCATCGAATCTGCTTCTCTTACAGCAATAATATCGATTTCAAATCCCGCTGGTAATATCAACTGACTTAGAAACCAACAACACTCTTCATAATATAATTCATTGTTAACACAGATAATAAATGCTATCTTCTTTTCGTTCATTGTTTTCGCCCTTTACTTCCTAACTACATAAAGTGTAGCTGTATCCGATAGACCATTTTTTTTAAATAACTGTTCTCCAAAATATTCTTTACCTAAGCACTTTAATGAAAATCCACTCTCAGTAATTCGCTTCATAACGTCTAGTTTCGCATACTTTCTAACATGATCCCCTTGACCAAATCGTCTCCAGTTTTCTTCTTCTGAACAACCAATTTCCTCGTCTTTTTCTAACATATTTATGTCTAACGGTACTAAAAGTAATTCTATTCCATTTGGTTTTAATATTCTATGTAGTTCTCTCAAAGCTTTCCTGTCATCTGGTACATGTTCCAATACATGTGAGAAAATCCACATACTATAACTATTATCTGGTATCATGTTCATATCTTGTAGATCCACTTGAAAAGTTACACCAAAACGCTTATCATTTCCCATACTTTATTTTTAATGAGTAATTTATACTAGAGCAACTACTCGTCCATTTATATTAGCTCACTATCAGTGTGCATATTCTTTCTATCTCAGTCTCTTCTAAATCAGAATATAGAGGTAAAGTTAATATCCTCTCGGATACATATCTTGCATTCTTTAAATCTAGGTTCTTGTATACCCCTTGAAAGCACTGCTGATCTGCTGTGATAGGATAAAAGTATTTCCTAGCATAGATGTTATGTTCTCTTAATCTATCATAAACTTTATTCCTATGTTCTTCACTAGAAAATAGTACCGGATAATACCCATAATTAGAATTGATTCGCAAATTCTGTTTTCGTAATCTAATATCACTTCTACTTGTTAATCGCTCATCATAATAAAAAGACTTTTCAGCTCTTTTTTGGATCTCTTTCTTTACATATTTTAAATTACATAACCCCATTGCTGCACAGAACTCATTCATTTTTCCATTTGCTCCAACAGAAGCCACAACCTCTTCTGAGCGTATTCCAAAATTCTTTAAATCAAATAGTTTTTCATATAAATCATCTTTCCAAAAGCATATTGCTCCACCTTCAATTGTATTAAAAACCTTGGTGGCGTGAAAACTTAGCACTGATGCATCTCCAAGACTTTCTACTGGTACTCCATCTATCGTTTCACCAAATGCATGAGCTGCATCATAGATAACTTTTAGATTATTTCTCTTTGCGATATTATCAATCTCTAAATAGTTGCATACATTTCCATATACATGTACGGGAAGTATTGCAACTGTCTTATCCGTTATTAGAGACTCTATTTTAGCCTCATCTATAGTAAAATCACTAAGCTTTATATCACAAAATACAGGAATCATGCCATTTCTAATAATAGCATGGGTTGTAGATACAAAAGTATAAGGCGTTGTAATGATTTCACTGCCCACTGGAAAATCCATAGCCTGAATTATCATTTCTAATGCTATGTGTCCATTCACCATAAGTGAAATATTAGGAACACTTAAAAAGTCTTTTAACTCCCTCTCCAATCTTTTATGATAATCACCCATATTCGTTAACTTATGAGTATCCCATATTGGACGTATCATCTCAATATAATCCTCATAGGTAGGCAAAGATGAACGAGTTACATATACAGGTTTTTCTATCATATTGTACTCCATTTCTGCTTATCCACCTGTTCTCCTAACGATTTGCTTCCATAATACATTGACCCATCTCACGCATAATGCTCTTTCTTTCTTCCCCAGCTAAAAATAGTTTTGCACATCCTATCTCTGTCTCTAACTGAAAAAAATCTTTTTTACTAAAGCTATATTTTTCCGTAAAACATTCCTGAACTTTTTTATTTTTGTAGATATCATAAAAATAAAAGACTGCTGCTTGGCGACTTAGCTCTTCTCTTGCTCTAACTAGCACAAAAAACTTTTCACATTGAATTTCTTCTGGGGTTTGTGGTTGTTTATTGATTAACATATCTTGAAAGGCTGTCATAAAGAAACTTTGTTCCATTTCTGCTATTGTTTCATACCACATATAACACTCTTCACTTTGGTGTCTAGCTAGGTTTTCTTTTGTCCCAGCACTCACATTAATAGCACTTGCAGAATTATGCCAACGAAAACTCATTAGTTCTTCCTCAATAATATGTATCTTTTTTGTTTGAACTAACTTTACCCACATCTGAAAATCTGGTATCTGTCGAAACGCTTTATAATTGTTATTAATCAGCTGCCTATAAATATCTGTCCGTATTAATATCGATGGATGGGCAAGACAGTTCCCTCTCTCATAAAAAAATCGCATCCACTCTTCAGGGCTTCTGTTATTTTGCTGAAATGCATCAATCCCTGTTACCCTTTCTCCATGTTCATTAACTTGAGCACACCAAGTAAAACACGCGGCACAATCTGGATTTTCCTCCAAATAACGGATCTGTTTCTCTAATTTTTTTTCATACCAAAAATCATCTGAATTGAGTAAAGCTGTGTATTCATTGTCTAATCTACTAAGAAGAAACATAGTCTGTCCCCCTTGATTTTCATCAAAGAAATGAATTTCTCTAACTTTCTCATCGTATTGTATTAGTTTTTCTCTCGTTCCATCACATGAAGCATCATCTGCTATATAGACATCAAAACTCTGATACGATTGGTTTAATACACTATCAATAGCTTGTTCTACAAAATCTACATGATTATAACAGGGAATAATCACACCAACCTTTTTATTTTCCATTGTCTTCTCCTTATTTAAGTTGTTCTGCTGGATAATGCCTTGGAACATCATTTCGTAGCCCTATACAATATCCGCAAGAGGTTACACTTTTTTGACTTAACATTTGTCTAAGCTTATCCTTCTTTCTCTCTATCGATATATCATCAAGAAGTGAAATAAACTCTCCTTCTACCCTAGGGATAATTCCATGTTTCATTCTCCAATAAGAACGTGAACAATTATGTAGCTCTCCTTCATTAATAAGATAATATTTTCCAGACTTATGAATGCATTTTTCCCCATGACTATCCCGATCCTCTAGATTAAAAATCTTTTTTTCATGATTTCTAAAGTCTATCCATCCATCAAAATATAAGTTATCACCATGAAAGCTAGAGATTCGGTAAGTTATTTCCCTCTCCTCAAGTTTCTGTGCAATATCATGTATTTTAGTAGACAATTCTCCATAATCACTTAATACAACTCTAGTTTGATTTGCATGTTCAGCAAATAATTTCAGAATATCCTCTGGAATATCAAGAGTTCCATTTGTTACAAAATCCACTGATCTTGTAATCTGCCCAGAATATGTATATAGAAGCTTCATAATATCATACAAATCAGGGTTTAATAATGGTTCTCCTCCGGTCACAGTAAACACCCCCACACTGTCAACAAGCTCAAAATAGCGATTCAATATAACACCTGCTTCCTCATATGATACATCCTTAGGCTCTTTATAATAAGGAATAAAAGCAAGACAAAGCTTACACCTTAACGTACATCTTTGAGATACACAGAATCCTGTTCTTAATAAATCTATTTGTTTTTTCATTTAATTTTGTTTCTCCTATGGTAACTTCCTATTTTTGTAAATCCTTTGTGGATTCCTCTATTTAACTTTATATATCATCTTGATCCAATTTTCTTCTATAATCTCAACTTCGAAACCGGACTTTTCATAAAAATGAACTGCTTTTGTATTACTATCCAATACTCTTAATGTAATTACCTCTATCTTATATTCCTTGGCTACTCGAATCATCTCGTCTATCAGTTTAGAGCCAATTCCTCTTCTACAGAAATCAGGTAAAATACCAATAGAAGTGATATAACCAATTCTCTGATTTAGGTATACAGCGCAGCTACCACAGGTAACTTCACCCTCCATTGCATAAAATAAATCTGCATTTTGAGCAAGTTTTTCAACGTACTCATCAAGTACTACTCTACCAGTAAGAGGAGGTATCATAATATCCTTTAAAACATTCATATGTTTTCTTAGCCGCTCCTTGTCACAAGGTGGCTTCTCATGATATATCGTTATATCTATCATAATAAATTATACCTGTCTAACATTTTATTTATTGTACTTATATCATTAAACATCATAACATCCAGTATAGATAGTCCTGAGATAAATAAATCACCCTTTTGTTCATACTCTAAAAGTTCAACTTGCTGAAATTGTATCTCTATCTTATTTCGATGATATTTATCAACATCAAAAAAGCTCTTTCCTCCTGGTGGATTCCAATACGAAGTCACCCCTGGTATTGCTTTGCATATAGATAATGCCCATTCATCAGCCGCATTTACAGGCTCTATGGTAAGCCCCATATCTGAATACATGCAAATAGGAGTAGTAATCTCAAGATATTTACACACTTCTATCAGGCACTTTAGATTAAAATGTGCAATATCATGAACTTCATCACGGAATGCCTCCTCTAATACTTTTCTTACCTTCCAGTAATATGGAGCATATCTATAATGGCTTAACTGATCTAATATTCTATTCTTCCATGGCATTTCATTATTAATTTCTATTTCCTTAATCATAGTCTTTTGACTATGACTCTTTAAAGGAACAGCGATATACTGCCAACCACCTGTCTGTTTTAAAATACGATTTCTTTCTATCCAACCATGACGTATAAACTGGACCTCATCCAGAAGAATAAATATGTCTGTATGCTTTATTAATGAAAAATATCCCAGATAAGGCATAAAGTAGGGTTGCATTATCCCTAGCCTTTTACTCATACTAAACGCCCCATTTCATCAAATGCGTCTCTTGATAATTGTTTCACTTCCGGAATTCGTTTTTCTAGCCTCTGTTTTATTTCATTTCGATTACGATAGCAAATGTCTATTTTCGTGAGAAGATCTTTTTTATCTCCTGGTTCACTTACTAACTCACCAACTCCTGCAAGGGAAGCAAATCCATACATCTTAGTACTTGGAATAAAACTCTTTTCATAAGTGATAAACACAGTTGGAACGCACTGGCTAATTGCAGCTACAGATGCATGCACTCGTCCTGTTACCATGAGATCGAACCTACCAATTATGGATTTTATCATTTCTGGCAGGTATGGCTTGTCAATGCAAATAACTTCCTCCATATTTTTAATTAAACCACGTTTTTTTACTACCTCATATAATTGATTCAAAATTGGGTAGTCCCTTCCATTGATTAACTCAAAGTTTGGCGGTAGTGTAAACCCATTGGTATGAGAAATTAAAATAACCCTTCCACCTAATACATTTACAATATATTCAATTGCTTCAGCAAAACAACTATACTGCCACTCTTCTCTTGGCCACATATCATAAGGACCAACAGGCATATTAAACCCTCCGATTGTAAAACCAACCAATGGTCTCTCGCCCTTAACGTCTTTTAAAATATTATCAACCTGTAATTCCTTCTTCTGCGATAGTTCCGGTTGATACAAAAATGCAGGACAAGCAAAGTCTTTTACTTTATCCACGCAAAATCCCCATTCACCTAGATTTCTGCTTGAAACAGGCTCTCTATTGACAACCAGGTCAAAGTTATCAAATATCAATTTAGCAAATTTTCTAGTTACCTCTTCTGTAAAAGGTCCAGGGGTACCACCGAACAGCACTGTTTTTTTCCCTAGTAATTGTGCAGTGCCCATTTTATATAAATCAACTAGAAACCTTCCGTGTCCTACGTGTTCAGCATTATCTCCCCACATATCTCCAGACACATTAATTATCAAGTCGCAGTCTCTTACATAGGTTGCATAGGGAGTGGTAACCTCTTTATGTTTCCTTACCGCTTCATACTCTTCTCTCGCTAACTCAATCTCATTCTCCCGCCAAGCATAATACCATTCTATAGGAAGACATTTCACTTTTTCTTTTTCTATAAACTCCTTTGTCATTTGAAAAGTCGTTGTGATCTCTCCATCAGGAAACACCCGATGTAGCTCTCGAAACAAAGGTTCAATAATATAATAATTACCAACGTTACCAAACTGGAGCCTTCCCCAGTGAAGCGTACAAAGCCCTGTCACTAAAATTCGCAATTTTAACCTCCCTAATACTTTTTCTACCTAATTAGCCTTTATTCGACATTTTTATTCTACTTTCATTATACCTTGTATCACTTGTTTTCGCAATTAGACATACTCACATAAAGGATAGAGAAATCTAAAAGAAAGTACTATTTTTATAGAATTAAGGACTAATTACCCATACTCTACTGGATACAACACCTCAAAAAGGCAGGAAACAAACGTTTCCTGCCAACATAATATCCATATGAATCGTAAAAAATATTATTTACTCTCAATCTTTCATTTCAGATTATATAATTTAAATCTTAAACTTCCTCTGGCACTTCAAATAAAGACTCAAACTCTTCTCTTGTAATACGCTCTTTTTCAATTAAGCGTTCTGCACAAGAATGAAGCACATGCATATTCTCTGAAAGAATTCGTTTTGCTTCTTTATAGCATTCATCAATGATTTTCTTAACTTCTTCATCAATCTTACTTGCAACAGCTTCACTCATGTTCTTTGTATGAGCGAGATCTCTTCCGATAAATACTTCTTCATCGTCATTCTCATAGTTTACCATACCGATACTCTCTGTGAAACCATAGCGAGTAACCATACTACGAGCAGTCTTCGTTGCCATCTTAATGTCTTGAGAAGCACCTGTCGTGATATCATCGAAAATCAATTCTTCCGCAATTCTACCACCAAGACTTACGATGATATCTTGACGCATCTTACCGCGTGTATTAAACATCTCATCTTTTTCTGGAAGTGGCATCGTGTAACCTGCTGCCCCTCCTGTAGGAATAATCGATATTGTATAAACCGGTCCAACATCAGGTAAGACATGGAATAAAATCGCATGACCTGCTTCGTGATAAGCAGTAATCTTCTTTTCTTTGTCGGAAATAACACGGCTCTTCTTCTCTGTACCAATTCCAACCTTAATGAAGGACTTCTTAATATCCTCGCTTAAGATAAAGCTTCTATCATCTTTCGCAGCACTAATCGCTGCTTCATTTAACAAATTCTCAAGATCTGCACCGGTAAATCCAGCGGTTGTCTGAGCTACTTGTGTTAAATCAACATCATCACCAAGTGGTTTATTCTTTGCATGAACAGCAAGAATTTCTTCTCGGCCCTTTACATCTGGTCTACCCACTAAAACTTTTCGGTCAAAACGTCCTGGACGAAGGATCGCCGGGTCAAGAATATCAACACGGTTGGTAGCTGCCATTACAATAATACCTTCATTGGCACCAAAACCATCCATCTCAACAAGTAACTGATTTAATGTTTGCTCTCTTTCGTCATGGCCGCCGCCCATACCAGTACCTCTTCTTCTGGCTACAGCATCAATCTCATCAATAAAAACAATACATGGGCTGTTTTTCTTTGCCTCGGAGAATAAGTCACGAACACGGGATGCACCGACACCGACAAACATTTCTACGAAGTCAGAGCCGGATATCGAGAAGAATGGAACTCCTGCCTCTCCTGCTACTGCCTTTGCAAGTAACGTCTTACCGGTACCAGGAGGCCCCTCTAATAAGACACCCTTAGGGATACGAGCACCCACCTGAATAAATTTCTTAGGATTTTTCAAGAAGTCAACGATTTCTTTCAGCTCTTCTTTTTCTTCAGCCAGACCTGCTACATTCTTAAACGTTGTATTCTTCCCTTCATCCATTGTCATCTTGGCACGACTCTTACCAAAGTTCATCACCTTGTTATTACCACCGCCGCCACCACTTACCTGACTGGTTAGGAAGGAAAACATTAAAATAATAATTACAAAACCGATTAAGTAAGGTAGTACACTTGTTAAAAACCAGCTTGGTTTCTCTATGTCATGTACATAAGAAGCAACACCATTGGCCCTAGCATCTGCTTCTGCTACCTCTGCACTCGTTACATAAATGGTATAAGTCTTTCCATCGGATAAATTAACCTTTACACGGCCGGTTGGAGCCTCCTCATTTTGATAAATATCCACTGATGCCACCGAACCGCTTTGTAAATCAGCTACATAATCGGTATAGCTGTGTTTTACAGAACTATTACTAGCAAAACTCTCAGACAGATATACTGCTGAGATAATAATTAGTAGGATAATAACATAAAAGCCATATCCCCTCATCGACTTTTTCAATACAAAACCTCCTTTTTATTATACTGTTTGAACCACTCCAATGTATGGAAGATTTCTATAAATTTGGGCATAATCCAGACCGTAGCCAACTACAAATTCATCCGGAATCTGGTATCCCGTATAGTCCACTTTAACGTCAACTTCTCTTCTGCTAGGCTTATCTAAAAGAGTACAAAGCTTTAAGCTGCTTGGTTGACGGTTTTTTAATAAATCTAATAAATAAGACAAAGTTCTTCCAGAGTCAATAATATCTTCTACCACAAGAACATCACGTCCTTCAATACTTTCATCTAAGTCTTTTAAGATTCTAACACGCCCGGAGCTAACTGTGGAATCTCCATAGCTGGAAACGGACATGAAATCAATAGTTACTGGTACTGTAATATGCTTTGAAAGTTCTGTCATAAAGAACACACCACCTTTTAATACACAAATTAAATGTAGCGTTTTTCCTGCATATTCTTTACTTATCTCTTCCCCAAGTTCTTTAATCTTTTTACCTATTTCCTCTTCTGATATGAGTACTTTTATATTTTCTGCCATTGTATTGCACCTCTTTCTCTTCTCTTTACTACTAGCTATCTGCGGTAACGGATAACACCCAGTTCGTATTCTGATCTATACGATACGCCTCGCTTGAGCGGACACCTACTGCCCAAAGTACATGACTATCACATACTACCAAGGGTATCTTATCACGTTCCTCTCGCGGAATTTTCTGATCAACCAACAAAGATTTTAAACTTTTTGTTTTTCCCTGCGGATGAATCATAAGAAAATCGCCCTCTCGTCTTGTTCTTAAAACAACAGCATCTCTTATTTTATCATAATCATACCATTTCGTATAGCTATTTTTTGGTATCGCCAAAGATTTTTCATAAGGAAATAGCCTTATTTCAAAGCCTTTCCCTAAAAAATCTACCCTTTGAACTGTCCCCTTTTTCATAGAATCCTCATGATCAAGCGTAAGAGGAATTTCGACTGGCTGAATATTTCTATCCCCATCCTTTCTTTCCGAGTATAGCTGACTATCATAAACAATAAGAGTATTATACCCTCGCTTTAAAATAATATGATTTGGCAAATGAATTTCCTTACCAACTTGGCATTTACTTAAATGTGCTCCATCGGTAAGGTGTATCATTTCAATATCTTTCAACCCACTAATTGATTTGATTGCTTTACGGAGAATTTCACGCTTTATTAAGTCCTCATAGGACGAGAATTCCTTTAATTCTAACGTCACTTTCCCTTTCGAAAGAGTAGCGATCTTTCTAAATTCTCTCTCCGTTACCTGGTCTAAGTAGTTTGCAACTTCCGTTAATTGATCCGAAAGAGACGTGATATGCTCTATTGCTCTTTCATTAATCTCCTTCGTGACAATCGGAAGAATACTAAGCCTAATTTTATTTCTAGTATAGTCATTTGATAGGTTCGTGCTGTCTGTACGATAAGATATGTTCTCTTTTAACAAAAAGTTTTCAATTTCTTCTCTTGTAACGCAAAGAAGCGGTCGAATAATCTGACCGCGCTTCTTCGGAATTCCTGTTATACCGGTTAGACCTGTTCCACGGAACAGATGAAATAATACCGTTTCCGCATTATCATTTCGATTATGTGCTACCGCTATTTTATGAGCCTTAACACGTTCACATTCCTGTTCAAAGCTAAGGTATCTCAAATTTCTTCCGGCTTCCTCTATCGTAGTCCCTGAAATTTCTGCTAATCTCTTAACATCTTCATGAACGCAGTGAAGAGGGATGGATAAACTTTTACACAAATCCCCAACAAATGCTTCGTCCTCATCTGCCTCCATCCCACGCAACATATGATTCACATGAACTGCATACAATTTTAGCTGATACTGCTCCCGTAACCTATGAAGGCAAGTTAAAAGGCATACCGAATCTGCACCTCCTGATACCCCTACAACAATGGCATCAAAAGGCATAAGCATCTCCTGTTTTTCTATAAAGTTCTCCACTTTCTTTAACATTGCATCCTCACACAACTTTCTTAACGTACTCCTAAAGTCTTTCTCAGTAAGACTATTTCTAAACCTAGTATGATAGCTTATCAGAAGTTTATTTATAAACGTCTGATAAAAGGTGGGCTTTTTGCACCGTAAATCGGATGATTGGAACACGCTTTTAGTTCCGATCATATACTGTTTTCTGCCCTAAAAAATGAGTTAACTGTATTTTATCTCTTCTTCTATAAAATAGCAACCTTCCATATTACTTTTTCCAGATACCAGTAACTAAGACTGTCATATCATCCGCTGGTATATATCCATGCTTTTCAAGTGCAGCTGATAGAATTGTATTTGCAATTTCCTGTGGTGATTTATATGGAATATTTTTTATTAACTCTTTAAAATACCCCTCTTTGTCCTCTTCTTCAACGCAATCTATTACTCCATCGGATACCATGATAACATAATCTCCATCATAAAGCTTTTTACTCTTACTGTCATAATCGACGTGATTTAGAATTCCTGCTGGCATACTGCTAGAACTAATAGTCTCAACAAAATGATCCCTCTTAATAAAGGTGGTTGCTGCACCGATTTTTACAAATTCACAGGTACCTGCACACAAGTTAACAATACATAAATCAATCGTGGATGACATGGAATACTCCGACCGTAAAACGAGTACCGAGTTGATAAGCTTAATTGCAGGTTCTTCACGAAATCCTGCTTCTAAAAACTGTTCCAATAATTCAATAACCATTTCACTTTCTTCATAAGCTTCACTACCACTTCCCATACCATCCGATAACATCATAACGACATCCTGACTATCTGGATAGAGAAAAGAGAAATTATCTCCATTTAATTCTCCTTTCTTTTTTGAAGCTCTGGATACCCCTGTTAATACTTTAAAGTTTGCATCCTCACAAAAGACATAATCATCGTATACCCGTCCAATTACATTCCTCGAATCCTCTCTTGGTACAAAATGCTTTTCTAAAGCATTTCCAATTAATACTGCTGCTTCCTTTGTTGTTAGACATCTACCGTTTTTGCATCTTGCTCTTATGTGTAGTTCCATCCCTCTATTTTCCCGTTCGAACATCAATACTCTTTGTACTTTGATTCTATGTATACGCAGTTTTTGATTTATTTTTCTTCGCTTTAATTCAATCACTTCTCCGTTATCGCAAAGATTTCCTGAAAAATCCTTTACGATTCTGGCTATCTCTCCAAGCTGTCCTGCAACTGCTTCTCTACTCTCTACAATTCGATTGTGCCATATCATTTTAAGGCGTGCTGTACTAAGGTTACGGTTTGCTTCCTCCACAAACTCAGGAACCTGAATACATTGAATCCTTAGCATATCAGGCATATCATCTACGGTAACATTGCCTTTTCCTTTTGCAAGTTCAAGGAGATTCCATGTTGCTTGATAACTTTGATTAAAGTTCCTATCCCAGCATACACCACACTTTTTACAATTTTTGCATAGGTTTGTACTGATGTCTTCTAAGACCAACTGCATGTCCTCCGTATTTAATACGGTCTTGGGGGATGCCATATAGTCAAAGCTTGACGCTAATTTATGAAATGACCCTGCAATCCCCTCTAATTTCTTACGTGCTGTGTTTTCAAATTCATCTTTCACATAATGTTCTCCATTGTTAACTGAACCACTTCCCTGCAGCAATCCAACAATCACCGCTGCGATTCCTATCAATATGATAACGATGGTAGCTAAAATCAGATACCTTGCTACAACATTCGGACTTGCATTAAAAAAAGTAACTAACGCAACAACAACCCCCGCCAATGGCAATAACCAGCTTCTTCTCTTCTTCATAAGAACACGCCGTCCTTCCCTTATCCGTATTTTTCCCTGCCTTCCTGCTCCTTACCTAAAATCATTTTTTATACAGCAATAAAACAGGCGGTTAATTTAGGATTATAAAACTGATGGCGTAAAATGTTTGTCAAATTGATGTACCAATTCCAAAAACATTATGACAATTTATCCTTTTGTATCACTTGAGAACTCGAATTCAGGGAATTCAACTTGTTTAAGAAGGTTAAACTAGAAATTATATCTTATTTGTAGCACAATTAATACTTATGTATTTTAATATTGTTACAGTCTCAATATTGCCTAAAGAACATTATCTTGTAGGACCTAGCAAGTAAGTATTACAAGATGTTGTTATACTTTATTTTTAAATTAAATTTACTTAGCGACTACACACGTCCTACTTCAAGACTCTTTTCATCACTACATACCTTTTTAATAACTTTTTTAACCCCTTTTTAATCCCTTTTCTGATTCTTCAACATGTTTTTTCCATCCTCAAAATTATTATTTTAGAGATTTATGACTTCAGCCCTACTTTTCTTCGACAGCACATTATTACTTTTCTTTTAAATTCCTAACAACTCACCTGTATAACCGGTGGGTTATTAAAAAGTTCTGTAGCAATCGAGAAAATGGTATAACGTTAAAATAATTATATAATAAAAAACATGGTTTGCTATACTTTGTCACATTAACAACCTTCGGAATGGATGGACCAGCAAAAAGGCACAGGATATTATCCTGTGCCTTTTATTAACAATAGCGAAGGAGGGATTTGAACCCCCGACACTACGGGTATGAACCGTATGCTCTAGCCAACTGAGCTACTTCGCCAAAGTGACAAAGCAAATTATAACTTGTTTTGTTTTTAATGTCAATATGTATTTTCATCCATTTTCAAAAAGAAAAAGGCATCGTATATTATCGATACCTTTTCTCTAATTTTTATTTTCCTTTTCCGGTTCAAATATAATCTCATCCGGATAAACTAAGCCAAGTTGGGATCTAGCAACATCCTCTATGTACTTTTTCGTTCCTGGATATAGCTTACTTTCCTCAATTTCTTTCGCTCTTTCATTCTCATCAGAAATCTGCAGTTCTAACTCAGCCTTTTTTTGTTCTTTTGCGCTGGCTCCTTCTTTTAATTCTGTTGATTTATAAAGCACTACAACACAAATTATCATAACCATCAGCGCCGTCAATCTTAAACCGCTTCTTCTCTTCCTATTCCTTCTCACTTATCTCACCTTTTTCCTGTGGTTGTGTGATTAACTCCAAAACACCACGTGGACGTTCTACTTTTGGTGGAGGTGCTTCCTCCACTTGTTTCTTTTTCTTTATTTTAACCTTATCTACGTACTTTTTCAATCGTTTTCTAATACAAGCTTTGAAAACATTAATTCTTTTTTGGACTTTTCTACCAATAAAACGTCCAATTTTTTCGACTTTCCCTAAAAGAAAACGAAATAGCTTTTTTGTCTTTGATATTATAAACATTATCGGCGAAATTAATAGTTTTAATAACATCAATATACAATTTTTAATGAAAAGTGTAAACTTCGTTCCACATAAAACAATCAGTGGACTAAAGATCTTTTGATACAAAGCCATGCTAAGAACCATAGCAACTGTACTGTACCATCGAATCATTCCGTCATTTTGCAGATACATCATTCGAAAAATCAAAATGCCCGCCACAATCCAGAAACAGATATCCTCTATGCCAATCATTATTTTCCCATGATAAAAGGTATTCCGGAGAATTCGTAACAAGTCATACATTAGAAACAATAAGATTCCCCAATAGGATGCTGCCGCAAGATATCGAAGTTCTAAAAAGATGGATGTATTCATAAGCATCCCTCCGTTTATTTAAATAATCTCTTAAGAACGGATTCTCCTGACTTCGTAAATCCTTTTAGCTCAGAGTAAACAAAACTGTCCACATGACCAGTGATATCTACTTCCCCTTTCTCAAGGGTCAGTCTACCCATATGCAGTTCACTACCGCGAATCATCAAAATACCCAAATCAGTTTCTAAAATAATTTCATGATCGTCAAAGGAACGAACGTCACGAACACCTGTAATTTGCGCTTCCTTTCGATCATTTAAGTTCAAATGATGCTTTTTTATTTGTTTGCTATCTTCCATATATGCTCCTCATTTCACCTAACCCTGCTATTATCATATATATGCATGGACGTTATTGTGAAGAACTACGGAAGTAATTCTAGGTCAAATGTATCGAGGTTAACTATAAGTATTTATAGAGTTCCTTGGCATCATCCTTTCGTGTTGTCTCCTGGACATCCAATACCTCAACACGAACTGCTTTACTTCCAAAACCAATCTCTATAATATCTCCAACCTTAACATTAGTGGAGGCTTTTGCTGGTTTATCATTGATTAAAACCCTGCCTGCATCGCAGGCATCATTTGCTACTGTTCTTCGCTTAATTAGCCTTGATACCTTTAAATATTTATCTAATCTCATACTAACTCCTATCTGCGTGTTTTAGCACGTATTATAATCAATATGTTGAAAAATAATTTCTAGATTTCAACATAACTAGGAAAAAAGGCTGTTTTGAAGAATCCCTCAAAACAGCCTATGTTCATATGTTTACCAGAACAACTATAACTTATAGAAGTTCGCATTGTAAGCAATCTATTACTTGTTGATAACGTCTTTTAATGCCTTGCCAGCTTTAAACTTAGGTGCTTTAGAAGCTGCAATTGTAATTGTCTGCTTTGTTTGTGGATTTCTACCTGTTCTTGCTGGTCTAGCAGATACTTCGAATGTACCGAATCCAACTAATTGAACTTTCTCGCCTTTTGTTAATTCTTCAGTAACAACATCGATAAATGCCTTTAATGCCTTCTCTGAATCCTTCTTGGATAACTCTGTCTTTTCTGCGATAGCTGCAACTAATTCTGCTTTGTTCATGGATAAACTCCTCCTCTAACGTATTATTAAATATAGTTTTTTCACAAGCGGAATTGATTTTAGGTCCGTCTTGTATCACGCTTCCCCATAATTGAGTATTACTCTTTCTCGGGCAACTAGGTGAACCATGGTAGGTTTTTCTTCAAAAATCACCTTCAATCTATTTATAAACTTATTAGGGCAATTTGTCAAGGAATTTTCTGCATTTATTTCCAAAATGACAGAGTTTTTTGAAGAAAAAAGCCTATTTCTATCTATTAGAATTTTTTGGTGGTCGATTGAGTCTTAAATTGGCTATTTTTATAGGCATAAAACCCTATTGATAAATTTTCACACAATATACAATCGAGATAAATTTACTGCAGTATAGCATTCATTAGAGGCTTATTTTCCTCTAATTATTTCCACTTTTATAGTGTAAAATTAATTAGTGCATATTTGACTCTAATTTCGATATCTCATCCTGGATTTTTTCAGTTAAACAGGATTCTGCATCAATATTTAAAGCCAACCCTAGGTTACTCAAAGTATACAAGAAATCCCCATACGCCTTTTTTTGCTTCTCTAACAAAGCTCCCTCTTGGCATAAGGTTTGAAGCTTTGTTGCTTCGATGTGTAACCGAGAAAACAACTCTTCTTTAGTATAAGCCATATTTCTAATTTTATTGCTTTTTTTTACTATCTTTTGTGCTCGTAGCAAAGCTGGAAAAGAAATTGGTACATGTAACGTTCCAGACTCCACAGTTTTCCCCTTCTTTTCTTCTTTCTTGATTTCCTCCCAGGTAGTTAAAACACCTTCGGAATCTTCCACTATAGCATCACCAAAAACATGGGGATGCCTTCTTACCATCTTTCGTGCAACTTCATCAATAACTTCCTCTACCGTAAATAAGCCTTCCTCTTTCGCGATTTGACTATGCATAACTACCTGTAATAAAACATCTCCTAACTCTTCTCTTAAGTTATCATAGTCCCCACTCTTGGTATACTGATTGATTCCATCCACAACTTCATATGCTTCTTCAATCATACAATTTTTTAAACTATCATGCGTTTGTTCACGATCCCATGGACATCCATTTTCTGAGCGAAGTCTCTCTATAATATCGCAAAATTCTTGAAAATCATACTCTGTCTTCATATCCTTTGTTCCTTTCTATTATCCTATTCAATTATCTCATCAAGTAGCTGTCTATCAGGTTTTTTTAACTCACCGTACGTAGTTAAGGTTCCGTTTATTGTAACATAAGCCTGATCTATCCCCTCCTCATAAGCTTTTGGAGTATAGATATTCATAGCTTCTTTCGGCGTTGTGTTTCCACCCGTAGATAGTGTATAGCTTTTTCCTTCTTCCAAAAGTGGGCTACTATATACAATCGATTGATAGGACTTGGAGGGTAAATATGCCATAACTGGTATTCTGTCCTCTCCTTCCAGTAAGCAAAGCAAAGTTTCCTCTTCTATTACTTCCTCTAAATTAAGCAATAAAGAATTTTGTTTTGATGTGTTAGAAGGTGCCATCGCCATCTTACGACTTCCAACTGCAAGTAGTGTTCCACCACTTATTTCAAATACACCATCGTAATCTATGGCACCATTTGCATGATTGGTCGGTCCTTCAATAATTAAAGTGCCTGCTGTCATTGTTGCAGATCCATTGATATCGATACCGTCACCACCAGCATAAACAGTTACGGTACCGCCTGAGAAGGACAACATCCCTTCTCCTTCCATAAAACTATCTTCTTCCTCTTTTGAATTTTCTTTATTACCATCCGAACCGCCAGAAACATTGATACCATCATCCGTGGATACAATATTTAATTTTCCACTCTTTATGTGAATCATAGAACCTTCGATTCCCTCATAAGAGGATGTTATCGTAATATCTGCCATTGCGATAGAAAGGGATCTATCTGCATGGATACCATCATCTCCAGAAGCTATAGTAAAAGTTCCATTTTTAATCGATATACTACCATCACTATGAATCGCATCTTCTTCACTATTAAGAGTAAAAACACCATCTTGAACCACAAGATTTTTATCTGCTTGAATTCCATCTTGCTTCGAGCTTATCACAAACTCGCTACGATTCATAAAAATCAGACCTTTTGAATTTACAGAGTCATTGCTTGTACGAATTCCATCCTTTCCAGAGGTTATTTTCATCTTCGCGGCATCAATGAGTACTGCTTCTTCACCAATAATTCCGTGAGCCACAGAACGAATCTCATAGTCCCCTTCTACCATTTTTAAAACGCCTTCTGAAACTATGGCATTTTGATCCATTGCATTCATCACAAGCCTCCCTGACCCATTCAAGGTTAAGTCAGATTCGCAATATATTGTGGCATTCGTATTACTTAAACTATTATCCTCTGATATGCCATCTGTTAGCACATTCCTTGTCCCTGGTACTAAGCTAATCATAACTTTACCAGCCTCCTTGATATCAATAGGGGCGCCTTTTTCACAGTGGATGATTGCGTCCTTTAAAATCAAACGAACCAATCCGCCTGTCTTTTCCTCTACCACGATTTGACCGTCTTTTAACATGCCAAATACAACATAAGTACCCGGTTTACTTATGCTAATTATATTATCACTGACAAATGCACCTTCACCACTAAATACGATAGAGCTTTCATTTAATTGAATATAATTTACTTCTCTTTCATTATAATCAGTATAATAGTCCCCTGAATCAAACGAAAGCCCTTCCTCTGACAAATCCTCTGACATATTGTTAATAAAAGACTCTGGTGTGTTCTTTAAAGAATCCTTTGAGCCCTCGTCTCCAGAATTCTGTTCCTCTTTTTGGTTTTTATTCGCTTCTTCCGAATCTAACTGATTGGAAGAAACTTTACTGCAACCAAAAAGCAACGTTGCAATAAGTAATATGCTTATCTTTAAGTAGATAGAATGACTATTTCTCATCATGTCCTCCAAATCCATACTAAAGTTCCACAAACAAAATAGCATGATTCTTAGTGTCAATACGTTTACTTTAACTAGTTTGATAGAATCTATCAACTATAATTTTCTCCATGATTAGGAAAATCAAACATTACCCCAACTTCCCAACCAATACCTTCCTCACCTGTTTCCTAATATCATCGCATTATTGTACCTCTCTTAATAAAGAAAAGCACTCAAGTATTACTATTATACAGAATAAATATGTAAGAAGTTTGTTCCTAATGTGAACAATTCTTTAAATTTAAAAATGCTAAAAGAAGAATACTGCCTCTTTTAGCATTTTTATAGTTTTCTATTACAAAATCTCTAAAACGTATTTAGAATACCAAGTTGTCATTATCTCTTTCCATTACTAAACGTTTCGCCATCTCATCGATACGATATTTCTCCCTATTTGCTAGCTTTTCACCATATAGGGTTAGTTTGTGTACTGCTTCTTTTGAGTAATCATCCATCTTTGGTATCTCTTCTTCTGTATTTAACACCATACGGTAATAATATTGCTGATGATTGACGGATTTATAGATTTTTTTCAGTTGATAATCTACTGTCTGCTCACTGGCATCCATAAGGATATCAAAGATCGGCACTGCCCATTGTATGAGTCCAAATCTACGAACTTTTTGATATGTATAAGACTTCGTATTCTTTACATTTCCAACAGATAGACAGATGGTATCACCAATTCCATCACATCCCGGTAGTTTCATTGCCTCGATTAATGCACAAAGTGCTGGATTATTTGAAAAAACTCCTCCATCAATTAAACAGTTATAGCAATTATCCTTTGTGTGAAAGCAGCTTGGCGGAAAATAGGTTGGTGCTGCTGTTGATGCTAGGATAGCATCCCTTAATAGATAGTTTCGATTTTCGTCCTTTCTTCCTGTCACAGAATTAAAGAAAACTGCACTTCGAGTCATTGTATCATAAGAAGTCATTAAACATGGTTTTCGTAGACTTCCTAAGGTTGCATCACCAAAATACTTTACTAACATCTCCTCTAAATTCTTATTCGTATATTTGGGTCCCCAAAAAGGATAAAATTTTTGTTTCTTAAATATGTACTCTCCGTATTCGTAATAGCAATCTACTACTTCTTTTGCCGAAAATTTTGATTCTCCCCGTTCATTTGGAAACAAATAAAGTGCTGTCAAGATTGATCCCGTACTAGTACCTGCAATCAAATCAAAATAGTCTGCAATCCTTGCTTTATAATTATTGCTATGATATTGTAGTCTATCCTCTAAGCTACGCAGCAAAACAGCGGAGACAATGCCTTTCATTCCTCCGCCGTCAATTGCTAACACTTTTTTCTTTGACATGGTCCATCACTCCTCCTCAGATTTAGTAAACTATATGCTAAGAAGGAGAAATCCATGTATGATACACAGGTTTTCTTTTGACTATACCTTAAGATTTCGCAGTATTGCTTATAATCTATAATGCTTACAGCACCCACGGAACTCTATAAATAACTTGTACTACACCTGCTTTTAGAACACTAACTTTGCCCAACGAGATACTTCCATATCTACACTTCCATCCTCCAGAAATTCTACTCCTTCTTTCTGAAGTAATTCTATCTGACGATTTTCTCCACCAAAGGCAAATGCTTTCGAAGCTTCTCCTTTCGCATTTACTACACGATAACACGGAATCATGTCCGGATCTGGATTGACATGCAAAGCATAACCAACCACCTTTGCCAGGCGTCGATTGCCAGCAAGTGCTGCTACCTGTCCATACGTAGCAACCTTTCCATAGGGGATCTCCTTAACTACCTCGTATATTCGTTGAAATGTCGTAAGTTCTTCCACGGTTAGGGCTCCTTTTCTATTCCTTGGTATTCTAGTCCATAGGGACTGATCCTTATACTTTGATAACTAGCTTGCCGTCTTACTATAGCGAACCTTCGCTAAAAATTCAATAGCAACTTTTGTAATCTCATCGTAATTTTATAACCTGTTCCATTCTTTTGAATCTAGAATTCTCATGAAATTCCTTTCATTCAAGAGGCATTGCCAGATGACTTTGTATACCAAAATCCACAGGACGCAACAATCGTTCCAATGACAGCAAAAAACCAGAAAGACGGATGCGATAAGGTTCCCGTTACTATAATAATGGAACCAATAATAGCTAAAATCGGTGCAACATAACCCATAAAAACACTCTTTATTTCACCCTGCTTCTTTAATTTCATAACGGTAATATACAGTATGATGAACATAAGGTAACTTAAACATATAGGAACCTCTGATACATCACCGATCATATTCGCATTCTGAGTAAGATAATTGATTAATATCCAAATACTACTAAGAACAAAAGCTAAAATAGCAGAATTGATTGGGATCCCATGTAATTTTTCAGACTGTTTTTTTAAAGCATCGCTACAAGGTAACATTCCTCTGTACGCTAGTGAATAAGGTAACTGAATATAAGCAAGCACAAGACCATTTAATGTACCTATCACCGAGATTATAACAAAAATTAAAATTAGTCTTGCACCAATACTTCCAAACACCTTAGTAGCAGCAAGATAAGTACTTTCATTTCCCTGCTGCATTACTGTATCAACTGATACCAAAGAGGTAATTCCTGCAAAATACATCACATAGCATAGTAATACTATAAAAGGTGCAAATATCAACGCAAGTGGTAAATTTCTTTTACTATTTTTGATTTCATGACATATCGTTGTAGATACCGACCATCCATCAAAAGAAAACGCAATCGGTGCAAAAGCTGCAATCCATCCGGGAGATGCAATGGCCTCCTTCATAACACTAGCATCCTTTGCAATAATCTCAGGTGCTTGGCCAAAGAATAAGCCAACTAATGCGATTAATATCAAAGGTATCAGCTTTACTATCATAGCCAAGTTCTGAAACACACCGCCAAGCCTGGCAGATAAAATATTTAATAAAAATATGATACAAAGTACTATAAATCCGATCAAACTACTGTTTTTTGGTGTACTTTCAATTCCAAACAATTGACATAGATAAAGCCCTGTCACCCAAGAAACTACTCCAATTAATGGAGCAAAATACATTGTAAGCTGAAACCATCCAATGGCCCCTGCGGTTCGTTTATTCACAAATTTTTCAGCATAGCCGATTAAACCTCCCGGTTCATCTGTTCTACTTGCTAACTGTGAGAACGTTAATGAACCGAAAACTATCGCTATTGCAGCGATTAAAAATACCAAGATACCAAGTAACATATTCCCATTGGTATATCGAAGTACATCATCCGACTTAAAAAAGATTCCGGATCCAATGACAATTCCAGTAATCATAGTAATGGCTGTTAATAACCCATAACGTTTTTCTTGCATAAAAACCCTTTCTAAAACCGTAGTATGACCAAAGAAATATAACCACACGAAAAAAGTGGAGGAATTAACCTTTTTTTACTATGCCCGGGCATAGCAAGGTAATTTCTCCGCTTATATGTCTAACCTGTCTTATTTTATTTTCACTAAGAGATTAGTTCTCCATCTGTCTTCCAAGGAATGCAGCTGCTGTAGCAGCAAGTTTATTCTCAACTTCGCCAAGCTTTGTCTTTGCATCTCTTGTAAGAATTAATACTGCTCCGATAGCATCACCTTCACAAATAATTGGTGCAATAACTTCATAGGCAATATCTTCATCATCAGAGCAAACACGGATAAATCCTTTTTCTTCTTTCGCAGCAGCTACTGTTTCGCGATCATTAATTAATGCCTCAAGCTCTTTACTAATTGGTTTTGTTACCCAATCCTTTTTCGCAGAACCAGCAATTGCAATAAACTGATCTTTGTCTGTAATAGCTACAATATGACCAGTCGTATGACCGATAGAATCCGCATATTGTTTCGCGAACTGTCCCAACTCACCGATTGGAGAATATTTCTTTAAAATAATTTCTCCTTCGCGGTCTGTAAAAATTTCTAATGGATCTCCTTCACGAATACGTAATGTTCTTCTAATTTCCTTTGGGATAACCACTCTTCCTAAGTCATCTATGCGTCGTACGATACCTGTTGCTTTCATGTAGCATATTCCTCCATTTACTTCTCAATCTAAGATGCTTGTCACTAAAATATTGCTATGACTATATTGTTTGTAAATTCAAGGAATTTATACCTATAATAAGAACCTATTTATCATAAAATATTTAAAATGATGGCATCTTTTGTCTATAGTTGCAACCCACCATTAATTATTCACCCTCGCACCATTACGTTAACCTAAGTATTAACCTAAGCATTATCTATTTTTTTCATAGATAACTTGTTTTAAAAATAACCCTTGTGGATACAGAGTTATACCAGCATATTCTCGCTTTTTCCCTAAAATAGCCTGCCCTACACTCTGCACACTTCTCTCTTGTATTCCAACCTCCAACAGCGTCCCAGAAAGTATACGTATCATATGATGTAAAAATCCATTTCCACGAAACGTAAGAATAACACCCTGTTGATTTCTATTCTGTCGCAGTTCTTCTATCGTTATTTCAGATATCGTACGGATAGTTGATTTACCATCCCTTCGATCTGTACAGAAACTCTTATAATCCATCGTACCAATGAGTAAGTTTGCTGCTTGCCTCATTGCATCCAAATCCAAAACTTTGCCACAAGGATAGGAATATTTACGAATAAAAACATTTTCCCGTTCTCTGGTATCTATGATATACTGATAGACTTTCTCTACCGCATCGAAGCGGGAATGAAAATGGAAAGGAGCTTCATTCACTTCGATTATCTTAATATCCTCCGGAAGAACTTGATTCATCTTTTGTCTTATAATATTTTCGTCGAGATTGGAGCGGGAATAAAAATTCGCCACCTGTCCAAGAGCATGCACCCCTGCATCTGTGCGGCCTGAGCCAATCAGCTTAATTGGTTCTAGCAAAACTTCAGATAGCAATCCTTCTAGTAACCCTTGTATTGATCTATCACCTATCGTTGCCTTAGGAAGTCTCTGCCAACCGCTATAGTTTGTCCCATCGTAGCTTATGGTTAGTTTTATATTGCGCTTTCTATCCATTTCACTAGGCATTTTTGCTCTCCCTCAAACTGATATACCCTTAGTGTTAATTGCTAGCACCCACACTAAGTTAAGATTTTACAGCTTTTTTCTAAATATTTCAAGTAAAATATTCTGAAAACCAAATTAGTAGTAGATACTCTATTTTATAATGGTTTATATATTATATGAAAAAGAAACCAATTCTTCAATATGTCACCAATGATTTTTTTAATTATTTTCTTAATCTATTATAAATATTATATCAAGAACATTAACTTTGTATGAATTTTAGAACTTAGTGTAACTAAATTTAATCTCGTACGAATAATATAATATTTTAGACTGTTAAAGTCCAAAATACCCTAAGTCTGCAGTAGAGAATATCCTTCCATCTCCCTTTGTGAAAATGCCCTATATTTTGTTATAATAACTTAAAAATTCTTAAGAATTGCGCTATTGATTTTTTTTCTAAATGTGATAAACTGTTGTAGCATAAAATGATAGGATATTTTTTACATTCATTTCCTAACATTGAGAAATAATACAATTAAGAAAAGACTTTCCTAACAGACACTTATTAATCTCACTGCAACTTTTTGGAGGCAAGTATATGAAATTCATATCACAGAATGCGAAACCCATACTCGAGTCACTAAAGACTAAGTGTAAGCAACCACTTTTACAGTGTGTGCTTTTAGCCCTAGCTCTCAACATCTTTGTTGAAGTTATGTCGCGACGCTCTGTGTTTAAGGCCATTGCTTATTTATTTACGAATCCTTTGGTATTTCTATATAATACCACTATTATCTTAGTAACACTATCAATTGCACTATTCTTTAAGAGAAGATGGTTTGTTTATTTTTTAGTTTCTCTTGCTTGGGCTATCATTGGCGTTACTGATTTTATACTTTTACAATTTAGAACTACACCATTTACCGCTGTTGATATCACATTAATGAAATCTGCTCTTCAGATCTGGCAATATTATTTGAAATGGTTTCATTTAGTGCTAATTGGTATTGGTATCGTGCTTGCTATTCTTTCCTGTGTTATCGTTTGGAAAAAAGCCAAGCGTTATGACACCCGTTTACCATTAGTAAAGATAACAGTCTTCTTTGCAGTAACCTTAGTTTCTGCAACTTTGTTAACTGAACTCGGGCTTAAGACCAACCTCTTGGCTACAAATTTCGGTAATCTTGCAAATGCATATCACCAGTATGGTCTTCCTTATTGTTTTGTTAACAGCGTTATAAACACCGGTATTGATAAACCAGATATGTATTCCACAGAGGTTGTGAATACAATCGTAGAAGGAGTAGAACAGGGAAAGGTAATTAAATCTGCTGATATTTCACCTACAGCAGTACCAGAACCAACAGTCACACCTTCACCGATTCCGACCCCGACGGAGGTACCACCAATTGACCTTTCTGCGTCAGGTGGTATTACGGTAGCTTCAAAAGATACACCTAATATTATATTTTTACAATTGGAATCTTTTTTTGATCCTACACACATCAAAGGGGTTACCTTTACCGAAGATCCGATACCTAATTTTAGAGCATTAAAAGAAAAGTTCTCAAGCGGATATCTAAGCGTTCCAAGCGTTGGTGCAGGAACAGCGAACACAGAATTTGAAGTTATCACTGGGATGAACCTTGACTTTTTTGGGCCTGGAGAATATCCATATAAAACTATTTTACAAAAGACATCTTGTGAAAGCCTTTCCTTTAATTTAAAGTCGCTGGGATATAGCGCTCATGCAATGCATAACAATGTTGGTACTTTTTACGACCGTAATACTGTATTTTCTCAGTTAGGTTTTGATACGTATACTTCAATTGAATACATGCAAGATATAGAACGTACACCAAATAATTGGGCAAAGGATAAGGTTCTTACACCAGAAATTATTCAGGTACTTAATACCACCAAAAATCAAGACTTGATTTATGCTATCTCGGTTCAAGGCCATGGAAGCTATCCTGATAGTGCTCTTATAGAGAATCCACGAATAGACTTAACATTAAGTGAAGACCTTTCTGATAGTTTATATTACCCACTCCTTTATTATACAAATCAAATCAAAGAAATGGATGAGTTTATCGGAGAGTTAATCGATGTTTTATCCTCACGAGGGGAAGAAACGATTCTCGTGATGTATGGTGATCACCTCCCAGGTTTTCAGCTTGAGGATACTGATTTAACGAATGGCACCTTATTTCAAACGGAGTATATCGTATGGAGTAACTTCGATATGCCGACACACGATGAGGATTTAGAAGCTTACCAATTATCTGCACATGTCCTCGATCTTCTTGATATTCACAATGGATTGATTACAAAGCTTCATCAAACTCAAAAGGATTCTGATATCTATTTAGAGGAGCTAAAGATTCTTGAATATGATATGTTGTATGGTGACTTGGAATGCTTTAATGGAACAAATCCATACACCAAGACAGAACTAAAGATGGGCACAGTCCCTATTAAAATTACGGAAGCTCACTTTGTACCCGCACCTGCGGAAAATGAAGGCACGGAAGAAGAAGTAAGTGCAAGCATCGTAGTAACGGGTAGTAACTTCACTCCATATAGCAAAATTCAGGTTAATGATACGGTTTATGAAACAACATTTATTAATCGTTCCATGCTAAGTGCACCGATTGAAGAATTGAATTCTGGTGATGTTATTACAGTAATACAAAGTGGTAATGATGGAGTCCCTCTTAGTTCTACGGATCCATATGTAATACCTTAAAGCTATGCAGGTAGATTTTTTAACATGAAGTTCAAAAAAAGAAGACACTGGTAAGTTTACCATGTCTTCTTTTTTTGAATATGAATTATGATATCAATCATAGCCCTCTTGTTAAGTTATTATTTTGAATGTTTCAAGTGTTTTTTTCTTTCTATGTCATCTATTTCATACTTTATGGTAGAGATACCCCTGCAAGCAGCGCTTGTTTCCTCACATATTCTGCAGCCTTTTTATAACTTTCAAAATCCGGCAAATGTTCAACAAATAGTGTTGTGTCCGTTCCTAATCGTTCACATAAACGCGTAATCAATTGATAATTAAGTATTCCTTTTCCTGGCATAGTTTCATGAATCAGTGTTGTAAATTTATTTTCCATCCATACATCTTTTCCATGAATGCTCTTAATCATCGGTCCTAACTTTTCAAAACACTCTTTGATAAATTCCTCATGGTATGTATAGCGCTTTGGACAGTTTATCATGTTAACAAAATCAAGATGTACTCCAAATGCACTGCGGTCTACATCCTGGATTAACTTTAAATATTCCTCTGGAGAATCTGGAACCATCCATGGCATTGGTTCAATGGTGTAGTAGGTTCTCGTTGGTTTTACTGCATCAATAATCTCGCGGATGCTATCCACAACGAGTGCATAGGTATCGCTTTGATAATTTTCCTTATAGCACCCATCCCATAATTCTCCACGGCTACCAGAGATATTAACACAGCAGTTCGCCCCAAGTTCTTCTGCCAAAGCCAGTTGGTTTTTACAATAGGTAAGAGCCTCTCTTCTTTCCAACTCATCTAATGCGATTGCATTTTTCCATGCCCCTACTTCACCTATAATCAAGTCATGCTCTTTCACACATTGAAGATAATCTCTCTTTTCGTCCTGACTCGCCCTATAATCAATCGGTGAAAGCACAGCCCGGTAACCAAGCTCATTCACCAACTGATACCATTCTTGGGGATTAGAATATGGTTTTTCTATTCCACCACCAATTCTCATAATAATTCTCCTTCCTTTCATATAACACCAATCCAAACAATAAATCAACTTTTTATGTTAATCTCTATTCCAAATAACTGAGGAATCAATATGATTAATATCAGGAGAGCATGTACGTGCCATAACACCTGCCAGTTCCTCAGTCATTTTTACTATCGTTTCCTTTACCCCATTTGCACCTTCTCTTGATAGCGGGTCCATGATTATTCTACCTGCAGATACTGCACTTGCTCCTAGTGCCAATGCTTTGAAGACATCCATTCCACTAACAACACCACAATCCACAAAAATAGGAATATGTTTATTTACAATAGAAGCTATTTTAGGAAGAATTCTTAGTGGTGGCACCGCATAATTCATAATTCCATGGTGGTGTGAAACTACTATCCCTCTAACTCCTGCTTCCAGGCATTTTATCGTATCTTGCTCACTAAGCACACCTTTTATGATGAATGGCAAATCCGTTGATTTTACAAACTCTTTGATTTCATCCAAAGATTTTGAAGTCATCGGATGGCCTAACACATTATCATATTTTCCATTACCGGAAAAAGCATGATCTACGTCAATTCCAACTGCCAGCACCCCACATTTTTTTGCATGTTCTATCTTCTTAAAAATGATTTGATTATCCGCATAAGGTTTTATAATTTTAATTGTTTTGGCTCCAGTTGAAGTAATTTCCTCTAATTCCTCTTCCTCTCCCATACCAGCCCAATTCACAGCATTTGCAAGGAAAGCTCCTTTTGCCATTTCCACCATACCATTTTCTCTTACCTTATTTAGGTGTGACAAAGCTGCCATCATGATAGGGGTGTCAAATCTTTCTCCATAAAGCTCTAGTGTTGTTGATGGTATTATTGAGTCGATATGTCTCATTTCAATTAACAATGAGTCAAAGTAATCCCTGGTTATTATATTCGAATCATTTGTTCTTAAATTCTCCATAGTTATTATACTCCTATCTACACATTGTTCTCAAAAAAACTGCTTTAGCACCATCCCTCGTTAATGAAAGCATGTATAATTTTATAGATATAACTTCAAATACCACGTTTCACCTATAGTAACCCTAGCTTCCACTCACCGCCAGATTTATGATAATAACACTCACTCAAATCCTCTGACTCAAACACCTCTATCATCTGTTCAAAATCCTCTGCCAGAACATAATTAGTTAGATCAGCACGAGAGATAAAGAAAACTTCTCCTTCTTCCGAGGATCTTAATTCACCCTCAAACTGACTTGCTTTATAGAATAGAACGATATATCGTTCTTCTTCCTTTGTTTGGAATTGTTTTATCCCACAAAGAATAGGATTCTTAATACTAAGTCCTGTCTCTTCTTTGACCTCTCGAATAACAGACTTTACAAAGGATTCCTTTTCTTCTACATGTCCTCCAGGGAATGTTATCCCTGGCCAATCTTTATTCTTACGGTCCTGAACTAGTATTTTATCCTCATATGTAATCATACACATATTCGTAAATATTGCCTTTTCACTTCTACTCATCTAAAATTTCTCTCCTGTTTTACCCTTAATGAAACTAAAATTAAGAATTTAATACATCGCTATATTCTGAGGTTTATCTTAAATTTATTATACTGCAAATAACCTAAATTAACCAGTTGTATTCTTAAGAAATCAACTAAAACCCTAGATCATTTGTATCCTATACAAATAATCTAGGGTTCTTACTTAAACAGAATAATTTAGAAAAATAAATCTGACTATATCATTATACATAATAAAATAAAGTCTCATCTAAACGAAAATACTAATCTTTCAACGCTCTAATAGAATTTAATATCGCAATCACAGAAACACCAACGTCTGCAAACACAGCTTCCCACATATTAGACAATCCAATCGCTCCAAGGATTAAGATAATGCCTTTCACGCCAAGTGCAAAGATAATGTTCTGTTTTACAATTCGAATCGTTTTACATGCAATTCTTATTGCAGTTGCCAACTTCTGTGGATCATCATCCATGATAACAACATCTGCTGCCTCAATAGCTGCATCCGAACCAAGACCACCCATTGCAATTCCTACATCTGCTCTGGCAAGAACAGGTGCATCATTAATGCCATCACCAACAAATGCAAGCTGGTCTTTCTCACCACGTTTTGCTAACATCTCTTCAAATTTCTCTACCTTATCTGCTGGAAGTAATTCCGTATATGCATGATCTAGGGATAACTCACTTGCAATTGCCTCACCAACAACTTTTGCATCTCCTGTTAACATTACAAGGGAGTTCACTCCACTGTTTCTTAAATCTTTTATTGCAGCCTTACTCGTTGGTTTTATTTCGTCACGTATTTCGAGATATCCTGCATAATTACCATCGATAGCAACATGAATCGTAGTACCTATTGGTTTTACTTTTGATAGCTGCTTTAATTCAATTTTTTGTTCTGCCATCAACTTAGCATTTCCTGCATAAACCTGCTGTCCATCTACTATTGCAGAAATACCAAAACCGGCGATTTCTTGTACTTCGCGGATGCGGTCCATAGAAAGCTCTTTTCCAAATGCAGCTCGTATCGATGCTGCAATTGGATGACTTGAATGGCTTTCAGCAAGCGCAGCTACTTCTAATAAATTCTCTTTTGTTACAGAATTCGTTACAATATCGTGGACAACAAAGTTACCCTTTGTTAAGGTACCAGTCTTATCAAATGCGATTGCTGTGACTTTCGATAACGACTCTAGATAATTACTACCTTTGATTAAGATACCCTTCTTAGAAGCACCACCAATGCCTCCAAAGAATCCAAGCGGAATTGAAATTACAAGAGCGCATGGACAGGACACAACTAAGAAAATAAGAGCACGATATAACCAATCGGAAAATAAAGCACCTGGTACAAATATTGGCGGTATTACTGCTAATAAAGCTGCAAAGATAACTACGGAAGGAGTATAATACTTCGCAAATTTCGTAATAAACGCTTCGCTTTTTGCCTTACGATCACTAGCACTTTCTACAAGTTCTAGAATTTTAGAAACCGTAGATTCTTCGAATTCTTTTGTTACTTCTACCTCGATTGTACCATTCAAATTAATACATCCACTAATTACTTCATCTCCTACTAAAGATTCTCTAGGAAGTGACTCACCAGTAAGGGCACTCGTATTAATGGAGGTCTGGCCAACCACAATCTTACCATCTAGTGGAATCTTTTCACCAGGTTTAATTAAGATTCGATCTCCTGGCATGACCTCTTCTGGATCTACTACCTTCACTTCCCCATCTTTTATTACGTTCGCATAATCTGGTCGTATATCCATTAACGCTGTAATAGACTTACGAGATTGAGCAACTGCATAAGACTGAAAGAGTTCTCCTACCTGATAAAATAGCATAACAAAAATACTCTCATCATATTTTGCTATAGCAAATGCACCTATGGTTGCGATTGACATAAGAAAGTTCTCATCCAATACATGCCCCCGGATAACGTTACGAAACGCATTCCATAGAACATCATAGCCAATAATTAAATAAGCAGCAATGTATAATAGTAAGGTTACAATATTAGGCAATGGTAAAAGAATTGCCAATAAGAATATTGCAGCACTTATGATAATTCGAATTAAATTCTTTTTATGCTTATTCACTGAAGCCACCTCCCACCTTTTCTATGTTACTTTTATTTTTATCTATGTTAGTTATATTATTTCAAAATCAAAGTATCTTAAACGAAACATTATAATTTTAATACAACATCTGGCTCTACTTTATGAATTACTTTCTCTGCCTGTTTTAAAATGTCTTCCATCTGCTCCTCTGGTGCAATGATTGTCATCTTCTGCATAAGAAAGCTTACTGTTACCTTCTCAACACCTGAAATCTTTGATACTCCATCTTCCATCTTAGCTGCACAATTTGCACAATCTAAATTTTCTAATTTTACTACTTTCTTCATACTATTCTCCTCTTCTTTCATTTATTAATTCAATTACCAGCACTCGTTGTGAGTATGCTTTTCTTAACCCTGTAAATAAATAATTCTATAATTGAACAATTGAACAATTAAACAATCATTTAATCGTTGACTTTATTATATCACAATATCATATGCTGTCAATAAGAAAATGAGACTTAAAGTAAAAAAAGATAATCTATAAAAAGCTTATCCGCCAATTATAGATTATCTTACTTATTTTACTTATATTACTTAAGGGATTAAATTCTGATTTTGCAAAAATTCCTTTGCTACAGCTTCAGGACTTTTTTGCAGTTCATCCACTTGATAATTTAATTCAAGCATTATGTCATTTGTCAATACCTCTCCAAGTTCCTCTAAGAGTGGTATAATTTCCGGATATTGTGCTAAGCTCTCCGAACGAACGATTGGCATAGCATAATAAGGTGGGAAAAATGCTTTATCATCTTCTAAAACAGTTAATCCGAATTTTTTCAATAATCCGTCTGTAGTAAACGCATCAACTATATCAACATCTTTATTTACAAGTGCGGTGTATCTCGGAGCCCCATCCATTGCAATGGTTTCTCCGATTGTAAATCCATACTCCTTTTGTAAACCAGGCAATCCATCTTCCCTGTTTAAAAATTCAAATGTTGTACCTGATTTCATTGTCTGAGCTACTTTCGCTAGATCACTTACTTTCTCTAGCTGATACTTCTCTGCAGTGTCCTTCGTTACTGCTAATGCATAAGTATTATTAAAACTCATCTGTTTTAGAACATCAATATCGTACTTTGATTTAAATTCTTCCTTTACTATATCAAATACTTGATCCTTATCTTTCTTTTCTGTATGTCCTAGCGTACTTGTGTATGCCGTTCCACTATATTCTACATACATATCGATCTCACCTTTATTTAATGCAGCAAAACATACTTGCGTTCCACCAAGGTCTAACTTCCTATCCACTACAATATCGGTATTACTTTCAATAATATCTGCAACAAGATTACTGAGAATCGCCTGTTCTGTATAATCTTTAGAACCAATCGTAATTACCTTCTGATTATTTGCATTCGTGCCTTTTGTAGTGAACGCAAAAATGGCTATGATAACAACTAGTGCACCTGCAAGTATTCCTTTTTGTACTCCACGTTTTCTCTTCTTTGCACTATTTTCACCTTTTTGTAAACTAATAGGTGTTACAAGCTTCTCCACAAGACCAATTAAAAAATCTACAAATAAGGCAAGTAGACACGCTGGTATAGCTCCAGCTAAAATCTGATTATTATTAACTGTTCTAATTCCGGAAAATACCAGATATCCTAACCCGCCGGCGCCGATAAAAGCAGCCATAGTCATTAATCCAACCGCAGTTACAGCAGCAATTCTTACACCTGCCATAATCACTGGTAATGCAAGTGGTATCTGAACCTTGGTTAATACCTGAAATGGAGTTAATCCAATCCCTTTTGCAGCTTCTAGGGTCTGTGGATTAATATTATCGATTCCGGTATAAGTATTCTTAATTATCGGTAGTAATGAATACAAGATAACGGCTACTACCGCTGGAATCATACCTATTCCTAAGAATGGAATCATAAATCCTAACAGTGCCATACTAGGAATTGCTTGAATTATATTGGCTACCATTAAGATAGGTTTACTCGCTCTTTTCGCATATGCTATTAAGATTCCTAATGGCACACCTATTAATATGGCAAACCCTACAGATACTGCGGTAAGTTTAATGTGCTCTAATAAAAGCCCTATAATCTGTTCGTAATTATTTGCTATATAATCTATGAAATTCATACCTCCACCTCCTCATCCTCATTATAGTACTGCTGACTTAGTGTGGTAACTAGATTGCTACGGGTGACTAACCCAACCAAACATCTATCTTCATTAATTACTGGAATGGTTGAGATTTTCTGTTCTGTCACTAATTTTAATGCATCTACTAAGGTATGATCGGGATTTAATGTTGGGAACTCAGTGTCCATGAAATTTTCTGCAGGTTTTGCCCTATCCCCAACACTTCTTAACTGGCTGGCTTTCACAATACCTTGTAAGTGGCGATTTTCTGGATTAATAATTAGAAGGCTATCAACTTTATGTTGACGCATTTTATCAATGCATTTTAAAACTGAGAGATCTTTTGTCGCTGTGACTGGTTTATTCATCATAATGTCATGAACTTTAATAAATTCTGGGGATGACCAGATTCGATTTTTACCTACGAAGTTCGATACATAATCATCAACCGGATTTTTTAAGATATTCTCTGGTGTATCATATTGGAGCACACAACCTTCCCTCATGATACATATCTTATCCGCTATTTTTATCGCTTCATCCATATCATGAGTGACAAAAACTATTGTCTTTTTTAACTTTGACTGCAGTTCTACTAATTCATCTTGTAGATCGGACCTTGTCATTGGATCAAGAGCAGAAAATGGTTCATCCATTAAAATAACGTCAGGATTATTGGCAAAGGCCCTAGCAACACCAACTCTTTGTTGCTGTCCTCCACTTAATTCTGTTGGGTAACGGTTAATAAAATCCTCATAATCAAGTCCTACCATGTGCATTAATTTCTTGGTATTTTCCTTAATACGTTCGGAATCTGCTTTTAGGATCTTTGGTATAATTTCTATATTTTCTCTAATTGTCATATGAGGAAACAAACCTGTTTGCTGGATTACATAACCAATCTTTCTTCGTAAGGATACTTCATCTAGCGACAGGATATCCTTTCCATCAATCTGAATAGAACCACTGGATGGTTTGATCAGTCGATTTATCATCTTTAACAATGTTGTTTTTCCACATCCACTTTCCCCAATAATTGCAACTAGATTACCTGTATCAATAGTGAAAGTAACGTCTTTTAGTATCTTATTTGACTTAAAACTTTTTGATATGTTAGAAAATTGAATCATAATATTTTACCTCCTTACTCGAAGTAACAACCTCTATACTAATATAAAGTTGTTACTTTGTCAAGAATAATTCACCATCCTACAAAGCAAGTGATAAGTTCTAAACTAAAATTCCCTCTATTCTTGTCATTAAAATATCAAGAGATTATAGTATCTGAAAAAAACAGCAAATCGATTCATAAGATATTCACTGCGCAAGAGAGTAACCTTATAAAAGGGCAATTTTCTAAGGACATAAAAAGCACCCACTATAGAATGGGTGCTTTCTCTGGACTATTCATTTATCGATGGATACAAAAAATTCTTAACTCGAATTGGAGCATCGTCCTGCGTAATAAAATACAAAATATCATGTTCTTTGATATGAGTATATGGGCCAGGAGAAATCATGGTAGCATCCCCTCGGCGTATCGCAATCACGGTTGCGCCAGTATGTTGCCAAAATTGTAAATCAGCTACGGTTTTGCCAAGATAGATACAGTTTTTTGTAATTAATATTTCAAATGGCATAAATGGATTTAATGAGCGAAAATGTTCGGAAGCAGAAATAAGTTCCGTCAGATGTTGATTCATAACTTCCATCTCATTTCTTTGTCTTGCAATGCTTTGATGAATATTATCCTTGATTGTATCAATCGTTTGGCGTTTACTATACTGCTTAATAAACTTTATCGCATTTTCTGTTGATTTAATTGTGACACCACTCCCTTTTTCAGATGATACAATTTCCAAATCGCACAAAACGCAGATAGCTCTTCTGGCAGTTTCCGGAGACACTCCATACTGCCCTGCAATGGAAGAACGAGCATATATCTTATCTCCCACCTTGTATTCTTCACTTGCAATCCTTGATGCAATTTCTACTGCAATCTGTTGATATCTAGGGATCGCAGTCTTATTCTTCCTCTGTTCCTCCATCTTGGATTCCTCTTTCTATGATTCACAATCAAAATTAGTAGCTATAAAACCTATCTTGAAACACCGCAATTAATTTCAAAAATACTGTCTACCATCTTATGAATTAAAATTGCTTTCGGTGTATCCTCTAATGTATATAAGACCTCTTTTCCAACTCTTCTGCTCTTTATAATTCCAGTCTGTCTTAACGTTTTTAAATGATGCGATACCGCAGGTGCTGTCATACGCACTGCAGCTGCTATATCATTTACACACTCTTCGCTATGACATAATAACCAAAGAATACGAAGTCTTGTACCATCACTTAGCTGGCTAAAGACTTCTGCCGCCATTCCAAATTCATGTTCCTGCGGAATGTTGTGTAGTAGCTTTGTAAGACCTCCATCATGATTATGCAGTTGTGATTGTTCCACTGGCATCGAAGTTTCTTTTTTCCCTAACATATCTTTCTCCATTCCTGCGCATTAATGGGCGCTTTCAAGACTAGTACAAAAGCTACACCGCACAAATCTTGTCGATAAAAGAATACAATTTATTAAAAATTCTTTCCTACTCTCTGTCATGGCACCACAAATCTATGGATACCTGCCTGCTTATCCTACCATTATAGCATGATATGATAAGAAAACAAGGGCACATAGACTGGTACGCCAATACCTAAGCATTAAACATAATCTTTTCGCTATTAAACGCTTTTGCAATGGCAATTGTTACAAGGATTGCAAGAACTAAAGTGGAGAAGCTGGATATACAAAATTGTGCTAGCGTTAGCTCATTCGTCATAATATTTTGAATTGCTAGTGAGTTCCCGTATACCGGAATTGCATATTGATAAAGAGGCTTTTCTAATCCTCCCTGATACATAGTAAGCATACCAGCCACAATAATTATAATATAAAGTGGCGATATGTAGGAGCTTGCCTCCTTTGCTGTCTTTGCGAATGTACTAACAAGGGCAACCAATCCGACATATAGATACACCATAATTATCATAATAATAAGTAATGCTAGTATCTGTGTCACTTCAAATCGAACACTAAGCGCTCCTCCCTCTGAACTGATATCTCCAGCCATCATCGGCATCGCTATTATCATGGAGACTGCATATACAACAGCGGAAATACTGGATAACACAGCAAGAGAACTTAATTTACCTAACACTATTTCACTTCTTTTTATTGGTGTTAACAAAAGTTTTGCCATTGTCCCACGTTCTTTTTCACCTGTAATGGCATCTACCCCAAGGCTCATCGCACCGACAAATAACATGAAGGTAATCATATACGGTAATAGCATTGCTAAAAACTGCCCATTTTGCTTATCCTCATCCACGATGACCTTGTCTGCAATCTGGAATACCTGCAATATCTCAAGATTCCCTAATCGGTTAGTTAATAACTGTTGTTGTAGTGGCTCAAGGATCATACTTCGAAACTTACTCTCCGCTTCTTGTGAGTACTTTGCAGCTGTATTATAATAAAGCGTAACTTTCGGAATAGTATCACCGGATTTCTCATAAGAAGCTATGGTATTATGAAAACTATCCTCAAAAGATACAAGTAAATCAATAGACTCCTCTAATATCATTTCTTCATAATCTTTAGCAGAAATTTCTTTGGTAAGAAACGTGACCTTAGCATTTTCTAAAAAGCCTGACGCTTTTACGAAACTTTCATATTCCTTCGGCATGTTCTGAATATAAACTATGGATTCATGTTTTTTTATATCATCAACCATCTGATGAATCATTACACCAATTAAGGAGTACATTCCGATAATAATGATTCCAGGAAGGATAAATAAGCTAAAAATCATTTTTTTATCTTGAAAAATACGCCTAAGTTCTTTCTTGAAAATAATTTTTGCACCATTCATCTTACGCTTCCTCCTTATTATAGGTTTGATAAAGCTCAAAGAAAGCATCTTCTAAATCATTTGTCTTTGTCTCTTTTAGGATTTCTGATAAAGTACCTTCAATTACCTTTCGTCCTTCTATGATAATTCCAATCCTGTCACACAGTTTTTCTGCCTCACTCATGATATGAGTTGAAATAATGATAAGTTTTCCTTCTTTTTTTAGCTCCTTTAAATATTCTGTCACACTTCGTGCGGTCACAATATCTAGTCCACTTGTAGGCTCATCAAAAATTACAATCTTTGGATCATGTGCTAAAGAGACCGCAATCGCCGCCTTCTGTTTCATTCCTGTAGATAGTTCCTCAATCTTTTTATCTTGAAAAGGTGTAATTCCAAAGTAATTGAATAACTTTTCTCTACGCTCTGTGCATTCTCTTTCTGACACACCATGAAGATTAGCAAAGAAATGAAACATATACTTTGCAGAGAATTGTGGGTCTAATTTGATCTCGTTTGTCAGAAAACTAATACATTCTCTAACCTTCTTAGATTGCATCACTGTATCAAAGCCATTCACCTTTATAGAACCTTTTGTTGGCTTTAATAGAGTTGCTACACAGCGGAGTATTGTCGTCTTTCCTGCGCCATTAGGACCTAACAGTCCATAAATCTCCCCTGGTTTTGCAGTTAAGCTAACATTATCGGCTGCACATTTTAAAGTTTCTTTTGTTTTTAACTGTCGCATTTGGCGCTTCGTTAGTTTATAAATCTTGGTCAAATGATTAATTTCTATCATACTCCCACCCCCTTATTTTGAACTAATTCTTTACATATTTCCTGACTGAAAGATTTTTCTTTCGCTTAGAAAAGCATGCCTACTTAATACCCGTGTGAAAGTTTTTCTCACACTTCAAAACATGCCTCTTAGTAGGTTGGAAGTTCGTGCCGAGGATTACGCAGGCACAAACTTCTGTGTAAAAGAACTTCGTTCTTTCACACTTACTGTACTAATACCCCTGTAATATCGATGGAGTTCCAGATTTCTTCGTCTAGCTTAACATCTTTTTCCTTCTCCCATTTGCTATACTCTACATCAAACGCTTCTTCTTGTCGTTCAATGATAATGTCTTCCTTTTTGCTATCTGTAGCTTCACGATCTAATAAAGAAACACAATGGAAAATAAAATAACCTTCTGCCGTATCAATGACTTCACTGATTTCCCCTTCCTCTAGGGCAAATGCTACTTTCTCTAGTTCTTCTTTCATATCACCTTTTCCAACTGTGATTTTCACTTCATCTTCATCGTCGGAATTTGCTTTCGCAAAATCGTAAAAGTTATTCGCATTAAGTGCTTCTTCTCTTAACTTATCTGCACGATCTTTTGCTTCCTTTTGCTGTTCCTCTGTATACTCAATTCGATTTCCATTGGCATCATATCCATACTTTCCAACTAGGATATATTCAAATACTGCTTGCCTTGCTAACTCATCAGATACTTCCGTATCCACATTTAATGTTAGGCTTTCATAAATCTTATTAGCAAGCATATTGTCTTTATAGATTTTATTCACAACCCCTTTGTTTACATTATAGTACTCTAATGCTTCTGGAGAAAAATTACTAATAAAGTCTGCGGTATATTCATCGACATCCAATAACTCATCTTCCGATAATGTTATCCCTAACTCTTCTGCCTTCGAGCAAACGAGCATCAGGTATTCTATCTCTTCATATACCGAATCTTTTAATAATTGCTCGTAAGTGGTACCTTCGTCATCAACCACAAGACTCCATACATCCTTGCCATATAACCCCTCAATCTCTTCTTTTCTTGACTGAAGATATAATACTGCTTCTTCATAGCTAACCGTAATATCGTTAACCGTAAGAACAGTTTTTCCCTGTTTTTCCTTTGCAGACATCTCTGGCGCTACAGTCACCCCATCTTGATTTGTTACATCTTTATCTTTCTTATTGCCACATGCCCACAGGGAAGTTGCTAAGGCTATCACCAATACTATCGTGCCTATTCTTTTTATCTTTCTCATCTTATCCTCCATTCCTGCGCATGCTCATTGCGCTTAAGAAGTTTGTATCTCCCTTTCGTCTCTATCTATTCATCTCTTATACAAGGACTTGAAACTCTAATAAGAGAGATTTAGCACTCTCAAATACTGCTAATGTGTCTATCGTGCCTATCTTTGTATTCTTGACCACATTGGTCATATGATAGGTGAAAAACGGAGTGGCACCTGGGGTCATTTTTAAATTATTTCCTACCTTTAGAAGAAGCTCTGGTATCATCTCAACTTTGATCTTTGCCTTTGGATACATCGTTAACTTTATCTCCGTTCCCTTTTGAACAAGATTGCTAACGTAAACCTGATGAGCCATTGATTTAAGCAATGCGATGTTTAAAAGATTATTTACAGAGGTTGGGATGTCTCCAAAGCGGTCAAGCATCTCTTCTTGCATATCCATAAATTCTTCTTCATTCTCTATTCCAGCGATGCGCTTATACATATCAAGCTTTTGCATCTCATTCCTAATATAAGTCGAAGGAATAAAGGCATCCATATCCATGTCAATGCTGGTATCAAAGGTATCCTCCTCACTAATCTCTCCCTTTAACCCTTTCACTGCATCATTTAGCATCTTGCAGTATAAATCATAACCGACTGCTTCCATATGACCACTTTGTTGAGCTCCTAGAAGGTTTCCTGCACCACGAATTTCAAGATCTCGCATTGCAATCTTAAAGCCTGATCCAAGCTCTGTGAATTCTTTAATTGCTTGCAAACGCTTTTCCGCGACTTCTTTTAGTAACTTATCTCTCTTATACATGAGGAATGCATAAGAAGTACGGTTAGAACGTCCAACACGACCACGAAGCTGATATAGCTGTGATAAACCAAGCTGATCGGCATTATCAATAATCATCGTATTTACATTCGATATATCAAGACCAGTCTCTATAATCGTTGTTGATACTAAAACATCTATTTCTCCATTAATAAACTCAAACATAATCTTTTCCAGCTGATGTTCATGCATCTGTCCGTGGGCAAATGCTACATTCGCATCTGGAACTAGCTTTGCTATTGTATTTGTAATCTCATCCAGTCCATTGACGCGATTGTGTACATAATACACCTGACCACCTCTTGCTAATTCGCGGTTAATTGCTTCTCTTATAATTTCATCATTATGTTCTAACACAAAAGTCTGGATTGGCAAACGATCTACCGGTGGCTCTTCTAAAACACTCATATCTCTGATTCCAACTAAGCTCATATGAAGAGTTCTTGGAATCGGAGTTGCAGTAAGGGTAAGAACATCGATATCGCCTTTCATTTGTTTGATTTTTTCCTTATGAGTAACGCCAAAACGCTGCTCTTCATCAATAATTAAAAGTCCCAGATTTTTATACTGTACATCTTTTGATAACACGCGATGGGTTCCAATTAAAATATCAAGCTGTCCCTTTTTTAATCGCTCTAATGTCTTCTTTTGTTGTGCTGGTGTTTTAAAACGACACAACATATCAATATTGATTGGGAAATTCATCATTCTCTGGCTAAACGTATTGTAATGCTGTTGCGCTAAAATCGTAGTTGGTACTAAAAATACTACCTGTTTTCCATCCGATACCGCTTTAAATGCTGCGCGGATTGCAATTTCTGTCTTTCCATAGCCAACATCCCCGCAGATTAAACGATCCATAATTTTTTTACTTTCCATATCTCGTTTGGTATCATCAATCGCTCTTAATTGATCATCCGTTTCTTCATATGGAAACATTTCTTCGAATTCCTTTTGCCAAACCGTATCTTCGCAGAAAGCATGACCTGCTTTTGCTTGTCTGGTCGCATAGAGTTCTACTAGCTCTTTGGCAATTTCTTTTACCGCTCCCTTTACTTTTGCTTTTGTATTTTTCCACTCTACAGAGTTTAATTTATTAAGTTTTGGCTTTCTAGCATCTGCACCTGCATATTTTTGTATTACATCTAAACCGGTTGCTAAGATGTAGAGTACTCCACCGCCTCCATACTCTAATTTTATATAATCTTTACTTACTTTATCAACTTCTATTTTTTCAATACCACGGTAAATTCCTAATCCATGATTTTCATGTACGACATAATCACCAATATTTAAATCAGTAAAACTTTGTATCTGTTTACCTTCATAATTAGGTTTTTTCTTTCTCTTCTTTTTCTCAGTACCAAAGATATCGCTTTCTGAGATGATAACAAGCTTAATTAACGGATACTCAAATCCACGGTGAACACTGCCGTGCATAACCACAATTTCACCCTTTACTGGTAGTCTATCTTCATCTTCACTATAAATAGCAGGTAATTCATTATCTCTTAAGTCTTGTGCTAATCTTGCTGCTCTAGTTCTGGAACCAGAAAGCAAAATCACACGGTAACCGTTTCTCTTCCAGTTTTGCAAATCTTTTATTAGGATTTCAAAATTATTATTATATGGATTGACACTTTTAACGGTTATATCCACTTTCTTTTTTGCAGCAAGCTGCATTACCTTATGGTCCATCGTACTAATTAACACACTATTTCTACGACTAAGATTTGCTAATAGCTCCTTATAATCATAAATAACATCCATCTGACTTGGTAAAATGTATCCTTTTTCAATACGTCCTACCATGCTCTCCGTAAATTCGGTAAATACAGCTTCGCCCTTCTCTGCAAGGCGGTTTGGTTCATCTGCAAATATAATAGAACTATCATTGGCAAAGTAATCAAAGAAAGAACAAGTTTTATCATAAAAAAAACGTATATAGCTATCAAGATTTAAAGAACCTTGTAAGCACTCAAGATTTTCCTTAAACTCCTCGGTTATCTGATGAATCCTAGAAGCTTCCTCTGTCTTTTGCTCTCCTCGTAACTTAGCAACATACTCTTTTTGCTCTGCATTTATCCTTTGAAGTCCTTTTTTTAACGCTTCAGGCTCTAAAATAATCTCAGAAGCTGGATAGATCACTGCCGTGCTAACTCTTTCAATAGAGCGTTGGCTTCCAACATCAAAGGTACGAATGGAGTCAACCTCATCCCCCCATAATTCTATTCGGTAAGGGGCCTCCTCAGTTAATGGATAGATGTCTATAATACCACCGCGAATGGCAAACTCGCCCGGATTTTCAACCTGTCCCTGACGGTCATAGCCAAGGTGAATCAACTTTTCACATAGAGCCTCTATATCAATAGTGGAATCTTCTCTGATACAGATAATTTTATTGGATAGGTACTCCAGTGGTAATAATTTATCCATCCCACCATCAATTGTTGCCACTACTGTCATTGGTCTTCGTTCTAATAGATTCTTTAGAATTTTCATACGTTCTCTGACGATGGCATTTCCATGAATATCCGCACTGTAAAAAATAATATCCTTGGCAGGATATAAGTATACATTGCGGTCATAAAGCTTTAGATCTTCATAGATTTCTTTGGCTTTTATATCGTTATAAGTAATCACGAGCTTACATACAATCCCCTCAGAGAGCGCATGTATCAGGTGACATTTCTGTGAATCGATACATCCTGTGATTAAGAGTGGAAATTGATTTTTTTGAACACTTTGCTCAATTACTTGAAACTCCCGATATTCCTGCAAGGGCGCAGTAAATGTTTTCATGCTTTCCTCCATTCTTGTGCATGCTTATTCGTGCATATCACAATCCATTCGTGTGAAGCTATATCCCACACTTCTATATAAGAAGCCGTTTCAAGGCTTGGCGTTTGTTTCTTTTTTATTATAAAAATTCATTGCTACCTGTGTGCCCTCTGTAATAATAGTTTCACAAGCTTTCGAGGCTTTCGCAAGTGCATCTCTTACGACAGGCTCCTCTTCTTTTGGAAAACGAGCTAATACGTAATCTGCTAAATCCCAATTTCTTGGCTTATCTCCAACCCCAATTTTTATACGACAAAACTCATCGGAGCCCAAATGAGCAATGATATTCTTTATACCATTATGTCCACCAGCACTTCCTTTGGTTCTTATTCGTAGCTGCCCCACATCCAAGCTGATATCATCATAGATTACAATAATCTCTTCCTTTGTTACTTTATAAAAATCAATTAATTCTCTTACACTTTCCCCACTTAAGTTCATAAAGGTCTGAGGTTTTGCTAAGATTACTTTCTCTCCACCAATCATTCCCTTTCCACAAATGGCTTTATGCTTTTTTGTATCGAGCGATATATAATAGTCATCTGCTAATCGTGTTATTGCATCAAATCCAATGTTATGTCTGGTTGCTTCATATTCTCTTGTCGGATTTCCTAATCCAATAATTATATACATGATTCTCCTCATTTCTACGCTACTTTAGCGCATTTAAAGCTATTTATTTTCTAAAAAGGTTTGAACATAGGTACAACTTCACCCTCTAATGTAATACACCATTTTATATCAAACCCTCATACCGAATCAAAGAAGATTGGTTTTTTACATTCTTGTGTAGTTAAAATTTAATTGAAACACAGTATACCGCACATATCCTTTCCCTAGGGTTTTGTGGGTAAGGAATACCTGCGGTTTCTTAACTTGTTAACTTTTATATTCTTATTTCTTTTTATTTGCTCACTTCTATTATTATAATTTACTCGAAATCTTATTACAACAAAATCTTTTTGATCTTTCCAATAGAAAAACAAAGATAAGCCTAAAGATTTAGTAAAAGCAAATGGGCTCCACCTAATCTATGACTTATCCTTGTTTTATCCTGTCATTTTATTTAATATAATAAATTATTGTTTTGCGCTATGATATATTTTCCCAGCTTCTAACTCGATTCCTTTGGCTTCAAACATTTCCTCAACAGTAACTACCTGATATCCCTGTTCAATCAACCATGGAACTACTAATTCAATCGCATCCGCTGTCGATGGATACAAATCATGCATTAGAATAATAGCACCGTCACTTACACTTTTCTTAACCTCTTCAAAAACTGCATTCTTATCCCTTGATTTCCAGTCTAAGGTATCAACACACCATCCAATCATAGGTACTTTGACATATTCTGATACTTTATCATTTTTAGCACCATAGGGAGGGCGAAGGAAAGCATCTCCTACCTCTGCTACCTCATTAATTAATTCATTGGAATAATCGACTTCGTGCTCAATTCCTTTTTTATCAAGTTTTGTTAAGTCTTTATGGCTGTAAGAATGATTTCCTATTTGATTTCCTGCATCAAATACCAATTTCGCGGTCTCACTATATAAATCAATACGATTTCCCATCACAAAGAAGGTAGCTCTCGCATCGTATTTCTCTAATGTTTCTAAGATTTTTTTTGTCACTGGTGGATACGGTCCATCATCAAACGTTAATGCGACCATTGGCTTTTCTGGATCAATCACGCGATCTGAGTTACCAGAAGATGCACTAGAACCACCGTTTTCTCCTGGCGTTGTCGTGTCTCCTGAAGATGAATTCTCTCCTTGATTATTAGATCCATCATTTTCTCCCACACTAGGGGTAATGCTTGGAGTACCGATCTGCCCATGATCGCCATCTCCTACTTGATCACCGCTTCCCTCAGGAGGAATTGTCGGGGTAATCGTGGCTTCTATTGTTGGTGTACCGGTATGTATATTTCCGGAATCTTCATCCAAAGATCCATTTGGGTCACCTTTATTCACATTATCAATGGTACCTTCCGCATTCACTATTGTACTATCTGCGTCATCTCCATTGCCAAACCACTTACTGCTTTGTGTTATCATTACAATCGTTGCTGTAATCGCAAGTACAATCCAAGATATTTGTAATGCATACAATAATTTTTTGTTTCTTCTTTTACGACGTCTCACAATTCTTTCCTTCCTAATCAATGGTTAACAGTTGTCAATTGCTTCCTCCACTCTTATGTCAATTACTGTAACATCATCACCTAAGATATGGCTCCTTAGGGTTTGTAAGCGTCAAAAGGATATGTCTTTGTTTATTAGAACATTGGTAAATCCACCATGTTTTTAATGTCTATCATGGCAAGCGTATTTTATATCATAGGGATCTACTACCTACATTACTTTATTCACTTCGTATCTGTTTCGTTACTACTTACATAATTACTTGGGGAATCTTTCACGCCAACTTATGCGTGGTGTTAATCTTTCGTATTTTGCTATAGACATAAGACACACTATAGTAACCCTCATGGGGTAATTACTCACCTCATTTGCATGCCTTCTCAGAGAGAACTTTAGTAAATTTTCATGTATATTTTTATCTCATCATGGTAGTATCCGTTAATCATGAAAATTTACGTTAAATAACTTTTCTTATATATAGATTACTCCATTCTTGAAAAAGTTTCAATAAGTTTTAATTCCCAAATTTTTTTCATTTTTTCCTATGTTTGGAGTTCATTATTACTAAGTAAACAAGAAAAAACACGCTTTACAGACTTTTTTTGTCATGAAAAAAAATACAGCTATCATTTTCTTTGATAGCCGTATTTTTGGGACCTAGATTACTTTTTAAACAGTTTTGTTTTAGCACTTTTGCTAAGCTAATCTACTCTACCTCTTCTACGTTACCTTCCAAGGCAGCGAGTTCATATTTTTCAAGAATAATACTCTGAATCTTATCTCTTGTGGTAGAGTTGATCGGATGTGCAATATCCCGATACTCCCCATCACCGGCTTTACGACTTGGCATTGCGATAAAGAGACCCTTCTCTCCTTCAATTACCTTAATATCATGTACTACAAATTCATTGTCTAAGGTAATAGAAACTACTGCCTTCATCTTACCTTCCTTACTAACCCTACGTACTCTTACATCCGTGATCTGCATACAGCATCCCCCTTTAGCACTCATTCTTTTGTCAGTTGACCAGAAATGCTCCCTATAATACATATCGGTCATTCTTTTCAATGACAATCTTAACATTTCCTTCTTCTCCGACATGAGTCGAGTTCTCTCGAATCGTGTCACGACTCTCAACAATACAATTCTCAATGTAAGTATTGTCACCAATATGTACATCATTAAGAACTATGGAGTTCTTGATGGTGCAGTTGTTTCCGACATAAACCTTTTTAAATAGCACAGAATTTTCTACCACGCCATTTATAATACATCCGCTTGAAACTAAGCTATTCCTAACAACCGAGCCAATGTTATATTTTGCTGGTGGTAAGTCGTCAATCTTAGAATACACATCCGGATACTGTTTAAAAAAGTAGTCCCTTATGTCTTTATTTAAAAAATCCATATTGGTCTTATAATAGGAATTGGCACAAGCAATATTGCTCCAATAGCTGTCAATCTCATAGGAATAAATCCTCTTCAGATTCTTATACCGAATCAAGATATCTGAAACAAAGTCATGACGCTCTTCTAATGCCGATTTCTCAATTAGCTCTATTAGCTGCCTTCTACGAATAACATACACGCCAATTGATACAAGGGAAGAAACCGGAATCAAAGGTTTTTCCTCAAATTCAACAATACGGTTATCCTCATCTGTCATAATACACCCAAATCGATTACTCAGATCATTGCTTGGTAATCTCTTTGTTACTATTGTAATATCCGCCTTCTTTGCAATATGGTATTCCAAAACCTTATTGTAATCTAGTTTATAGATTCCATCTCCAGAAGCGATTACAACATAAGGCTCATGACTATTTTTTAAGAAGTTTAAGTTTTGATAAATAGCATCTGCTGTACCACGATACCAGAACCCGTTATCTGCTGTTATCGTTGGAGTAAATAAAAACAGCCCTCCTTGCTTTCTACCAAAATCCCACCACTTTGATGAACTTAAATGTTCATTCAAAGATCTTGAATTATACTGTGTTAAAACCGCAACCTTTTGAACATGTGAATTCGACATATTACTTAAAGTAAAATCGATACTACGGTAACTTCCAGCAATCGGCATCGCCGCTATCGCTCTTTTGTTTGATAGCTCTCTCATTCTTTTGCTATTTCCGCCAGCTAATACAATTCCTATCGCTCTCATACTATGTCACCTGCCTTAATTAAGCATTGTCCACCAAAAAGAGAACCTTCTTTGTAGTCTTCTCTTTCGGTTTTACCGGAGATTGCTGTATTTTTACCAATGGTTACACCATCTGGTATAACACTCTCTTCCCCAATCGTTACTAATCCATCATAGTAGATATTTGGATATAAAACGTTTGGTAACTCATCTCCAACTCCAAGCTCACAGTCTGCGCCGATAACACAGTTTTCTGCAATTATCGCTTTATTTACTTTTGTATTTTTGCCTATTACCGTTGATCTCATGATAATAGAATCCCGAATAATGGCACCTTCTTCTACTATAACTCCAGCACCGATGACAGAATTATATACTTCTCCATAAATTTCTGTACCTTCACCAATAATACAACGCTCTACAACCGCTTGTCCTGCGACGAACTGGGGCGGTATTACATCACTTTTGGTATAGATTTTCCAAAACTCTTCGTACAGGTTAAATTCAGGAACAAGATCGATAAGCTCCATATTGGATTCCCAGTATGAGGTTAAGGTGCCTACATCCTTCCAATAGCCGTTATACTCATAAGCAAATACACGATCACCACGTTCATGACAATACGGAATAATGTGTTTTCCGAAATCACATCCTTTTTGTTCCGATAAATTAATCAAGGCTTCTTTTAATATGTCCCATGTAAATATGTATATTCCCATCGAAGCGAGATTACTTCTTGGCTTTGGCGGCTTCTCTTCAAATTCACAAATCTGTTTGTCTTCGTCTGTGATTACTACACCAAATCGAGACGCTTCTTCTATTGGAACCGGTATGGTTGCAAGTGTGATATCAGCATTCTTACTCTTATGGAATTCTAGCATGACCTCATAATCCATCTTATAGATATGGTCACCACCTAGAATAAGAACATATTCTGGATTGTAATACTCCATGTACTTTAGATTCTGGTAAATCGCATTGGCTGTACCCGTATACCATTCTGCGTTTGTACTTTTCTCGTAAGGTGGTAAAATTGACACTCCACCTATGTTACGGTCCAAATCCCATGGTATACCAATCCCAATATGGGTATTTAGCCGTAGAGGCTGATATTGTGTTAATACACCAACCGTATCCACTCCAGAATTAATACAATTGCTCAGTGGAAAGTCAATAATACGATACTTACCGCCAAATGTAACTGCCGGTTTTGCGATAGTCGAGGTGAGCACTCCCAAACGAGAGCCTTGTCCACCAGCTAATAGCATTGCAATCATTTCTTTTTTAATCATGCCATCACCTCATGCTGTTTTATATTTCCATTATAACATTTTATTACGAGGTTGTGAATATATTTACTAGTTTTTTTCTTGGATTATAATAATTATTGTTCAAAACATCATATAATTCTATTTTTCTACAAATTTAGTAGACATTCTTTCCTATTTATTACGAAATCAGTGCGAATTTTTTTACATTTTAACGAAACATTTTAAAATCTCACTTAATGATACCATATTTATCCTCGTCCAATAACGTACTATTCTGCCCCTTATTGTCATATTATATAATAATTCTTTTAAATTCCTATCTACCTATATCATTCTAATTCCATTTCTCTCTATAGGCACCTACCTATATTTGCTATTTTCCAGCGAACGATTGTAATTTTATTCAAATCGGTTATAATAGCAAGTGAATACAGTGGTTACACTATTTTGTGATTTCTGTATGAAAATTCTTCATGCAACGGTAAAATAGGCCTTGTACCCAAGACACCGTTTTCTTATTATAGCATAAGTATTATATCAGGAAATAATGTTTCCTGTATTATAGCGGTTACATCATATTCCGCTTTTTATAAAGACTGGAGGACATTCTATATGTATCATATTGACTTTACCAAACCGCTTCATGTACATTTTATCGGTATCGGAGGCATTAGTATGAGCGGCCTTGCAGAGCTACTACATACAAAAGGCTTCATCGTTAGCGGCTCTGACTCAAAGGACAGTAAAATTGTAGATCGATTAAGACATTTAGGCATTACAATTCATATTGGTCAGAAGGCAGACAACATTACTGAGGATATCAACCTTGTAGTGTACACTGCTGCTGTTAAATCCGATAACGTAGAATATCTAGCTGCTCAAAAACATAACATACCGATGCTAGATCGGGCCGAATTCTTAGGTCAGGTGATGCTACAATATAAAAATGCCATTGGTATTTCTGGCACTCATGGTAAAACAACTACTACTTCTATGGTTTCTTTAATGATGATAGAAAGTAATTTTGATCCAACCATCTCCGTCGGAGGGATTCTTGATAATATTGAAGGTAATATTCGTATTGGTAATTCTGAGAATTTTATTGTTGAATCTTGTGAATATAAAAATAGTTTCTTAAGCTTTAATCCTTCCCATGCAATCATTTTAAATATAGAAGAAGAACATTTAGACTACTTTAAAGATATTGAGGACATTAGAAATTCTTTTCATACTTTTGCAAAGAAACTCCCTGATTATGGTAATCTAGTCATCTGGGGCGGAATCGACCGTTATGAAGAACTGACAAAAGACCTCTCTTGTCATGTTATCACTTATGGTATGTTTTCCTCAGAGGAAGAACGATGCGAAAATATCAATCGCTATGATTATGCTGCCTGCAATGTTAGCAGTGACGATTTTGGTCTTCGTAGCTATGATTTGTATAAATACGGTAAGTTTGTTGACCGCATTCGCCTAGGTGTCATTGGTGACCACAATGTATTAAACTCTTTGGCAGCGATCTCTCTTGTAGATACCCTTGGTGGTTCTATGTCTGCAATTAAGACAGCTCTTTTAGCTTATAGGGGAACAGAACGTCGCTTTGAACGTAAGGGAGTATTAAACGGGATTACCATCGTTGATGACTATGCCCACCACCCTTCTGAAATTAAAGCAACTTTAACTGCAGCGGCATCTTACCCGCATAAAGATATTTGGTGTGTCTTCCAACCACACACTTACACAAGAACGAAATCCTTTTTTCACGATTTTACAACATCCCTCGCACTTGCCGACAAAATAGTCCTTGCGGATATCTATGCAGCAAGAGAAGAGAATCCTGGCGATATTTCTTCCAGAGATATTCAGAATGAACTACTTAAAATAGGGAAGGAAGCTTACTATTTTAAAGATTTCAAAGAGATAGAAAAATTTTTATTAGAACATTGTACCAACGGTGACTTGTTGATAACCATGGGCGCCGGAGACGTTGTATCTATTGGAGAATCTCTACTTCAGAAATAGTTATCCACATTATCCACAACCTTATCAACATTTTTTATCCGATAGGGTTGTGGATTTTTCTCTTTTCTCTTAAAATTCTACAGGAATCGACCCATTTCGTAAAAACCCTTTATTTAAGCCACTTTTTTAATCATTAACATTTTTCCCTAAAATTCATCCACTACTTTATCCACATTATCCACATTATTCACATTTTAAGAGATTCCCTCCTCCTTCCAAAAAGACCTATTTCATTCTTAATTTTTGTATGCTATAATGTGCATGCAACAAGGGTAGACCAATAGTAAAACCTCCTACCATCCCCCGTACTGTTTACACTATTACATAACAGTGGGAGTAGTCAGGTTGAAAAAAATCCACTTTCAACCCAGAAGGTTTGTGTTTCATATAGCTTGGAGGCGAATTATGAGTAAAATTTCTTTCTTTTCAACCACAGATACAGGAATCACTGTAATTTCCAATAGATTTTTAGATGAATATATGCCACGTGCCAATGGTACCTTCGTGAAAATATACCTTTATCTGCTTCGTTGTTTTCAGGATCCTTCTTTAGAAACTTCAATTTCTCACTTAGCTGAAAAATTAGATGAGACAGAAAAAGATATCGATCGTGCAATAAGGTATTGGGAAAAAGAACAATTGCTCGTCGTAACCAGAGCAGCCAATCGACAAATTACTGCTATAACTTTTACTCTACCTTCCTACAATAATGTAAATACTGAGGAAGATTTACCATCTAACACTCAAGAGGTAATGGAAACAGCAATAATAAAAACAGCGACAAAAGAACAGGATAGGCCAAAAACAACGACCATTCATAAGCCAAATTACTCCGAAGCACAGATTAAAGTACTTACTGAGATGGAAGAGGTAAAGTGGATTATGAATACTGTAGAACGATTGTTAGAGCGCTTATTAAAGCCAACTGACGTTCAATTAATCCTATTTTTATATGAAAGCGTTGGTTTTTCCGCTGAACTAATTTTTTATCTCTATGAGTACTGTGTATCAAAGAATAAGAGAAGTGCGAGCTATATTGAAACTGTAGCGATTTCTTGGGCAGAAGAAGGTATTGACACTGTCGAAAAAGCTGAGTCTGCAACACTTTCCTATAACAATAACTACAACGCCATTAACAAAGCCTTTGGATTAAATAGAGCTCCAGGAACCATCGAAAAAAAGTTTATGCACCGTTGGTTCCATGAATTTTGTTTTGATATTAATATTATTGAGGAAGCATGCAATCGTACCATGTTAGCAACGGGAAAACCAGACTTTAAGTATGCTGATAAAATTCTTGAAAACTGGTATAAAAAAGGGGTTACCTGTGCAGCTGATATCGCTAAATTAGATGAGGCACATGCAAAACAAACCGCTATTTTAGCAGCGAATAAGCAAACTGCTGCCACAAAACAACCTACTACAAATAACCGTTTTAATGCATTCCCACAAAGAAAGTACTCGGAAGAGGACTTTCTATCCATGGAGCAACGTCTATTAAATAATCGTTCCTAAGTATGTAATATGCTCACATAAGAAAGTGAAAACTTTCCTATGTGAGCAATATATATAATGCGATTCACTGGCAGATTTGAGTTGCTGCCCATATTCGTGGATTAAAGGTAGAATGGAGGATTTTAATGGCACTGAAAAATTATCAGTACAATACCATATTAAGAGAATACGATAATCGAAGGCTACAAAATCAACATGAGTTAAAAAAAAGGAAAGAAGAAGTTTATGCTAAAATACCTGAGCTTACGCTGATTGACGAAGAAATCATTAATGGTTCGATTCAAAGTGCTAAACTCTCTTTATCCGGTAATGAGGACGCACTTAAGCACTTAAAAGAACGGAATGAAGTTCTTTCCATGAAAAAACAAGAGCTCCTTAGTAAAGCAGGTTATCCTAATCATTATCTGAACTTATGGTATGCGTGTCCTGATTGTATGGATACCGGCTATATTGGAAACGAAAAATGTCACTGTTTCAAACAGGCAATCGTAGACATCCTATATCATCAATCCAATGTAAGAGATTCGGTGCAATATGAAAACTTTTCAACATTTTCTTATGATTACTACACAAATGATTATTATGATGAAGCTACGAAGCTAACACCTCTTGAAAATATAAAACGTGTAGTTACAGAAATTAAGAAATTTATAAGTCATTTTGATACAAGCTATCAAAACCTTTTAATTTATGGTAATACTGGAGTTGGAAAGACCTTTCTTACAAACTGTATTGCAAAGGAGCTGATGGATAATGCACATACTGTGATTTACCTAACTTCTTTTCAGCTTTTTGAAATCTTAGAGAAATACAAATTTAATTCTGCTGAGGATATGGATGACATAAGAAACCAATTTGACTATATCCTTGACTGCGACTTACTTATTATTGATGACATCGGTACAGAGATGAATAACACGTTCATCAACTCTCAACTCTATCAATGCATCAACGAAAGACACCTAAGACAAAAATCAACCGTAATCTCAACGAATCTGTCTTTTGAACAATTAAAAACAAATTATAGCGAGCGAATATTTTCTCGAATTTCCAGTAACTATTTATTGTTAAAAATTGTAGGAGATGACATACGTTTGCAGAAACTTCTAAAGAAACACTAGAAAAGTTGAGTTTAATCTTGACGAAAGAAGAGGATAATAGTAATATAGCTTTCGGAAGTTGGTTGAATCTAACTATATTTGGCGAAATTTTTATAGAAAAAGCCAATTTTTTCTTGAACTAAATAATTTCAAGAAATTATTCATCATAGCTTATACCCTTATAAACAACATGAGCAAACCCCAAATAGCTTATGTTAAGAACAATACTGGAGGAAAAACAATGTCACAAGATAATTTTAAAGAAACCCTACCTGTAGGAACTCTTGGTATCATTGCCTTGGAAAGTAGCAAGGCTCTAGGTCAGAAAGTAAATGATTATATTGTTGAATGGAGAAAGCAACGCACTGGTGAGCATACGGCAACAATGCAATTTGCTGGTTATCAAAGAGACTCCTACTTAATTAAGCATCAATGTCCACGCTTTGGTTCTGGTGAAGCAAAAGGTGTTATTAAAGAATCTGTTCGTGGTGATGACTTATACTTACTTGTTGACGTTTGTAATTATAGCTTAACTTATTCCTTATGTGGTCACACGAATCATATGTCTCCAGACGACCACTACCAGGATTTAAAGAGAATTATCGCTGCTGTTGGTGGTAAGGCAAGAAGAATCACTGTAATTATGCCTTTCTTATATGAAAGCAGACAGCATAAGAGAAGTTCTCGTGAGTCTTTAGACTGTGCATTAGCACTTCAAGAACTTACAAACATGGGTGTAGAGAGTATTATTACTTTCGATGCACATGATCCTCGTGTACAGAATGCAATTCCACTAAAGAGTTTTGAAACAGTAATGCCATCTTATCAGTTTATTAAGAACTTATTAAAAAACATTCCTGATTTAGTAGTGGATTCCCAGCATATGATGGTAATCAGCCCGGATGAAGGTGCTATGGGACGTGCTGTTTACTTTGCAAATGTTCTCGGACTTGATATGGGTATGTTCTATAAACGCCGTGACTATACGACAATTGTAAATGGACGTAATCCAATCGTTGCTCATGAGTTCTTAGGAGCAGATGTAGAAGGAAAAGACGTTTTAATTTTAGATGATATGATTTCCTCTGGCGAAAGTATGTTAGATGTAGCAAAAGAATTAAAGAAGAGAAAAGCAAAACGTATCTTTGTATGTGCTACTTTTGGCTTATTCACAAATGGTCTTGAGAAATTTGATGAAGCTTATGAGAAGGGTCTTATTGATTTCGTAATGACAACAAACCTTGTATATCAGACAGAGGAATTACTTAGCAGACCTTACTATATCAGTGCAGATATGAGTAAATATATTGCATTATTAATTGATGCATTAAATCACGATGCTTCCATTAGTGAGTTTTTAAGCCCAACAGAGCGTATTCAAAACGTTCTTAATAAGTATAAGAATAAATAGAATTTTTAGATGATAGAATCATAGATTTTGGATGAAGCAGATGATGTTTCATTGAGAATACAAGAATAATATGCGCCCCATAAGGCAGCCAAAGTATACGGTTACCTTATGGGGCGCATTTCCTACATGCTATGCATACTCTAAAGAATTCCCTAAGTCATTTAAATCAACATAATGATAAGTAACTTTGCATTCCTCAAGTAATTCTTTTTCCCTTCGATGACAGGTAAAGATTATTACTTGGCGATTCGTTTCTTCTGCAAGTAATCTTAAGGCTGCTTTGGTACGTTCATCATCATATAACGCAAATGAATCATCTAGAAGTATCGGCATATTTTCTTCTGGAAAGAGTAGCGATGCAACTGATAATCGAAGCGCTAGAAAAATCTGATCCATAGTTCCTGCACTTAGTCTATCTAAGGTAACATATTGTCCCCGGTGAAGAACTGATACATTTAGCTTCTCATCCACTACAATGGAACTATACTCGCCTTGGCTTATGGAGGATACAATTTCTGATAGCATCTGATTTAATGTACTTCCAAAACTATCATGAATATCGGTGGAAAGTTCCTTTAGCGTTTGGATACTTAACGAGATTGCTTCAATCTCCTCTAATAATGCTTCTCTTAATTCACACGACTCATCATATTCCATTTGCTTTTCCTCTAGTTTTACCTCGCACTCCGTGTTTGCTTCCAAGGTCCAGCGAATACGTTCCATCTGAGTACGAATTGACGTATGTTCTTCTTCATTCGCACTCATCTCTCCTATGATATCTTCCTTAAATTCCTCAATCTCCTGCCAAAGTTCCTGCATACATTCTTGGGTAGCTTCTGGACTACCGACAAAACACTTCATATAGTCTATTATTTCATATTCTAACTCATCGGCCTTTTCATGATATTGCTTAGCAGCAGTATGATATTCTTCCTTACGAAGTATCGCTTGTTCCCGTTCCATTTCATTTTTAAGAACATCATTATATTTTGCCATTAACTGACTTTCATTACTTACACGATGGTTTAATAAAATATCATGCCTTCTACTATGAAGAGAAAATATCTGTCGTTCACATTCCTTTTTGATATCCTCTAGCTTTTGCTTGTTTTTCTCTTCCTTTGTAGCTGTCATAATATATTTTGAAATTCCGGCTACTAAAAATGCAATTCCTATAATACAACGCATTACAATGGTCATGAAAGGAATTGGAATTGAGGAAATTGCTAATCCTAGCATAACAATAATTGCACCGATTACTCGACCGGATTTACTTCCTTGCTTTAGAAGTGGCTCAATTTCCTGTCGTTTTACCTTAAGCTCCTCTTCAAACTCTTGCTTTTTCTGGCGCAATTCTCCAAGCTCTTTTAGATGCGCTTCGATGGTACTACTACTATCTAATTCGCTTGCTTGTTTTTTGGTCTTCTCTCCTAATCCTTCTACCTTGTCTTCCATATCTTTTGCAGCCTGTTTCATCTCCATAAAACGTTTAAACTTCTCAAGGATTGCAGGATAGTACGCAACCTTTTTCATTCTCTCTTGATTGGTACTTCGATTGTATTCCTTCTGTTTATTTTCAAGGAAGGTAGCCCTCTTTTGTAATTCCGTAAGCTCTCCACTTAAAACATCGATTGTTTTAAGCGTATCCTGTAATTCTTTAAGTTCGCTAGATAACTCTGCAATTTGTTCATCAGGAAGCTGTTTTTCCAGTCTCTTTTTCTTTTCTAGCAGATATTGAATAGCTCCATTAACATCAACTTCCTTGCTTTTTGACATAGAAAGGTTTGTGATATAATTTTTTAATTCTTCTGCAAGTTCATATTCTGTTTTCGCTCTTAACTGCTCAATACTGATGGTATTTCTATAGATACTTTCCGTAAGTTTTGGAATGATAGCACCTACTCCAAGCTCTGCATCTGTCAATTCTCGTCCAGTACTTTCTTTGATTATTTTAATGCTTCTTTCCTTTTTATAAAAACTACGGATAATACGATAGTCTTCCCCATCTACCGTAAGAACCATGCTACCTTGATATGCTCCTGGGATATCCCATGGCTGGTATTTTACATAAAGGTCCTCTTTCCCAGCTCTTCCCCTAAGCTTCTCAATACCAAATAGCATTCCTTTTACAAATGCATGAAGTGTTGATTTTCCTGCTTCATTTTTACCATATATCACATTAATCCCAGGCGTTAGCTCCACATCGACATTATGAAACTTTCCAAAATGCCCTGGGTGTAATTCTTTAATAATCACTTAAGATCCTACCTTTCCTTTGTATTAAGTAATGCTTCGATTCCATAATACAGCGCCTTATTTTCTAGGTTACCTTTCGCATCGCTTTCTCGAATACGACGGATATAGCTACCAATAAGATTATCTTTATTCTCCTCATACAAGGAATCAAAATCATAATCAGGTAAAGTATGGTTTAAAACCTCGGTAACATAGCCCAGTCGATAAAAGTCCTCTAAATCAAGTAGAATAGAAGGATCTGTTTTTCCAACGAGAACAAATTGATAAAAGTTTTCGCATCCATATTCACTTATGATAGTCCTAGCCAAATCTACGATTTGTGTACTTAACATTTCTGGTGTTACTTCTATTTCTTTTGTAATATACTCTCTACATGCAATTGGAACAAAAGTTAAGGATAGATTTGATTCATAACCATCTTTATTCCCTGTCTTCTCCTTCGTGATTTCTCCATAGTAGTAACCATGTTTTAGAGGTTCTCCTTTGGATAGCGGCTCCAAAGAACCAACATAAGCCATTCTCTCAAAAATTAATTGTGGCTTATGAAAATGGCCTAATGCTACATAATCAAAGCCAGCCTCGTCAACCTTTTTATAGTTTATCGGAATGTTATTCTCATTCCCACCATGAGCCAATAAAATATTAATACGCTCTTCCACTCCTGGTATAATACCATCGTACTTCGCTTCAAAGATTTCTCTGCTAAGATAGCTTAATCCATAGACCTCCGTATTTAGTTCCTCAAAATAGATGCTATCCATTTCTCCACTACTTAGCATACTAACGCAATCACACCAGTTAAAATTTAAATAATTCGATCGTGGACCAATATAATCATGATTCCCCGCAATCAACACCACCTTGGTATGTGTTAACTTTGAAAATATATAATTTACTTCTTTTAACTCTCGAAGCAATGGTTGCTTGTGAAATAAGTCGCCAGAAATCAATAATAAGTCAATTTTCTTTTTTTCACATTCCGATATTACACGCCCAAAACTATCGTAGATTTCTTTCTCTCGGTTGATATCAAAACCACGTTCTGACTCAGGAGTAGCACCGAGATGGATATCTGCAACATGTATAAAATTCAAGATACATCCGCCTTTCTAGCCTTATTTTCATTTTACTTATTATAGCATACTTCTCTATAAAAACACAGAAAAGTATTGTTTATTTTGAAAAGAGCATTTATAATTGTGGTAGAATTTGTATGATTAACTTTGGGGAGGTTCCTAACTTCTATGAACATAGTAAATATTCCGGTATCTCAAGTTGTATCTGGAATGATTGTTGCAGAAGATGTGTATAATCTAAGGAATGAACGTATCCTTTCTCGCAATACGATGGTAACCACAAGAAGTATAACGAAACTAAAAATTCATGCAATTAAAGAGATTTTTGTTTACATACCGAATACTTTAGTGAAGAAGCAGACAAAAAAACCATCGGAACATATCACTGCTTTAAAAAATTCCATAGAATTTAAAAAATTCAAAAAGTTTTACATGGATAGTATTCTTACTTTAAAAGATTCTTATTTAGCTCTTACTGGGACAACTTCTCTACCATATGATGAAATCAAGCTACTAGATTCGGTCGAACAGCTTTTAAAAGAATGCCGAAGTTCTCTTAGAACCTTTGATATGTTACAGTGTATCAGGGACTTAGATGACCAAATCTATGTACACTCTCTTAATGTGTCGTTAATTTGCTTTTCCTTTGCTACCTGGTTAAATTTTAATGTCCATGATGCAGAACAGCTTATGCTTGCTGGATTATTGCATGATATCGGTAAATTAAAACTGCCAAAGGATATTATGCAAAAACCAACTGCGCTCAATGAGAAGGAACTTGAATATGTTCATCAACACCCAGTTATGGGGTATGAGCTTGTGAAAGATAATAAGATAGATCCACGTGTGAAAGAAGCAATTCTAATGCATCATGAGCGCTGCGATGGTAGTGGCTATCCGAATCAACTTTCCTCGAAAGACATCTCTCCTTTTGCAAAAATATTAGCAATTGCAGATGTGTATGATGCAATGACTGCAAAACGTGTTTATCGCAAGGAAATCTGTCCTTTTGAAGTGCTTGAAAACTTTGAAAAAGAAGGCTTTCAAAAGTACGATGCTGCATATCTCCTTCCATTCCTCGAAGGGCTCGCTCAGTGTTACATAAATACTACTGTGAGACTTAGTAATTCCCTGGTTGGTGAGGTCGTTATGATCAACAAAAACAATCTATCCCGCCCGGTCGTAAAAGTGGATAACCAGTTTATTGATTTATCAAAACATAATGAACTTAAGATAGCTTCTATACTTTAATAGTAATAAAGCCTATATAACCTAATAGTGTATATTTTAACTCTTGCTAAGACTTTAGAGATATCCTTTATTATCACAAAACGAATCTTGAAAAAGTAAAATTATATGGTATTATTACCAGAATAATAAATAAAAAGGTAAGTTGGCTTATTATTTTGTAAGCCAACTTACCTTTTTACTTCATTAATTTTTGATAAACTGTAGTTTTTAGTTTCTCATTTTTAGAATCTAATGATTCATATAGTGTAAATCTATTGTTTTCCTCGATATGTAATCCATTCTCCTCTACCCATGCGTTTAACATAGCTTCATAAATGCTGCTGTCTCCACTACATTCCCTCTCAAGCACTGCATATCTACCGCCAATTCTAGAAATGCATACAACCTTATCATTATTTTGATACATGAAATCCTTGTCAACCTCAATACCACAGGTATAGTTATCCTTATAAATTGAAACATAGAATTTTGTTGCTTTTTTGATATAGAAGGGATTGTATTTTGCTAAATATTCCATTACATTTTTTGAAGCTTTCTCTTCTCCATCCATACCTTCACAGCTAGATACCAAGAAAAACATATCCTCACAATCTCTTATGGTGATTCTTGCATAATCTTTTCTTTTTGTAATAGGAAGATATAATATTAATTTCTTAATCTTATCTTTCTTATAGACGTATTCTTCAAAATAAGGGCTTCTAGCCTGTTCAAACATACTTGCCTTTAGCCATCTTAAATACAGATAGTCCCAAGCTTCATTAATATCATTATCTTTATTTTTTATGGATATCTTTGCATAGCTATTTACTTCCGAATCATGAATCTCAATCTCTTTTCGCTCACTTGATTTTAGGATAGGAAGGAGACTATCCTGATATTCTATCCTTAGTTCGTAACAAAATTTATAATCCTTCTGCTTTCCATTCCTCCCAAATATTCTACCCTTATATTCAGGTAAGATAGAGCGTAAATACCTAATAGACCGATTCTCTATCCCTCTAATCTGACTATGGTAATATTTTATCTGTATCGTTTTGGGTATGTGGTCAGTAGAAACAGTGACTAAAAACTTATGATCCAGATGAAATCTCGGATAATAGTAGAATCCTTCGTCTGCTTTGTATTCCAGTGGTGTCAAGCCTGTGGAAGCTTTTACGGATTTACAAAAAGCTTGCTGCGAACTATAACCATATTCGTAAGCGATATCAGCTAAACTCTGTTCTGCATGCTTTACCATTGCCAGTGCGTTGGAAAGCCTTCGTTTACGAATGTATTCCTTGACAGAATGCCCAGTTAAACTATAAAAATCCCGATAAATCTGCATGGTGGATCTATACTCTTTCGCTGAAATCTCTTGAAGGCTTAAGGGCTGATTTAGATTTGCTTCTATGTAATCCAGTACTTTTTCCAATTCTTTTTGATGCATCCCTACCTCCCCTTAAGTAAATTGCTACCTTTATAGAAATTGTTTAGTTTAGCAAAGTTCATTAGAGTATACTTCTACTTATCTCTTGACTTTTCTCTGATTGGAAAGTAATAACATGCACCTTGCTCATATTGGGCCACATATAAACCGCTACGAATAGAATAATCTTCTTCGTAATCCGGATATTTTTGTGAGAATAATAACTCCTTGGCACCTTCAAAAATAATTGAAGGATCATCATTGTTTATCTGTTTCTGATAAAACTTAACCCATAGCCCTGATGGCATCGCTGCCTGCTCAAGACACTCAGGGACATGATTAAAATCCCCAACAATCCGACCAAAGATGCTTGTATTATTCCCTTCCTCATCCTTGGTGGTAAAAGAATAGTACTGATAATCATTCAGACTTCCAGCTGCTTTCCAATCAATATCGTTCTCAATGTCAAACAAGTTCCACATACCGGAGCCATTTTCTCCCGTGCATCCAATGACTTTAATCTCAGGAAGCATTACAATTTCGCATCCTACCTGTTCAAACTTTTCTTCCTCGTTATTTGGTTTTTTCACTGGCTCATAAGCAGATATCAATTCTCCACAGTGATCAAATACACGAAATGGCGTGGCATCAACATCATAGGATAACCCTGTGGTATTTCTAAATTCCTGAGAAGATAAATAACAGATTGCTTGCTTTGCGGCTGCATGCCTGTCTTCTTTGTTCGCTGGCTTTCTTCTGACCTTACCATATCGTGCAGCCGGACAGGTTAGCATTACGGTATCTGGTGGTAAATGTTTTGGTAGATGATCAAAGCTTTCGACCTCAACTCCAACTACATAAGTAAATTCAATCCCTGTCTTCACCTGACTAACTGCAGCAACATACCTTCCTTTTTTGTTCGGATGAAGCAGTTCCTCTAACAGCTTACATGTTCCATCACTTATCAGTTTTTTTACAATTGAAATAGCATCGAAACCACTGTATGGATTCATAGGTATTTGAATTCCAACTATCTTCATTTCAGGTCTGTCTACAATGCTACAGAACTCATTGATCTGCTCTACCACAATTTCTTCTGGCACTCCCTTTTCCTTCATTTCCTCTACCATGGACATAATTAGGGGCTTGTCCTTTGGCCTATAATCCTCTGTTATCATGACTGGGTTTTCCTTTGGTAATGAACTCATCATAACCTCCATTCTAAGCATATCACATCTTATCCATTTGCTTTCTATACACTTAAGGAAGTAGCCTATTACAATTCGCTATCCCTTCCTTAACCATAATATCACTGATTTCCATTATGGTATTATCCGTTTTTAACAACTTTTTTATCTTGGTATGTACAAAATCGTATTTTCCAACTAGTTCCATAATAACATAAATACCTGCACTCTTACAGGTTTTTATGTAGCACATTATAAAGTCAAGATCACCAGTATAATAATAGTTGTTATTTCTTCTTTTCATACGACAAGAAAAAGCTCGCTTCGCGGACTTTTCCCTGTCATGAATAAAAAGAGCCAGAAAATAGATGCATACATATTTTCTGACTCAGTATAATCTAAAAACTTCTTTCTAATTTGCTTACATCAAAAGACCTATTATTATCACATCAACATCTTCGAATTGATTTTCGTTACCTTTCCAGTATTCCTAATTCTAAACATTAATTGTAATCCTACCATTATAGCAATAACAATTGATAAAATGGTTTGCATCATAGGATTTTCCCAGGATAGAGCTTCTGACACCATCGTTACAAGCAGAGCAGATGGCGAAAGCAACCAAAACCAAAGTTCATATTTCATAAATTGATTTCTTATTAATATTAAATTTTCCTTACTCGCTGAGGTCTTGCTATGAAACTCTATCTCACTTTTCATTCTGAAATAAAATACCATAAACACTGTTACACTACATATTTCAAACCAACACCCAAACAAGAAAGCTGCTACCGCTGAAGTTTCTCTAAGCATAAATAATGGAGTAATATTGCCTGCAAGTGCAAAGAAAATCGATAGGCAAGCCATGACCTTAAACCAAAAAATGCTTCGATGTACGGTATAACTGTCCTCCATCCCGTATTCCTTCTTATTATCGATTTTATCAATCAATTCTCCTTTTAAAAGCTCATCTACCGTTATTCCCAAGATCTCGGCAAGTATCGGTAACGTCGTAACATCCGGCATTCCCTGTCCCGTTTCCCACTTTGAGATTGCCTTGTTTGTTAATCCTAGCTCGTCAGCAAGTTGTTGCTGTGTAAGTCCTCTTACTTTTCTGCGAGCGGCTATAAATCTTCCAATCGTTTCTGTATCCATTCCTAATTACCTCCTTCTATTGTTAGGTAAATATTACTACACTTGTTGTATTTTATATACAAACGGTGTGTTCTAAATTGTCTACTTAACGTGGAGTTTAGATAGGCCTTAGTATCTTATTGCCCATGAAAGTACTGAATTTTATTACATCGTGTTTTATCCCAGATAAATATAAAATGGGTACTAGCAGTAAAAGAAGATACCCCTGCAAAAGCATATTAATTTCTCTTACAGGGGATTTACGTATTACTAATTGAAATATTATTATGTATTATTATTTTGCTTTCATCATTTGTTAAGCAATAATTTTAAAACCAGATCAACCGCTTCACTCGAATCATCGGTTGACCCTTGTGCACCATGTTTCTCTGCTTCAAATCTATGCTCTGACCTACTTCCATCAGATGAGAATATGACAAATGGAACGTTATTACCATTATCTCTGATTTGTTTTAACAGAACATATCCCTCTCGTGGACCCTCTTTTCTCCCCATATCAGATATAATTAATGCATAATCATTGTTCTCAATTTGGTTTAACGCTCTATCTGTAGATAGTGCCAAATCAAATTTTAAACCATAATTTTCAAAAATATGTCTCAAGTAAATATTATTTTCCGGACAATCGTCAACCCAAAGAATCAGTTTACTTCCCTTCGTCTGACTAAACTTCTTCCCATGAATTATACTATCCATATACAATTCCAAGTTTCCACGAAATGCATTTTCAAGAGCATTTTCATCTTGTACGGTAAAAAATAATCCACCTTTCTTATGTTTCTCCTTAAAAGCTTGAATTTTACTATACTGCTCTTGGTCGATTTTTGACGGTTGTATTGGCTTGTCAAGAAAATATAAGAATACTTGTTTGCCATCCTTTAGCATTTTTTCAATTTCTTCCTCCGTGCCGGAACCATAATCTTCTGTTTCTGTTCCAAATCTTGTCCAGAAAACTGCAATGGCAATATCAGCTTTTTCAACAATTTGTTTATCTAATAATTTTTGAGGATGTGCTCCAAACTGAGGAAAAGAATTGTTTGTCCAGCTGATTGTGCGTAATACTATATCGTTTTCACGTCCGTAAAAGTTATTAAATTTACTCACAGCATTTTCAATTTTTTCTACAAATTGTGATACATCACCAGGACAGGATATTAAAAGGTCATAAGCAGTAACCGTTCTAGCCATCTATTTTCCCTCCTTTCATAGTAAGATATCATCATGTCTAATTTCATTTTTCATAACTTCCTTATATTCTATAGAATACACTGTTTAGGAAATTTCTCATACCGATATGTTTATAAGAAATCCAAGATTGATCCTGCCATCTTACTTATACTTATTTTTCTTATTGTTTTGTGATTATTATACAAAATTTGATAATACATAGCAATGAAATATTTCTGCAAAAGGAGTCTTTCATCCTATTATTATATTACAACTGTGTAATACTTGCTTTTTCTTAGCCTATGAGTTATTATATTACATGCTAAAACCCCATAAAAACAAGGTCTATACCAATGGGTAATCGTGTGTTCGAGACCTTCCACACGTAAAACAAAACTAAAGGAGATTTTTATGAAAAACAAAACACTTTATTTCTTGCTGCATTCTGCGATGATTGCGGCCATTTATGTTGTGCTGGTTTTATTATTTCAACCAATCAGCGTCTCTTATATCCAAGTGCGTTTTGCAGAAGCCCTGACGATTCTTCCATTCTTTACTCCGGCAGCAATACCGGGAGTTACGATTGGTTGTTTGCTAGGTAATATTATTGCAGGATGCGATATTCTTGATATTGTCTTCGGGACTCTTGCTACCTTACTTGGAGCAATCGGTTCTTATTCCTTACGAAGATACAAGTTCCTTGTTCCAATTCCTCCAATAGTCGCTAATACGATTATCATCCCTTGGATTCTACGTTTTGCTTATGGCGAAGCTATGTCAATTCCTTTTATGATGTTAACGGTTGGTATTGGTGAAGTTATTTCTTGTGGGGTTATAGGTATCATATTATTATATTGCTTAAAACCATATAAGAAAATCTTTTATATTCCTGGATTTGCAAAAGAAAAAAATAAATATGACATTGTATAATATAACTTATGAGAAGCTGCGAAGCAAGTTCTCATAAAAGGTGCGGCCTTTGCACCGTCAATCGATAATCGGAACACGATTTTAGTTCCGATTATATAACTTATGAGAAGCTGCGAAGCAGGTTCTCATAAAAGGTGCGGCCTTTGCACCGTCAATCGATTATAGAAACTGATTTTGGTCTTTAATAAGATAATTCACTGGTTTTAAATAAGCGATTTGTATCCTAAATAATTAGGATTATTATTTTCTTCAAAAACATCCCTCTCGGTTAAGGTCTTCGAGAGGGATGTTTTGATTTCTCCTAGGATACTCCATAGAATCTTGGAAGCAGCTATCAAGTACTAGAAGTTCCTATGAGTTATTAGTTCATTATAATGATAAGAGTTCAATGAATTCATAATTTCAAATGTTGGTTTATATATAGTACATACATTACCATCTCTGCTTTCCATATAGTTATGCCTGAAACAAGGAAAAGCTCGCGCGGCGAGCTTTTCCTTGTCAGGTATCAGAGTTAACATGCTTTTTCTTTCGCATGCTTTTTCTTTTGCATGCTTTTTCTTTTGCATTCTTATTTTTGATACTAGTATATTTAGATCGTATTACCATTAACCTTGATACGATTTTTATAAATCACAGTTATTCACTGTTCTTGGGAATGGAATAACATCACGAATGTTACCCATACCTGTTAAATACATGACGCAGCGCTCGAAACCAAGACCAAATCCTGCGTGTCTTGCTGATCCATATTTTCTTAAATCAAGATAGAAATCATAATCTTCTTCGTTTAAGTTGCTTTCTTTCATCTTTGCAACTAACTTGTCATAATCATCCTCTCTTTGGCTACCACCGATAATTTCACCGATACCAGGAACTAAGAGATCCATTGCTGCAACGGTTTTATTATCTTCATTTAACTTCATATAAAATGCCTTAATTTCCTTTGGATAGTCAGTAACAAACACTGGCTTCTTAAATACCTGTTCTGTTAAGTAGCGCTCATGCTCTGTCTGTAAATCACAACCCCAGGATACCTTATATTCAAATTTATCGTTGTTCTTCTCTAAGATATCAATAGCCTCTGTATAGGTTATATGACCAAACTCTGAGTTAGCAACGTGTTGTAATCTCTCAAGTAATCCCTGATCTACAAAAGAATTGAAGAAGTTCATCTCTTCTGGTGCATGCTCTAATACATACTTGATTACATATTTAAGCATAGACTCTGCTAAGATCATGTCATCCTTTAAGTCAGCAAATGCGATTTCCGGCTCGATCATCCAGAACTCTGCGGCATGTCTTGTTGTATTCGAATTTTCTGCACGGAAAGTAGGTCCAAAGGTATAGATGTTTTTAAATGCCATCGCATAAGTCTCACCATTTAACTGGCCACTTACGGTTAAATTGGTTGGCTTATTAAAGAAATCCTGATCAAAATCAACCTTACCCTCTTTTGTCTTAGGTATATTGTTTAGATCAAGAGTAGTTACCTGGAACATCTCACCAGCACCCTCACAGTCACTTCCAGTGATTAATGGTGTATGAACATAAACGAAATCTCTCTCCTGAAAAAACTTATGAATTGCATAAGCAACAAGAGAACGAACACGAAATACTGCTTGGAACGTATTTGTTCTTGGTCGAAGATGTGTCATCGTTCTTAAAAATTCTAAGGAGTGTCTCTTCTTTTGAAGTGGGTAATCGGATGTAGAAGCCCCCTCTAAGAGTACCTCCTCTGCCTGAACTTCAAATGGCTGTTTTGCATCTGGAGTAGCAACAAGTGTACCGGTTACAACAACTGCAGAACCTACATTGAATTTGGAGATCTCTGCAAAATTACTTAGCTTGTCCGTATAAACAATCTGTAAGGTTTCAAAAAATGTACCATCACTCATAACGATAAATCCAAATGTTTTTGTGTCTCTGACGCTGCGTACCCAGCCGCCGACTGTTATTTTCTTTCCTAGATATTGTTCCTTGTTACGAAACAGTTCTCTTACTTGTACAAGTTCCATCTCTATTTCTCCTTTCCTATATCCCATTCTTTTTCTCTGTTTTCACTCCACTACATCCCCCTTATTTTGCTTAACAAAATCTCAGTTATGCTAATGAAAGGTTTGACTCTTGTGCTCCTGCAAGTTCCGTTTTCTTTATTCTTAACAAATGAGGTAACTTCATACCCCTCTTGTTTTATTTCTTGGCATTAACCAATTCCTTTTTTAAGAAAGCGTGTCTTATTTGCCTCTATAACTTAAGCATAAGACTTACCCATTGATTCAGTGGTTGAAATATTCTTTATAAAAGATAGCTCTATTATAGTATGAGAACCCTTACGATTTCAATAGCACCACACAAAATACTTCTTAATTTTATATATTTTTCAATAGATTTAAACAATATTTCTTTTAAATAGGGTAAACAAGATAGAGGCATCCTGAATTTTTAAGAGAAACACACTGATTTTCATCGTTTACTTTTTATTATTTATGACTTTCCATATCGTTTTAGCTCCGTTCCAAATTCTTTATAAATATTTTAAATAATCTTCTTTGCATATTTCGACACTTTTCGATATAATGAGCAAGACTCATACAATGAAAAGCACGCTTTACGAACTTCTCATTGTCATTATGAATAAGGTATGGAGAAATCCATCACATAGAAAGGAACTCATGATCAGAATAATTTCAGACACATCTACTCTATACTCCGTTAGCGAGGCAGAAGAAAAAGGAATCTATGTTTCTCCTTTAGCAGTAACTATTAATGATAAAACCTATGAAGAGTTTGAGGAGATACAAATAGAGGAATTCGTTGAATTAATTCATCAAGGACACATTCCTCTATCCTCACAACCTGCAATAGGAAGAGTCGTAGACCTTTATAATCGTTTTCCAGAAGATGAGATTCTAAACATCACGATGGCAGATGGATTATCCGGCACCTATCAGTCTGCTCTATTAGCAAAAAATATGGTCGATGACAGCGAACGAATTACTGTCCTAAATTCAAAGACACTCTGCGGACCTCACAGAACACTTGTAGAGCATGCAAAACGTCTGGCAGATCAAAATCATACTGTTTCAGAAATCGTAGTTAAACTTGAAAAGATGATTGCAAGCTCCCGCTCTTTCCTAATTCCACAAGATTTTGATTATCTTAGAAGAGGCGGCAGATTAAGCCATCTTGCAGCATTTGTTGGTAAAACCATTCATCTTGTTCCTGTAATGACCTTAACGAAAGATGGTAAACAGATCTGTAACTTTTCAATTAAGCGTAGTTTTACAAAAGCGATTCTTGAAATTATTCGAAGTCTTGAGGAGGATAAGGTAGGGGAAGATCATAAACTTTATATTTCCCATTCCCTTGCACCTTCCCTTGCTAAAACAGCGAGTGAATTATTAAAAGCTGCTTTCCCTCATTCTGACATATTAATACACAAATTAAGCCCAGCTTTTACAACACAGGGAGGCCCTTTCTGTATTGCAATTCAATCACTTAGCATGGCGTAAGAAACCATGCTAAGCTTCTTAAGAAAACTTGTATCCCTTCAAAAAAAGTGCTATAATAAACATAGTTTGTTAAATTTTTAGCACACATTATAAGGAGGTACGGTATGGTAGTTACAATATGTGTTGGGAGCTCCTGTCATCTAAAAGGCTCCAGAGAGATAATAACGAGACTGGAAACCTTAATTTCTGAGTATAAACTAAAAAATCAAGTCGAACTAAACGGAGCATTTTGCATGGGGCAATGTGTAAAGGGGGTTTGTGTAAAGCTAGATGGTGAGCTATTTTCTCTGTCTCCTAAGGATACGGATAGTTTCTTTCACGGAGAGGTTTTAAGGAGGCTTACATAATGAATGTGATTGGATTTAAAGAAGCAAAATGTAAAAACTGTTATAAGTGCGTGCGTAACTGTGATGTAAAAGCCATCACAGTAAAGGATGCTCAAGCTTATATTATGAATGATAAATGCATTCTGTGTGGACACTGTCTAGAGGTATGCCCACAAAATGCCAAAACCTTAATCAGTGATTTAGAACGTGTAAAAGAATATATAAAAGAGGGACACCAAACTATCATTTCTCTTGCACCTGCTTACCTTGGCGTATTAAAGTACAACACTCCTGGACAGGTGATCAGCGCTTTATTAAAGTTAGGCTTCACTGCAGTAAGAGAAACCGCAGAAGGTGCGGCTTATGTAACGAGAGAATATGATAAATTAATAGCAGCAGGGGAGATGGAGAATATCATTACTACTTGCTGTCCTAGTCTGAATGATCTCGTAGAGATTTATTATCCCTCTCTAACGAAATATCTTGCGCCAGTTATCTCTCCTATGATTGCTCACGGAAAGATTATACGAGAAGAATACGGACCTAATGTAAAAGTAGTATTTCTTGGCCCTTGTATTTCAAAAAAAAGAGAAGCAGAAAGTGATCCAAGAACGGTTGGTATCATTGATGCTGTTATTAACTTTAAGGAACTAGAAGAATGGTTATTAGAAGAAGGAATTGATATCCTAGAACAGCCAGATACCCCTCCTAGTAACCCAAATCCACTCGTTAACCGCCTCTATCCAATCAGCAGTGGTGTCCTTTCTTCTGTCGTAGCCTCCAGAAATACGTCTGACCGTTATCGTAAATTTTATGTCCATGGTATTAAAAACTGCATAGATTTACTGGAAAGTATGAACCGCGGAGAGGTAACTGGCTGCTTTATTGAAGCTAATATCTGCAATGGTGGCTGTATTAAAGGTCCTGCAATTGACCGCGCACGTATCTCTCGATTTAAAGTAAAACTTGATATGGAGGAATCCATCCCTAAGACACCAATTAAGGACGAGGATTTTTATGCAAAGTTTCCAATACTTTTAGAGAAACATTTTTTTGATCGTTCTCCAAAAGATCCAGTTCCGACCGAAGAAGAAATTATGCAAATACTTAGAAAAATAGGAAAAACAAAAACAGAAGATATGTTAAACTGCGGTGCTTGTGGTTATGCTACTTGCCGTGATAAAGCAATCGCTGTTTATCAAGGGAAGGCAGAGCTTAATATGTGTATCCCATATATGCACGAACGTGCACAATCCATGGCAAACTTCGTTCTTGATACGACACCAAACATTATTATTATCGTGGATGCGGAGATGAAAATCATGGAATTTTCTGCTGCTGCTGAAAAATACTTTGGTACTCCTCGCTCTGTTGCAAAAGAAATGTATCTTTATGAATTTATTGACCATAGTAATTTTCAGGCAGTTCTGGAAACACACAAAGACATCATAGGTAAAAGAGTGATTTACGAAGATCGAAACCTTGCAACTTTACAAACTATTGTATACTCCAAGGAACAAAACTGCGTTCTTGGTATCTTTCAAGATATCTCACATCAAGAGCAACTTGATCGTCAAGCCTATATAATGAAGGTGGAAACTATCGAGATGGCACAACGGGTTATCGATAAGCAGATGAAAGTTGCACAAGAGATTGCAGGCTTACTTGGAGAAACCACAGCAGAAACCAAAGTCACCTTAACAAAACTACGAGATACCATACTAAACGATGGAAAACCTTATGATAGTATCTAAAGGTTGGAAAGACACGCTTTTCATTCTTTAAAATTAACATCCGCTAAAGCGGACAGAGGAGAGTTCACATGAGTGTAACAGTCGATGTCTCTTATAAGAGTCTTAATAAGAACCAGGAAGAACTCTGCGGAGACAAAGTTGAGATATTAAAAACAAAGGATTCTAATATAATCATTCTTGCTGACGGTATGGGAAGCGGCGTAAAAGCAAATATCCTCGCTACCCTAACCTCAAAGATCCTCGGAACCATGTTTTTAAATGGCGCTGGAATTGAAGAATGCGTCCAAACAATCGTTAAAACCTTACCAGTATGTCAGGTAAGACAGGTTGCCTACTCTACTTTTAGCATTCTTCAGATATTTGAATCTGGAGATGCTTATTTAGTAGAATTTGATAACCCTGAATGCGTATTTATTCGTGATGGTGCACTATTGACAGTGCCATATAAAGAACGTATGATAGAAGGTAAGTGCATTCGTGAGTACCGCTTTAAGGTTGCCTTAAATGACTGTTTTATTCTAATGAGTGATGGAGTAATTCATGCAGGTGTAGGAAAAGCCTTAAACTTTGGCTGGACCTGGCAAAACATGGCAGAATACTCTGTAAAGGCAACTAACTCAACCCTCTCTGCATCGCGTTTGGCTTCTATCCTTAGTAAAGCCTGCGATGATTTGTATATGCAATCACCAGGTGATGATACTACGGTTGCGGTTGCCAGAGTCATTGACTCAAAACCAGTGCATTTATTTACCGGTCCCCCATTAAATCCGGTAGATGATATGGCAGCGGTTCAGGCATTCTTAGAAGGGAATGCAAAACGAATCGTGAGCGGAGGTACTTCAGCAAATATCGTAGCACGAGTTTTAGACCGTCCGATACACACTTCCTTAAATTATACCGATCCAAATCTGCCTCCAATTGCATATATTGAAGGCATTGATTTAGTTACGGAAGGTGTATTAACGCTGACGCGTGCCCTTAAGCTTATGCGACAATATGTAGAAGAAGAAGTGAATGAAGACTTCTTCTTAGAGTTAGATAAGGATAATGGCGGATCTAAAATTGCCAAAATGATTATTGAGGACTGTACAGATCTTCATCTTTTTGTTGGGCGTACCATGAACGAAGCGCATCAAAACCCTAGTCTTCCTTTTGATTTAAGTATTCGTATGAATCTAGTATCCCAGATTATTGATACCGTACGTAAGATGGGAAAGGAAGCTTTTGTGAAGTATTATTAATTTATTGTGACCGCGAAAATCGGTCTGGAAAGGTAAGGAACTACATATGTTACAAACAGATAATGACATCGGAACCATTAAACACGAGGTACTCTTTGAGGTTGCTAAGCTAGCATTCCATAAGGAATTAGCAGAAAAAGAAGACGTTCTTCCTTTTGAGATGATCCCAGGACCACAAGCTAATTTTAGATGTTGTATCTACAAAGAACGTGAAATCATCCGTCAAAGAATTCGACTAGCACAAGGAAAATCCCCATCCTTAAGTCAGGATAACAGCAACATCGTACAAGTCATCTCCTCTGCATGTGAAGAATGTCCAATTACTCGATTTCTTGTAACAGACAACTGTCAAAAATGTATGGGAAAACGCTGTCAGAAAGCTTGTAATTTTCAAGCAATTTCTATGTCTCACGACCGCGCTCATATCGATCCTGCAAAATGTAAAGAATGTGGAAAATGTGCCCAGGCTTGTCCATACAATGCGATTGCCGATTTAAAGCGCCCATGCAAAAAGAGTTGCCCTGTTGATGCAATCTCTATGGATGAGAACAATATTGTAGTCATTGATGAAGAAAAGTGTATCAATTGCGGACAATGTATCAAGAACTGTCCATTTGGTGCCATCTCTGACCGTTCTTTTATGGTAGATGTCATTAATTTATTGAATTCAGAAAAAGAAGTCTATGCTATGATAGCACCTGCAATTGAAGGACAGTTTGGTGCAACTGCTTCCACTGGCGTTATCACAGAAGCATTAAAGCAGTTAGGATTTACTGGTGTTTACGAGGTTGCACTTGGTGCTGACTTAGTTGCCGCTTCGGAAGCAGAAGAATGGGCGGAAGCTTATAAAGAGGGTAAGAAGAAAACAACTTCCTGCTGTCCTGCCTTTGTTAAAATGATAAAAAAACATTACCCTAGCCTTGTAGACCATATTTCAAGCACCATTTCACCTATGCAGGCAACTGCCAAATACGTGAAAGCAATTCATAAAGATGCAATCACAGTCTTTATAGGACCTTGTATTGCAAAAAAAGGTGAAGTACTTGACCATATTGCAGAAGGTGGCACGGATTACGCTCTCACCTTTGATGAACTATATGCTATGCTACGTGCAAAAGAAATTAATCTAGCAACAATTGGCGAGAACATACAGCATGGAAGTATTTATGCTAAGAATTTTGCTGTTGCTGGTGGCGTTACTGCTTCTGTTGTGGAGGCTCTCAAAGAAAAGGGAATTGATGCTCCAATCTCAGTTGCTGGCTGTAATGGAGCTGCAGAATGTAAGAAGGCGCTCATGCTCTTAAAAGTTGGTAAATTCCCTCAAGACTTTATGGAAGGTATGTGCTGTGAGGGTGGCTGTGTCAATGGCCCTGGAAGTATTTTAACTGGAAGATTTGCAGAGCAAAATCGTTCGAAGCTATTAAGCACAGTAGACGATCGAAAGATTTATGATACCGTAGATTCCTGTGAGGAGTTAAATATTCAAATGCACCGCCATTAATTCATTCGTTTCGATTTGCTTTACTTTCTGATCATTATAGGCAGATTTTAATTTATATTATTGTTTATTTATAATCAAAGAGACTTATACTATATGCTATGAGAAGTGATATTCTACTCCTACATTATTATGAGCCTCTTTGATTTTTTTTATTTTTTCTTAGCTTTACTTTATTTTAATGATTAGATTCATGAATATCTTATTACTCTATACTACTTTATTTCGAATTTAACCCATTCTTTTCTTGTTCATTTCATTAAAACATCCATATAATACAATTAGACATTAAGAAGTAAGTCCCTATTATCTTGTTACATTCTTGACAATATATGGAACAGAATTGGTTTCAATAATTTTATATATTTTGTATATTCTGGTATATTCTTTGTAAATTGTAAACAATAGATATGCAATAGATTAAATTATAGTGATTATTTTGTACATTTAATTTCATTATTTTTCTTGTATTTGTTAGTAAAGCATGTTAACATATCTTCTAGTTGATAATTTTTTATCAATCTTTTATCTTCAACAAGAAAAAGCACGCTTCGCGAACTTTTCCTTGTCATGAATTGGAATCAACCGACAGTAATCTGTCGCTTTTCAAAACGTATGGATTGAGAAAGGAGTTACCTTATGTTAGCGCAAGACGAAAAAGGGCTCATTGATAACATCCTCAAAGCCCATGACTATAATAAGTCACATGTAATTGCGATTATGCAGGAAGTACAGAAAGTATATCGCTACTTACCCGAGGAAGTTCTTTGTTACATAGCAGAAAAACTAAAGTTAAGCGAAGCAAAAATCTATGGTGTCGCAACCTTTTATGAAAACTTCTCTTTAGAACCAAAAGGAAAATACGTAATCAAGGTTTGTGACGGAACTGCATGTCATGTTAGAAAATCCATCCCTATCTTGGAGGAATTTCGTAAAGTTCTTGGTGTTACAGAGAAGAAACCAACGACAGATGACATGATGTTTACTGTGGAAACGGTATCTTGTCTTGGAGCATGCGGACTGGCGCCAGTATGTACCGTGAATGATGTCGTTCATGCTGCAATGACACCAGAAAAAGCAAAAACACTGATTGAACAGTTAAGAGAGGAGGCTCTCCAATGCTAATCAAAAACAGAGAAGAATTGGACGCGTTAAAAGTCCGTTACCAAAAGTCTCTTAAGAGCCAATACAAACAGATCCTTATCTGTGGTGGAACTGGCTGCGTAGCCGGAGGCTCCTTAAACATCTATGCACGCCTTCAAGAGCTTATCGAAGAAAGAGGACTTAATGTCTCCGTATCTCTAGAAGAGGAGCCTCATGAAGCTGTAGGTTTAAAAAAGAGTGGGTGCCATGGATTTTGTGAGATGGGACCTTTGCTTCGTATCGAACCTGCCGGAATTCTTTATATCAAGGTGAAGGTAGAAGATTGTGAAGATATTATAGAACATAGTATTTTAAAAGATGACGTGGTAGAAAGACTTCTATATAAAGATATCGAAGGTAATTCCTACCAAAAACAAGAAGAAATACCTTTTTATAAACAGCAAACGCGTGTTGCATTGGAACACTGTGGACATATTAATGCAGAATCTATCAACGAATACATAGCAATGGGAGGCTATCAGGCAGTAGCTAAGGCACTTTTTGATATGACCCCAGAATCTATTGTAGATGAAATCTCCGATTCCTGTCTACGTGGCCGTGGGGGCGGTGGCTTCCCAACAGGGAAAAAATGGGCACAAGTACTTCGCCAAACAGAAGAAACGAAATACGTAGTATGTAATGGTGATGAGGGTGATCCAGGTGCTTTCATGGATCGTAGTATGATGGAGGGTGATCCTCATCGTATGATAGAAGGTATGATTATTGCAGGAATTGCAACAAAAGCACATCATGGTTATATCTATGTTCGTGCAGAGTATCCTCTTGCGGTACACCGTTTAGAGACAGCAATTTTGCAAGCAACTACCTTAGGATTACTTGGTGGTAATATCTTAGGTTCTGGCTTTTCCTTCGATCTTAGAATCAGCCAAGGTGCAGGTGCTTTCGTTTGTGGAGAAGGATCGGCCTTAACCGCCTCCATCGAAGGTAACCGTGGCATGCCAAGAGTAAAGCCACCTAGAACCGTAGAAAAGGGATTGTTTGAAAAACCAACTGTATTAAATAACGTAGAGACCTTCTGTAATGTACCTTCTATCATCTTAAAAGGTGCCGACTGGTATAAAACATATGGTCCTGAAAAGAATCATGGAACAAAAGCTTTTGCATTAACAGGCAATGTTGTGAATACTGGTTTAATTGAAGTTCCAATGGGTACTACCCTCCGAAAAGTTATCTATGACATCGGTGGTGGCGTAAAGGGCGGCGAATTCAAAGCGGTTCAAATTGGCGGTCCCTCCGGAGGATGTCTTGTATTAAACGCAACCAATGACCATCTTGACATGCCTCTTGATTTCGATTCCTTAAAGAAAGTTGGTGCAATGATTGGCTCTGGCGGACTTGTTGTCATGAATGACAAGAGCTGTATGGTGGAAGTTGCTAGATTCTTCATGAACTTTACCCAAAATGAATCCTGTGGAAAATGTGTTCCATGCCGTGAAGGTACCAAACGAATGTTAGAGCTTTTAACCGACATTGTCGAAGGCAGAGGAACTCTGGAACACATTGATATGCTGGAAGAGTTAGCGGATACCATCTCTGCTACTGCTCTTTGTGGTCTTGGTAAAACTGCTGCGTCACCAGTTGTTTCTACAATCAAGTATTTTAGAGATGAGTATATCGCTCATGTTGTTGATAAAAAATGTCCTGCTGGCCAGTGCAAAGCATTAATATCCTTAAAGATCCTTCCTGATCTTTGTAAAGGTTGCACTAAGTGTGCCAGATTATGCCCAGTTTCTGCAATCTCCGGTGAGGTTAAGAAGCCTCATACGATTGATACAAAGAAGTGTATCAAATGCGGTGCTTGTAAGGATAGCTGCAGCTTTAAAGCAATTATTGAGGAATAGGAGAAAGGAGAATAACGATGGCAAAATATATGATTATTGATGGCAACCGAGTAGAATTTAACGATGAGCCTAATATCCTTGCTTTAGTTCGTAAAGCTGGAATCGATCTTCCTACTTTCTGTTACTATTCTGATTTATCCATCTATGGGGCTTGCAGAATGTGTGTCGTAGAAGATCAATGGGGTGGCATTATTGCGTCCTGCTCCACGCCCCCAAAGGATAAGATGGAGGTTAAAACAAATACGCCAAAGCTACATCAACATAGAAAGATGATTCTAGAGTTATTACTTGCTGCACACTGTAGAGACTGTACCGTTTGTGACAAAAATGGAAAATGTCGTCTTCAAGAGTTAGCACTCCGCTTCGGTATTAAAACCGTTCGTTTTGAAAATAAGACGGAAGAGATGGAACTTGATACCTCATCAACCTCCATTATTCGTGATCCAGGCAAATGTATTCTCTGTGGGGACTGTGTTAGAATGTGTCATGAAATTCAGAATGTAGGTGCTATTGACTTTGCACACCGTGGTGCTAAAATGGTAGTAAGTCCTGCATTTAATAAAAAAATTGCTGAAACCAATTGTGTCAACTGTGGTCAATGTGCTGCTGTTTGTCCTACCGCTGCGATTACCGTAAAATCTGATTTAAAGGAAGTGTGGAAGGCAATCTACAATCCTAAGAAACGTGTTGTTGTTCAAGTTGCTCCTGCCGTTCGTGTAGCTCTTGGAGAAGAGTTTCATATGAAGGCTGGTGAGAATGTCATCGGAAAAATTGTAGCTGCACTTCGTAGATTAGGATTCGATGCAATTTTTGATACTACAGTTGGTGCAGACTTAACCATTATGGAGGAATCGAAGGAGTTATTAAAGAAGCTCGAGTCTGGTGATAGTAAATATCCACTCTTTACTTCTTGCTGTCCTGGCTGGATCCGCTACGCAGAGACACAGCATAAAGAATTACTACCATACATTTCAACCTGCAAATCTCCAATGGAGATGTTTGGTGCAGTAATAAAAGAACACTTTAAGGGACTTGATTCCTCAGAAGGTGTTGAAACGATTTCTGTTGCAATTATGCCATGTACCGCAAAGAAGTTTGAAGCATCCCGAGAAGAGTTTAAACGTAATAATGTTCCTGATGTAGACTATGTAATTACAACCATAGAACTCGTAAAGATGATTAAGGAAATCGGCATTCAGTTTGAAGAACTAGATCCAGAAGCTCCAGATATGCCATTCTCCTTATACTCTGGTGCCGGTGTTATCTTCGGTGTCACTGGTGGTGTCACAGAAGCTGCTGTTCGCCGTGTCGTCGCTGACAAAAGTCCAAAGGCCCTAAAAGATATCGAGTTCCTAGGTTTACGTGGTATGGAGGGAGTAAAGGTTTGTGAACTTCCTATGGAGGAATCCGTTGTCCGCATCGGCGTTGTCAGTGGTTTAGCAAATGCAGAAGCTTTAATTGAAAAGATTGAAAGCGGTGAAGAACATTTTGATTTTGTTGAAGTAATGGCATGCCCTGGTGGTTGTATAGCTGGTGCTGGTCAGCCATTTAGCCATAAAGAAGAGAAAAATGCCCGCGCAACTGGTATGTACAAAGCCGATAAGGTATCACAGATTAAGAGATGTGAGGAAAATCCTTTGATGCTCTCCTTGTACAACGGTTTGTTAAAACACCGTACTCATGAACTACTCCACGTATCCTATCGAAAGGAAGACTAATCTTCCAGAAATGAGGTGTCCTTATGCTGATTAATATTTGTATTGGCAGTGCTTGCCATTTAAAAGGTTCCTACAACGTGATAACCGCAATGCAGCAACTCATGGAAGAAGACAGCTATGGCTCACAGATTGAATTAAAGTCCGTGTTTTGTCTCGGCCATTGTCAGTCGGGCGTTTCTGTTCAGATTGACGATGAACCTACCATTTACAGCGTTTCCAAAGATTCTGTAAAGCATTTCTACTATAATACTGTTATACCTAAGTTAAAGGAAAAAGAATTATAATAGGAAGCAAAATAAAGTTTCTCACCTATATCGCTTATGATATAACCAAGCAGCAAACTACTAATGTATAATCAAGATTCCCCTCCAGAATATTTAGTAATAATAGAATATCTGGAGGGTTTTATGTATCTATTTTTTACGAGTAATTTTTCTAGCCATGAAAAAAGAATTGGCCAGATTTACGACATCCTGGTCAATTCTTTTTGTAGCACGTCTATTCATACTTCTCTAGAAATTTTTCTATAAACGCATAGGATTTTGGTGCATTTGCTTTTGTTAATTCTGGATTGATAAAATAACTCTGAAAAGTCTCAGCAAAATACTCCGTTGGAGAGCTTGTAAAGTACTTAGATAAACCAGATGTTTGGCTCTCCTCATTATAAATATCATTAAAACCTTCCGAAAATGATTGATAGCTGTTTAAGGCATCGAGTGCATGACCTATCTCATGCAAGGTACAGGAATCTATTGAGAATTCGTCATTTTTAATATATATCCGCTTCTTATAATAAATCGTAAGCCCTATCGTGTTCTCAACTCCGCTATGATATACTTCTTCTAAACTTCTCGGAGTAATAATAAAGTACCACTTATCTTTATTTAGTGCTTCCAAAGCCTTCTCTGGTAACAGCCGTAAATACTCCATGGCTTGATCTGCCCATGTTTCACTAGCACCATCTTCTAACCAAACGGTATAACCCTCATATACCTTTTTTCTCTTTGGAAGTTCATAGATATCATAACTACCTGATTTTTCTACTTTTTGTTCTAATTCTTTGATATAGGTTTGATATTCATATAATGTTTCAGGGTTATACCCTAGAAAGTAATTATAGCTTTCCAGCGTTCTGTTCATATTGAGATTCTGATTTGTTATTTCGAGGATTTCCTCTGATTGTTCTAAGACCTGTTTTTTTAAGGATGACTGCTCACGAGCTAATTGATCCATTTTACTGATTAGATTCTCGTTTGTCGTCTTCAGCGTCTCATTTTCTAAGGTTAATCGATTATTTTCTTCCTCTAGCCCTTCTAACCTGCTAATCTCATTGTCACGTACCATAATCGCATCATAAGCAAATACTAATTGTTCACTATTATTATGAATAGTGTGATTTAAGTATAATAACGTGGCAATATTGGTTGTTGCTAGTATAAAAACTACAAGAAATAATATCAGAATCTTATTTTTTCTCATAACAAGCCCCCTAGATAATTGTTTGGCATTCGTATAGCTTTGGCAATTTATCAAGTGTTATCGCATAGGAATCATGATATGCTAAGCAGAGTTCTTCTTTTGAGGTGAACTGATCACTACCACCGAATTCGTTGGACCAAGTCATATAGTAAGACCATGGAATCCTACTACTTGATAGCTCCTTAACGCTTGGTATTGTTCCGATTTCTGCAAGGGCACAAAGCTTCTTTGTTGGTGTAATCTGAATCAGTTCCCTATATTCCCTTGCCCGGTCCGTATGCTCGTGAGCTGGTGGATATAAGTCCCGTGAAATAATATCAACGTACGCATCCCCCACATACCCCTCTATTTTAGGGCAGTTCCAAACCCATATTAAATTATCTAATTTATGTACGGTAACATAATGCTCATACATGAGCTGATATAATTTACTTGCTACCTTCATTCCTTTTGCACTCCACCAAAACCAGTTTCCTTCTGATTCATGGAAAGGACGCCACAATATTGGTATCTTAGCATCACGGAAAGGCTTTAAGTAACTTGCGATAACGTCCATATCGGAATAAAATGCAATACGCTCTTTGGAACCTTCCACTAATACTTTACTCGCATCGAAATCTGAGTTAACTGTATAAAAACCCTTGTTTTTGTTATAAAGTGGGGAAAACCAATGCCAAGTAAATGTGATTAACCCTCCGTATTTTTTAGCAAAAGTCATTGCTGTCTCTAATGTTCCTTCATTCTCACGGATTTCTTTTTTACATTCTTCATCACAGGAGTCATACGAAATATTTGGAGAATAACTGAGCAATTCAAATCCGCATAATGCTGGGAGTTTTCCTGTTATCTGTTCTATATAGTAAAGTTCCTTTTGCTCTCTTGTCTGTGTATGCTGGCCTGTTATTACTCCTCTTCCTGCCATATCATTTAGGTAATTCAGTACTGCAATAACTTCCTTGGATGCATTTGGATTACAAGGTAGAAGACTATTCTTTCTCTCCATGTGATTTCCTTCCTATCTTTTATTGTACGAGATTACTACATGAAACGCAATGACTTATATTATCGAAAGAAAATGCTTTATGTAATAATTATACTTTTATCCAAATAAAATTAATTCACATAACTCAGAATATGAGATTCCAATAGCTTCCGCCTCTTGCGGGAGTAAACTGGTCGGAGTCATACCTGGCAAAGTGTTCGCCTCCAGACAATAAAAGCTACCATCGTCTTTTAATAAAAAATCTACTCTGGAATAAAATCCGAGTTGTAACACCTCATGGACTTTTAATGCTGCTTCTTGAATCTTTACACTTATTTCTTCCTCTAATTGTGCTGGACATACTTCAACCGTCATTCCTGATTGATATTTATTCGTATAATCGTAAAATCCCATCTTCGGTATAATCTCTATTAAAGGTAACGCTTGATGATTTAATATACCTACAGAGAATTCCCTTCCGACGATGAGTTCCTCAATTAGCACCTTATTCTCGTATCTTTTCGCATATTCAAGTGCCTTCCCTAATTCCTCCTGACTTCTTACTATCGATACACCAACACTGGAGCCACAGCTTAACGGTTTAATTACACACGGTACCATTAACGTTTTTTCTAAATGATGTTCCTTCGTTAGGTCTGCTACGATATAAGCTGGAGTTTTTATTTCATGCTCTTTCATTATAATTTTAGATAAGCCTTTATCCATAGCAAGTAGGCTTCCGATGTATCCACTTCCTGTATAGGAAATGCCATAGTTATCAAACATTGCCTGTAACTGACCATTTTCACCAATCGAACCATGCAATGCTAAAAATACTTTATCTGCATATTTGCATAATGACACCACATTTTCGCCAATTAGGCAAGCACCATTGCCAGAAGCCTCTTTCAGTTCGGCAAGGTTAGGCTCTTCTTTTGGTACTTGATACTGATATGGATTTTGATTCTCTACTTTACGGAATAGGGAATCAAAATCAGTTACCTCCTTTATTCCTAAGTATAAATCGAGTAATAATACCTCGTGCCCCTTCTCCATCAGCGCATTTGCTATTTTACTTCCAGAACTTAATGATACCTCTCTTTCCGGACTTAATCCTCCGGCCAATACGATTACTTTCATCCCATACCCTTCCTATGAAATATTATTATTAAATCAGATTATACCACATAGCGGGAAATAGATAAATTTATTTTCTTGGCGTCTTAGTTATTAAAACTATACTATTTTCTTTATCTCTGTGCTCTGAACATACTATGCTTAAAATCAAAAGAGAATACTCCTGTATCATAAAGTATTTCATAGCAAAAATATTCCGTCATTTTCTTCATTCTTAATAGGAATTTCTATCTGCGTAATATACTGATCCATTGAATCAATGGTAAGTTCGTTTATCCCCATTTCATAAGCATAACCGCACAGTATTAAATGGTGTTCGTTTGCATAAGCCAATATTTCATTGTATTTTTGAGGAAGTTTGTCCCAACTACCTTGACAAAAGGCCCTCAAATAGTTTCCCTTTGGTTGCAGATGAAGACCTTCCCTGGAAGTCTGATTTGAAATTTTTATAAATAGATTGGAATAATCATCAAATTTTCCTTGATATAGACTGTCAACAGATATCATGGATCCATAAGCCGCATCACGCAGCCGGTGTAATTGTCGTTTTTTTGATTCTGCAATCACCATCTCAATTTCTTTTTCCAAGGACATATCTTTTGTCGTATTCATCACGATTAAACTTTGCTGTTCTTTTTCTATGATACTGATTTTAGATAGATCTATCTTAAGTAGTGTAGATATGCCTTTCTTTTGATTGTTCAAAGTTTTCCTGATTGCTTTCAGGCGAGAAATAGTCCTGTCCAGTTCTTCCATCTTTTCTGTTAAGAGAATTTCTAAACTCTTTGCAGAACGATTTTCCATAAATACTTGTATTTCACTGATGGAAACATTCAATTCTCGCAACATTAAGATGGTTTCCAATGTGGAACTCTGGTGATAAGTATAATATCTGTACCCGTTATCTTTAATGACCGCTGGCTTAAACAACCCAACCTCATCATACCACATCAAAGTCTTTTTATTGATTTCATGTAAAGCTGCAAATTGACCGATTGTAAACAACGTATCTTTGTTATTTGACATTTTCAAATTCTCCTTGACTGTACAGTTACTGTACGGATTATCATATCATACAAGATAGATTACAACAAGAAGTTGACTCTATTCTACATTGATTTCTATTGTTTCTTTAGGAGGAGAACGATGCGTCCTCTGACAAAAAATAAGAAAGGAGTAAGACTTTATGGCTGAGCAGATTATGTTAAGAGAATTTCAAAATAAGGACTCGAAAGAACTGGAGGGTATTATTAGAGAAACGTGGAACTATGATCAATTTTGCAGTCCAAAAACTGCGGCAAAACTTGCAAAAGTTTTTCTAAACAGTTGCCTCGCAAACCAGACCTTTACACAGGTGGCTGTTGAGAATCAGATCCCTGTTGGTATCATAATGGGAAAAAACAGAGTTTCCTATCGATGTCCTTTGAAATTCCGCATAAAATTAATTCTTTCTATTATCTCACTTTATCTGTCAAAAGAAGGACGACATGTTTCCAAAATGTTTCAGAATGTAAATGATATAGATAAAGAGTTATTGGAAGACAGCAAAAAGAATTATCAAGGTGAAGTTGCTTTTTTTGCAATAAATTCAAAATGTCGTGGAAAGGGTTTAGGAAAAAAGTTGTTTCACTCTTTATTAGCTTATATGGAACGTGAAAATATCCATGAATTTTATTTATTCACAGATACGACCTGTAATTATCAATTTTACGAACATCAAGGTATGACTCGAAGATGTGAAAAAAGTCATTCTCTTACTATAAAAAATCAAAGAAGTGATATGAACTTCTTCCTGTATGAATATCAGTGGTAGGACATGGCGCTACAATTATGGTATCTGACTTTCTAACTAAAGATGGTGGTTACATGGGAGAATCAGTCAAAGCGGATATTCGCAATCCGCTTTGCTACTTGATTTCGTTAATTTTTATAGCTTACGAAAATAGCTAGCATCCTTTCCACAAACTGGACATATAAAATCATCTGGTAAATATTCTGATTCTTCGATATATCCACACACTGTGCATTGATATCCCATGGTAGCCTCTTGATAAGAAGGCGCATTTTTCGGTGTAGAACCACCTTTTTTTAAGTGATAATCAGCATAGGTTAGAGGAGGGTCATCAGAAATTAAGTTTGCATCCGTAACCTCTCCAATACAAATTATATGACTTCCAACATCTAAGGTATCACATAATTTACAGGAAAACTGTGCTACAATACCTTCTACTGGGTAAGGATTATTATATTTGTCTTGCTGATAAGGTATCGTCTCAAACTTATTGGTATCTCTACTACTAAAAAAACCAAAGAGTTTAATTAACTCAAGTTCTACCTCTTCTTTGAGTACGACTGCACTAAACGTACCAGCTTCTTTGATTACCCTTAGCGTATCATTGTTTTTACTTAAAGCAATCGAAAGTTTCATTGGAGAGGAGGTAACTTGCTCGAGAGTATTAATAACACATCCCGCTTTATGCTCGTTTGCCGCCGCTGAAACTATAAAAACTCCATAACTTATTTTACGTAACGCCTTTGAATCCATGTTTTAACCTCTTAGGACAGCTTTTCAAAGCTTAAGCAATCTGTTTCGGTATAGAATTTCGTCTCACTGCTACCACCCACCTCAATCTTATTAAGGCTACAGTGGTCATCCTCATTGAATTTACAAGTTGCTACATTACATAGAATCTCCTTAGATGTCCCTCTCATTGATGTATACTCTGCTAAATTACTATAAACAGACCTATTTAAAAAGCTTGCACAGCAAGTAGATTCCTCACTGGTTGCCGCCTTTCCACCTACTTTAATGGTATTTGCGCAGCAAATGTGTTCTTGGTTATAAGAACAATTTGTTGCACCACACTTAACTTTAGACATAAGTTCCTCCATTCTAGCGCTTTAGCGCCTTTTCCATGTGTGCGAAAGTTTATCTCTTTCGCACTCTCTTTTACTTACTGAAATAGCGGTCTAACAACCCTTTAAATGCACATCCATGACGTGCCTCATCCTTTGCCATCTCATGTACAGAATCATGTATCGCATCGAGATTCTTACTCTTAGCAAGTGTTGCTAGTTTCTTCTTTCCTTCACAAGCTCCGTATTCCGCATCGACTCTGGCTGCTAAATTGTCTCTTGTACTTGCTTTTACAACCTCTCCTAACATCTCAGCAAAACGTGATGCATGGTCTGCTTCTTCATACGCAATTCTCCTATATGCTTCTGCAACCTCCGGATAACCTTCGCGATCTGCCTGCCTACTCATGGCAATGTACATACCAACTTCGGTACACTCTCCCATAAAATTAGCTCTAAGATCTTCTAAGATAGCATCTTCAACTCCTGATGAAACCCCTATCACATGCTCATCGGCCCATTGAAGTTCTCCGCTTTTTTCAATAAATTTACTACTATCCGCATTACAAATTGGACATTTGTCTGGTGCAGAATCACCATCATGAACATAGCCGCAAACACTACATACATACTTTTTCAATTCACATATCTCCTTTTCACATAATTTCCAGTAGTATTTGCTTAAGTTGTGGATTTTATTAGGAAATGTTTTAATAAATTACATTGGGTCTGATAATTTTAATAGAAAAATATTTATACATTGAAACATCTGCATTTGGTTCTATGTTTTTATTGTCGAAAGATTTGGGAAATGGCAGTAAAAAAGTGCTACAAATGATCTACAGAAGGTAGACTGTTGTAACACCCACTTATCCCTATTGATATCACTAGGAACTTAATATCCTTATTTTTTCCCAGTTAGGTAATAAACTGCCAGTTGTGTACGATGAGAGAACCCTCCCTTTTCTAAGATCGTACTAATATGATTCTTTACTGTCCCCTCACTAATGAATAACTTTTTGGCAATTTCTTTATTGGATAACCCTTCGGCTACCGAAGCAATGATGTCAAGCTCTCTGGTGGTATACCCATTTGCATCAAAAACAGCATTCGAATTAAGACTACGGGAAGTAAACTTCTCAAATACTTTTTCATCTAGTACATTTACTCCGTTATAGATTGATTTAATCATTTGTTTTAATTTTTCCGGAGTGTGATTCTTGATTAAGTAACCTTTTGCTCCATTTTTTATTGATTGTTCTACTAACTCATCATCGTCAAACGTAGTCAGTATGAGTACCTTCCCAAGGTTACGAAGTACGATTTCTTTCGTTGCTTCAATACCGTCCATTACTGGCATCTCAATATCCATCAGCACAACGTCCACAGCTCCCCCGGAGGCTAAATCTACTGCCTCCTTCCCATTCTTTGCACATCCTACTACCTCAAAATCAGCATCTACACTTAGAATAATACGCATACCCTCTCTTACAAAATCACTGTCATCCGCAATTATTACCTTGATAGGTTCCATATTCCCCTCTATTCTCGCTTACTGCGCTTTTTAAATAAATTACTCCCCTATGAAATTGGTAAAATCATATTAATAGAGAATCCTATTTGGGAGGTTACATCTAGAATCCCTTGTATTGCTCGAACCCGTTTCCTCATCCCCGAAATTCCCATTCCCTCTTTTATTTGCATACACCCTACGCCATCATCTTCTATGGTGCACCGTACAAGTTTATTTAAAACTACAATATTTATTGTAATATGCTTACAGTTTGCATATTTTAAGGCATTCGATACTGCCTCGAAGGAATTATCCAAAATGATTTCCCATATGTACTCTGGCACTGCCTTATTGTCTCCACTCACATTAACCTCAGCTTCTATGCTGTATTTTTTCTTGCACTCTTCACATAAGGTTGTAAGCTGAAGTAAAGCCATTTTCCGCTTGTCTGGTTTCTCTCTGCGAAGCAGTTGCCTTATTTCATCCATGCTTAATCTGAGGTTATCAATAACCGCTTGTAAAATTTCCTTTGCCTGATTGGCATCACTTGCTAGTAGGACCTTTGTTGCTTCTAACTGATATATTGAACCATTGATGCTATGCCCTAGTTTATCATGAAGCGCCTGAGACAAACGGCCTTTTTCTTCTAATAATTTATTCTCGAAATAGAGGCTATTTTCCACTAGCTCCTTTTTGAATCTATAACTTTGATGATCCATGGAAAACTTAAGCTTTTGCTCATTTAACTCATAGGAATATATTAGCTCCTTATATTTATTGATTATTACATCATTTTGAATAAACAGTAATATGCAAACTGAAGTAAATAATAGAAATACAGCCATATTACCAGAGTATACGAAGGCAACGAGGTATGCTCCAACATAGGATGGATATCTAACCCTTAGATTACCTAACACATTGAGCACTATAACAGGAAGAATGAGTGCATATTCTCTTCCAAACCAAGATATCATAACAATAACGAGAGCTACCTGTAACAGTAACAAAAAGATCTTATGCCTCTTAGTAATTCCCTGAGCAATTACCGCAGAGAATAAAAGTGCATAAATTACCCAAACTCCATACTGATTAAGAAGCTGGCTCTCCTGCTCAACAGCATGGTATAAAAAAACAGTTCCCAATAGGATAACCCTGATTAATACAAATTGATACCGAATGATATTCTTGTTCAATCCATGCACTCCCTTACTATACAATGTTATTTATTCCCTATAATTCTTAGCATAATGAATTATAGTAATTCTGTCAAACTAGGAATCCTATTTTTAAATTTCTCTGTCTTTCACAAGCCAAAGCGGCTATTCGCCATCCACTTACGCTATTACCTCATTACCGCTACGTGGCATTTTAAAACAGGTAAGTCCATACCTCCGCTTACAAAAGCGTGGGATTTCACTGATGAGGTTAGAAAATATATATCATTAGAACAAGGAGCGAAGTATAGATTCCCCTTCGCTCCAACATTTTAATAAAATAGTTCCCTGATCTAATCAAGTAAAATGATACTAGATTTACTTATTCTTTTTCATTTATCTTCATACCAAGCACTCCAAAACTTATTAATACAATACAAAATGCTAGCATGATTAGAGTAAACATTAGATAAACCCCTGAATCCCCTCCCTTGACACCTTCAAAAAAGCGTATGCTCCAGGATTGTGGCATAAAGTATGAAACTGCTTTTATCATAGACGATGCCTTATTCACAGGGAAGTAAAGACCGGATAGTATACTGGTAAACACCCAGGTAAAAAAAGCAACATAATTAACAGTTAAGACATTGTTAAATAAGGTACCAAATGTAATACTAAGCAATTGAAATGTAATTCCAATCCCAAATGCCACCAATGCAAATTCTAAATTACCTATACCAATATCTGCTTTCACAAATGTATTTAACCCTATAAGGTACACCCCTACCTGTAGTATTGTCGTTGGAATGATTAATAAAATTTTTGCAATACCATAACTTGCAATATTCGTCCTTGTTAAGGTAATCCTTCTAAGGACTTGATACTCCTTCTCCTTTAGGAATATCCCAGTAATAAAGACACCAATTAATAACGAGGATAAGGACATAAAAGATATGGTATAACCAAAGTTTTCTTTTTGATGCTTTTCCTTGGTTGAAATTTCTCTGCTGCTTTTTGTGGATACTGTTTCCACCCTTTTTTCAATACTCTCACCCTTTTGATTTAGCAAGTCGTGATAATTAAGAATACTAACTTCTTTCCCATCCGACTCCAGTTGCGATATCTCAACCATCTCGCCCATCAAACGATTAAGGTTTGCATACAAAAGTTGTAACCTCTCATCCTCATTACTTTTTAGGATTATGATAGCTTCTTTGTAGTCTCCATTAAGAATGCGTTCTTCAAAATTCTCAGCTAAATATAATTGTACCCCTAGATTACTCTTATTTGCAGTCGTAATTGCCTCTTCTTTTATCCTTTCTAGTGTTTTTCCTGTTACATCTTCACGATAGACACTGTAACCGCCAGTATCTAATAATCCATTTAGCAAGTACTGAGAACTTTTAGAATTAGAAGCATCATATACCTTGATGGAGAGTTCAAGTTCCACCATAGATAGTAATATTCTTTCCTCTTCTTCGACTTCAATAACCTTATCACCTTCCGATTCGGTAGGATATTCCAAAGGGATTGCTAACCAAAGTAACGTAAACACTGGGAGAAGTAGCATACAGCATAGAAAGCCCTTATTTCGAAATAATAATTTACTATTTGCTTTTAGCATAGTTAAAAAACCTATCATATCCTCTCCCCCTTGCAAAACCGGCTAAGCAAAATCGAAACCATACTACCAGTTATGATAATAGCAGATAAAATTACGACACAGGGAAGCGCATATTCACTGGATCCTTTTGTGGAATATTCAACTAAGGTACGATTCAAGTAATAGATCGGTGATAATTTTGCCATCGTCTCACTTGTAGTTGCAAACATATAAGTTTGGAACGCTCCACCAAAGAATCCCCAACTAAATACGATAAAGAAACAGGCAACAATTGTTGCTGCAATATTCTGAAATATCTGATATAGCATAATACTAAACGCACTAACAGCCATAGCCTGTAAAAATAGTATTCCAAAACTTAAATGTAACTTATCTCCCCAGTCGATTCCGAGTGTGAAAGAGGTAATAATGATTGCTAAGCCCATTTGAATACACAGTATCATTACACACGGTATGAATTTCCCTAGATAGAAACGAAAAGATGAAGTGGGGGACATTTTCATCCGACTACGGATTCGCCCTTTTCTCTCACTGTTAATGACTGCTGATATTGAGAAAATACCACACCACATCATGTAAACGATTTCGGCAATACCATAATAGTTTTTAGCCTCTGGAATTGGATTGCTGTCTAAAGTCTCAACCAGATAAGAATCTCCTTGTAACGGTTCCCCCTGCATACAAGAAGACATCACACCTTTCAGTATCATTGTTGCTGCCTTCGTATCTTCTGTTTGATAAATCACGTACTCCTTGGTACCAAATTCAATATATAAGTCTAAGGTTTGGTCATTTAGCTTTTCTAAGCCTATCTCCTTTGAGTATGGATATAGCGTAATATGATTCTTTGAACCTGCAATGGTGACAGTTTCTAGTATTGGTAAGATGTAACTATCCTCTGTTACAGAGTAACCTACTTCATACTCTTGTAAGCTATAATTCACATTCAACATACTATCAAACGCACTTGATAACATGGAAATTAAAAATACTGGTATGAGAATCATCATAAAAAAGATCAATTTCCCACGAAATATAAGCTTCATATTATTCTTAATGAGATAACGTAGCATCTTACATTACTCCTTCCGCATAATCCCGAAGCTTCTTCCCAGTTAAAGTTAAGAAGATTTGTTCTAGGCTTATATCATTACTTGGATTATCAGAAACCAACTGAATTAACTCCTCTTTTGTCCCACATGCAATCACCTTTCCATTATCCATAATAGCGATTCGTGTACAAATTGCTTCAATCTCCTCCATATAATGGCTTGTATAGAGCACTGTTACACCCATTTCATTGAGGTACTTTATCTTTTCTAGTATAAAGTTACGAGACTGAGGATCAATCCCCACGGTAGGTTCATCTAATATAAGCAGCTCCGGATGATGCCCCAGTGCACAAGCAATGTTTAACCTTCTCTTCATACCTCCGGAAAAGTTTTTAGGAAACCCCTTTCTATGTTCCAATAACCCTACAAACTCAAGCGAATTATCCACTTCCTTTTTTAATTCTTCTCCCTTTATACCATATAAGGAAGCAAATAATTCTACATTCTCCCATGCTCTAAGCCCTTCATGAATTGCCAAATCCTGCGGCACATACCCAATTCTTGATAAGCTCTTCCTTTCCTCTTTTTTCATCTCACTACCAAACAGCTTAATCTGCCCGGAGGTAGGCTTCACCAAAGTACAAATCATATTCATAGTGGTACTTTTCCCTGCACCATTGGGTCCAAGTAGTCCAAATATTTCACCTTTTTTTATTTCTAAATTTACAAAATCTACAGCTATTTTTGAATCATAGCGTTTTGTCAGCCCTTCAAGCTTTACAATAATTTCATCCATTCTAACCTCATTTCTGACGCTTTTACGCCCTTTCAATGATGGAAATGTTGTGCGATTCATAAACCAGTTGAACTTTGTTTTTCAACCTGCTCCCCACTTCCTAACTCTTAAAAAACTTTATGAAAGTATTGTATCATTTCGCAATTTCTACTAATAGTGCCAAAAGAGTGAATCGTGGAGGTGAAAAAAGTAATGTTTCCGTGGATTAGACTTTTTCCACAGATTAGAATGTTTCCTCCTATAAGTAAGAATAAAGCACAAGAAATATATTTTATCCTATCATAAAAAAACAAACGATAATCATAGCGAAGCAATTTGCTTTTTTATGATAACCGTTTGTCACTTAACACTATTTATTGAATTACTTCCTTTAATTCCTTATATACCTCTATCGTTTTCTCGGTAGTTTCATCACTAAAGATATAAGTCTCTTCTTCTGTATGTAGAACAAGAAATGCCTCCGTTTCAGGATTCAAGCAAACTTCGCAGCTGCCATACCCTTTCACTGAAAAATCACCCTTATAAAGATTATCCATGCCTGTACCAATGTTTTTGGATGTCCTAGGTAACGTTGTCAGATACTCTAATTCTGTAATATCGTTAAGCGGGATCCTGTACTCTTCCTTTAGATGAGTTGCTACCACCTCTTGATTACTTACCTGTAACGAAATCGGTGTAAATTCTTCAAAAAATATCCATACACAAGATAAGGGAATGGATAGTAAGGCGATGATAACTACACCTGATAAGATCTTTCCAGCCTTGGTGGCGAGATTACAAGTCGTTCCCATACCAACTCGTTTTGCTACAAGTGTATGTTTATCTCTTGGGTTATAATAAAACTGCCCATAAATCCAATTAATATCATCATCCACAATAACATCCATTGGCTGATCTAAACTATACTTTCTTTGTAGCTTTCGAACCTTTACTTCACTATATAAGCTAATAAACACTAAGACAGCAGAATAAACCATAGTAGCAATCATAAAGCTCATCGTTGATACCTTTTTGTTATCCAAGTAAAAATACGTGATAACTACATAAACAGTGTTGCATGCTGCCATACTTAAAAAGCAATCTTGCCATGCCTTACGGCGTATTCTTGTCATGGTCGTATTTCGAATACTATCTTCACTAATTACTTCTCCCTTTTGCCGTCTTAATAAGAGGTCAATAAGAAAGCAAAGAAGTGTAATCGATGCCATTATTACGAAAAGCATAACCTTCCCGCTAAAATATTCATCCTTTTCCCAATAAAAAAATGCATATCCTAACGGCGCAAAACTTATCACATTTAATATAAGGTAACAAATTGTTAGGCTCTTTGATTGTCTCACCATGACTGCCTTCATATCTACAACTACAGTATTCGCATAAGAGGTACTCCACTCACGCTCTTTTTTTATTTTGGATAATTTCTGATTGTATTTTGCGAATGGATAAAAACATAAGATAACAACCACAAGTATCCAAATCATATAGATAGAAAATCCTATTGCAAAACTTTTTATGAAAAAAGGTACCGCCAAAACAGGGAGTAAACACAATGACCATATTCTTAACTCTTTTTTATACCTCGCAATCATTTGTAGCACCAAAGGGTTATCCAACTGCTCTACAGGAAGAGTTACCCCCAGCACAATATTTTTCTTAGGCTCCGCCTCATTTATCATAAGGTAATAAATAATTGGCAGTATTGGTAACATTGAAACCACCATAATAATATTAACAACCATGACGAGACACCTCCTCATATAATAAGTCGCATTTTTTAAGTAATTCTTCCTTTTCTATCCCGCATAACTTAATCTCTGAAATAACTAAACGTAAATCCTCAACCTGCTTATCCCTCCATCCCAATGTCTCGCTCTCTCTTGCCTTAACGATAGCACCACTGCGGCGGTCCGCTGTGATATAACCCTCTTGTTTTAAGACTTGATATGCCTTATTTACTGTCATCGTATTTACACCAATTTCATTGGCCAGGCAACGAATTGTAGGCAATCTCTCTCCCGGTAGTAATTTCTTCTGTGAGATTCCCAAGACAATTTGATTACGAATTTGAAGATAAATCGGTACATCACTTGAAAAATCGAGCGCTAGTAACATGAAATCACCTCCTAATATAAAATCAAAGCTTTCTAATATTTTTTATTGTATTGTTTGTATTATATATTATAATACATATAATACAAATTCCAACAGTTTTTAAGGAATAACATCTATTGTTTTATAAAACCAAGCAGTTCCGAAACAAGAAAACACACATTGCGAACTCTTCCTTATCATAATTTTAAAAAAGGCAATAAAAATAAGCCCTTTTTCGTCATGCTCAGGACGTTTTTCTTCGCTTTTTTAACTTTATCTAAAAATTCTAAGATTCGATTACAATATTCCGTATCTTTTTCTACATTAGTAAAATCGGAATCATCAATAATATAATGTTCCGAAGAGTCTCTTACCCAGTATTCTGCCTCAGGATAGACTTCTTTAAATCGGTTGATATTCTCTATTAATATTTTCGAGTCCTCTTTACTAGATATAAAAAAGACGGGGCGATCATTTGCATTCTTAATCTGCTCCATTGGTTTTAATGACTCGACAGCATCTCTTCCAAACACAATGGACAAAGCAAATTTTATTAATGGTCGCTCTATTTTACAAAGGAACTCTGGTACCCCATGTTTCTTCATAGAATCAATCATGGCATCTTCCACACTGGTATAAGCAGACATAGCTATGAGCGCATCAATCTCAGGTATTTGTCCGAAGGCATTAATCGCGGCTGCTCCACCCATAGAAACACCTTGAAGAACAATTGGAACATCTTGATAGCGTTCCTCATTTCGTAGATATTCGACGACAGCCTTTACATCATTTACTTCAGTATAACCAAGTCCAATGACGTTACCTTCACTTTCTCCATGCCCCCTGGTTTCTAATAGGATTGAGGCATAGCCCTTCTCCTTCATCCATTTTGCATGACCATAAAAATAAGTAATGGAAGGTTGCCTGATATCCGTCAAATAGATAATAACCGCTTCCGGTTTTTCTACCTCTATCTCAGTTGCCCATAAGGAATATCCATCCTTCGTTCTAATAGGAAGCATCTTATTCTCCAGACCAAAATCTGAAGCCTGATAAATATTTTGTAACGGGTAATCTAAATTAGCTTCACCTTGATATAAAATTGGCCCCCGTGTAATATAATATACCCCTATTAGTGGTACAAATACAATTGCTAATACAAGGGTAATAAGCAAGAAAATACTACCGAATAGAAGTCTCTTCCTCCATCCGATCCTCTCCATAACCTTATTTTTTTTTCCCCTAGTTATCCTCATTGCTAGAACCTCATGCCTTCATACATCATTATACTTTTAATAATGATGTGTTTTGAAGATTAGTATAGCATTTGGGAAGATTTAGTCAACAAAGTTAATCGATTACAGCAACAAATTACGGTTGTTTTTTTATTATCCTGCGATTGATAGTTCTGAAACCAGAACACAAGGTGCTCCAAAGCAGCTAAGTCCCTTTGGAAGAATAAACTCAAGGTCATTAGAAATAGCTTCAATGCTAGCTAAAAGTTTATAAAAGTCACCTGCTACCGTAAACCCTTTTACACAACTTTCTTTTTTTCCATCCTTAATAAGGAATCCGGAAGCTCCTAAAGAAAAGTCACCTGTCTTTGGATTTGCACCTGCATGCATTCCCTGGAGTTCTGTGATGTAAATACCATCTCCTGCTAAGGAAAATAGTTCTTCCTTTGTTTGGCTGCTTGGTTTTATATAGAAATAATATGGAAGGATGGATACACTAGAGGAATATGTTAATTTAGAAGCATTTCCTGTACTCTTTATCCCAACTTTTTTTGCAGTTTTTAAATTATGAAGAAGTGTAGTAAGTTCTCCATCCTTCACTATTTCTTTGGTGTAGGTAGCAACACCTTCTGCATCGAATGGCATTTGGAGTGAAGAATCGAAATAAAAAGGATCGTCCACAATGGTTACTATATCGGAAGCAACTGTGGTATTTTCTTTCCCTTTTAATAGTGACAATCCCTTTTGAGCATTTTCTGCAGAAAAAACTTCTGCAAAAGTTGAAAGCATGGTCGCCATCATCTTACCAGAAAATACAACCTTCATTTTACCAGAGCCCGCTTTTAAAGCTCCAATTTGCTCTACAGCACCCTCCACCGCTTTCTTTGCTATTTTCTTAATATCAGCTTCTTCGACATTTCCCAATTGGAAATCCAAAGAATCTAACATCTCACCTTTTTCTTCGATGACAGCAGCTGTATAGACACCGGATAGCGATACCTCATGATTTAAATCAAGGCCCTTGGAATTATAGATGCTTACAGTTACATTAGAGGCAAATGCTCCACTTTCTGTTGCATCAATAACACGAGAATCCTGCTCATACGTTGCTTTATTACAAGCAATAGCTTTCTCTATCATTATATCTGCACTTGGCAGTGCCTCTGCCTTCTTTGTAACCTGTTGATAAGAATCTCCCGCGCCATAAAGAACTACTTCATCTTCACTTTCAATCGATAGTGCATTATCCATCGCTCTTATAACAATATTTTTCGCTTCTTCCTCATCGTATTTTTCAGTAGCTGCATACCCCATCTTTCCACTTTCGATGCACCGAAAACATGCACCACCATTCTTGCTACTGCTAAAGCTCTTAACATCTTCCTTATAAATCTCAGTATTAATCTCGGATGTGGTACTATAATAAAGTTCATAATCTGTTAAACCAGCTTCTTTCGCTGCCTCAATCACTGCTTGCTTAAATTCATTATAATTCATAGCTTTCCCTCCTAAACTCTATTTTGAATCTAGCGTCTTGTTTGCCGATCATTGATTCACTTTAATCACTCGCTTAGATTCACACTATCTTCCACCAACAGTAATGGATGATACGCGTAGCAATGGCTGACCAACATCAGTTGGTATACTACCACTGGAGGAACCGCACATACCCTGTCCGGTTGCAAGATCCGTGCCGACCATATCGATATTCATAAGAATTTCTGATCCTTTTCCTATTAAGCTGGCACCACGAACAGGCTCACAAATCTTACCGTCTCGTACCATATAACCTTCTTTTACGGAGAAGTTAAACTCTCCTGTAATTGGATTTACTGATCCTCCACCCATGTCTGCTGCATATAAACCATACTCCATGGAGGCAATAATATCTTCATTCTTATCCTGACCAGCTAGAATCATTGTATTGGTCATACGAGAAGTCGGTTCCCAAGCATAGCTTTGTCGTCTACAGTTACCTGTAGCCTCCATGCCCATACGACGTCCACCAAGTTTATCAATCATATAGGATTTTAAAATACCATTTTCAATCAAAACATTACGTCTAGATGGATTTCCTTCGTCATCAACGTTAATGGATCCCCAAGCATTCGGTATTGTTCCATCGTCTACTGCTGTTACCTTTGGATTTGCAATCTGTAACCCCAACTTATTACTAAATACTGACTGTCCAAGGGCTACTGACGTTGCTTCTAAGGAGTGCCCACAAGCTTCATGAAAAATAACACCACCAAAGCCATTCTCAATTGCTACCGGATATTTTCCTGCAGGGCAATAGTCAGCATGAAGCATCGTTACTGCCTGCTTTGCTGCCTGTTCACCAATCTTCTTTGGAGAAATCTCATCAAACATCTCAAGCCCCATTCGTCTGCCCGGCGAACAAGCTCCTGTTTGATTTTCTCCATCTTTACTAGCAATTGCTGAGATTGACATTCTTGTTCTTACTTGACGATCTTCTGTATATAGTCCATCACTATTCGCAATCATAATATTGTGATCTACATCAAGAAAACTTCCCATAACCTGAGATATTTCAGGATGATAATTTTTTGCGCTAAAGTATCCTTCCTTTAGCAATTCTATTTTTTGTGCATTCGGTACACTAGAAGGTACAATACGAATTGGATGAATATCTCCAAACAACGTTTCTGTTAAATGTATACTCTTTCCATTCGGTACACCTGACAATGCAGAAGCTACTTGTGCCGCGCAATTGATTAATCCACTATAACTCATATCGGTAGTTGAGGCATAAACACTTTTCGTTCCCTTAAGAATACGAATTCCAACCCCAGATAATAAGGAATCTGTAATTTCACTTACCTTACTATCTATCATGCTAATATTTTTACTTAACGTTCTCTCTGCAAAAACCTCTGCAAAATCCGCACCTGTAGATAGTGCTTTTGCAAGTACCGCATTTAAAATACTCTTTGATATCATTTCGTAATTCTCCTGCCTTTCCTTATGAAAGAAGTCATACCAAAATCTTTCACATACTGTGGATGGTTACCTGGAAATCTCAGGTTTTTCCATCTTTAACTGATATCTTATCATAAAATATTTTGTTACACAACGAAACATACTAAAAAGAAATAACCTACAAGAAAAAGCACGCTTCGCAAACCCTTCCTTGTCATGAATAAAAAGGTACAAACAATAACTTTCAAAGCTAATAACTCCTCTTTGAAAAAACTTGTTTGTACCCGATCTGATCCTCTATTCTACGATACCTTCAATTCCTAATACATTAACCTTATCAAAAGTAAGCATCTGTAAACTTAAGTACTCTCATCCATGCACCTTCAATGCCACCATTGGTAGCAAGTACATCGCTGAGTGGGCGGTAACTATAATCTGCAGTATGTTGTGCTACATAGACAGATTCCAATGCATTATCAATCGTCTGCGGTGTCTGTGACGTCACCATTACGGTATGACCATAGCGTCCAAGATTACTATGATAAAACTGTAATACATCGCCAGGCGCTAATTCCACCGTTACGTTACCCCAGTATTGCCGATTATTATAGCCTTTTGCTCTAGGTCCAGGTCCTTGGTTTGTAGTGACGTAATTCCACAATTCCTCTACCCTCATAAATGCTCCAGATGCATATGCGGAGGGAGAAGCATAGTTTCTTCCATACCAGATATTGGTTTGACGATAATTCTGCGCAACTCTCTCTCTAAGTGCCAGAATATCAGCTTCACTTGTCAAGGAATACCCGTCTGTACCACCATATCCCGCCCAGATACACTGCGATATAAAATTCGTACAATCTTCTGACATCCGTTTGAATATTCCGTTTTGTTCTTCTTTTCCAAACTGTATGGCATATAACGTTGCCCGTATTGGATTATAAGAAACAACCATTCTACTCCTAACTAGGAGACAACCTAAATTTCTCCCTATTATTGCTTTTATCCTATCTTATTCAACTCTTTCTTCTAATGTGTCTATGGAATGAGAATTTTTTGTCCCACCACAATGTAATTAATATTTTCGATACTGTTATACTCTGCTAATTGCTTAATCGTGATACCATATTTTGAAGCAATGGAAGCTAACGTATCTCCTCTTTTTACAACATATACATGGTCGTTTTGCTTTGCTACCCCTTGCAGATAGTTTTGAATTGACTTACCAATTGCAATGCCAAAATCCTTTTGATTTTCTGTTTGAATTAAATATTCATAATCATATGGATTGGATAAGAAGCTAGTTTCTAATAATACAGAAGGACATGTAGTAAAACGAGTTAAGGATAAACTTTTTTGTCTAGGTTCACGTTTGTTAAAACCTAATTCCTCAGTAATACTATTATTTATTAGATTTGGCAAATTTCCAAATAAATTATAGCTATAGTAGGTTAAGAATCCACTTGTTTTTCCATAATCGCTTGAGTAGTCTAAAGAATTACCATGGATTGAAACAGAGAGATCCGGTTTTACTTTTCGTATGGTTTCTACACGGTTTGATAAACTATAAAACGTATCATTCTCACGGATTAAGATTACCTTTGCTCCAAGCGCTTCAAGATATTGCTTGGTGTACAAGGTAATATTTAAGTTAATATCTTTTTCCACTGGACCATAAACTCCCATTGGTCCAACTGTTCCGCTGTCATAATCTCCATGTCCAGCATCCAATACTATCGTAGCACCAGTCAAAGATTTCGTATCTTTTAACTTTACTGGAAGCTTTAGCTCAAAACGCATCACACCATTTTTAAATGTTACATCATAACCATACACGGATGCATTGTCATACATGGTAAAGCAGTAGGTCTTTGTTTTGTTTTTACTGTCAGTATTTACTGTCACTTTCTCAATAATATCATTTCCTGCAGTTTTTGGTTTTGCTGCAGCTATGGTATCATATAGCTTTAGATAGATATTTTGACCTTCAAAGGATACCGAATATAAAGCATTTACATTCATCGATAATTCGATTACTAATTGATTCATAGCAGAATCAATACTCATATTTGCCTTTGTTACCTTGTTCGATTCTAGTTTCTTGTCATATCGTCTAATACTTGATTTTGAAACAAACGTACCATCTGCGAGCTTATAGAAACTTCCATCTTCCCCTAAGATACGAGAGGTCGTTCCAAGTGTTAAAGGCATTAAGTTAACATTGGAATCACTCACCTTGCTTCTTGGCATTGCATAACTGCTTGTTATAACCCCATAAACATCATTTTTAAACTCTTTATATGTTACCTTGGGAGTACTAGTGCCACTATTACCCGAATTATTGCCAGATGAAGTTGCTACTTTCTTTCTATTAATCGTTAACGTCTTTATTATTCCATTGTTTTCAAAAACAAACTCGTTCTTTCCAACTTCCAATTCTACATAAACCGTAAAAAAGCCATACTCGGTTGTCTCTATCTCTTCTCCGTTCATATACAATGGATATTCATAATCACAAGCACCAAGAATACTCACTTTACTACCAGTGGTAGAGTAATTGTTTTTGGGAGTGGCAATAATAATATCCCTTGGATTTTCATATCCTGGCATCTCATTACTAGCATACGCCGTTATCTTCGGCTGATTTGAAAAAGCAATACTAAGCAATAAAATAATGCTAAAAGAAACTATTAATTTAAACTTTTTTTGAATGAATAACATAAACTCCACCTTCCCTACCTATAATGTCTTCTCGTTAGTCCCATTTTATTCTTTTTTTGTGTTACTTTTATGTCATGAATTAGGCATAATTCATGGTTTTTCTTACATTTTTACAAAAATCAGTCCTTTTTCCTATTTTCGAGTATTTTCGTGCTTCTGCTTTACTTTTGACACACCTATGTTATACTATTTTTAATGGCAAGAAAGAGGAAAAACTATCTAGATATCTCCTTATTTGGTGTGGTAATACGTTCCAATAGAGCTTTTTTCTAAAGATTTCTCTTCTCTAAACCGATAATAAATGCAGAGCATAAATACAACTTAAGAAAACAAATACATGTAAAACCGTTTGGCCTCAGGAAGAGAAAGCGGTGTGGTTTTGACCGACTGAGAAACCACCTACATGATTAAAGGAGGTATGTAAACCATGCAAACAGGAACTATTGCTGTGAAAGATACAGCAAGAAGCAGTCGTAACATTTTCCTTTGCATTACTGCCAGTGTCTTATTTCTACTGACCTTGGCTTTTGGTGTCTTTTCTTCAAAAACAGCATATGCTGTTGGAGCAAGCATCAGTGTACAGGAAATTAATTATGACAATAGTACAATAACTCTAAAGGTAAATTCAAGTGATACTGTCGTTTATTTTTCAGATGAAAACATGAAAACTTGGGAAGCCGTTCCGACGGATATTGGTTCTGATCGTCTGGTAACTCTTGATATCTCTTGGATTACACCGACCAGTAAATATGTACTAACCTTTAAAGCTGATTCTTCAACCGAGGTAGTAAAAGTTACGATTCCAAAGCAGGTATCAAACTTTAAGGCAAGCTATAATAAAGTTCGAGGTACTGTTACCTTTACAAATCATTATAACCGTACGATCCAGTGGAGAAAAAAGGATAGCTACATATGGAATACTGTAAATACTGATTCCTTCGCATCACAGCTTGAGATGCTTTGTACCCAAGGTGCTACTGTATATCTAAGACTTGCACCAACGAATAGTTATCTGATCAATGGGGCACTAACAGAGGGAGCTCGTCCAAGCAAGGAAATTTCAATCACCATACCAAAGAAGATGGCCGCTCCAACTGTCTTAATTAATGGTTCCAAGTTCTCTATCCAAGCGGATAAGAATATGGCTTATCGTACCGTGGCTAGTGATGGAACTATTGGTGAATGGAAAAGTGTAACCACTTCGACAAATCTTTGGTTAAAGGATATTGCTGGTAGCGCTTTGTATACCAATGCAACAACACCTCAAAGTGAAGTTACTTTACAATTTAGAAAAAATCCAACCAGTACCAGTCAGGTTTCTCATATCGCAACGGTTACTGTACCAATTCAGGAAGCCCCTCCTTCAGAAAGTGAGAATGGTATAGAGATTAATTATACAAGCTCTACCACCTTTACTTTACAGATTAAGGCTGCGAGTGAAACAAAACCCTTTGAATATACGATAGTAAAACCTGAGGATACCTTAAACTATGCAACTGCATCCTGGACTTCCGTTTCCTCGAATTCAGAAATCACGATAAAGAAGGAAAAAGCACCTGCTGGAAGCCATGTCTATGTGAGAAAGAAGAGTATGCCTGCTACTGACGACGTGAAGTTTTCTCTTGCCTCGAAAGAATTTGATATCACAGGAAGCAAAGGTGTTCAATACCCAGATTCAGCACAGGTAACAACGTTAAATACCTTAATCACTACTGCTGGAGTATGTAATAGCGAAAATTCTGCTGGTAATCTAACATTTACTCTTTATAGTCCAACAAAAACTACCGTATCTTCCATTAGCTTCCGTGATCAATACGGTAACACCAAAGGTACTGTAAGTTTAAAAAGCTCTGTAAGTATGAATACCTCTTCAAGGTTTATAACAGATCAGTACATTATAACAACGAAGATTACTAGTACAGAAAATTTAGATACTTTTACTGAAACAAAGCTATATGCTTATATTACATTAGCAAATAATGATGTGATTGAAAGTACAGTAGATACTGGAGTACTACTATACATCTATCCATCCAGTAAAATTAATAACTCCGAGAATAAGGAATATACCTCAGCATTCGAACGTTTGTATAGTTCGACAGAAGATGGCGATAAATCTTCGTTTACTTTCCAAATAGACTTAGGTACAGAAAAAGTACCAGATACCTCTGCTATTGGGAGCTTTACTCCTTCGGATACTGAAGTTAAAACAATAAAGTACGATGGATATACTCTGACACCAACTACAGATTATCAAGTAACCTATGGTTCTTATACGAACGATGATGGTAAGAAAATTCGTACTGCTACCGTTACCGTTCACGTGAATAAGTTTGAAACCCATTCAACAATTACTACCAAGGGAGAAGCAGTTCCATTGTTAATTACCTTAAACAATGGGGAAGAAATCGATAACAAAGTCACGATAAAACTTGTAGATACAGCGACTTTATTAGATTCTCCAATTGCTTGGTCTATCATGGAAGGTAGTTTAAAAGAAACGGAGACTAAAGTTACTACAAATGAGGATGGAAGTAAAACTACGGAAACCGTTGATGTTATTACCTATGAACTAAAGTTAAAGCTACATGACAGCTCTTATGCAGTTGGTATATCCGATGTAACTTGGGGCGGTACTTCCGTACTACGTTCTGCTACAGTATCTGGCGGAACTGCAACCATTTACTTATCCAACGCTAAGATTAATAAATTAACTACAACTTCAACAACCACCAATAATCTAGTTATTACCTTAAGTAACGGATTCGTGATTAAATCAGGTTGCAAGTTAACCATTATCGATGCTGGTAAGTAGAGAAAGGAGACTTAAATAGATGAATGCAAAGAAAAAAGTACATTTTTTCATACGATATTGTAGTATCCCTATCCTTCTAGTGTTTGGTCTCCTATTGCTCATTCCAATTGCTAAAATCAGTGCTGCTGAAGCAAAACCGGTTTCGATTGGAACAATTGACTATGACACTTTGACTATGTATGTTTATACCAATAATAATACTGTAGTCCACTATTCCACTGATAAAACAACTTGGTACGAGGTAGAAGGAAACAAAACAACAGAAAATGATGCATTCCTTATGGATATTTCCTGGGTAAATTCCTCTGACGATACCACCCTTTATTTTAAAGGTGAGAATGATAAAACCATTCAAAGCGTAACGCTTCCTGCGAAGGATACCTCATTAAAAGTAGTATATGATAAAGTCGATAATATTTTTGAATTTGAAAATTGCGATGCTGCAACTCACTTTGAGTGGAAGAAGGCTACAGACTATGTGTGGAATAAAGTTTCACTGGATCCAAATTCAGACTCCTACCAGTCTTTCTTAAAGACGATAGATGGTTTGCTTGTAAAAGGTGCTAAAGTATCCTTCCGTATCCCACAAATAGTGGGAACAAATGCAAACAATGTAGGTGCTCGTCCATCAAAGGAAGTAAACCTCACTCTTGCCAAAAGAGCGAATGCTCCTTCGGTTAAAGTAAATGCTAATAAATTAATGTTAAACACTACTTTATCTATGGAGTATTTTAATGAAAAAATTAATGCATGGGTAGAATGTGATAAGAGTATGACACTCGAAGATATTGCTCCTACCACTCTATATCGAAACGGTTCCAAACCCGTTACCTTAAAAATTCGTACCGCAGCTACAGCAAATAAAACATATAGCAAAACTGCCTATTTAAAGATTAACGGTCAAGCTGGTGCTCCTACCCTTGGTGATAATAGCAAGGATGTTTCCTACTATTATCAGAATGGAAAACTGATGTTGCAATTTAACAATGCATCCAAAACAGAGGTATATAGCTACGCTATCGTAAAGCCAGGTTCTACCTTTAATGAGACAACTACTGCATTTACCATTATGAATACTACCAAAGCAAAAGCAATATCATCTACAACTGCTCCAGAAGGTTCTACTATTTATATTCGTAAACAGGGCGTAAATGAAAATTCAACAAAGGGAATCGAACTTAAGTTAGCATCTGAAGTAAATAGCTTTAAGGTTTCTTATCCTAAGCAGTAATCACTGCTTAGGTTAGGAAAAGAAATCAAGCTTGTTTAATTTATGTAATACTCTTTACTAACAAGTTTTAGTAAACTATAAAAACTTTCTTGTTAATCACTAGAGACAACCGACATTTTCGAAAAGCTTCCTAGCTTCGAGAGTGTCGGTTGTCTTTTTTATAATCTCTTATTAAAAAAGTTATAATAAAAGTTTGGATATTGTATGATAAATTGCGATGCAACCTACGGTTGACAATTTGCAAACCCATATTTTCTTGTCATTTCTCTTCCACTGCTATATATTAATACTTGAAAGAAGAGTTAATTGAAGAATTTAAAGCTCAAAAAACCGCGGAAGTAAATCTTTCATTCATAGGGTGTAACTGCCTAACTTAAATTAGGTTGAAGGAATAATGTTTTCAACCTCAACAAGAAAAAGCACGCTTCGCGAACTTTTCCTTGTCATGAATAAATAGGACGTTTAAGCGTCAGAATAGAGGTTTTATGAAATTTTGTGATAAATTAATAGAGCTAAGACGAGAGCGTGGTCTCTCCCAAGAACAGCTTGCAGATTTATTAGATGTATCCAGGCAATCTGTGAGTAAGTGGGAATCTGATCAAACGATGCCGGAGCTTCCGAAATTAGTAGCATTATCGGGAATCTTTGAAGTTTCTCTTGATTATTTAATCAGAGATAATATTTTGGATCGTTCTACTACAGGAGAAAAAACAGATCGTACAGCAGGAAATTATGATGACACAGCACAGAAAAAACACGACTATGCCACTTTAGAATCTCAGCTTAATGAGATCAACGATTACATTAAGAGACCACGTGGTTTTGAGTATAAAAGTAAAAAAACACTGTTCGGTCTTCCATTGATTCATATCTGCTTTTTATACTCTAGACATCGAATCAAAGTGGCGAAAGGAATTATTGCGATAGGAGCTATCTCGGTGGGCTTTTTTAGTATCGGAGTACTTTCCTTTGGATTGCTTGCTCTTGGCGCTCTGGCATTAGGCTTATTTTCCTTTGGTGCAATATCCATTGGTGCGATTGCTTTGGGATCAATTGCTATTGGCTACTTTTCAGCTGGCGCTATTTCTGTTGGTGTGTATTCCCTTGGCTCTATTGCAATTGCTAAGGAAATAGCAATCGGCGCTATTGCATCCGGTAATCTAGCAATAGGAGATGAAACCTACGGTTCCAATTGTTATTCTATCGATGCGATTCAAACCAAGGCAGTGGCAAAAGATATTATATTAACTCACTATCCATCCATACCAAAATTTCTACTTAATATATTTACCTTGTTTTTTCACTCTTAAGCTAATTCCTAGTGAGGCATGTGGTACTTCTTCCTATGCCTCACTATTTTATTATGTAGTTGAGGGAATGGTTAATGAAGCGTTGTTTTACTAATTTCTTATGATAAGCTACAATAATGATAGACAAGCGAATGCTTTATCGTAACAAATTATTTATGGAGGTATCACCCATTTATATTAATAAGAATCTGTTTATTCTAGGTGTGCCCACTAATGAAATAAGTTCGCCAATTATATTGCGCCTTACGCATCCTTGCTATATAATGTCAATAAGTCTTAAATAGAAATCAATACATGACATAAAATAAGAAAGGATGACCCTATGAAAAATGAACTGATTACAATCGGCCCTGTTACTGTATATGGTTATGGCCTTATGATAGCTATTGGCATCTTATCCGCATATCTTCTTACAGAGTACCGGGCAAAAAAATTAAATTTAGAGCATGAGAAAGTCTTTTCTCTTGTTATCTGGTGTGCTGTTGGCGGACTACTTGGAGCTAAGCTCTTATACTACATAACGCAAATACCCGAAATCATTAAAGATCCTAGCATCCTATGGAAAATTGCAGATGGATTTGTTGTATATGGAGGTATTATCGGTGGTATTTTTGCAGGTTATCTATTCTGTAAAAAAAATAAGCTGAATTTCTTAACATACTTTGATCTTGCAATGCCTTCCATAGCATTAGCACAAGGCTTCGGAAGAATTGGATGTTTTCTTTCTGGCTGTTGCTATGGCGTTGAGACAAACTGTGCTCTCGGTATCATCTTTCATAACTCAGAATACGCACCCAATGGAATTCGTTTAGTTCCAACTCAGTTAATTTCAAGCGGTTTGGATTTTCTTCACTGCTTTTTGCTATTGTTTTATGCCAAACGTAAGAAGGCAAATGGACAGGTTGCAGCTCTTTATTTGATATGCTACAGCATTGGCAGATTTGTTTTAGAATACTTCCGAGGAGACTTAGTTCGCGGAAATGTTGGTCGATTTTCAACTTCCCAATTTATCTCGATCTTTCTACTCGTGATTGGTATTGTTTTCTTTTTTGTTCTTAGGGTTACTGCTAAAAAAGAAGCGCTTACAAAACCAACAACATTGACTGATAAAGTAACCAAAGAGCAGATGAAAGTAACTGCTAATTTAGAGGAATCCGCTTCTGAATCAGATGCCGAAGAGGAGCAATCCAAAGAGTAGAAACAATACACTATAGTACTCAATGGTAAAACCTATCAGTTTCGATAGGTGGGTTAGTTAAAGGAGCTGTCGCAAAATGTGATTTCATACCAAATATTGTTGTGAACTAATTATGTTCTATCAATATCTAGGCTGAATCATCCATTATGCAACAGCTCCTTTTATTTTAATAACAATAAAAGTAACGAAACCCTCTATATTTCGTATTTAATATACAACATTCTGTCTGCTACAGGCAGCTATTATCTTTTTATGGATAAAAACTTTGTTTCATATGGCTCCAGTTCACAGGTGATTGATTGACCTCTTAAGGCTACCGATGTATTCTGTCTCTGATTAGAATTATTCCAAATAACTAATACTTGACTCTGTGGGAAGTACGCACTTTCCGTATATAGATTATCGGTCATTCCATCCTGAACTAAATTATCTTTGGTAGCACTTAAGATTAAATTTACCAATAATCTTGCATGTTCTGGAGTATGCTCATAGGAACTAAGATAAACTCCAAATCCTTCTCCGAAAGCATTCCTAGTGACAACAGGGATTCCTTTCTCCTCCTTTAAGACACTCGTTTCTCCATTGGTCAGGTAAAGCTTCTGATGAGGTTGAAACTTGCAACTATCTGGAAGAATGTCATTGCTTTCCTCTATGGTATACTTCCATTTTCCATGGCATACCCTCGCACCCTGATCGATATCCACTCCAAGTACGTGTGCCATGCGAAATGTATGATGAAAACCATCTACAGCCGAAGGCTCCTCGATACCAAGAAATACACCGCCTCGGTATACCCACTCTGTAAGCATAGTAACTATCGCTTCATCCTCCCACTCGTGACCGCCACTCCAAGCATCTCCTTTTCGTCCAGCATTTATTATTACATCGTAGTCTTTCGCTCTCCCATTTTTTATATCCTCAAAATTAAGAAAATCTACTTCAAATGGTAGCCCCGCTAGACTTTCATTCACATGAATTAATGGATGCCAGGATGTCTCATGAAAATGTCCGGATAAGGTCCAGGAACGCAGTTCTCCCCAAGAATGCAACACAGCAATTTTCGGTGCCCATAGCAACGGTCTACCTTCGTTATGAAGTTCTCGTATTTGGCGGAATTCCTTCGCAAGCTCTGAGATATAAGTAATAAAGTCAGGTTTTTCTTCTACCAGATGAAGATAACCGCCAAGACCGATACGTTCAATAGGCTCTCTAAGCATTGCTCTCCTAATATTTCTCCAATACTGTTTTGCTTCAAGTGTTGGGTTACCACCTTCTAAAAATGACGGTGAGCCATCAACACCTACCGGAAACAGGTACGGATGTAGGCGAAGCTCATGCGTCTTTACAAGAACACCACTACAAAGTCTAGATTCAAATCCTGAAAATACAGCTTTAATGATTCCATCAAATCCATACGAAGCAAATCTCTTGTGGTACGGCTCCAATCCAACCCAACTATCATCATAGAATACATAAGCTTCTTTCCCATAGTCATGAACAATCTGAACCAACTCTTTACCAAGACTTAAGACAAACTCTTGTATAAAATCCATCCAATCCAGCTTATGTTTTGTCGCTGGCATATGAGTGACTTGAAACTGCCCCTTATTTACAAAATCCTCTGCTGTTAACCTATAATCGTACTTCTGCTCAAATTCATCTAATGCAAGCGGACTTACCGTAAAATCATAAGAAGCCCAGTCTGTAAATAAAAATCGATTCTTTTCACTACTTCCCCAAATCCATACGAAGTTATAAAAAAGAGAAGTAAATCTAACCACTGTAGTATGCTTGTGCTCCTCACACCAATCCCTCATCCAACGAAGCAGATATTCCCTAGTCTCCGGATGTTTTGGATCAATTGGCATTAAATGTTCTTTATCCCACCCATTCGTTGTATGGTTATACATCGAGATTTCTTCCCAAATACGGTAAGCAAGGAAGGAGACTGTATATTCATGCCATGGTGTCACACCTTCTAGCACTACTTCCTTCGTATCGTTTCTGTATGTCCACTGTTTCGTACTAAGCTCTTTTTCGATTGTCCGGTCATAGACTTGCCAATATTTCATGGAGTCTTTGGACTCATTAATTTCAAATTGCTCTCTCGAAAAATCTCGTACTAAAGATATTGTTAAGTCTTCCCCTGTTGCTATAACAGGAGCTGTTATTAAAAAGGTCTGCTGTAATTGATCCGAATGGCTTTTCGCCCATTCATTATGGCCACGGATGATGCATACTGTTGAGTAGATGCCATAACCCGTATTAAGAATTTCTTCGGATAACTCGGTCCCATCACTGTCTCTAATGACATCAGCTCCCCATTTATTTGCTAAATCTAAGGTAAGTTTCTCATATCCGGATTCCCCAGGCAGAGTGAATCCTCCCATCTTTTCTAACATAATAGCCTCAATTCTGGCGCTAAAGCGCGTTTTATAATAGTGATATATTGTGTCACAAAGTAACTGTTATATTAAAATTTATAGCTCTCTTCTTTTTTATTCTATTTTCTCTCCAGCAATTAATAGGATTATGGTCTTCTTCCTTAAGAATGAATCATTAGATTTAAAATCTCCTCGTCGGTCTGTTTCATTCCATCTCTTCCCATTTTACATATCGTGTTTATTGTAAGTTCAACATTTTCTTTCACAAGCCCTTCTCCAACACCAAATGTATTATCTTCCATTGCCATATAGTGTCCCATAATTGCAGCATCAACCGCGGAAGCAATTTTAGCCGCACAAGAAGATTTGGCACCATCACAGACAATTCCAGAAACGTTTCCTAAAACATTCGTTATGGTTTTTGATATTGTTTCAAGTGGAGCCTGATGTAAATATGTAATTGCTGCCCCACTTCCGCAGGCTGCACTTACCACTCCGCAATATGCTGAGAGTTTGCCAATTCCACTCTTTAGATGTACTGCAATCAAGTTACTAAATGCCAATGCGCGATATAGCATTTCATCTGACACCTCTAAATGCTTGGCATAGATAATCACCGGCAATGAAACTGTCATTCCTTGATTACCGCTTCCTGAATTAATAATTACAGGCAGCGTGCAGCCTCCCATTCTGGCATCTGAGCCTGCTGCTGGATAAGCTTTTGCTAACATTTTTACATCTTTACCATAGGTCTTTAAAATTGTTTTTCCAACGTTAGCTCCATAAGAATGTGTAAGCCCTTCCTCGGCTATTTTCATATTGTACTTTATTTGGCGATCAAGAATATCTTTAATTTCATCAATGTATACAGAATTAACAAAATTGTAAATCAAATCTAATGTTAGTTCCTGTACAATACCCCTTTTCTTATCTTCTTTGTTTGCAGTAGGAACGGGTAACAAATTCTCCCCATTTTTTTCTATCCGAATAATGTTGGTATGATCCTCACAGATCTCAACCTCTACCCGTTCCTTCTCTTTTGTCGCTACAACTATAATCTGTAAATTCGATACACCATGAATTATCTGAACCTCACATATCTTTTTCTTTAGATATTCTTTCGTTAATTCCACATCCTCCTTCGTCACTCCCTCTAAAACTTCGAGCTTTCCTTCCGGATTTCCAGCAACTGCACCAAGCACAGCGCTTGTTTCAATTCCTCTCATATCACCGGTTGTTGGTACAATAACGCCCTTAACGTTCTTCACAATATTACCGGAACATTTTACGATAATATGCTCCGGCATACTTCCTAGCACGTCACGTGCTTTCGCTGCGGCATACGCAATTGCAATTGGCTCTGTACATCCAAGTGCAGGTACCAATTCTTCTTTTAAAATCTGTATACATCCTTGATATAAACGTTGCTCCATTGTTGCCTCCTAGATTTCTGTAGCTATGTTGTCCTAATTAAAATTAAAGGTGCGGCTTTTGCACCGTCATTGATGATAGGAACACGCTTTTCGTTCCTATCATATAACTTATCAGAAGATGCGAAGCAGATTCTGATAAAAGGTGCGGCTTTTGCACCGTCATTGATGATAGGAACATGCTTTTTGTTCCTATAATATAACTTATCAGAAGATGCGAAGCAGATTCTGATAAAAGGTGCGGCTTCTACACCGCTATCGATTATAGGAACACGCTTTTCGTTCCTATAATATTATTAAATCCCTCTCAGACTTGGTAAGATTCTCATATCCGTCTTCCGTAATCACAACCATATCTTCAATACGGACGCCAAATCGGTTTGGTAGATAAATTCCAGGTTCAATTGTCATTATGTCATATGGCTCTAACTTATCTTTCGATGTTTCGTTACATCTGGGATTTTCATGAATTTCAAGACCTAAGCTATGTCCAAGTCCATGACCAAAATAATCTTGATATCCATAACTTCCAATCACATCCCTTGCGATAGAGTCAATCATAACACAAGGAACATTTGGTGCTAATTTTCTCATTGCTTTTTCTTGTGCTTCTTTCACCACCTGATAAACTTGTTTTTTCTCCTCTGTTAACTCTCCTACTGCCACTGTTCTTGTCATATCAGAGCTATATCCATGGATGCAACCACCAAAATCCATAGTTACAAAGTCTCCTTTTTCTATTCTTCTATTCTTAATGCCCCCGTGAGGGAATCCACTATTTTCACCAGCTGCTACTAAAAAGTTCATACTATAATTTTCAGAACCTAACTTAACCATAGTAATTCCAAGTTCCATCTTAAGATCATTCTCTGTTCTTCCAGGCTCAATAAACTCTAACATGTGTAGAAAAGTTTCATCCGCTATAGATTGTGCCTTTCTTAGATACTCAACTTCCTTCGAGTCTTTCCTTCTGCGCATTTGCTTTATTTTATTATCAAGAGAGAGTGAATCTATAACTCCATATTCAGTAATCGTGTTTAACTCATTCCTTCGTTTTGCTGTTATATATTCTTCTTCTGTCGCTACTCTCTTCCCTTTATTCTTCCTCATAAATTCATATAGGAAGATATCTCTATCTTTACTTTCTACAACCTCACAATTAATTGCTACCTTCTTTGCTGACTCAGAAAATCTAGGGTCTAAAATAAGCAATGCTTCTTTTTCTGTTATTAGTAAAGTCCCCATATTACATCGTACCTCAGTAAAATAAAAACGGTTTACTTCACTTTCAATAATAGCAAGGTCAATTTCTTTTTCTCTCATATATTCACGTAATTTATCAACACGATTCATCAAATCCCTCCTTTTTTACTTCCTCCTCAAAATTATCCGGGTTATCATAAATACAACTGTTTTAGGCTTTTCCTTTTACTTACATGGAGTAAGTATGAAGATAATTTTTAATCTTATACCCGATAAGTTTGTGCTAAGTCAAACTTGATCCATTCGCTGCTCCTATCAGGGCGTCACAGCATAGAGGTTAAAATTGATACTATTTACAATTAATCTACAGGCAGCTATAATAAAGCTATTACTACCCTGTAAGGTTGAAAGAAATCTTTCAACATGTTAGTTCATACCTGCGTAATCTTAGTAAAAAACAAGATAATCGCAGGGATAGGGATAACAATGAAAAGAGGCAGATATGGTAAAAGGACACGCAACCAAGGTTGAATTAGTATATCGAGAATATAAGCTATCGAGTGAATTTCCTGTACTTGCATTATTTCCAAGCGAATATATCTATCAAAGTTTTGATTCCTCAGTGCTTACCTATTTTCATTTTCACAATTGCATAGAAATCGGTATGTGCTTATCTGGTGGCAAGGATCTTTCTGTAGAAGGGAAACATTATACTTTAAATTCTGAAGAATTTTTTATTATCCCACCATATTCAATGCACTTTGCAGGTAACCTCCCGAATGTATCAAAAGACGATGACTGCTGCCAATATTTATATCTTGATCCAGAAGCCTTACTAAAAGAATTTTATCCAAATGGGCTAGCTCCTGAGATGAATTGGTACAAAAACTCCAATCTCCCTTATTTGTTTAGCAGAAAGAATAACGAAGAACTGTATGACCTTTGTACTTACCTTTTTGAAGAATTAAGGGATCACCAAAAGGAATATACCTATGCTGTAAAGGGGCTGTTTTTATCCTTCTTCGTTACGATCACTCGTCTGATTGATACGAAAGAAAATGAAGAGTCCATCCGCTATCAAACAATGTCTTCCATCTTACCTGCCATTGATTACATCAATAAAAACTATACACAAAAAATACAGTTATCAGATCTTGCGAAGAATTGCTACATGAGTGCAGCACATTTTCGAAGTATCTTTCAAGATACTATGCAGCAATCTCCACTAAAGTATCTTACCTCCTTGCGTCTTCAAAAAGCCTGTGAGTTGTTATATAGCACAGAAGCAACTATTTTGGATATCGCTATGGGCGTGGGGTTTCAATCTGTCTCCAATTTTAACCGTTTGTTTAAAGAGTCTTTTCAAACTACGCCTACCGATTGGCGTAATAATAGACGTGCCATCCAAAAGAAAAATATACGGTATTCTCCTTTTCTAAAAAATAGCACGCCTTCTTAAGGTTATTTTTACCCTTTGATTCCGCCCGCATTAGCAAGACCATTCATTATTTGTTTTTGCGCAAATATGTAAACTATGACCACTGGTACCAAAGTTAACAACGTTCCTGCCATCAATAGCGCATAGGATGTACTATGCTCTGCTTGGAAATAGCGTAACCCCAATTGTAAGGTTCTTAACTTATCATCATTTAAGAAGATAAGTGGAGCTAAATAGTCATTCCATATCCCCATAAATTGAAAAATTAGTAAGGTTACAAAACCTGGTTTTGCCATCGGTGTAATAATTTTAAAGCAAATCTTTAAATCATTACATCCATCAATTTTTGCTGCTTCTGAATATTCCTTTGGAATACTAAGAAAATACTGTCTTAGTAGAAATACACCAAAAGGTGTAAAACTTTGAGTAAGAATTAAGGACCAATGTGAATTTACTAATCCTAATTTCGTGATTACCATAAACTGTGGTATCATAATAACTTGCCACGGAACCATGAGTGTTGCTAAATAAAGTAAGAATAATTTATCTCTACCTCGAAATCTTAATTTGGCAAACGCATAGGCAGCCAGTGCACTTGTAACTAAGGTAAAAAAGGTAATGATTGATGATAGTTTTATAGAGTTCCAATAATAAGTAGTAAAAGGAATTTGCGTGAATACATTACTAAAATTCTCCCAGCGAATCGCCTTCGGAATCCATTCGATTGGAAAATGAAACACATCTTGCTCGAACTTAAATGCAGTCGATAACATCCATAAAAATGGGAGAATTGTTACAGAGGCAAATACCAAGAATATGAGATAGATTACTACTTTATGTAATACTTTTTTCGTTTTCTTTCCGTCCATAATTAACCTCATTTCTGCGCTATTTTTCGCATATCAAGCTTGTGGGTATCACTGCCACAAACTCATTGTGACGATTTTATGACTTCATCACTTTCTCTCCTAATAGTTCACCCATTTTTTCTGACCTCTAAACTGTATCATTGTAATTACAAAAACAATTAAGAATAATACTACGGCATAGGTTGATGCATAGCCAAATTTATAATTAACAAAAGCTTCTTGATAAATTCGATATACAAGTACATTGGAGGAACGACCTGGTCCACCATCTGTCATAATATTTACTAAGTCAAATACCTTAAAGGAATTAATCAAACACATAATACTACATAAAAATGTTGTTGGTGATAACATAGGTAACGTAACTGCTTTAAATTGCTTCCAGCCACTTGCTCCATCCAGAGAAGAAGCTTCATATAAATCTACTGGTATCGTTTGTAAACCAGCTAAGAATAATACCATATAATAGCCCATATTCTTTATGACTGAAACAATCGTTATGGTGATCATGGACCAGTCGGTTGAAGTCAGCCATTTCGGAGGATTCTCTACTCCAATCGCCTGTAAAACTCCATTAATCGGTCCGCTTCCACGGAACAGACAAACAAATATAATACCAAATGCTACACTAGAAGTCAGCTGAGGAAAGAAAAATATTGTCTTAAATGCCATACTTCCCTTTAACTTCTTTTGCAGCAATACTGCAAGCAGTAAACCAAATAGTAAGGTAAAAGAAACACTAAAAACAGTATAAAATATATTGTTCTTTAAAGAAGTAATAAAATATCCATCTTGGAATAATTTCTTAAAATTGGTTAGCCCAATGAATTTAACATCACCGAACCCATCGTAATTGGTAAATGAGAGAAGCAAACCCCATACAACTGGTATTAAAGTGAAAATAATGAATCCAATCATATTTGGCAATAAAAACAGGTATGCAATTAATTCCTCGCGTCGCTCTGCCTTCGTCAGTTTAGTGCGTTTTTTCAACGTTTTCGCTTCCACTGCCAACCCACCTTTCTTATCTTTTTAAAGTATATAGTCGGTGATTAATTTCTAACATTCTTTTTTCGCTCACAACCCGCTTTTGCTCCTCGCAAAAACGGTTCACTCGAAACAATGTTGAAATTTTAATCACCGACTATATAGATGAGGATGTCGAATCTAAAAGTCTAACATCCTCATCTGAACCAGTAATCAGTTTACTTCATATACTCTGCTCTTCTCTCTTCGAAGTTTTTCATGGTAGTGTCAATATCTTGTTCACCGATCATATAAAGTTCCATTTCCTCTTTTAAGATAGTTTCTACCGCAGAATAATTTTCATCGTAAATCTGCTCAATTACATTGTTTTCTGAGAACACAATTTTAGCAAGGGTGTCTGTGTCTTGTTTTACTGCATTTAAATAGATTTCCTTAACTTTATCATCACTATATGCTGTTAAAGTACCCTTCTCGGCAATTCTGCTTGCACCTTCATAAGTACACATAAACTGTATAAAGTCATAGGCTTCTTCCGGATGTTTGCTGGTCTTTGAAATTGAAAGGAAATTCATACCGGAAGGTGCAGAATACTCTTTTCCTCCCTCAGGAATTGGCATAGGCATAACCGTGTATTTAAATGGCATCTCTCCACTGTCATACTTTGAATTATAGGATGCTACTCCCCAAGTACCATTTTGGAACATCGCTACTTTCGTAGCTGGTGCTGTTGTAAATAAGGAACCTGCATTTTGGCCAAGTTCTAATTTTTCTGCAAATGGAACATGGCTCCCATCTTCCTCTAATGACTTCCATAATTCTAAGCTTTGACGAATAATGCTAGTATCTTTATCCATGACACTGCCACCCATCTGCTGCATGTATACAAAGTTATCCATACCTACGAGTCCGCCATATGTACCATCCTTGGTAAGTTGTTTTGCAAGGTCTCGATATTCTGTCCAGGTTAACTGCTTCGTTGGAACTTCAATCCCATTCTTTTGGAATAATTCTTCATTCACAAAGAGTAGCCAAACCGATTGTCTGTAAGGTAATCCAAAGATACCATCTTGATTACTTTGTTCGAAAACATTACCATAAACAGAAGTATCAAGGCCTGAATCCTTTACATAGGAGGAGATGTCCTGAAGGCAGTTTTTACTCTTATAATCCCCGTAATAGCTAACTCCATTAACACCTAAGATATCAAATTCTGTATTACTGGAAAATGAAGATAAAATCTTTTCTGCATAATCTGTTGCCGGAAAATAAACTACCTCTACTTCTGCTACTTCACTTTGTGCATTATAAGCTTCGACTGCTGGATCTAAGTAAGCTTGCTCATCTGTCCAATCATAAAATACCAGTTTTACTTTGCCATCTGACGTTTTATCATTGCTTTGATTTCCCCCATTCTTAGCGCCTCCTCCACAGGCAGTAAGAAGTACCATTGATGCTGCTAATAACACTGCTCCCAATCTTTTGATTCTCATAAATACATACCTTCCTTTCTTTTTATACCTTTTCATTACCATTGATGTAGCTTTATTAATTAAAGCAAGTAATTTATAATAAATTATGATAATAAAATAGTATCAATTGTTTGAAGTTCTTCCTCGCTAAGAATAAGACGGTTTAACGCTCCTATATTATCTTGTATCTGAGCAAGCTTACTAGCACCTAAGATAACAGAGGATAATTCACCAGTTTGTAACGCCCATGCTAACGCCATTTGTGCCAAATTTTGATTTCTATTTTCCGCAATCTCATTTAACTTCACTATCTTCTTCAAAACTTCCTCCGTAATAGCCTCAGGTCCAAGAAAAATACTATTTCCTGCTGCTCTGGAGTCTTTCGGAATGCCATGAATATATTTATTAGTTAAGAGTCCTTGCGCTAATGGACAAAAGGCAATAGAGCCTATCCCTTCCTCTTTTAATACCGGTTTTAGCGCAGCGTTTTGCTGGTTTAGCATGGAATAGTTATGTTGATGGATCAAGCACCTTACACCCAGTGTTTTTAATATAGCAGAAGCCTCTTTTATTTGCTCTTTGCTATAATTGGATAAACCGATATATAACGCTTTTCCCTGCTGAATAAGAAGCGCCAAAGCTTCCATTGTTTCTTCTAGTGGAGTTTCAGTATCTGGTCTGTGGTGATAAAATATATCTACATATTCAAGATTCATTCTCTTAAGACTCTGGTCTAACGACGAGACTAAGTATTTCTTGGACCCCCCATCTCCATAAGGTCCTTCCCACATACCATAGCCTGCCTTTGTAGCAACAATGATCTCATCTCGATACGGTTTTAAATCCCTATTAAGAATTCTACCAAAAGTCTCCTCTGCACTGCCAGCAGGTGGTCCATAATTATTTGCTAAATCAAAATGTGTAATTCCAAGATCAAAACTTCCAAGCACTATTTTTCTCGCATTTTCAAAGCTGCTTTCTCCTCCAAAATTGTGCCATAAGCCAAGGGACATCGCTGGTAGCTTCAATCCACTGTTACCACAACGACGATACTCCATCGTTTGGTATCTGTTATCGTTTGCAGAATATATCATAATACTTCATCTCCTCTTGTTTCATGGATATAATTGGTTAATATTGATACCTAATATATTACAATGTTTTTACTTTCTCTACAACCCATTGGATATGCTTTTTATCTACATCTCTTGGAAGACTGCAATCAGCACCAATCATAACACCTTTTTTCCCACTTTCCTTTACTAATTGCTCAGTAAAATCTTCAATCTCTTCTTTCGTTCCTGAACATAAAATTCCTTCCGGTCTGTTATCAAATCCACCTAATACACATTTTCCATGGAAGAATTCCTTGCCTGCTTTTAATGTCAAATCTTCTACATACACAGCCCAGTTAATTGCCTTTGCAGGATAATCTCTCCATACTTCTATTCTGTTTTTATCTCCTGCCCAACCACAACAGTGAAGAATATTATTTTGGCTGTATTCATTTGCATGTTCTAAAACATAAAGGTCACTTGGTCTTACATATTTGTTATATTCTTCTTCCGTAAAACGATATTCTTCCGCATTCTGTACACAATAGTATACACCATCACAACCTGCTTCTTTTATTAATCTTCTACATAAAGCAACTGCATCTTTTGCAATTACATCAAACGCATACATAACCGCTTCTGGATTTTTTCTTAAATGATCCATTAATAATTCATCTGAAGTACCAAAACGGAGGGAGGACATTGGACAAAATACATTGTAGAATACGCAACAATCCCCTTTTAATTTCTCTACGATTTCCTTTGCACGCTGTACTTGTTCTTCAATGAAAGGATGATCTTCTCCCAGCGGTTTCATTAAAAACCAATCCTCTGGCTTTTCAATCTTTGGTATGATCTCATTTGGATAATCAAAATATCCATCACACATAATTTTGATAAAGTCGACATCACTATCTTTATAAAACTTTATCGTTGCATCTACACACTCGTTCTTTAAATCCATATCTTCCGGAAAATGAAACCAGAATCCTACTGGTACCTTGTCCACTTCCTCATTATTTAAACTGCTTAAAACTCTCTCTCTCTTTGTCATATCCTCATCACCTTTATTTTTATTTGGATTTTGGGGATCCATATCCCACTAGATTATTCTTAATTAAGAAGCAAATCATTTAATTCTAAGTCATTTAATTTAAGAAATGCCTTTATGTAAATGACGATACCTTCCATTAATTCTTCAATATGAATGGATTCATCTGGCTGATGAAAGTCTCCATGTCCTTGTTTTCTCCTTAAAATATGTTTATTAGGTAATGCCATCCCATATCCGATTGCATTCTTAAGCTTTCTTGTATAGGTAGCTCCTCCCATTGTGTAAGGCTTACTATCAAATCCACTCACCTCTTGAAAAACATTGGTTAACTCTTGTATCAGAGGTTTATTCACCGGCAAATACGATGGTACTAGATGTTTTATAATGTGAAATGTGAATCCCGCTTCCTTTGAAAGTTTTTCTAAACTTTCTACTAGCTCTTTACCATCTGATTTGATTCCATCCTTTAGGATTGGGTACCGATAATCAATACTAACTGTAAGCAATGAATTCTCATAGCGTACCATAGTCGCTCCACCTGTCAGTTGGCCAAGGCTATAATTTCTATCCCAGAGATTTGCTGCTATCCCATAAGCATCTTTACTTAACAGCTCTATTCCTTTTAAAATCTTCTCTTCTTTTGGAAATATACCTAGCCTTAAAAGCTCCTTGACCAATATTCCAATTGCATTCTTGCTATCATGAACCATACAGACATGTGCTGCTTTCCCTTTTGCTGTAAGTTTAACTTGATCCATCTCTTCTTCGATAAGAAGTGACTTGCTTGCTTCTAGTTGTTTCTTTATCCGCCCAGTAATTAAGCTCCTCTTTAACACTATTGTTGCAGCTTCAGGAATCGAATTACTGGTGCTTCCTGCATGAAACGACAGTATGTCCTTATTGTCAAGGTAAGTTTGCAGTTCGATATTTAGGATGCCATTTTCTCCATAGCAAACCGGAAACCCACAATCAGCCACAATAGATAAGGAAGGCTCATTATAATTTTTTATGTAATAATCAAGATCTTGCATCCCTGTTTCTTCACTACATCCCACCATCAGACTAATCGGAGTCTTCATTGTTATGCCACATTCTTTTAGATAAAGTAGTGCATACAAGGCACCTATTGTGGGACCCTTGTTATCTTGAACTCCTCGACCAATCAGATAGTCATCTTCTTCTACCATCTCATATGGTGTATACTCCCATTCATCACCTTCAGGAACCACATCAAGGTGTCCCCATATAGCAATGCTATTTTCTATAGTCTTTCTTTTTTCATAATAGATACGCCCACAATAGTAGTCATAATTTTCCGTCTGAAATCCATGTTCTTTCCCTATTGTTAACATTTCGTCAAGTACATCATGGCATCCTTGTCCGAATGGAGTATGTATGTTATGTAGTTCTTCTTTCTCAGAAACACTGCGTATATTTACAATGCGCCCAATATCCCTTATAATATCTTTACGTTTCGAATACACCCATTCTCTTATTTGATTCGTATCCTGCATGTGAACCAACCATGCCCTTTCTGTCTCCAAAACAGCAGACTTGTTTAACAAGATTGATGAAGTAGGTTTATCAACTTCATATACCTTATTATAGAGATAACCCAAATCAAAATCATTGTAGAAAGGAGTCCCAACTGTGCAAAAACAATCATCTTTGAAAAAAAACTATTATTATCGACATTATAACTTACCGCCTTCCTTCCCTTCCGTTGCATTTTTAGGTGACAGCTGGGTACTGCCTGATACCCCTCTAGAATACCTTCATTTTCACAATTGCATTGAGATTGGTCATTGTCTTAGCGGAGAAGGAACTCTTTACATAGAAAACAAAGAATATGAATTTCATGCAGGAGATATCTGCTTTATTCCAGAAAATATAGCTCATATTTCAAAGAGTTCCTTCAATCAAAAGAGTAAATGGGAATACATTTACTTTAACCCATCCTTACTATTTGAAAAAAACTTTGCTACAAATAAATTGGAAAGCCTTCTTGTATGCTCCCCACATCTCTCTAAGGTCTTCCCCCATAGTGAGGAACCTTATTTGCATTTTCTCATCAGCAGGATGTTTGCGGAATTTCATGAAAAAGGCACTAACTACCAAGACTCCCTGAGAGGCCTCTTCCTTACGTTACTTACCGTAATGTATCGCTATATCCCTGAGCAATTTACAGAACACAATACTAATTTACAGATACATTCAGCACTTCTTTATATTCATAAACATTACGCCGAAAAGTTGCAGATTGGAGAAATTGCGTCACTTTGTCACTTAAGTGAGCCACACTTTCGCAGAAAATTTCTTGAGGTCATGCATATCAGCCCGTTGGATTACATAAATCATCTTCGTATCCGGACATCCTGTTACGAAATTTACAGAAATGAGAAACCACTCAACCTGATTGCAAAAGAGGTTGGTTTCACAACCCTCTCAAGCTTTAATCGACAGTTCCATTCCCTTCTGGGCTGTTCTCCTACACAATGGCGTAAAAAGCTAACTTTCACTAAAGATCATCATGAAATTGTATCTTTAGAGGATGACTCAACGAAAAGCTTCTTTACATTGTAGACGGATGACCGGATGGTTATTATTTGATTTGATTTCATATAATTTTATTTATAAAGTAAATACCTTTATACTTTCAATTTCTACAAGAAGATATCCTCTTTCTTTATATTAATCTTTCTTTATATTAATCTTTCTTTGTATTAATCTTTCCTCAACTCAAAAGCACGCTTCGCGTACGTTTCCTTGTCATGAATAAAAATACAGCATGGATAGAATTTTTATAGACAATTCTAGCCATGCTGTATTTTTGTTATAACTAAAAATTTTTCTAACTTGCTAAATTCAACTTATCATTTTTAGAATAAGAAGGATTTATATCTTAATCATGTAAGATATAAATGTAATTATTATTCTTCAACTAATAAACTAATCTCGTCAAACTCTTCCTTTGATAATTTTAATACAAAATCACAGTTTGGACAATAAACTGCACCTGTAAGATTTTCATTTCGCTCAAACTTTATATGATTATCACACTTAACACATGTTCCTGGTATATTCAACATTGTACTTCCTCCTCAAATAGCAAACACATTCCCCTGAGGGAAAACAAACTACGTTTGCTATCATATCCTAAATAACTACTTATTTCAACAAGCAAATATATCCTTGGAATTACAAGAAATGTTTTCTTTTTTATGGAACGATTTATAATCACATTCATAGATATACGTCAATCCTCCACCATTTCCTTGGATTCAAATATGGAATAATTTCTATGACTAAGTATATTACATACCTCGCATAGGTAAACTTCACGGTCATTTTCTCCAGTTTTAATACATTCACTAAAATCCGTGTAACCATGAAACGATGCCGCCGTTACAAGGATGTTACACAAGATATTAAAATACGTATATAGTTTTCCTGTTTTTACAGCTTCCTTCAATTCTTTTATCAATGCAACATGAGTTTTTACAGATGTTATGCACATCAAGTATACTTAATTTCATGTAATAAAAAAGAATCCAAATAGCATAAATATCTAAATGGATTCTTTGATGTTAATGTTTTAATTTCTTCGTGTATAACGAAAAAATACAACAAATATGTTTACAAATATAATGCTTAATATTATATTTTGCGGTTACCATAAAATACCCAAATTACTATCAGATAAAACAGTCTGAAATATATTAACTGCTCCTAAATCATTTCTTTTAAGACATTCTATCCAAGGACATATAAACCCATATTTATAAACAAAAAAATCAGCTTTTTGTTGTATTGGAGAAATCGTTTGAACACAAGAAAAAATAATTAATAATAAAATAAGAAATAAATTTTGTCTTATT